>MTKZ01009417.1_pt1 | contig 11255 bp, 10 predicted proteins | sample 1042781 | NCBI WGS metagenome assembly MTKZ01 (sample SAMN06212207, study PRJNA360539) | anaerobic digester metagenome | biome: Wastewater treatment plant; material: sludge; isolation source: anaerobic digester fed with sludge from wastewater treatment plant | place: Denmark: WWTP Viborg ...
TGGTGGTGGAGGTCACCGGTCGGGCCTATGCCGGGGAAAGTTTTATCTCCTAGCAGCAGACTGGTTTTCTGGCGCGCCGGGATAGGGTAGTGGCTATCCTGAGGGACTGTGGATCCCTCGAGCTGGGTTCGAATCCCGGTCCCGGCCCCTAGTTACTAGTAAAGTTTAAATAGAAAAGGGCTTCTTTTATACTTTAGGTGATCTCCGTGGTCAAGCCTGATAAATCTCGTTATGTTTACCTTTATCTGCCATCTAAGGCGGATAAGAATCGCTGGGAAGAATTGGCAGCTCAGGCTCAAACTCCTCTTTCTAAATTTATAATAGAAATAGTAGAGAGTACTTTAGCGGAAGAGGAATTTAGGCCTCGAAGAGAGCTAACAAGAGAACTTGATGAGATGAGAAAAGAAATCAAAGCCCTAAGAGATGATGTACGCCAGAAAAGCATAGTAATTGAACGATATGAATCTGAGCTAAAACGTCTTCGCAGCGAGTTTTTTGTCGATATCAGTTTTGAGGGCAGCAGAAAGTATAGCAAAGAGCTGATAGAGATTCTTAAGAATAAAGGCAGCATAGATAGTAGCAAGCTGCTCGAATACCTCGACATAGATCCAATGGATTCTGATTTGGTCAAAGCTGTATCAAATCAGCTAGAAGCATTTGAATCGTATGGATTGATAGAGACCACTCCAAAGGGTTGGAGGTGGAGAGGTTGAATGTCTTTGAGCTTTTAGATGAATTCAAGGATGATTGTGAGCTTCGAGGTATGTCTCCTGGTACAATTGAGAGATATGTCTCATCTTTGCGTGATCTAGGGAAGTATATGGGAGAACAGGACATTGAAAGTGCAGATAAGGAGACACTTAAAGGCTTCCTCGATTACCTCCGGCGGGACCGTGGATTATGTTTACGGACTATTGAGAACAGTTTTGCTGCTGTATCTTGTCTCTATGGGTATCTCGAATATCAAAACATAGTTCAAGAGAATCCAGTTGGGACAGTTAGAAAACGTTATCTTAGACGCTATAAGGATAATGCCCCGATTAACGAAAGGAAGTTAATTTCTGTGGAAGATATGTCGAAGCTAATAAATTCTACATTGAATATAAGAGATAAGGCAATAATTACATTGCTCGCAAAAACCGGAATTAGAAGAAAGGAGCTAATATCTATTGATGTTGATGATATCGATTGGATTGAGCAGACTATAAAGCTCAAGCCAACTGCAAAGAGAACCAATAGGACTGTATTTTTCGATGATGAAACTGCATTCGTTTTAAAAAGATGGATGAAGATTAGAGATGGATTGAATAGGAAGAAATCAGCGGCTCTATTTCTCAACCATGAATCCGAGAGGTTAGCAAGGCATGGAATATATGATGCAGTTGTTGAAGCCGCACAACGCATAGGTTTACATAATCCTGCTTCAGATCGCATGGAAGATCACTTCAGCCCGCATTGTTGTCGGCACTGGTTCACTACCCATCTCCGCCGGGCTGGTATGCCCCGCGAGTTCATCCAGGAATTGAGGGGTGATGTTAGGAAGGAAGCCATCGATATCTATGACCACATTGATAAGAAGGAGCTTCGCGAGAGCTACCTTGCGCATATGCCTCAGTTGGGGATTTGAGGCCAATACTTTTTTATTAGCCCTAATCAAATTCTATGCCATGAAATTGATTAGTATAGCAGCGGTGCTTCTTTCGCTTGTTATCCCAAGCTTGGCTTTGTCCCCCGTTGAGCAGGCTTATGTGGATGGCGTGAATGACGGCGTAAAGCTTGGAAAAGTGATGAGCGATACAGATGCGTATAACATTGCCATTCAGCAATTCAATGATAAAGTAAATCAGACTTTTGGGGCAAATGCATCTTTAATGTGGCTGCCCAAGCTAGCAACTAACGATACTGCACCCATTGACACATTTACTAGTGTGAAGCCTATCCATAAGATGGATGCTACGCCTCGCGAGGTTACTGTCATACAATATTGACGCATTCGGGAGAATCATACCTTGCAAAGCTAATAAGATGTGTGCAGTAGCCTGATGCCATATGAGGAATCAATATATATGACCACATTGATAAGAAGGAGCCTCGCGAGAGCTATCTGGTGCATATACCGCAGTGGGGATTTAACCATGCAGTGGAATCTATAGCCACATATATGAAAAACGGTTAATTAATTTCGGTTCTATTATTTTATATTTAACTTCTTTAAAAATTTCATTATATGTTACAGGCTTTCGAGTAATATCTACTCCAAAGGCTTTACATGGCAAAAGTTGCTTAAAGGAATTCTCAAGATCAGATAACAATGAAATATCGCTTTTTAGCTCTCGTATGTCCAAAACTTCATCTATTTTGCCATGTTGAAGTTCGACTATTCTGATGTCATAAAAATCTTCATAAATATAGACTTTATATCCATTTTCTTTCCATTCCAAAAGTCTACCCAACATATTGTATATATAATTAAAACGATTTGCAGCAATATTCCAATGATAGATAGCTAGCCTCACAAGGTTTTCTAAATTATCTTTTATATTTTTTAAACCTTTTTGCCTTTCGTTTAATGATTCAATCAAAGGACGATACTCTCGAAATTCTAGTTCATTTATTGCCTCAAAACGCTTTTTCTGCTCAAAATTAAATAATCTTTGATCTAAGTCTTTCATTTCATCAATTCTTAATGTATTTATTCCTGAGCATAATATATCTGCAAAATTAGAATACACTGCATGTGCACGCCTAACGAATCTATACCGATCCATTGGATTCAAAATGAAAGTGTTATTGTATATTCGCTCATAAGGTCTTTTAAATAAAAGATAGATTGGATCGTTTATAGGATATGACGTTAAAGGACTAAGCATTATGTCGTAATCGATGAATGTTTTTAAAGATTCAGATATATAATTATTTTTCATAGCTAATTTTCTATAAAATTTAATATATGTATCTCCAATTTTCTCTCGATAGAATTCAAGGGCAGATAAAGGATCTAAGCGCGACAGTATATTGATGATATCATCATCCTCAAAAGCTGTGATCGGAAATCCTTTGACCACGGAATCTGGTATTTCTTTTAATGTGTTTGGATGATTTTTATATTCTTGTATTGTAGCAGGCAGTTCCATCAATGCTATAGATGCTACTTTCTTGAAATCATTGTCTGAAAATTCTTTTTCAACCAGATTGAATATAGGCATAAAACCATTGTACTCCACCATGTTATTAAGGTATCTCGATTCTAAAAAATATTTATAATCAAATTTAATATAAATTTCAAACAGCTTTTTAAATGCTTCCAAGTCTTTTGAAAGGCTATACATTTCACTCCTGGAACCTCCTTTTGGTCTTCCTCTTTTATGATCAACCATAAGGATAAAGGATTTTTTAAGCTCTTGAAGAGATTTCCTAATCTGTGTTTCACTAAATTCTTTGAGTTCCTGCCTCAGATCCCAATAAGCAGGCTGCCATTCTGGATTTTTCACGAATCCATTAAGGATCTTCAGTTTACTTGATATTTTATTAGTTTGGCACATATATTTTTAAGTGAAACATTAAGAATGTTTCAGTAGCTTTACATATTTTATTCTATATAAGTATGTTGTGTGAGGTACGATATGACCTCGAACACATTGGAGAGATTGGATGATGATGAACACACATATAAGGCAACGTCTGAGCATCTATGAAGAAGCTGTTGGAACGCTATCAGAGATCGCTCAAGAGGATGGATTCCTCATTGCAAGGATAAGCGGATTGAATATTGTGCTTCCTTTGGAGATAGAGGCAAAATTGGCCCCTTTGGTAGGAGAACGAGTTGGAATTCTGCATACGGATGTTTCGGGAAAAAAGTACCTCGTCCGAGTCATTGCAGAAGAGAAGTCTTCTGTATTTGATCAGATAGATATGATTGGTCTGACCAACCCAGAAGCTCAGCAGGAGACAGCAAGAGCCTAACAGCTAAATCGGCCAGTAAGGACATTTGACTAAATTGATGGACTTCCGCTGATAACGATTTAATCAGCGTTCCTTAAAACCACGGATTTGAAATTAATCGAGATTAGCGGAAGCCATCGAGAATACAATGTAGATATGAACGGAGAGATATTCAATGAAGACTTGCGTTAAGAATAATGCACATAAGAATCAGAAACGCCGCAATAAGCATCCATATAGTTCCTGTAAAGGAGGCATTAGGCTCCCATTGAATTCAAGAAATAATGCTTATCATGAAGCAGGCCACACTCTCATTGGCTATTTGCTTGGCGAAGGAATTGATTAAGTAACCATTGATCCAAAAAAATGCACTTTTCCGAGTGTAGGGGTAACCAAATATGCCGGAGGTGAAACGATACCCCGCACCTACGTGATTTACCAAATGCTGTCTATGGCGGGTATTTTTGGACAAGATCATCCGGGACAAAGGTTAGAAGAACTGTTAGGAGCAGCAGAGGATCTTGAGAACTGTCCGTATGTTGGCGACGAATCACGGGATAGTTTTTTTCTCGACTGGCATTTTAATAAGAAATACCCTGACCTGGCCAAGTATTGTGATGTGGATAGGATAGTACAGGCTAAAATTGGGGAACGCCTGAATTTCCTAACTAAAGATATCATTGAAGAAGAAAGAGCTAGTTTGGATCTGATAGCCAATTCTCTTCTAGAAAAGAAGACCTTAACCGGACAAGAACTACATGATCTATTAAAGGTCGATGAGGAAGCTATGCGCAAGAATTTCGAGCGCGTTTGGCGCACAGTTAGTAGTGCAATCGGAGAAGGCATTGAGGAATGCAGGGAGATTAAAAAAGAAGAAATGCGGAGGTTCGCCATGGGCCAGTGGTAAGGTATAGCAAAAGAAAGCCAGAACTAATTTTTTACTATTGTTTTTTTTTACCGGGCCGAATGCTATCCATATAAGTGCATTATAAAGCCGATATGGTGTTTGCTTGTTGGGATCGTCGAGACTCGCCGCCCCATACGCGCTCCAGAGTCGCGCTTTCCATGAGGGCGACTCGCCTCTCCTCCTGACCCCCGACGAGTGCCAAGAAGATATTGCAGCCGTGCTGAGAGTCATGCTCCCGCATGGCAGTTGCTGTTGTCCTTCTTCCCAATCAGGCAGGCATCCCTAGCAGTTCAGAATTCAGGGTGAGCCGTCCAGAGGTCGAGATGGATACCCATTTGCGGTCATATGGCGTATATGGATCTGAGGAACCTTAATCCCAAGCTCCGGCCTCCCCCCTCCCCTCGTAATGTGCAGCGAAATGTGCTGGCGCGTTGTGCGGCGGATCTCTCGCGACATCCAAAACCACAAGAGAGTAAATCAAGAGGGGCTAACTGCTGGCTTTTCTCCCAGCTCTTCATAGATCGCCTTGAACTGCTCCAAGGCAGTCTCCAGGCTTTCTACGATCTCAGCGGCGAGCACCTCTGGCTCCGGCAGGTTGTCCGAGTCCTCTAGGCTCTCATCCTTGAGCCAGAAGATGTCCAGGCTGGCCTTGTCGCGCTTTACAAGCTCATCATAGCTGAAGGCATGGAAACGGTCTGTCTCGGTCCTTTCCCGGCGGTTCTCTGGATTATAGCACTGGATGAAGTCCTGCAGATCCTCGTACTTGAGGGGATTGGTCTTGAGAGTAAAGTGCTTGTTAGTCCGCAGATCATAGATCCATAGCTTCTCAGTCCAGGGAGCCTCACTGGCTGGCTTGCGGTCAAAGAAAAGCACATTGGCTTTCACTCCTTGGGCATAGAAGACGCCGGTTGGCAGGCGCAACAGAGTATGAACATCGCATTCTTTGAGCAACTTGCGCCGTACCGTCTCTCCCGCGCCACCCTCGAACAGGACATTATCAGGCACTACTATGGCGGCCCGGCCATTGATCTTCAGCAAAGTCCTGACGTGCTGCAAGAAGTTTAGCTGCTTGTTGGAGGTGGTAGCCCAGAAATCCTGGCGGTTGTAGGTTTCCGCTTGTCGGCCTTCTTTAGCACCACCATTGGTGATTGTAACGCTGCTCTTCTTGCCAAAGGGCGGATTGGTGAGCACAATGTCCACGCGCTCGCCCCGGTCGGACATGAGCGACGCGGCCACATCAATAGGGCTTTCTTCTCCTCCGATGCCGTGCAGATAGAGGTTCATCGCGCAGAGCCGGGCTACGCTATCTACAATATCGGTGCCGTGGAAGGTCTTGTTCTTTAGGAAGAGCTTCTGTTCTTTGTCCAGCGGATAGTTATGCTCTACGTAGTCATGAGTCGCCAGGAAGAAGCCGCCAGTGCCACAAGCAGGATCATTCATAGTCTCGCCGGGCCTGGGCCGAATGACCTCCACCATAGCTCGGATGAGCGGCCTTGGAGTGAAGTATTGGCCTGCGCCGCCTTTCACGTCTTCGGCGTTCTTCTCAAGCAAGCCCTCATATATGGCAGCCTTGATATCCACTTCCAGGCCGACCCAGGTTTCCCCGTTAATCAGTTCCACCAGGCGGCGCAGTTTGGCCGGGGACTGGATCTTGTTCTGTGATTTGCGGAATATCACTCCCAGCATGCCAGGCTCCTTGCCCAATGTATCCAGGATCTTGCGGTAGTGGACTTCCAGAGCATCCCCGTCCTTTTCCATGAGGCTGGGCCAGTCCAATCCCTGGGGAATAATAGACGGTTTGAAGAATGGTGGCTGTGTCTGCTCATGGGCCATCTTCAGGAACAATAGGTAGGTTAGCTGCTCCACATAGTCTCCGTAGCTAACGCCGTCATCGCGTAGAACATTGCAATAGTTCCAGAGTCGTTGCACTATGGTGGATTCTTCGGTCATTGGACGAGCCTCATCTGACGGCCATTATTGTTGTTCTTTCTGCTTTTTGTTGGTGTTTGCTTTATCCTTTCAGCCCTGATTCGATCCAGAAGTACGCTGGCAGGCTCATCATTTGAGTCCTGAGGAACGAGCTTGCCCTGGAAGGCGCGCATTAGAATGGATTGGCGAAGTATGAAAGTTTGCTCTAGATTCTGATCCATAATCCTCTCTGAATCATCTGTTATGGATAGAAAGTTATCAACTTTTTCAGCAATTACTCTTTGCTCTTGGATTGGCGGTAGCGGAACAGGAAATGCACTTAGTTTTGTAAGGTTAACTGATGCAAGGTTTGTTGTTTGTTTTCCTTCTTTGAGAAAATATGTTTGCCCAAACGTGTTCCCAAACCAAGATACGAATTTATTAGATACTTCATTTGAATATAGTCTGGCTCTGAATACATGATTCTGGTGTATGCACTCAGGCAATTCTTCTTGCCATATCCAGCCACGTCCTAATTTATCTCGATCGCCTCCCTCATTGAATAAGATATCTCCACGCTCCAAATGCAGATCTGAAATTACTTCTTCCGATGCTTCAATTTCCTTTATTTCATCTAGATCGAGGTAGCCGCGTTGAACATTAGCAACCCTCAAGTATGGCACTTTTCTTCCATTGCTTACAACGCGTTTTTTATCTTTTGTTATTCCTCCTTTCAATTCAGCCAAAGAATCTAATCTTGACCATAACCAAGACTCAGGCAGGATTGGCAGATCTCTTGTATCTAACTCTTGAGATTCTTTGTATTTTCTTCCTAATTTTCCCTGCTTCAGACTGATGATTCGCTTCAGCAGCTTCTCCGCAGGCTCCACCTCCGGGTGCGTCTCCCGCCACTCCGCTGTGAGCCTGCCCTCCACCGCTGCCTTGAGCACCGACTGGCGGTAACGCTGAACCTGGACTTTGGCCTTCTTTAGCTCCTCCACCCCGGCATCCAGGCGGTTGAAAAGCTCCTCGATGCGGGCAACGATGCGGTGCTGTTCTGCAAGAGGTGCAAGCGGGAAGAAAATTTGCTTTAAAGCTTGGACCGATGATATATTTTGCATCGCAGAACCACGAGTTTCTTTTAACATCTGCTTATATATGTATGAGCTAAATAAATATGCAAAATATTTATTATCGATGAGATCTCTATGCAAGGTGAGTTTCAACAATGCCTGGTTTATTATACCCTTTTGTAAACCCTCTGGAGCTATAGCGAGTTTGCCAATGGTCCCAGAACAACTAATAAGTACATCTCCAGGAACAACCTCAAAATCCCTCAGCTCGGTAAATTTTTCATTATTTATATAATATTCTCCAAGTGTGAAATCGTTATAAATAGCATTTTTTTGCTCATAGACTTTATAACCTGAAGGAACAAAATATTCTTTCTTAATCGAGCTACCAAAAGGGCCTCTTTTAATAGCATTTTTTTTATTGGCCGCAATTTCGGTCAATGTTGCTGAAATCCATCCTTGCGGTAGTGCACTCTTTATCACATTCATCCAGCAAGCGCCTCATTCAACTCATTCATGATCCTGCCTAGCTCCTGCCCGAAGAGCTTGTAAGCCCTCAGCGGCCCGCCTCGCTCATAGAATGGAGCCAGCTCCAGGTCCTCCATCTCGATGGATAGGCTGGTGGCTATATGAGATTTTATCATCTCTAGCCATTCCCTTTGCTCTGGCGTGAATTTGTATCCGGCCATCTCCTGGTCCTCAATCCAGTCTTCAAACCGCTCATCTACCGTCTCTGGGAAGGGCTTAAGCTCTTCGCTCTCACCAGTGGCAAAGCGGATAAGCGAGATGATGTTGGTGAGGAGCTTCTGTGGCCCAGCACCTTTTACTTTGGATCGCTCCAACTTTTCATAAGCCTGCCAGACTAGTTCGGGAGTTAGGCGGTAAGGTGGCTTCTCAATGGCTTCGGCAAGTTGCTTGATCTGGGCGTAAGTCAAATGCCTCTGGCCATAAGGCTTGCTGTATATGATCTGAAGGGCAGTTAACTCGTCCTTGTTATCCTCGATGAATTGCTGGAAGCTGGCAGTCACCTGGCTGGCCCGATCAAGGGCCTGGAAATCACCGCCAGCAAATAGCACCTTGTCCTTGCTCAACTCATCGATGTACTGCTCATTCCTTTTCTTGATATCAATCAGCGTGTTTCTGAACTTGGGATTGTCGAAGGGTAGGCAAGCCGACTTGGCGAGTTCCTTGGTGGCCTTCTTGACCTGTTCCTCAGTGGGCTTCTCGGTTTGGAAGATCTCTTTGGCCTTAGCCTCTTGCTTATCGGGATCTACCGCATCCAATAGTTCATGGATGATCTGTTTCATGGGCTTGCCGCCAGATACCTGCTTTAGCTCCTCGCGGTCTTTTGCGTCAATTTCCTGGTCCAACCGGGCAAGCCTACCCGCCAAGGTGGTCAGAGTATCCTTGTTCCGAACTCCGAGAGCTATGGACTTGACCAGTCGCTCAAAGGATACGCTCTTCTTCCTTTCCAGCGGTCTGGTATCCGTCTTATCACGCTCGCAGACCCCAACCGCATCTACAATCACAAAGTGGGTCTTATGGTGTGCGCCGGGAGTGACCGACTCCAGGTCAGTCGGCGATATGGTTCGTGTTCCTCGGCCTTTCATCTGCTCGAAATAGACCTGGGACTTGACATCCCGCATAAAGATGAGGCATTCCAAGGGCTTGATGTCCGTGCCCGTGGAGATCATATCCACGGTGACTGCTATGCGCGGATAATAGGAATTACGGAAGCTGGCTATCAGATTCTCAGCCTTCTCCTCGGTCCGATACGTGATCTTCTTGCAGAAGTCATTGCCCTTGCCGAACTCTTCCCGGACGATCCTCACTATATCCTCGGCATGTGAGTCATCCTTGGCAAAGATGAGGGTCTTGGGAACCTCTTTCCTGTCGGGAAAGATTTCTGGAAGCTTCTCCTTGAATGTACGGATAACGGTCCTGATCTGGTCCATTGATACTACATTTCTGTCCAGTTGGTTGGCCTGGTACTCCAGGTCATCGTCCAACATCTCCCAGCGTTTTTCTCTGGTTAACTTATCCCGGATGTCGATGTAATACCCGGCCTCGACTTTGCCTCCCCTGGTGGATATCTCGGTCTGAATCCGATAAACCTCGTAGCCGACATTGACTCCATCGGCCACTGCCCTCTCGTGATTGTATTCCATCACCAGGTTTTGGTTGAAGAATCCCAGGGTCTGCTTGGAGGGCGTAGCCGTCATGCCGATAAGGAAGGCATCAAAGTATTCCAGAACTTGCCGCCAGAGATTGTAGATGGACCTGTGACACTCGTCAGTGATCACAAAATCGAAAGTCTCAATGGGAATTTGGGGATTGTAGGATATCTCGACGGGCTTTTCGAGAATCGGGGTGTCATCGAAAAGAGATTGATCCTCCACTTGCGAGTCAAGTTCTACATCGCCTCTGAGCATGGAATAAAGCCGCTGGATGGTAGTGATGCATACACGGCTAACCGGGTCCAGGGTGTTGGTAGTGAGGTGCTGAACATTATAGAGTTCAGTGAACTTGCGGCCATCATCCGGGGTAACATATTGCTTGAATTCGTTAAGAGCCTGCTCACCAAGTGTCTTTCTGTCCACTAGGAAGAGGACTCTCCTAGCCCCGGCGAACTTGATCAGGCGATAGATGAAGCTCACGGCAGCGTAGGTCTTACCACTGCCTGTGGCCATCTGGATGAGTGCACGGGGCTTGGTCCCGGCAAAGGACTGCTCCAGATTCGCTATAGCTTCGGATTGGCAGTCTCTCAGACTGCCCAACATCAGAGAGGGCATTTCTTTCAGCCGCCCCCGGAGTGTATCGTCCTGGGAGAGGAAGTTTCTCAATGTCTCTGGTTTGTGGAAGGCGAATATCCGGCGAGAGCGTGGTTCCGGATCTCTCAGGTCCACAAAGAAGGTTTCAGTACCAGTACTCTCATATCCAAAGGGCAGCGGGTTGTGGATGTGTGGAATTTCTTCAGGTAGGCCGGATAGATAACCCCAGGTTTGCTCTTCCACGCCGCTCAGAGTTGTCCCTTCAGGTTTTGCCTCAATGGCTCCAACCGCCTCTCGATCGATGAAAAGAAGGTAGTCTGCAAAGCCAGTCGTAAGAGGAAATTCGCGGACAGCTATGCCGATAGATGCCCCAAGATTGAGGTCGCTGTAGTCCTGGATGTGCCAGCCCGCAGCTAGTAGCAGTTGGTCAATTTCTTGGCGGGCTTTTTCCTCTGGCGTCATGGCGGTAAGCTTTTCTTGGCTCTTCGCTGATTTATGTGGGTAAATTGAAATGGAGCTTCCCAAGCCTAAGATAAATAGTGATAATGAAATTTTTTGTTGATCTGAATCCTCTGGCGCTATTCTTGGCTGCTTGAATAAGACTATTTATTCCCTCTAAGACGCCATTATCGATTCTAGTATTTATATAATTTA
>MTKZ01039287.1_pt1 | contig 11255 bp, 9 predicted proteins | sample 1042781 | NCBI WGS metagenome assembly MTKZ01 (sample SAMN06212207, study PRJNA360539) | anaerobic digester metagenome | biome: Wastewater treatment plant; material: sludge; isolation source: anaerobic digester fed with sludge from wastewater treatment plant | place: Denmark: WWTP Viborg ...
AAAGCGATTTATGGTGCGAGGCTCCCCCTGCCTGTGTTGCACCCAAGCCGTTACCTGATGCAGGCACTGCCGTTTTTCGTTGGCATTCGCTCGATCCTCTTCCACCGCATTTGGCAGGTTACGCTTTGGCTTGGCATGACGCTTTGGGGCAGCTGGTTGATGGCAAAACGCTTTTCCGGAGTTAGTAGAGTATCACTTCCGTGGCTGACAGCCTTGCTCTTCCTTTTCTTTTTCCAGGGCGCGGTCTATTACCACCTGATGGTCTGCGTGGTACTGGTTTTGGTGGGTTATCGCAAAGATAAGCCTATCAGGACGTTGATCTTCGTGCTGCTTGCTTCCATATGGGCAGGCATCAGCCGCGTTAACTGGATGCCTGTGCCTGGGTTGATGGCTGTCGCGCTCTACCTTCTGGAGACGCGTTTCGACGGCAAAAAATCGATGAAGTACCTGGTGTGGCCGATTGTTTGGGTGATTGGTGGATTTGCTGCGGCGTACCTCGCCAAGCAGGGTTACATCGCCATTTCGGGTGAGGATCCAGCCTTATTCGATTCTGCTTTTTCATCCGCGCTGCTCTGGCGCCGGCTATGGCCAAACGCGACGTTTTTCCTTGGCATCGTGCCCGCGATCCTGCTGGTGATGCTTCCTGGAGCCGCGTTATTCTGGCAAAAATTCCGTCAAAAGAACCTGCCAGCTTTGCACTGGCTGCAATGGCTCGGACTGGCTGGCATCCTGGGGGTCTTCTTCGCAGGTGGGTTGGTGGTGAGTGTCAAGATAGGCGGAGGCGGCGACCTCCACAATCTCGACGGATTTCTGGTCTTTTGGGCTTTGATTGTGGGCGGCATCCTCGCGATGAGTTCAAACTTACGCAACCCTGAAAACGAAGTCGAAAATAATCAAGCGTGGAGATTCTGGTTGGCGATGGCGGTGATCATACCGGCTTTCTTTGCCTTTATGCGCTCTGGAACCTGGTCTTTTGGCGCTGCCCAGTCCCAGGGCAATGAGCTGAGTGATTTAAAGCGCGCAGTGGCTGTGCTGAAGGCAAATGGCGGAGATGTACTCTTTATCTCAGAACGTCAATTGCTCACCTTTGGCGAGCTCGACATGCCGATCGTGCCCGAATACGAAAAAGTCTTCCTGATGGAAATGGCGATGGGCAACAATGAAGATTACCTGCGGTTTTTCCGTCAGAAGCTGGATGAACATGCCTTTGTGGCAATTGTCAGCGATCCGCTTTCAACCAATATCCAGGGCAGTAATCGTAGCTTTGCTGATGAAAATAACGCCTGGGTGGAGCAGGTGGTACTGCCAATGCTGGCAGAATACCAGGGAGTGCTCACCTGGCGGAATGGCGAAATCAACCTGCTTGTGCCGAAGGGCGATACCGAATTGATCCAACAATTGTTGGAATCCCAGCAAACTGGTAATTAACTTCTATTCTTCGGGATCAACGACCTCGCGGATGGCGTAGGTCTTCTTGTCCTGTGATTCATAATAGGTGCGCATGACAAGTTCGGCGATCAGCCCCAGCAGCACTGCCAGGAAACCCAGGATGAACATCATTACGCTGATCTGGAACCAGGGTGAGCCTAAAACGGAGACAGCAGCAACAATCCGCCGGATCGCGAGAAAGAGAAACAGCACTACGCTGATCGCCATCAGCCCCAAGCCAACACCGCCAAAGAGGTAGATCGGCTTTTGTGAGAACTTCATCAGGAATTGCACGGTGAAGAGGTCCAGGATGACCTTGATGGTGCGTTCCAGTCCATAATTTGCCTTGCCGTACTTGCGTGGGTGGTGATGCACCACCACTTCGCTGATCTTTCCGCCGGCTTCCTTGGCATAGACCGGAATGAAGCGGTGCATTTCGCCATAGAGGTTGATGGATTCCAGAATTTCGCGTCGATATGCTTTGAGTGTGCAGCCGTAATCGTGCAGATGAACACCAGTGCTGGTGGAGATCAGCTTATTGGCAAGGTGGGAGGGGAGGTTGCGCGTTATTTGGTTGTCCTGCCGATCTTTACGCCAGCCGCTGACCACGTCGAAGCCTTTGTCCAGTTCCTCGAGCAGCAATGGAATATCTGCCGGGTCATTTTGTAAATCTGCATCCATCAGGATCACGATGTCCCCATCGGACTCGTTGATGCCGGCGCTGATGGCGGCAGTCTGCCCGTAGTTTCTACGGAAAACCACCATCCTCACCCGATCGGGTGCCTGGGCGTGCAGCAGCCGGATGACCTCAACGCTTGCGTCGCGGCTGCCGTCATCCACGAAGGTTACATCCCAGTCCAACTTAAGCGGTTGCATGGCTGCCACAATCTGTTCAAAGAGCTCAGGCAGGTTCTTTTCCTCGTTATACACAGGCACGACAATCGAGAGTTTCATGGTTGCTCCAAATGGTGTAATTACATGCTGATTATACCGGAAGGCACGGGCTGCACAATAAAGTCGGGTATAATTTTTTGCGATGAACACAAAGAGCGATGAAAGTGTTTTGGGAGGACGCAAACAACCGGAAGATCCGGTTGATCTGGCATTGAGACCGTCAGCATTGGACGAACTGATCGGGCAGGACCTGGTCAAGGAAAACCTGCGCATTCAAATCCAGGCTGCAAAACAGCGCGAAGAAGCCCTGGAACACGTGCTTTTCCATGGACCTCCCGGGCTCGGCAAAACCACTTTGGCGCATATTCTCGCGACTGAAATGGGGGTCAACATCAAGGTCACTTCTGGTCCTGCAATTGAACGGGCTGGCGACCTGGCAGCCATCCTGACCAACCTTCGGGCGGGCGACATCCTGTTTATCGATGAAGTGCACCGTTTAGGGCGCATGGTGGAGGAGATCCTTTACCCTGCCATGGAAGACTACGCCCTGGACATCATTATCGGCAAAGGACCGTCCGCACGATCGGTGCGCCTGAAACTGCCGCGCTTCACCGTGGTCGGCGCCACCACCCGCCTGGCACTGCTCAGCGCTCCCCTGAGGGCGCGCTTTGGGGCAGTCTATCGCCTGGATTACTACGACACAAAAGCCCTGTCCGATATTGTTCGGCGGGGAGCCCGCTTGTTGAACGTTCCTTGTGACGAAGATGGCATACTCGAAATTGCACGCCGGGCACGTGGCACACCCCGCATTGCCCTGCGAATGCTTCGGCGGGTACGGGATTATGCTGAGGTCAAAGCTCGCGGCCACATCACCGCGCCAGTTGCCGAGGCTGGACTGAGCATGATGAACATCGATGGGATTGGTCTGGATGAGATGGATCGACGCATCCTCCTGACCATCATTGAGAAATACAATGGCGGACCGGTGGGGCTAAACACGATTTCCGCTTCCGTCAGCGAGGAGCCCGACACCATCATGGATGTGGTTGAGCCTTATTTGCTGCAACTCGGCTTCATCGATCGTACTGCCCAGGGACGCGTGGCGACCAAAGCCGCTTACGAGCACCTGGGGAAAATATACGTGCCCTCCATTGCGCAGCCTGACCTATTCAACGATGCAGCCTGATCCTCTCCCATGAAAACTGAAGACTTTTTCTACGATCTGCCCGCAGAATTTATTGCCCAGACTCCCGCTGAGCCGCGCGACCATTCCCGACTGATGGTGCTTGAGCGCGCCAGCGGTCAGATCAGCCATCACCACTTTTTTGAGATAGGTCAGTTTCTGCATCCGGGCGATCTGCTGGTGGTCAACGAAACGCGTGTTTTCCCTGCCAGGTTCTTTGGCAGCAAACTTCCAGGGGGCGGCAAGATTGAGATTTTGCTGCTGAAGAAGATCGATGATCTTACCTGGGAGTGTCTGGTGGGGGGCAGCGGCATGAAACCCGGGCGACAAATCCAGGTTATTGAAGGGCCGATCGCTGAGGTGGTTGAGGACTTGGGCGAATCGCGGCGCCTGGTGCGCTTTGCTGTGCCTATTGAGGGGGCTTTCGAGAAGGCAGGGCATGTGCCGTTGCCACCATATATCCACGCGTACAAAGGTGACCCGGAACGCTACCAGACTGTATTCAATAAAACTCTTGGCTCTGCCGCGGCACCCACTGCTGGCTTGCACTTTACGCCTGCCTTGCTAAAGGAACTGCAGCACCAGGGTGTGGGGCTGGCGAAAATTGACCTGCACGTTGGATTGGATACTTTTGCTCCAGTGACAGAGGAAGACCCTGAAACCCATCAGATCCACAAGGAATGGTGCGCGATCAGCACGGAAACCGCCGAAATGATCAACCAAACCAAGAGGAATGGGGGGCGAGTGATCGCGGTTGGCACGACTTCGGTGCGCACGCTCGAGAGTGCTGCTGCGCATAGCCAAAATGGATTGTTGCAGGCGTGGCAGGGAGACACCAGCCTTTTTATCCTGCCTGGATATCAGTTTCGGGTCGTGGATGCCATGATCACCAACTTCCACCTGCCCAAATCGACACTGCTGATGCTGGTCAGTGCCTTCGCCGACAGGGGAACCATGCTGAACGCCTACGAGGTTGCCAAGGCGGAAGGTTACCGCTTCTTCTCCTTCGGTGATGCGATGCTTTTACTCTAATACAGGACTTTTACCTGATTCTTATATCCATTTGCTAAACTTATTCGTTGGAACATTAATTGCAACGTGTTTTCTGTTGCAAAGAAAACAAAAAATGAGGAAAAGCATACTATGATGCGATTTGATAAGTTTTCTGAGCGGGCTCAGGATGTGGCTGCCCGCGCCGCTGAGATCATTCAACGTTACGGTCATAACCAGATCGACTCTGAGCACATTCTTCTGGCTCTGATCGAACAACCGGAAGGAACGGTTTCTCAATTGATTGAGATGGCAAACGTGGATCCTGGCGTAATTGCGGATCGTCTGGATGTTATCCTGCGAACCACACCTAAAGCCAATATTTTTGGTGGTCCTTCAGGGCAGGTCTTCCTGACGCCACGGGTTAAGATGGTGGTGGACCTTGCCAAGACGGAAGCCAACCGCCTTGGAGATGAATACATCTCGACCGAGCACCTCTTCCTTGCTGTGCTTTCGGAAAAGAATACGCAACTGGCACGCTTGCTGGAAGAGTTCAACCTCACCAGGCAAGGCGTTTATGAGAACGTGCTTGAATTGCGTGGCACCAAGAAAGCCACCGGACGCAAGTTTGAGTCCCGTTACAAAACCCTCGAAAAGTATTCGCGAAACCTCACGCAAGCTGCCAAAGAAGGCAAGCTTGATCCTGTTTATGGCCGTGAATCTGAGATCATGCGCGTAATCCAGGTCCTTTCCCGCCGCACCAAGAACAACCCGGTGTTGATTGGCGGTGCGGGCGTTGGCAAGACTGCCATCGTGGAAGGTCTGGCGCAAAAAATCGCCAATGATGACGTACCAGAGATTTTGGCAGACAAGTTGGTGGTCTCGCTCGATCTTGGTGCGATGGTTGCCGGAACACGCTTCAGAGGGGAATTTGAGGAACGCCTCAAAAATACCATCGAGGAGATCCAGGAATCCGACGGTGAAGTGATCCTGTTCATCGACGAGCTGCACACGGTCGTCGGAGCAGGGGCAGCGCAAGGCGCCATGGACGCCTCGAACATGCTCAAACCCGCTTTGGCACGCGGCGATCTGCAGTGTATCGGCGCGACAACCAGCGATGAATATCACAAATACATTGAGAAAGATGCAGCGCTTGAACGCCGCTTTGCTCCGATCTATGTTGAGGAACCAAGCATCGAAGACACAGTCAAGATGTTGAAAAGNNTGACAGGACGCAGATTGCCTGACAAAGCCATTGACCTGATGGATGAGGCAGCTGCCAAGCTGCGCGTAGCCTTGTATTCCATGCCGGATGATCTCAAGCAGGAGAAAAAAGAAATAGACCGACTTACTGCTGAAGAAGAGCAGGCGGGGGTGGAGCGCGATTACGAACGCGCGGTCAAACTCAAAGCTGAGCGTCTGCGCCTTGAGGAAGAATTTAAGGCAAAGCGCAGCGTTTGGGAGGCTGAACACAAACTGGATGACATCGTCGATGCGGATGATATCGCTTCTGTGATCCACCAGTGGACTGGTATCCCTGTGACGCAATTACTTGAGTCGGAATCGCAAAAATTGCTTGAAATGGAAAACCGCCTGCACGACCGCATCGTTGGTCAGGATAACGCCATCAAAGCCATCTCCGATGCCATCCGGCGCGGGCGTTCCGGGCTAAAGGACCCCAATCGCCCGATTGGTTCATTTATCTTCATCGGTCCTTCCGGTGTGGGCAAGACTGAGCTGGCAAAAGCCTTGGCAGAATTCCTTTTTGATGACGAGGATGCTCTGGTGCGGGTTGACATGAGTGAATATCGCGAACAGCATACCGTTTCGCGCCTGTTTGGCGCGCCTCCTGGTTATATAGGCTATGAAGAAGGCGGTCAGCTTACTGAAGCCGTGCGCCGCCGCCCATATCGGGTTGTGCTATTTGATGAGATCGAAAAAGCCCATCCCGAGGTCTGGAATTCCCTCTTGCAGATTCTTGATGATGGTCGCCTGACTGATGGTCAGGGCAGGGTAGTGGACTTCAAGAATACTGTCCTGATCATGACCAGCAACCTGGGCACTGAATTTGTTAAAAGCAGCGGTTCGCTTGGATTCCTGGGTAAGGACGAAAGCGATGACGTTAAGGCTTCCCACGAAAAGATCGAGAAAGCCCTCAAGGATGCCTTTCGACCTGAATTCCTCAACCGCATTGACGAGATCATTACATTCTCAGCCCTGACCAAGGAAGACNNATGGCTTTGGCCTGGTGGTGGATCAATCCGCCAAAGAATGGCTGGCAGATCAGGGCTATGATCCATTATTGGGTGCCCGACCGCTAAAACGCGCTTTGCAGAAATTTGTGGAAAGCCCCCTGGCAATCAAGTTGCTCGAAGGCGGATTGCAGCCTGGCGCTTCAGTTCACATCTTCCGAGAAGATGGCAAAGAAGGCCTGAATTTTGAGACGGTCGAACAGCAGCAACCAGAACTGGGGATTGAATAGTATTCTACTGAAGAGCGGTTTGTGAACTCAGACCGCTCTTCTTTTGACCTAAACGGACCATGAACGAACAACCACAGAACATTCTCACCCTGCTGCGTGAAGTTCCACTTTTCAGTGGGCTGACGGTTGAGGAATTGGAGCGTTTGAGTGAAGAGTTTGTCTTGGTGGAACTTCCAAAAGATGAAGTGCTTTATCGATCCCAGGAAGCTACCGATGGGCTTTTTGTGATTGATTCAGGTCAGGTCGTGCTGCTTGATGGGGAGGGGAAGCAACTCGAAATCCTGAAACGGGCTGAGGTTATCGGCACTGAAGCCCTAAATTACCTTCCGGTTCGTGAGAAATCAGCGGCAGCCTTCACGAATGCCCAGGTTTACTTTCTCCCTAACAAACAAATTCGAGCCTTGTACGATGGCGTTCCAGCCTTCAAAGAAACGGCATCAGTGCTTTTTAACAGTGTTCGCCTGGCATCCAACATTCCCATGGCATGGCTTGAACCTGGTGAAAAGATCCACCTGATGGCACGCAAACACCCGGTATTCCTGTTGTTCCGATCCATCCCGCCAATATTTGCCTTCGCATCGATCTGGTTTTTGATGGTACTTCTGAGCCAGAGTCATGCTTTTTGGTCGCTTGCAGGTTTGGTCGGCGGATTTCTTTTCTGCCTGCTTTGGCTGGTCTGGAACATTAACAACTGGGCAAACGATTTCTACCTGATCACGTCGCGAAGGATGGTCTGGGTGGAGCACGTTTTGGGGCTTTATGACAGCCGCCAGGAGGCACCACTCAGCACTCTGATCTCAGTGGGCATAAAAACCACCCAACTTGGAGTGTTTTTGGGATATTCTGATGTTATCGTTCGCACATACATCGGCGACATTCGTTTTGAACGCGTTGCTCATGCCCGTACCATTGGCAAGCTAATAGAAACCAATTGGGCACGTGGAAAACGGACTGACCTGGAGCTCGACGCCCGTGAGANNTATCACCACCAAAGACCTGCAGGTTGAATTGGGCATGGTTGAACCAGCGCCAAAGGAAATCAACTTCTTCCAGTGGTTATTCGCTGATTTTGTTCGGGTCAAGCACGAGGTGGGCGGCACGATCACTTATCGAAAACATTGGCTCATTTTGCTTCAGAAGATCCTTTTACCAATCATGGTGCTGGTATTATCCATCATCTTCGTAGTCGCGATCATCACCCGCAACCTGACCCAGGTGGATTACACCATGGGTTTGGTGGCTGGATATTTCCTGGTCTTTATCGCTGTCGGGGCTTTGGTCTATCAGTATGTGGATTGGCGAAACGATCTCTTTCAGCTAACGCCAAACCAGGTGATTGACCTTGATCGCAAACCTTTCGGTCGCGAATCGCGCCGCTCTGCTCCTCTGGAGAACATCCTGAGCATCGAGTACGAAAGGCGGGGGCTGATCCCCATGCTGTTCAACTATGGCACGGTCTATATCACGATTGGAAATACACAACTGACATTCAATGATATCTATCAGCCATCGATCGTGCAGCAGGATATCTTTACCCGGATGGGGAAGCATGCCCAGGAACGAGACGAACGCAGCACGATGCTGGAGCGCGAACGCGTTGCACAGTGGTTCAAAGTGTTTCAGGAAGAGGCTGAGCAGGGTTTAACCATTCCGCCCCAATCCGAACCAACACGTCCGATCACGATGGAACCCTCAAAGTAGCCAAGCATCGGTTGAGGCGGCTCAGCTTCCAGCTCTTAATCGTGGATTACCCCCAAATTATCCTTGTCAATCTGTTTGAATCCGATACTGCCTTAAGGTAGAATATTCAAAATACTGGATGGAGATTTATGGCGATTTTAGACATTGTGACCTTCCCGGAGCCTTCTCTGAGGCTCAAGTCGAAACAGGTCACCAAATTTGATATTGAACTTCAAACACTGATCGACAACATGTTTGAGACGATGCGAGCCGCTCCTGGTGTGGGGCTGGCTGCGCCTCAAATTGGAGAGTCTCTGCGTCTGGTGGTGGTGGAATACACCGAGGACGAGGATGAAAACGCCAAACCAAAAAAGTATGTCCTGGTCAATCCGGAGATCGTCAAACGTTCTGAGGAAATGGTGACGGACATTGAAGGCTGCCTGTCGCTGCCGGGTCTGGCTGGCATGGTTGAACGCCATGAGGCGGTAACCATAAAAGCCAAAAACCGCTTCGGCAAGCCGCTGAGGATTGAAGCCGAAGGTTGGCTTGCGCGAATTTTCCAGCACGAGATTGATCACCTCGACGGGGTGCTCTACATCGACCTGGCTGAAGAAGTATTTGAACCAACACCTGAGGAAGCAGAACAGATCAAGGACTAATGTACCTCACCCGGCTGTCGCTGACGAACTATCGCATTTTCTCCCGCCTGGAACTGGNNGGCTCTTTCTCGGCTGCCAATGACCGTCAGTTGATGAACTTTTCTGCTCCCAACGAGCCGATCATGGTTGCTCGCATCCTGGGCGAATTCGAACGCGAGGGTCGGCGGCATACGATTGAAGTCCGCCTGATCCAGGATGCCGCGACCAATCCTGCCAGCCCACGGTTTTCCAAACAAGTGCTGCTCGATGGAGTGAAAAAACGCATTGGTGACGTATATGGTCAGTTCAACGCGGTTACCTTCTTGCCCCAGATGTCCCGGGTGATCGAAGGGGCTCCTGCCGACAGGCGCCAGTATTTTGATGAAATTCTCTCGCAGGTGGAGCCCGGCTATTCACGCCATCTATCTGCCTACACAAAAGCCCTGGCGCAGAGGAATGCTCTTCTGAAGACCCTGGCGGAAGTCGGTGGGGATAAGAACCAACTTGAACCCTGGGATGACCTCCTTGCGAGGCACGGCGCTTTAATTATGCACGCCCGAATTCTTGCCCTGGCTGCGCTTGAAAAACAGGCGATCCCAATCCATCAACGGTTGACCCGGGATCTTGAAGTCCTGCAGTTTCATTACCAACCTTCGTATGAACCGCTCAAAAAGCCGGCTGGGCAGCTGGCGCTTCCTGTTCAGACAACCTTGGATCGGACTGGGATCAGCTCGGACGAACTTGAGCGCGGATTGCTGGCAGCTATGAAACAAAGCTACCACGCGGACGTGCAACGGGGGCAGACCAGCCTTGGTCCACATCGAGACGAAGTGCGCTTTTTGAGCAACCAGATTGACCTGGGCGACTATGGTTCACGCGGTCAAACTCGCACCGCATTGCTGACGCTCAAGTTCGCAGAAGTAGCCTGGATGAAGCAGCGCACTGGCGAATGGCCGGTTTTGCTGCTGGATGAAATCATGGCGGAGCTTGACCCACAGAGACGTAAAGATCTGCTCTCGGTAGTTGGGCAAGTTGAACAGGCCTTTCTAACCGCCACGGACCTCGATATGTTCACGCCGGAGTTCGTGCGGGATCACGAGGTCTGGCAGGTAAACCAGGGGATCGTGACTCGATCATGAACAACAAAGAGTTCGCCAGGCTGCTTTTACCCCGAATACTGATCTTTTTAGTCCTGGCCATGAATCTCCAATGCGCATTTGCTTACATTTTTAACCCCCTGCCTTACGTGGCGCCGTTTGAACTGAGCGGGGAGCCTGGGCGCGCAGCAGTCATCGGGATTGGCATCCTGTTCGTGATGTGGCAGGTGCCTTACCTGTTTGCTCTCGTCCATCCCCGGCGCAACCGCCGTTCGTTGGTTGAAGCTGTTGCGATGCAATCGATTGGTCTTGTTGGCGAGACCCTGCTTCTCCGCACTATACCATTGACCCACAGTGTATTAAGAGCATCCATCTTGAGGTTTATTACTTTTGATGCTGGTGGTTTGTTTTTGCTCATTGTGGCGGCCATCTACACTTTTCGACTACTGGAACCAAAAATAGGAGAATCCCATGCTAAGTGACCTGCTATTGAAAAGCCGATCCTACCGTCGTTTTGATCAATCTGTCAAAGTATCCGAAGCTACTTTGCGCGAGCTGATCGACGCCACCCGCTTTTGCCCCTCAGCGGCTAATCGTCAAGCGATTAAATACCGCCTGGTACATGAAGCGGCGGAAAATGCCCGGGTCTTTGAGTGCCTGAAGTTTGCAGCCTACCTGCAGGGATGGTCTGGTCCAGAGGAGGGGGAACGACCGACAGCTTACATTGTTGTTTTAGGTGACGAAAATATCTACAAGTTTTCGGAAGTGGATGCGGGAATTGCCATGCAGACCATTATGCTGCGTGCCACGGAACTGGGCTTTGGTGGATGCATTCTTGCGTCTGTCCAACGTGACAAGCTGCG
>MTKZ01053334.1_pt1 | contig 11252 bp, 9 predicted proteins | sample 1042781 | NCBI WGS metagenome assembly MTKZ01 (sample SAMN06212207, study PRJNA360539) | anaerobic digester metagenome | biome: Wastewater treatment plant; material: sludge; isolation source: anaerobic digester fed with sludge from wastewater treatment plant | place: Denmark: WWTP Viborg ...
TCCAGACTGGCTCATTTGCCAAGGATTGGATTTTAGAAAATCAGGCTGGGCGTCCCACACTCAATGCCTACCGTCAGGAACATCAGGAATTATTACTGGAAAAAGTAGGTCGGGAACTGCGCGAGATGATGCCCTGGCTTAAGAAAAAAGGATAAAATATGAACCGTAAAATCCAGATTTACGATACGACTCTGCGCGACGGCACCCAGGCTGAAACTATCAGTTTCTCTGCTGACGACAAGTTGCATATCGCTAAGCGACTGGATGAATTTGGGATTGATTATATCGAAGGCGGCTGGCCGGGCTCGAATCCCAAAGATATGGAATTTTTCAAACTGGCTCGCGAGACTGAATTTCGCCACGCCCGCCTAGTAGCTTTTGGTTCGACTAAACGGGCTGGTAATGCCATAGAAGATGATCAGAATATTCACAATTTACTTAAGGCGGAAACTCTGGCAGTTGCGATTTTTGGCAAAACCTGGATTCTGCATGTCGAAAAGGCTCTGCGTATTACACCGGCGGAAAATCTCGAATTGATCCGCGAAAGCGTGGCTTATTTAAAAAGCAAGGGCAAAGAGGTAATCTACGACGCTGAGCATTTCTTCGACGGTTATAAAGATAATGCCGATTATGCTATTCAAACTTTGCAAACCGCTCAATCGGCTGGCGCCGATTTAATCACTTTGTGTGATACGAACGGTGGTACTTTACCTTCAGAAATAAGTCGCATCATCTCCGAAGTGCGTCAGAAGATCACCGCGCCTCTGGGCATTCACACTCATAATGACAGTGGTCTAGCAGTGGCGAATAGTTTAGCGGCTGTCGAAGCCGGATGCGTCCTGGTCCAGGGCACCATCAACGGCTATGGCGAACGCACCGGCAACGCCGACCTGTGTTCGATTATCCCGAATCTACAGTTGAAAGCCGGTTATCAGTGTATCCCGTCGGAAAATATGAAACAGCTGACCCCGCTTTCGCGATATGTCAGTGAAATTGCTAATCTGGCTCACCCTAATGATTTGCCTTACACGGGTAGAAGCGCTTTTGCCCATAAAGGGGGAGTCCACGTCAGCGCGGTGATGAAAGATCCGCGCAGTTATGAACACATCGAGCCCGAAAGCGTCGGCAATAGTCGTCGCGTGCTGGTCTCGGATTTATCCGGCCAAAGTAACATCATCTTCAAGGCGCAAGAACTTAATATTGATCTCGAACGGCATCAGGATAAAATTCCCGAAATTGTTGCCAAATTAAAGGAACTTGAACACCTCGGTTATCAGTACGAAGCCGCAGAAGGTTCGTTGGAACTTTTAATCAGCAAAATTAAATCCGAATATCACGATTTTTTTAAGCTGAAAGGATTCCGCATCCTTCTCGAGAAAAATGAGGATGGCGAACAACGCTCGGAAGCCACGATCCGTATGGAGGTGAATAATACCATCGAACATACTGCGGCTGAAGGCGATGGTCCGGTCAACGCCCTCGATAATGCCCTCCGGAAAGCCCTGACTAAATTCTACCCCGAAATTAGCGAGATGAAATTGTCGGATTACAAAGTGCGCGTATTGAATCCCCAGCAAGCGACAGCCGCCAAGGTTCGTGTGCTGATTGAATCTTCCTCCGATGGTGAAACCTGGGGCACCGTCGGCGTTTCCGAAAATATCATCGAAGCCAGCTGGCAAGCTCTAACGGAGAGCATCTCTTATTATTTAATGAAAAAACGTCAAAAGAATTCCAAATAGACGGAGGTTAATATGGCTAAACGCATTATAATTTTTGATACGACTCTGCGGGATGGCGAACAGAGTCCCGGCGCATCTTTGACGGCTTCNNGATCGTTGCTGGGAAGCTGTTAAATATGCCGCCAAACCGCGCATACATACTTTCATCGCTACCTCCGATATTCACCTCGAAAAAAAATTGCATAAGACCGGGGCTGAGGTAATTGAAATGGCTTATTCAGCTATCCGTCACGCAAAGCAATATTGCACCGATGTTGAATTTTCACCCGAAGATTGTGCCCGGACTAGCCTCGAATATATGTGTGAAATTGTGCAAGCCGCCCTGGAAGCCGGTGCTACAACTATTAACATTCCCGATACGGTCGGCTATGCTGAACCGGAGGAATTTGCCGAACGGATTCGCTACCTGATTGATAAAGTGCCGGCAATTCGGCAAGCGGTTATTAGTGTCCATTGTCATAATGATCTGGGCAATGCCGTAGCTAATTCGCTCGCCGCTATCCGGGCTGGTGCTACCCAAGTGGAAGGCTGTATTAATGGAATCGGCGAACGCGCCGGAAATGCCGCACTTGAAGAAGTCGTTATGAACCTGGTTACCCGCAAAGATTATTTCGATGCCGAGACCGGGATAAATACCCGCGTAATCTTCAAGACCAGTCGTTTGGTGGCCAATTTGACCGGTCTGAGCATTCCGCGTAATAAGCCGATAGTCGGACAAAATGCTTTTTCACATGAAGCCGGTATCCATCAACATGGCGTTTTGAGCAGTCGGCAGACTTATGAAATTATGACGCCGGAAGATGTCGGTTGGGAAGGCGAAAACCTGGTGATTGGCAAACATTCCGGTAAACATGCCGTGGCGGCTTTACTGGAAGCGGAAGGCTATCGCCCTGATCCGGAACAGCTCAATCAAATTACCAACAAAGTCAAAGACTTGGCTGACAAACAAAAAGAAGTCGCCGCCGAGGATATCCTGGCTATTGCCCGCGATGTAACTATGCAATTGCCGGAAGAAGAGCAACATATCCAACTGGAAGAATTTACCGTCACGACCGGTAGTGGCTTGACACCAACCGCCTCGGTGCGCTTGGTGGTTAATGGCGAAAGGAAAATCGGCGCGGCTACCGGCGATGGTCCGATTGACGCCATCAGTAATGCTATCTGGAGCGTTATCGGGCCCTCTCTCCAATTGGTGGAATATAGTCTGAAAGCCATCACCGGCGGAACGAATGCTTTAGCCGATGTTTCGATCAAATTGGCTGACCAGAAGGGGAATATCTTTGCCGCCCGCGCCGTTAACGAGGACGTCATTAAAGCCAGCGCTATGGGAATTGTCAAAGGCATTAATAAAGCGCTTAGTAGTAAACAGAAAATCCATCCCCACACGGTCTGAATTAATAATTTGGAGAATAAATTGGGCGCAACCATAACTGAAAAAATTTTAGCAACGCATAGCGGCCGTGAATTTGTCAAGCCTGGTGAATTGGTTGATTGCAAAATTGATACGGTAATGTGTCACGATGTTACTACCACACCGGCGATTGAACTGCTGGAAAAATACGCTATTCCCAAAGTCTTCGATCCGGCGCGCATCGTTATTATGCCTGACCACTTCGTACCTAATAAAGACATCAAGTCAGCGGAAATGGTGGCTCGCATTCGCCGCTGGGCACAGGCTCAGGGCATTACTCAATTTTACGATATTGGGTGCCATGGTGTCTGTCATGCCCTTCTGCCGGAGCAGGGTTTTGTGACGCCCGGGAAAACAATTGTATGCGGCGACAGTCATACTTGTACGCATGGCGCACTGGGCGCTTTCGCTACTGGTATTGGTAGCACCGACCTAGCGGCAACTTTAGCGACTGGTAAACTCTGGTTCAAAGTGCCAGAATCGATGCGGTTTGTTGTTTCAGGACGCCTGGCGGATGGCGTTTACGCCAAAGACATTATCCTGAAAATTATCGGACAAATCGGTGTGGATGGCGCGCTGTATCGCGCTCTGGAATTCTGTGGTGAAGTAATTGATGAACTATCGGTCGAAGGAAGAATGACAATTTGCAATATGGCGATTGAAGCCGGTGGCAAATCCGGCATTATTAATCCCGACGCTAAAACACTGGAGTATGTCCGGGCTCGCACTAGCGACGAATTTACTGTTTATCGTAGCGATAGCGACGCCGAGTACTATCGTACAATAGAAATTGATGTTTCCGATTTAGAACCGCTGGTGGCTTTGCCGCATTTGCCCAGCAATGTCAAGTCCGTACGCGAGTTGCCCGATATTCCAATTGATCAGGCTTATCTCGGCAGTTGTACCAATGGTCGAATCGAGGATTTGCGGATCGCCGCCCAAATTTTGAAAAATCGTACCCTCGCGCGCGGAACACGGATGATCGTTGTGCCAGCTACCACTGAAATCTGGAAACAGGCAAACCGCGAAGGATTACTGGATATTTTTATGTCAGCAGGAGCTACCGTCAGCACGCCGACTTGTGGCGCCTGTCTCGGCGGATATATGGGAATCCTGGCGGCTAGCGAACGTTGTATCAGCTCGACCAACCGCAATTTTGTTGGACGGATGGGCAGTCCGAAATCGGAAGTTTATTTAGCCAGTCCGGCGACGGTAGCGGCTTCGGCGATCACTGGCAAAATCACCGACCCGCGGTCATATTTGTAGGAGTTGATTATGCAAGGAAATGCTCACGTTTATGCCAGAGATCACATCAATACCGATGAAATTATTCCGGCGCGCTACCTGAATATTGACCGAGAAGCCGAATTAGCTGAGCACGCTATGGAAGATATTGATGTCAATTTCATAAAAAAAGTCAAGCCCGGCGACTTTATTGTCAGCGGCGACGATTTTGGTTGTGGCAGTTCCCGCGAACATGCGGTTTGGGCGTTGCGTGGAGCCGGAATTAAAGCTGTAATAGCCAATTCGTTTGCTCGTATTTTTTACCGTAACTGTATCAATAATGGTTTCTTAGCGATTGAATGCCCGGGCGCGATGCATAAAATTTCGGATGGCGATCGCCTCGAAATTGATTTAGCCGGTGGCAAGATTGTCAATCTCACAAAGAACCAGACTTATCAATTTCAACCCCTCCCCGATTTTGCCCGGAAAATTATCGAAGCGGGAGGGCTTATGGAACAGATTAAAAAGGAACTTGCTTAGATGGAAGTAAAGAAAATTGCCGTGTTAGCTGGCGATGGCATCGGTCCGGAAATAATAAATGAAGCTCTGAAAGTGCTGAACGCTGTTCAACAGAAAAGCGCAATTCGATTCGAGTTCCGCGAAGCGCTCGTGGGAGGAGCGGCTTGGGAGAAATACGGTCAGCATTTACCGGAGGAAACTCTCCAGATTTGCCGCAATAGTGATGCGATTCTTTTCGGCGCCGTCGGCGGTCCGGTAGAGGAACAATTCAGCCCAAAATGGCGCGGCGTGGAAGTGAACGCCCTTCTCGGTTTGCGCAAAACCTTCGATTTATATGCCAATCTACGTCCGGCTAAACTTTTCCCGGCTCTGGTCTTTGCCTCACCTCTTCGCCAGGATATTGCCGAGAAGGGATTTGATATATTGGTAGTGCGCGAACTGACCGGCGGAATTTATTTTGGCCAGCCGAAAGGCCGACGCGGCAATGGTGCTGAGGAAGTCGCTTTCGATACTATGATCTATTCCCGCCGTGAGATTGAGCGGATCGCGCACGTGGCTTTCAAAGCCGCTCGTCAACGCCGCCGACACGTTACCAGCATTGATAAAGCCAATGTATTGACGACGATGGTTTTCTGGCGGGAAGTTGTCACGGAAGTCGCCTGCCAGTATCCGGACGTTACCTGGGAATCAATGTACGTTGATAATGCTTCTATGCAATTGGTCAAGAATCCCGCTAAGTTCGATGTTATGCTTTGTGGAAATATGTTCGGCGACATTCTTTCCGATGAAGCCGCCGCAATTGCCGGGAGTCTGGGAATGTTGCCCAGCGCCAGCCTGGCGGAAAGCCTTTTTGGATTATACGAACCGGGTGGCGGTTCGGCGCCGGACATTGCCGGACAAAATAGCGCTAATCCCATCGCCCAGATTTTGAGTGCGGCAATGATGCTGACCTATTCTTTTGGAATGAATGAAGCCGCAATGGCTATCGAACAAGCGGTTTCTGATGTTTTGCAAGCCGGTTATCGCACGGCTGATATCTGGCAGAGAGGATGTCATAAAATTGGCACAGCTGAAATGGGCGACCGCATCGTTGCCGAGTTATTAAAGAAAATTAATCCTGAATAAAAATATTTATAATTATAGAGAAACGCTCATTAAGGAATGTTATCAGAATGAGGAGTAAATTTTAATTGGATGTTGATTTTATAAACAATTTTTACTGCGAATTTGCTGAACGAGTTAGCCGATTAAGAAGCGAACTTGGCCGAGCCCTAAGCTTTGCGGAAAAAACTATATACGGACACTTGTTTTCCGAACAACCTCAATCGAAATTGAAAACCCGTGAATCGTATGTGAACCTGAGGCCTGATCGGGTCGCTATGCAGGATGCGACCGCTCAAATGGCATTATTGCAGTTCATCAATGCCGGTCGCCGACAAGTAGCCGTCCCGACTACTATTCACTGTGACCATCTAATTGTGGCAAAAGACGACGCAGTTACTGATTTAAAAAGGGCGCGACGAGAAAACCGAGAAGTCTATGAATTTTTGCAAACGGCCGCTTACAAATTTGGTATTGGTTTCTGGCCGCCTGGTGAAGGCATAATTCACCAAATTATACTGGAAAATTATGCCTTTCCGGGTGGCTTGATGATCGGAGCCGATTCGCATACGCCTAATGCCGGTGGCTTAGGAATGCTCGGCATTGGCGTCGGTGGGGCTGACGCCGTAGATGTGATGGCTGGCTTGCCGTGGGAATTGAAAATGCCCGGCTTGATCGGAGTCGAGTTAACCGGGCGGCTGAATGGCTGGGCTTCGCCCAAGGATGTGATCTTGAAATTAATCGGCATGCTGGGCACTAAAGGTGCTACCGGTATGGTTATCGAATATTTTGGCGATGGCGCGGCTAATCTTTCCTGTACCGGCAAAGCCACAATTTGCAATATGGGAGCAGAATGCGGCGCGACTGCCTCAATATTTCCTTATGATGCTAAAATGGCGGAGTATTTGACTCTGACCGGAAGAGCGGAGGTCGCAAAAGCCGCTACGGCGGATTTCAACTCAATTCTCCAAGCTGATCCAGAAGTCTATCAAACTCCCCAAAAGTACTTCGATCGAGTGATCAAAATAGACCTGGATAATCTGGAACCGTATGTCAACGGACCTTTTTCACCTGATATGGCAGTACCGCTTTCACAGTTAAGAGATCACATTAAGAAAAGCGGCTACCCAGCTCAATTATCAGCTGGCTTAATCGGTTCTTGCACCAATTCTTCCTATGAAGATTTGTCCCGAGCGGCAGATGTCGCCCGTCAAGCAAATCGTCATAAAATCGCTACCCGAGCAAAATTATTAGTCAATCCGGGTTCCCAATGGGTCAAGTTGGTTTGTGAAAAAGCCGGTTTTCTGAATGAATTCAGAACGTTAAAAGCTCAAATTCTAGCGAATGCCTGCGGACCGTGTATTGGTCAATGGGAACGGGATGATTGCGAGCCGGGAATAAAAAACTCTATTATCACCAGTTTTAATCGCAATTTTGCCGGACGAAATGACGGCAACCAGCAAACTCATACCTTTTTAGCTTCGCCGGAAATCGTGCTGGCTCTAACATTGGCTGGCGATTTAAACTTTAATCCTTTGACTGACTTTCTAATCAGCGAAGACGGCAAGCGTTACCAGCTCGAACCACCTGAAGGTGAGGAACTGCCAGCCGTAAAAATCCAGACCAGCCGCACTCCGGCAAGAATTATTCATAAACCGGATATTACGATTAAAATTAATCCGCTCTCCCAGAGGTTACGTTTACTGGAACCATTTCCCGCGCCAACCAGCCAGTCTTTCCAGAATTTGTTGCTTTTAATGAAAGTAAAGGGTAAATGCACTACCGATCATATTTCACCAGCTGGTGAATGGCTGAAGTACCGCGGCAATCTGGACAGAATTTCCGATAACCTTCTGCTGGGTGCCCGTAATGCCTTTAGCGGAAAATTGGGCGAAACCCTTAACCAGTTGACCGGCGAATATGCCAAGGTGGCTGATGTCGCTAGAAGCTACCAATCCCACCAGAAATTATCGGTAATAGTTGCCGATGAAAATTATGGAGAAGGCTCATCGCGCGAACATGCCGCGATGGAGCCGCGTTATTTGGGAGTAGTAGCGGTAATTGCGCGCTCTTTTGCCCGCATTCACGAAACCAATTTGAAGAAGCAGGGAGTCCTGGCTTTAACCTTTACCCAATTCGATGATTATGAACGTGTTCGGGAAGACGACGAATTTAGTATTCAAAGCCTTGAAAAATTTGCTCCCGAACGTCCGCTGGATTTGATTATCCAACATAAGAATGGTGCAAGTGAAACAATCCAATTACAGCATAGCTACAGCCAGCTACAAATAGAATGGTTTTGGGCTGGCAGTGCCTTGAACTATCTTAGATTAAACAATCCACAGAAGCTCTGATTTTAGGGAGGCTTTAGATGTCCAATGAACAAATAGTTTTCGCTAATGGTTCGCTTCAGGTGCCAAATTTTCCGCTGATTCCTTTTATTGAAGGCGACGGGATTGGAGCTGAAATTTGCCGACCCACACTGCGGTTGATTGATGCGGCTGTCAATCGGGCTTATGGCGCTAACCGGCGCATCATCTGGCGCGAAGTTTTAGCAGGCGATAAATCTTTGAATCAAAATGGTGAAGCATTACCAGCCGCAACCCTTCAAGATTTGAATCAATATGTTATCGGCTTGAAAGGTCCTTTACGGACGCCAGTTGCTGAAGGGCGCCGCTCTTTGAACGTTATTTTACGGCAAACTCTTGATCTTTATGCCTGCGTCCGACCTCTGCATTGGTTTCCGGGTGTGCCTACGCCAGTCAGACGACCGGAGCTCTTGAACGTCGTTATTTTCCGAGAAAACACGGAAGACCTTTATACCGGAATCGAATTTATGCGCGGCTCGCTAGAAGCTGGCCTGCTGGAAGATTTCCTGATTGGTAAATTGAAAGCGCCGGAGCCTCGCTTCCCTGGCGAAAACTCTTTAGGAGTCAAACCGGTTTCTAAACCCGGTTCGGAGCGGCTTATTCGAGCGGCGATTAACTTTGCCATTAAATATAAATTGCCTTCGGTTACGCTGGTTCATAAAGGCAATATCATGAAATATACGGAAGGTGGCTTTCGCAATTGGGGATATGAGCTGGCTGAACGCGAATTTGCGGAATCTTGCATCACGGCTAAGAGTGGCGCTCCAGCTGGATCATTAGCCTCAGGATCCGGCGACAAAGTTCTGATTAAGGATATGATCACGGATGCGTTTTTTCAGGATATATTGCTCAACCCGGCTCGTTATTCGGTAATAGCTACCCTGAATTTGAACGGTGATTATATCTCCGATCTGGCGGCGGCAATAGTCGGTGGAATCGGTCTGGCGCCGGGTGCGAATATCAATTTTGAAACCGGCCGCGCCATTTTTGAATCAACTCACGGCACGGCCCCTGATATCGCCGGTCACGACATCGCCAATCCATCCTCACTGATTATGTCGGGAGTAATGATGCTGGAATATATGGGGTGGTCAGAAGCTGCCAACCTTTTACAAAAGGCTATGGCAAACTTATTTATTCGTCAGATTGGTACTGTTGATATTTTCGGTAATGTCAACGGCGCTCGTTGTGTAGGCACCACCGAATTCGTTGATTTATTAGAAGATGAAATCCTGAAAATAAATATAAAGTAGCGAATAGAAGGGTCATAATATGTCAAATTCAATGTTACAATCCATAAGCCAAAAAATGCAAAAAGCCAGTCAGATAGATCCGGAATTATATGTCAAGTACAATGTAAAAAGAGGCCTGCGTAACGAAGATCACACGGGAGTTCTGGTCGGATTAACCCGCATCGGCGATGTAGTTGGCTATCGTACGGAAAATGGTCAGGTAATTCCCATCGAAGGTCAGCTACTCTATCGGGGCTATCAACTGGATGATCTGGTCAAAGGCTTTCAGGCCGAAAATCGGCATGGCTTTGAAGAAATCTGCTATTTGCTTCTGGCGGGCGAACTGCCGAATCGTTCCGAATTGCAATATTTTTCCGATTATCTAGCTCAACAGCGCGAATTGCCAGAAAATTTCACTAACCAAATGCTGATTAATTTGGTTAGTGGTGATATGATGAATATGCTCGCTCGGGCGGTTCTGGCGTTATATACCAACGATCCCCAACCGGAAGATCGAAGTGTAGAAAATCTTATCAGTCAATCGCTAAGTCTAATCGCCAAATTTCCGACCATAGTAGCCCATTCGTATAATGCTTACCGACATGCCTATCAGCAAAAAACCTTATCTATTCGTCACCCGCATAAAGATTTAAGCATAGCCGAAAATTTTCTATATATGCTTAAAGGCAATCGCTATACCAAATTGGAAGCGGATATGCTCGATTTAGCTTTAGTTACCCACGCTGAACATGGCGGCGGAAACAACTCGACCTTTACCTTACGAGTAACCAGTTCTACCGGGACCGATACCTACTCGGCAATCGCGGCGGCTATTGGTTCTCTGAAAGGACCTTATCACGGCGGCGCGAATCGCAAAGTAATGGAAATGATGACGGATATCAAGAAAAGTTTGAAAAACTGGGATGACAGGAATGCTGTGGCTGATTATTTAATGAAAATATTGAAAAAAGAAGTCGGGGATCGCGTCGGTAAAATCTATGGATTTGGGCATGCCGTTTATACTCTTTCTGATCCGCGAGTGAAAATTTTAAAGAGCAAAGCTGCAGATTTGGCGACAGAAAAAAATCGTCTTGAGGAATTTCATCTCTATAATTTAGTCGAAGAACTTGCGCCTCAGGTCTTCGCGGATTTCAAGGGACGCGAAAAATCTAAAATCGTCTGCGCCAATGTTGATTTTTACTCGGGATTTGTTTATTCTTGCATCGGAATTCCACCGGAACTATACACGCCAATTTTTGCCGTCAGCCGACTGGCTGGTTGGTGTGCCCATCGTCTCGAAGAACTCAATCCGCAGTCGCGCCGTATCATTCGACCGGCATATAAAAATGTTACTCCAGAACGTGAGTACGTGAATATAGCAGAGAGAGGCTGAAAAGGATAAAACAGTCGTTCGATAGTTTTTCCTTATCCGACATAAGTTCATTACCCTTCCGATATAGTTTTTTTTCAATGACCCAAATTGGCTAAAAGCTAAGACTTCCCATTGCGTCTGTCGGAATGTGAATTTATTAGACCTTTAGTTCAATAATGCGTACTAAAAATCCGAAGTATCCTGTTGATCGTGTCTATTTATTTTTTACAGGTAGCGCTTGAGGGCGCGTTGCAATTCGGCGAAGTGGAGCGTCAACGCTATGCG
>MTKZ01034309.1_pt1 | contig 11250 bp, 14 predicted proteins | sample 1042781 | NCBI WGS metagenome assembly MTKZ01 (sample SAMN06212207, study PRJNA360539) | anaerobic digester metagenome | biome: Wastewater treatment plant; material: sludge; isolation source: anaerobic digester fed with sludge from wastewater treatment plant | place: Denmark: WWTP Viborg ...
TTAAGGAGGAAATTGTTATCCTGGGAGAGTGATAACAACTATCTATGAACAAAAGAGAAAAATTTGTTATTGAGGGCGGTAAACCGCTAAAAGGGGAAGTTACTCTTTGTGGCGCAAAGAATTCCGGTTTTTAGCTGATGATCGCTTCGCTTTATGCGGACGGACGATCGGAAATAAGAAATTTTTCCAAAATCACCGACACTTTTTCAACCCGAGAAATTATTCGAAATTTGGGCGGTGAAGTTATTTTTGGAGAAAACCATATCGTCACGGTTTCGGGAAAAAGTTTAAGTAATTGGGTGATTTCGTCCGGACAGGGTAAGCTTTCCCGAGCCGCTACTTATTTCATCGGTCCTTTTTTGTCTCGTTTCGGAAAAGCGGTTGTTTCCAATCCCGGAGGATGCAAAATCGGCCGCCGGCCTTTGGACCGGCATTTTGAAGGAATAAAAGCGTTGGGCGCAAAAATTAAGGGCCAAGACGGTCATTATTTAATTTCCGCCAAGGAGTTGAAAGGTACCCGTTATCGCTTTCCCAAGGTCACCCACGGTGGAACCGACGTGATGGTCATTACTTCGGTTTTAGCTAAAGGAAAAACGGTTTTGGAAAATGCGGCTTTGGAGCCGGAGATTGACGATTTGATTGCCTTTTTAAATAAGATGGGCGCCAAAATTGAAAGAAAACCCGGTCGGATTATTACGATCGAAGGCGTGAAGGAATTAAAAAGCGCTTCCCATTCGGTTATGCCTGACAGAAACGAGGCAGTAACCTTTGCTTGCGCTGCTTTGGCAACAAAAGGTGATGTTTTGGTTAAGGGCGCTGACAAAAAAGTCCTAGGAGCCTTTTTGAAGCAATTGGATAAAGTCGGCGGCGGTTATGAAATCGACGGCAAAGATATTCGTTTTTATTATAAAAAACAACTTAGCCCCTGCAATATCCTAACCCATCCTTATCCGGGATTTATGACCGATTGGATGGCGGTTTGGTCGGTGTTGATGACCCAGGCAAAAGGAGAATCGGTAATTCACGAGACAATTTTTGAAAACCGTTTTGCCTTTTTTGAACAATTGATAAAGATGGGAGTAAAAGTGAAACTTTTTAATCCCCGGGTACCCCGGCCGGAAGAAGTATACAGCTTTAATCTCAAAGACGACCGGCCGGAATATTTCCATGCGGCCAGAATTTTTGGCCCGGCGACCTTAAAACCAGCCAGATTGGAGATTGCCGATTTAAGGGCCGGTGCAACCTTGATTTTAGCTTCATTGATTGCCAAAGGTAAAAGCGATCTGACGGGTGCAGAATTAGTCGATCGGGGTTATGAAAATTTAGACGAAAAATTGAGAGGATTGAAGGCAAATATCAAAAGGACAGAATAAAGATTGGAGAAAATGAACAAGATAAAAATTGTTGTTTTAATGGGAGGGANNTAAGAGTGCTGAACGGGAAGTTTCTCTTTCAAGCGGCAGGGAAGTAGTTCGTCATCTAAACAAGAATAAATATGATATTCTACCGGTTGTAATTTCCAAAGATGGTTTGAGATGGGAATTAAAAGATCTCGGACAATTGCTTCTTTGCGATCCTCTTTTAAAAAAAGAAAACTGCGAAAACCTTGTGTCTACAAAAGAAAATATTCGAATTGAATCTTTGCCCCAAAAAGCTAAGGTTGTTTTTATTGCGATGCATGGTAATTACGGGGAGGACGGTTCGATTCAGGGATTATTAGAAATGGCGGGGGTTCCTTATACAGGGGCGGGAGTTTTAGCCTCAGCTTTAGGGATGAATAAAATTATGTTTAGAAAAGTAATGCAAGCGGAAAAGATTCCGATGGCCAGGGCTCTTGTCTTATCTAAAAAAGATAATCCCCAAGTAATTTTAAAAGAGTTTAAGTTCCCTTTTGTAATTAAACCTTTTTCGCAAGGATCAAGCGTGGGTATAACTATCATAAAAGAGGAACGGCAGTTGAAAGATGGTTTAAAATTAGCTTTTGAATACGGTTCTAAAATCATTGTTGAAGAATATCTTTCCGGAGTTGAAGTTACTTGCGGAGTTATCGGGAATAGTAACCCTCTCGCTTTACCCATAGCGGAAATAGTTTCCAAAAATGAGTTTTTTGATTATGAGGCTAAATACACTCCTGACAAATCGGAGGAAATCGTGCCGGCAAGACTAACGGCGAATCTAGCCAAAAAGGTTCAAAATTTAGCGATAAAAGTTTACAATGCTGTTGATTGTCAAGGATTTGGAAGGGTTGATATGATTATCAGAGAAAACAAAATTTTCATTTTGGAGATAAATACGATTCCCGGGTTAACGCCTAACTCTTTATTGCCCAAAGAAGCTGCCGCTGCGGGAATTTCCTTCCCACAATTATTGGATAAAATTATTAATTTGGCTTTAGAATAATGATTAAATCATATTTCCATCGGGCAAGAAGATCGTTGGCCAAGTTTTGGCTTGAGGTTAATCCCCAATTAAGAATTGTCGGGATCACCGGCAGCTTCGGTAAAACCAATACGGCCAGGGCAGTTGCGTCCGTCTTAAGTAAGAAATTTCCGACCGTTCAAACCGATTTGAACCTGGACACGGTTTATAATTTGCCGATAACAATTTTAAAAGTGAAGCCTTGGACGGAAGCGTTGGTTTTGGAAATGGGGGTTGATCATCCCGAGGAGATGGATTTTCATCTTTCTTTGGTCAAGCCGCAAGTCGGGATTGTCACCGGGATTACGCCGGTTCATAGCGATAAAGAACATTTTGGCTCGCTGGAAAATATTATTAAGGAAAAAGCCAAATTGCTTCAGTCTTTGCCGGCTGACGGTTTGGCAATTTTAAATTACGAAGACGAGGCGGNNCGAAGACGAGGCGGTCAGAAAGATGGCCGATTTGACCAAGGCAAAAGTGGTTTTTTACGGCAGGAATCAAGATAAAAAGAACAATTGCGATGTTTGGGCGGAGGCAGTTGAGGTAAGCCGCGAAGGAACAAGATTTACCCTCCGGGAAAAAAACGTAAGGATTAATGTTTCTACCGGTTTAATCGGCAATCATTTGGTTGACGGCTGCTTGGCGGCTTATTTGGTCGGCCGCTATTTCCAAATAGAAAAAAATTTGATTATCAATTCTTTCAGTGAGTTAAAACCTTTAAAAGGAAGGTTGAATTTTGAGTCAGGACCAAAGGGAACTTATTTATTGAACGATGCTTTGCGGTCCAACCCGGCCTCGGCCATGGCCGGATTAACTGTTTTGGCGGAACTGAAGGGCAAAAGGAAGATCGCCGTTTTGGGAGAGATGGGTGAACTGGGCAATTTTGAAGAAGAAGGTCATCGTCTGGTCGGCCGCAATTTGGCCAAGCATAAAATTGATTTGGCGGTCGGAATAGGACCTTTGACCAAATTTATTTTGGCCGAAGCAATCAAAGAGGGGATGGACAAAAAGAAAACTTTTTGGGCTAAAGACGTGGTTGAGGCGGCCGATTTTTTAAAAAAGGAATTGAGAAAAGAGGATTTGGTCTATTTAAAAGGTTCTTTGCTTCGTCATTTGGAAAGAATATTGATTTTATTGAAGGAGGAGAAAGTTAATTGCCGGTTGGTTTCCTGCAATCGCTATTTACCCTGTTGGACTTGCCCCTATCGGTTTAATAAAGTAAAATCTTCCTAATGATGGCTTTATACTTGGGTCTATTGCTTTTTTCTTTCAGCCTGACCAGTATTTTGATCGTTCCCTATATCAATCTTCTTTACCGTTTAAAATTCCTGAGAAAAATTCAAAAGACAAAAGACTTTTTAGGGAATCGGACTCCGATTTTTGATCGTCTTCACCAGGCGAAGGCAGGAACTCCGGTCGGAGGCGGCGTTTTAACCATTTTTTTGGTCTTTTTTCTTTACTTAATTCTTTTCCCGGCCTTAAAACTTTTGGGTGTTTATATTACGGCGCTTTATCCGATCAATGAAGAATTGAACATTATTTTTTTTACCTTCATTTCTTTTGGTCTGTTGGGACTTTATGATGATTTGATGAAATTTTTCGGCCTGGCAAAAATCGGGGTTTTCGGTTTAAGAATGAGGCATAAATTTATTATTCAATGGATTTTGGCTTTAATCATCGGCCTTTTGCTTTATCAGAATTTAAAAATTGATTTTATTTACATTCCTTTTTTGAACGTCATTAATTTAGGCTGGCTTTTTATTCCTTTTTCCGCTTTGGTAATCGTTTCTTTTACCAACGCTTTTAATATTACCGACGGACTTGACGGCTTGGCCGCCGGCTTGAATTTAATCTGTCTATTTGCCTTTTGGCTTCTTTCGTATACGACTTTGGACACGCCGCTTTCGGTTTTTTTGGCGCTTTGGATCGGCTCATTGATTGCATTTTTATACTTTAATGTTTATCCGGCCAGAATATTTTTGGGCGACGGCGGCGCTTTGTCCTTTGGCGCCACCATGGCGGTTGTCGGTTTACTGATCGGCAAATTGGCTCCCTTGGTGGTTATCGGCGGAATTTTTGTCATCGAAGCTTTTTCAAGCATGGTTCAAATTTTGGCCAAAAAGTTTTTAGGCAGGAAAATTTTTAAGGTCGCTCCTTTTCATCTCTGGCTTCAAAATGAGGGCTGGGAAGAACCAAAAATTGTCATGCGCGCCTGGCTGGCCGGAATTATTTCGGCAATTTTCGGAATTTGGCTGGCGGTTATATAGAGATTGGATATTTTGATATTCGATATTGGATATGATAGAAAAATCAGCAGTTCTGGAAAAACTATATTTTGAATATACCCATTTGCTTTTGGGCGGAAAAGCCGTTCGTTGCCCTTATTGGTCAAACGAGGAAAAGAATTTAATCCCCGGCCCTTTTAAAGGCAAAGGGACACCAAAGCAAATATCCGAAGCTACTACCAAGAGGGCTTTGGATTTGGGTTTGGATTTGGAGAAGATGTCTTCCGCCGAGATCCNNTGGTCCGGGAAAAAATCGGGGTTGATTGCTCCGGTTTTGTCTATCATTTGGCTGATGGTCTGGATAAAGAAAAAGGCGGCCCGGGTATCTTGGAAAAAGTGGCGGGCGTTAGCGGAAACGGCCCTTTTAAGGTAAATGCCTTTTGCCTAACCAACGATAGAAATTCGCTGCCGGTTGAATCTGTTGCCGAAATCAGAATAGGCGATTTTATCCGCCTAAACGCCGGAAAACATATTGCGATTGTTTTAAGAATCAATAAAGATCGCCAAAAAACAACCAAGGAAGTGATTTATGCCCACTCAGCATTTTTTTCAAAAATGACCGGTGTTCATACTGCCAGGTTTTTAATAAAAGAAATTTCAGCCGGATTAGAGAAGCAGCAGTGGTTTGAAAAAGACCGGCAGGGAAAAGACTACTTTTCCGTCAACTTCAATAGACAAGCCGGAGACGGAATCAGGAGATTAAAAATTTGGGCTTAAAGGAAGTGTAAAACAATTCCGACCACGAAGTGACTGATTTTTTCGAACGAAGATTTTAAGCAAGAACGGTCAACAAGTAAAAAAGTTTGAGAATATTTGGATAAGATAACGCGATTAGGCTTTAGAGATTTCGGCCTTCGTTTCTGGCGACTTAAAGGCTCCGTAGGATTGTTGAAAATAGTTGAAAACCACATTCCTTAATTTTTCCCAAAGTTTACCTTGATCATTGGCGCTTGGTAGATTTCCAAGGATTTTTTCTCTGATTGTACTTTCTTCTTCTCCGGATAATTTTACTTCTTCTTTTCCTTTTTTTAATATTTTTCCGCTTTTCAGACATTTTTCAAGGCTAAATATTGGCAAAACTTCCTCTTCGTTTGCCGAATAAATTCGGTTTCTTATTGAAACTGACAAACCATCCCAGATATTTTCGACAGTCTCTTGGGGTAGTTTGGTGAGCCGAGTATTAAATTTTTTATATATTCTTTGAAGTTCTGGTATCTGCTGTTTAGCAATATTCTCAATATATTTGCTAATAGATTCGCCAAAAGAGTCAAGCGTTTGCGACAAATCATTTGTTTGCAGAAATAAATCCGGGTTCTCTCTTTGAGTCTCAAAGTTAGTAAAATCCAACCCTTCAATCAAAATCTCTTGGGGAACTCCTAACATTTCCCTAAGCGCTTGTCTTACCAAATTTCTTGTAGAAATATTTGTTATTTCAACAAGAGTTGGTTGATGCTCGCTCATTTTTCTTCCTCAATTAAGGAAACGGAAAGCGGCTCCAGACTGGTGATTTCAATTTCCGCACCGCAATTTTCACACTCAATTATTTCGCCGACTTTCGGATCTTTTTCTTTGATTTCTACCGGCTCATGACAATCCGGGCAAATTACTTTTTTCATTCTTCCTCCTCCTTACTAATTGTAAGATTAATGTATAATTTATCCTAAAGATGATTAATCTTCAAGAGGATGTTTCCCAGAGAGGAATTTGGCGGTATCACCGCGATTTATTACCTATCGGAGAAGAGTTCCGTTTAAGCTTGGGGGAAGGAGCGACCCCGACAACACAAATTGACGGAATTTTTTTCAAAAGGGAGGATCTAAATCCAAACGGCTCGCTTAAAGATCGGGGAATGGCTTTTCAAATCAGTTCTGCTTACGGCTCGGGTGAAAAGAATTTGGTCATTTCTTCTTCGGGAAATGCCGCGATTTCCGCTTCCGCCTATTGCCGCTTGGTGGATATCAATCTTACCGTTTTTGTTGCCGAAAGCATCAACCCCAAAAAACTGGCAATGATTAAAAATTCAAAAGCGGAAGTCAAAATCGGCAAAAGACCGGTTAGTGAGGCGATCAAATGGGCTAAAAGAAACAATTTTCCCAATTTAAGACCGTCAACCGATCCGGCGGGCAGTATCGGCTACCAAACGATCGCTTATGAACTTTATCGGGAGCTGGGCCAAATTGAAGAGCTTTTTTTGCCGGTTTCTTCGGGAACGGCTTTAAAGGGGATTGCCGCCGGATTTAAAAAACTGGGTTTTTTACCCAGGATTTATGCCTGTCAGTCAACCAGGACTTTTTCTTTGGCCAAATACTTTGACTCGGATTTTGTTGTTTCCAAGACCAGCCTGGCGGAAGCGTTGGTGGCAAAGATTGTTTTGGACAGGGATCAGATTTTAAAGATAATAAGAGAGTCCGGAGGCGGCGGCTGGGTAATTTCCAACGAAGAGATTGTCAAAGCCGGCGATTGGTTGGAAAAAAAGGGAATTTTAACTTCGGCCGAAGGCGCCTTGGCTTTGGCGGCAATTTGGAAAGCAAAAGCCAAGAAGCAAAAACTCGGGAAAACCGTTTGTCTGTTAACAGGAAGAAGGTATTAAATTTTCGATATTTGATATTAGAGATTGGAAAAAATGGAAAAAATAAATTTTTTAGAAAAGATTAAAGAACCGATTTTTTATATTACCAATGATGTAGCCAAAGGAATCGGCCTGGAAAATCTTTTACCCGACTATCACATTATCTGTCTTGATGATCATCCTTTGGTTGATTATTTGGAAAAGGCCGGTGTTAAAGTATTTTGCCTGGAAAGAGTTTTAAAGCAGAAGAACCGGATTTTCAGGAGTACCGGTAAAATTATTGACCATCCTTTGGTTTGGGAATACATTAAAAAAGAAAGTTCGGGAGAGACGCCCCAAATTCTTTTTTTTAAGCCTTCGTCAAAAATAGACTTAATTTGCAAAAAATTCGGCTTTAACCGCCTGGGAAACCCGAGCCCTTTAAACCGGATTTTTGAAGATAAAATCAGTTTTTACGATCTGTGCCGGCAAGAAGGTTTGCCGGTTCCCGAGGGAGAATTGACGAAATTGGCGCAAGCAGAAAACTTTGAGGAAACGGCAAAAAAATATGGCCTTCCTTTTGTTGTCCAATTCGGTCGGGGATGGGCGGGGAGCACTACTTTTTTTGTCAATAACGAAAACGAATTTGCGGAATTGAGAAGAAAATATCCCGATATTCCGGTAAAAATTACCGAATTTATCAAAGGAATTACATTATTGAATAATGCCTGTATTTTTGCCGGCAAAGTCTTGACCAACCCCCCGGCAATACAGATTCCCTCTTTCCCGGATTGGACTTCTTTGGCGGCGGCGACTTGCGGTCGGCAGTGGCCGGCGGAAATTGATTCGGCCAAAACAAAGGAGATTGACGCGCTAACCGAAAAAGTCGGCAAACTGATGGCCGAAAAGGGCTACCGGGGCTTTTTTGGGCTTGATTTTCTTTTGGAAGACGAAACCGGCCGGATTTTTCTTTCGGAAAATAATGCCCGGCTGACCGCTTCCGCGCCTTTTTTTACCAAATTGGAAATAGAAGCTTTAAATAACCAAGAAGCGGAAGGATTGCCTTTAACTGCTTTTCATTTGCTGTCGTTTTTGGATCTTAAAGGAGCGGAAAGTTTATCCTATCTGAAGACAGAAGTTTGCGGCAGCGAAATTGTTTTCCGAAATAAGGAAAAATCAGCGCTTTTGGTTAAGGGCTCTTTTGCTCCGGGTGTTTATACTTTTTCTCAGGAAAAATTGACCCTTAAAAGAAAAGATTAGTCCCCTTTTCCTTTGGCCGACAAAGAAGTTTGGGTTACCGCGGCCGCTTCGGGCAGATTAATCAATCCGGAAGTAGAAATCGGCAGAATTATTCTAAACCGGAAGATTTTGGCCGACAAGTCCATTAATGATCCTTCTGTTTTTGAAATGGTCAAACAGGTTAAAAGTTTATTAATGTTGGAAAAATGTTGAAGCTTTTTTCCGGAAAAGCCAAAATTGACCGGGGATTGTTGACTGCGGTTGTTTTGTTGGGTTTTTTCGGAATTCTTATGGTTTTTGATTCCTCTTCGGTAATGGCAGCCCAAAATTTTAACGATAAATTCCATTTTGTTAAATTGCATGGGGTTTGGGCTTTCTTGGGGATGATAATTATGCTTTTAGCTTCGTTAATAGACTTTCGTTTTTGGAAAAAAACCGCGGTAATTTTTTTTGCCTCTTCGTTGGCAAGCTTGGTTTTGGTTTTAATTCCGGGAATTGGCTTAAAGCTATTGGGAGGCAGAAGATGGTTGGGAATCGGTGAGTTGACTTTTCAGCCGTCCGAAGTCGCCAAATTGGCGACGATAATTTATCTGGCTTCATTTTTGGAAAAAAAGAAGAGTTTTTTTCACTTTTCCCTTATTTTGGCAATAGTTGCCGGATTATTGATGTTGGAGCCGGATTTGGGAACTACCATTATTTTGATTTTTGCTTCATTGGTGGTTTATTTTCTTTCCGGCGCCAGTTTAAAAGAATTTTTTTTCCTGGCCCTGGCCGGAATTGCCGCCGGATCTTTACTGATTTTAATTTCCCCTTACCGTTTGGCCAGAATGAAGGTTTTTTTAAATCCCGATTTGGATCCCCAGGGCTCATCGTATCATTTAAGGCAGATTCTTTTGGCTTTGGGTTCGGGCGGAATTTTTGGCCGGGGAATTGGCCAATCAAGACAAAAATTTCTTTTTTTGCCGGAAACGGCGACCGATTCAATTTTTGCGGTTATTGCCGAGGAAACCGGCTTTGCCGGCGCTTTTTTAGTCCTTGGCTGTTTTTTTTACATTATTTCCCGGTGCTTGAGAATTTCCCGTTTTTCGGCGGATAAATTCGGCCAGCTTTTGGCCGGCGGAATTACCGGATTGTTTTTTATCCAGGCTTTTTTGAATTTAGGCTCAATGGTTTCCTTGGTTCCTTTAACAGGGGTTCCTTTGCCGCTGATTTCTTACGGACGCTCTTCAATGCTGGTGACTTTTTTTTATTTCGGGATTTTGCTTAATATTTCCCGAAACGTGTTTTTTGTTAAAAAGGAGAAAACGCGATGAGAAAAATTATTATTACCGGCGGCCACTTGACTCCCGCGATTGCAACCATTCAGCAACTTAAAAGCAAAAAAGAAAATCCCTGGAAGATCTATTATTTTGGTCGTAAAGTTTCTTTGGAGGGAACCAGAATTCCTTCCGTTGAGGCTAAAACTATTCCCGATTTGGGCGTAATTTTTGTTCCCATCAATCCCGGCCGCTGGCAAAGACGTTTTTCCGTTTATACACTGGCCAGCTTGTTAAGGGTTCCTTGGGGGTTTTTCCAGGCGGCAGCAAATTTATTCAGGATTAAGCCCGATCTGATTTTATCTTTTGGCAGTTACGTTTCTACACCGGTCGTTATTGCCGGCTGGTTAATGGGAATTCCCATCGTCAGCCACGAGCAAACACCGACAGCCGGTTTGGCCAATGCGATTAACTCCCTCTTTTCGGCCAGGATTGCCGTTTCTTTTAAAGAAAGTTTAAATAATTTTCCTTCGGGAAAAGCGATTTTCACCGGCAATCCCTTAAGAAAAGAAATTTTTGTTGACCGGACAGACGAATTTACCCAAAAGATAAAAAAAATGATGGCTCAAAAGAACCTTCCTTTGCTTTATATAACCGGAGGAAATCAGGGTTCGGCGCCTATTAACAAATTTATTGCCGACAATCTTCCCCATTTCCTAAATAATTTTATTATTCTTCACCAAACCGGTAGTTTGGACTATCCCCGTTTGATTAAGTTAAAAATGAAATTAATAAACAATCTTCGGGAAAATTATTTTCTTAAAGATTTTATTTCTTTAAAGGAAATCGGCTGGGTTTTTAAAAATTCTCTTCTTGTTGTCTCCCGTTCCGGAGCCAATATTTGTTATGAGCTGGGTTGTTTGGGAAAGCCGGCCATTTTAATTCCTTTGCCTTTTTCTTTTCGCAAAGAACAGTTTAAAAATGCCGCCAGATTGAAAGAACTTGGTTTGGCGGAAATCATGGAGGAAGACCGGTTAAATCTTAAAAACTTCAATTTAGCCCTTTCCCGAATAACAAATAAAGATTTTTTGGCAAGGAATTTAACCAAATCAGCCGGTTTTTACCCCAAAGACGGAGCGGAAAAATTAGTGAAAATAATTGAGGAGATTTACGAGAAAAAAGATTAAAAGATTAATACCCCTTCGCCCCTTCGGGGGCTACGGAGGGACAGGCGGATTAAAAAATTAAAAGATTAACTAATTAAATAATTAGAAATTGAGAAAGAGAAATAAAAAAAGCAAAAAATGGTTTCTTGTTTTTTGGGCGGCAATAATTATTTCCTTGGCCGCATTTTTAATAAGAAAAACGGGGATTAATTTGTCAGCAAAAGATATCCCCTTATTAAGCCCGTTATCGGAATCTTTTTTTATCAAAAACGATTCGGAAATATTAAAGCAGGCCGGAATTGAGATCTCCGGTTCTTTAATTGAGGAGGAAAACGCAC
>MTKZ01114532.1_pt1 | contig 11249 bp, 13 predicted proteins | sample 1042781 | NCBI WGS metagenome assembly MTKZ01 (sample SAMN06212207, study PRJNA360539) | anaerobic digester metagenome | biome: Wastewater treatment plant; material: sludge; isolation source: anaerobic digester fed with sludge from wastewater treatment plant | place: Denmark: WWTP Viborg ...
ATACGAAAGCCGCCGCCGGAAGGCAAAAAGAATGAATACGGCGTAGCGCTGTCATACTAACAGACTCCCCACCCAATCGCGTATCATGTGTGCAATGTTCCACCAGTTGGACGACACCATTGTGGCCGTTTCGTCTCCGGCCGGGACCGGGGTTCGGGGGATCATCCGGCTCAGCGGGCTGGGCGCGTTTGAGCTGGCCGCGGGTGTTTTCACCTCCGATGATGGGCGATCGCTGACGGAACTGCCCGGCCATCGCCGGGTTGCCGGTCGCCTGTGGATGGAGCCATCGGCCTCGCTGCCCGCGGAAGCGTACACGTTTCGCGCGCCCGCCAGCTACACGCGCCAGGACGTGATTGAGCTTCATACCCTCGGCTCGCCTGCGGTACTCGCAGCGGTTCTGGAGCGTTTGACGGAGGCGGGTGCGCGACCCGCAGAACCCGGTGAGTTTACGGCCCGGGCGTTTTTCTCCGGGGCGATGGACCTGACTCGCGTCGAAGGCGTCGCGGCGATCATCCATGCCCGCAACGACTCGCAACTGCGTGCTTCCGAGGCGCTGCTGCACGGCCGTCTGAGTCGTCGTTCCAATGGACTTCGCGAGCAGCTCGTCGATCTGCTGGCTCTTGTCGAGGCGGAGATTGACTTCTCCGAAGAGGCGGTTGAGTTTGTGACGCCGCAGCGAGTACTCGACGTGGTCGGCAGCGTGTCGGGCGAACTGGCTGCCCTGATTCATCACGCTCCCTCGATCGAGCGGCTTGAGACGCTCCCCGAGGTGATGCTCGCGGGCCGGCCCAACGCGGGGAAAAGCACGCTGATGAATGCGCTCACGAACATGGACCGGGCGATTCAGTCGGCCATGCCAGGCACCACGCGCGACGTGCTCTCGGCCCCGCTGAGCGTTCCGGGCGGCGAGGTCATGCTGCTGGACGCCGCAGGCCTGGATGTCGGCGTCGGCATGTCGGCTGATGAAGCGGCCGGGCATCCGGACGCCCAGGCGCAAGCCACCGCTCGTCGTTTGATGCTGNNGCCCGGCCGATGTGCACGGCGCTCAGCAAATCGGACCTGGTCGCGAGTGCGGACGTGGATCGTCTGGCTGCAGAGTTGAACGGGCCCGCGCCGGTGCATGTTGTCAGTGCGGTCACAGGACAGGGCGTGGCGTTCTTGCGAGAGGAGATCGGCAGGACGGTGTTTGGTGCCGGTGAGGCGAGCGCAGCGGAGGTTCTGACGCTTTCGGACCGACAGCGGCAGTCGCTTCGCACGGCTTATGACGCGCTGTGCCGCGCGCGCCGCATGTGCGAGGAGTGCCCGGATGTGATGAACTCGGTCGAGTTGCTTGCGATCGAGATCCGCGAGTCGATCAACGCGCTTTCGCTGCTTGTTGGGGAGGTTGCAACCGAGGAACTGCTGGGCCGGATTTTCTCCCGGTTCTGCATCGGTAAGTGAAAATAGTAAAGAGTGCTGTCGCAACTGGTCGATATAAAACACGGCGTCCAAACTTGAGGATTTTTTGCACGAAAACCTCAGAAAACGCCAAGGTTTTTGGACGAGAGTTCGGATGGTCATTTAGGCCTGCTGCCAGAAAGGAGATATTTCGGTGGCAAAGAAGAAAGCCAAGAAGGCTGCGAAGAAGGCCAAAAAGCCGGCTCGCAAGAAGAAATAAGCCGAAGCAAACATCAGCCGTGGTTGTTGCCTGACAGCGTGTGCCGCGAGCGGCCCCATCAGCGCGAAGCCACGGCGGTCGTCTCTTCGTTTTGTGTGGAAGAACGACAACACCATGTGGGAAGTACCGCCCGCCACGGCACGGTACTTCCCATTATCATGCGCCTTGCTGCCCAAGCTCACCGACAGTATTGAAAACCGCGTCGACAGACGAAAACGTGACATGGGGATCCGGTTCGCGGTTTCGCTGTGGCCGGCGCTCGCATGTTGGCCGACAGCCGGTTACGATCGTCTCCCGCAGGACCGATATATCTGAAGGAGCGCCATATCCGGCGGCGGCAGCAGATACCCGTGCCGCGGTGATATCGGACGGATCGAACGATGGCACGCAGGTCAGGATCTTCGAATCGCAAGAACCGGGGGCGGCCCCGGCGGGTTCCACCACATGTGTGGGCGGGCTATCCCGAGGATCGCCTTCTCGACATGCGGTTATGCGATCTGGGGGTGAACCTGTCGCGGAAACNNGGATCAGACGCTGCCTCGAACGGATCCAGCAGGAATTGGAGCAGCGGCAGATCCGCTTTCGCCCGCACTTCTGGCTGGGGGAAGAGTGGTTCACGCCGGACGGCATACCCGGTGCGGCCGTCCCGTTCTATCTGGCCCATCCGCGACTCGCGCGGCTTGAGCGAAGCCAGATGCTCGAAGCGGAAGGCGGCACCTACAAGTGGTGCATGCGAATTCTTCGCCACGAGGTCGGTCACGCGATCGACCACGCTTATCTGCTTCATCGCCGTCGTCGCTGGCAGCGGCTGTTCGGCAAGTCATCTCAGCCGTATCCGGAGCGCTACATCCCCAAGCCGGACAGCAGGCGATACGTGCTGCATCTCGATCACTGGTATGCCCAGAGTCATCCGGACGAGGACTTCGCGGAGACCTTTGCCGTCTGGCTTCGGCCGAAGGCGTGGTGGCGGAAGCGTTACCAGGGCTGGCCGGCACTCAAGAAACTCGAGTATGTGGATGAGTTGATGCAGGAGATTGCGGGGCAGGCCCCGGTGGTCAGGTCGCGCAGGGTCATCGAACCTTTGTCGCGGATTCGCAAGACGCTTCGCGAGCACTACGAACAGAAGCGGGCCCGCCACGGGCAGGGCCTGCCGGCCTTTTATGATCGGGACCTTCGCCGGCTCTTCTACGGAACGGGCGACAGCCCGCGACGTGAATCGGCGGCTTCATTCATCCGCCGCCATCGTGCCGAAGTTCGCGGGATCGTATCCCGGTGGACGCGAGAGTATCAGTACACGCTGGATCTGGTCATGCGAGAGATGATCGCGCGGTGCCAGGAGCTGAGCCTGTACGTGCAGGGGCCGCGCGAGCAGGTGAAGATGGATTTCGCCATCCTTCTGACAGTCGAGACGATGAACTACATCCACAGCGGCCGCCGGCGTTTGTTGATTATGTGAGTTATGAAGAAGAAACGCGTTCTGGCCATCATGCACAAGGACCTGGTGCCCCCGGACAACATCGACGGGCTGACCGAGGCGGAGGCGGCGCCTTTCAAGACGGAATACGACGTGATGGCCGCCTGCCGGGCACTGGGCCACGAAGTGCGGCCGTTGGGCATTCGGAGCGATCTGAGCGTTCTGGGCAAGACGATCGAGGAGTGGAAACCCCATATTGTCTTCAATCTGCTCGAAGAATTCGACGGCGAAGCGGTGATGGATCACAACGTGGTGAGTTATCTGGAGCTGCTCAAGCTGCCGTACACCGGCTGCTCGCCACGCGGACTGATCCTGGCCCGCGACAAGGGTCTGTCGAAGAAGATCCTGAGTTACCACCGCGTCCGGGTGCCGGCCTTCGCCGTGTTCCCGAGACACAAGACGGTCAAGCGGCCTACTCGGCTGAAGTTTCCGTTGTTCGTGAAATCGTTGATTGAAGAGGCTTCNNATTGAAGAGGCTTCGCTGGGAATCGCCCAGGCCTCGATCGTCGATGACGAAGAGAAACTCAAGGAACGCGTGGCCTTCATCCACGACCGGGTCGGCACCGACGCCATTGCCGAACAGTACATTGAAGGACGGGAGCTCTATGTGAGCGTGCTGGGCAATCGGCGGCTTGAGATATTCCCGATCTGGGAACTGAAATTCACAAAGGCGGGGAATGGCGTTCCGCTGATCGCGACGGCCAAGGTGAAATTCGATCTGGACTACCAGAAGAAGCTCGGAGTGGAGACTTCGGAGGCAAAGGACCTTTCGCCGGAAGTGGTCAAGGGAATTCTCCGGCTGTGTAAGCGGATCTACCGGAACCTGGGGCTCAAGGGGTATGCCCGAATTGACATGCGCATGACGGCCGCGGGGCAGGTGTACGTGCTGGAGGCCAATCCGAACCCGCAGTTGGCGCGTGGAGAGGATTTCGCCGAGGCTGCCCGGGCCGTGGGTATCTCCTACGAGCGACTGATTCAGCGAATCATCAATTTGGGCTTCAGTGGGGCCCGGTAGCCGTCCGTTGGGCCGGTCTGATCGCTCCATTTGCGCTGTCAATCCGTTGTTTTGCGGCCGGGGGCCCGGAAACCGGTCAGCAGCGGCCTGACTGACCACAAGTGGGGTGGTGGGTTGCCGAACCGGGGCGGTCGGTTTTTCCGGCAAGTAAACTTAACCTCGCGAGAGTGGAGAATCGATATTCCGATGAATAGAATCACTATCGGGCCTTTTCTCTTGGATTCTACTGTTCCAGAGCGGTCCGTTGCGGATAACACGACATGCCGGTAGAGACCTTGTTGATCAGCGGTCCGCCCGGAGGCGGGAAAAGCGCATTGGCTCGCCTCATTGCAGGGCAAGTCCTCGACCGTCCGGTGCACTATCTTCGCACAAGAAGGTCGGCCGACGGGCACACCAACACCATTGTCCCGGCAGAGCCGGGGGACGATGGTTGCGGGGCGATCTGGGCTTCGGCGTTTATGATCGGCTACACGGCGGAGAGGGTTTTTGAGACGCTCCCGGACGGGCTCCGCGAGGTGAGAAAGATCGATCGTTATGGGTTTGCGATCATTGAAGCTGACGGAGATCCGCCACTTCGCCACGCCTATCCCTACGATTACCGTGTTTTTGTGATGCCCCCGCCTGCGGATGTTCATCAGGTGTTTCGGGATACGCACGAGGCGACCCATGCCTTACAACAGGTAATGCAGGACACCGCTTCGTTTGCGTCGGAGATATTCGGGCTCTGCAATTCCGCCTGTTTCGATGATGGTGTAGGGGTGTCGCACCATGAACCGGTCTGGACCGGTCCTGCGCAGACTGCGGTCGAGCGACTCGAGATTGCCGAATCGCAGATTCGCGGTTTTCTGAACTCTCCCCTGGGCGTTGAGATTGCCTCTCGCATTCAGCTTCAGCCCGATTACCACGCACTGGTTGAGTCGGACGTGGTCGTGGTGAACACCGGGGTGGGCAAGGGCGGCGAGGTGATGAAGGAATGCGTCAAACGCATCGAGAAGCTGCTTGCGCGGGTCCGGCATGACGCCCGACGGTCGAGCATTCTGTATTGGGGCAACTTCCTGGACACGAATGATTCCACGCAGAAGCGGCTGCTCAAACGGCTGCGATGTCTGTTTGCGATGCAGTCGTGAGGTATCAGTCGTCGAAGGGCGACAATCGCTGAGCGGTCTCCACCTCCTGCAGTATCGCGGATCAGAAAACGAGCACCGGTTCGGTGTCGACCGGTAGCCAGTCGACCTTCCTCACTCGCGAAATCGGTGGAAGACTGGCGGTGACCGCGTATTTGACGCCGATTTCGCAGCCGCGTTTGGCGGCCAGGCCGGTGTAGTAGTGCAGGTAGTTGAAAGAGATCTCGCCGCGGAGGAGCTGGTGCTCGCGGCAGGCGCCGACCCAGGTGTCGAATACCTCGGACACGTCAATCCAGAGGTTCGGCTGGTAGTCCTCCAGGTCCTCCCAATTCTCCAGGTAATACAGCCCGCGGATCAGATGTGCCGGCTCGGCTCGCTTGATTCCCGGGAGGGCGGCGAGGAAACCGCCTTCCATGACGATGTTGTAGGTGGCGCGGTGGTCGCGATGGAACGAGCCCCGCCAGTGAGTCAGGATGATATCCGGTTTGAGTCGCCGGACGAGATCGCACATCTCGTGAATGGTTTTCTCGTCGGACTGCAGTTCGCCGTCGGGATGGTCGAGCACGATGCACTCCGTGGCGCCCATCCTGCAGGCGGCGGCTTCAGCTTCGCGGATTCGCTGCTTGGCGTATTCCAGGTGGTCCATCCGTGGGTTGCCCTTTTCGCCGGCGGTCATGTGCAGGTTGGTGGCGCGGTGGCCGGCAGCGGCGTACTTGGTTACCAACAGGCCGGCGGTGATCTCCGCATCGCCGATATGTGCCCCGATCGCCAGAATGTGTTTCATGTCACTCATGATGATGCCTCCTGCGCGTCGGTCTACATCGTGCAGTCCGACATGACCGTCGATCAGTGTGTCCGCCCGTACCACTCCCAAATAACGGTGAACGCGAACCAGCCGACGCTGATGCCGAGGGCCCATTTCCAGAGTCCCGGCCATGACTTGAGCCCCACCCATGGGCCACGCACGTCCTCGACCGTGTGGACGGTCAGGTTGACCAGCCGCGCCGGGTCGGGCGGCGGCTCGAACCAACTCAGGACCATCGTCGCGACGACCGCGTAAACGAACGAAACGAAGCCGCGGTACGCGAAATTCCAGTCACTCCAGATGTGCAGCCCGACGGCCAGGGCGATGGCCGTAATCATGGCGAAGAACGCCGCCCCGGCCGTAGCACGGCGGGAGAACACACCTACGATGTACAACGCCACGACGACGCCCATCAGATCGCCGAAAAAGTCCTGAACGAAGGTGACGGCCGATTGGGCCCGCATGGCGACGGGGACGAGGCTCAGCGAAAGCATCATTGCGGCGGCTTCCAGCACCCGCGTGACCAGCTTCACTCGCTGCTGGCTCGCCGTGGGTCGCAGGAATCGCAGGTAGATGTCCTGGGTAATCAGCGTGCTGGACGCGGTGAGCAGGCCGTCGGCTGACGAGAGCAGGGCGGCCATCATGCCCGCCACCAGCAGGCCGCGGACGCCCGTGGGGAACATGGTGAGCATGACGTCCATGAACGCCTGGTCGGCCGGCAAGCCCGGATGCAGCTTGCGCATGGCCGCCCCGACGGCGAAAGTCACGAAGCAGGCGATGTTGGCGAGCACGGCGAGAAAGAGCAGGCTTTTCTGGGCATCCTGTTCGGTCCGAGAGGCGAGCAGGCGCTGGACCATACCGAAGTTGCAGGCGATCCAGGACAGGCCGGCCACGGTTGCCCAGACGAGGATCGCCGGTAACGGAAAGAATGTTCCGGATTGCAGGCCAAGGTCCAGCGGCGGCGTCATGCCTCCGATCGGCACGCCGGCCTTGCCCGGATCCTTGATCGCCGCCAGGGCCCCGAGCCCGCCGATCTCGGCCAGCACCCGCCAGGCGACGACGATCAGCGTCGCCAGCAGGATCGCACCCTGGTACACGTCCAGCGAGAGCACCGTGCGCAGTCCGCCGACAACCACGTAGAACGTGCACACGACGGCGATGACTGCGATGCTTACCGACAGAGGCCAATCCAGCAATTTTGTGGTCAGCAGTGCGCCGAGATAGACCGCGCTGGCCAGTATGATGACCAGGATCACCGCCATCAGCACCGAGAACAATGCCCGGCACTGTGCGTTGAACCGGCGTTCGAGGTATTCCGGCGTGGTCACGATCCGCGTGCGCCAATAGATGGGGACGAGGAACATGGCAGCCACCCAGCTCGTGAGCCAGATGTGGACGCCGGTCCATTGCGACACGTACATTCCCCAGATGAAGGCGATGCCGGCCATGCCCATGTAGGTCGGGTCGACGGCGAACGCCAGCAGCGTGAGGCCGGTCTGCCACCACCGGAAGGTCCGGCCCCCGGTCAGGAATTCCGATGCCTCCCGTCGGGCGAAGCGCCGGGCGAGCAGCGCGCCGGCCACGAAAACGGCGATGAAGTAACCGGCAACGATAATGGAGTCGAGATACCTGCTCATGGCTGACATTGAGTCCGGCGTGGCTGCGCGAACCCAGTCACAACTCCTTCACAAAGATGGAGTAGCGTCGCGTCGCGGTCAGGCCGAAGCGTCCGTAGAAGCGTGCAGCGTCGTCCTCGGCCCAGTTGAACCATGCAGTTCGTCCGTCGGCTTCGCGGATCTTCTGAACAGCCTCGACAAAGAGCTTGGCCCCTATCCGCTGGTTTCGGTATTCCCTCCTCACGCCGAACGGCCCGAAATGCTCGCCTTCCCACTGGCAGTAGCCGACGATCCGCCCGTCGACCATGGCGACCAGAATCTCGTGCCGAAGCCCGGCCCGGATCTTGCCCCGGGCGGCAGTGTTCCAGTCGCCGGGGAANNTGCTCGGATTGCAGGGTGCCGATCCGGACGTCCTTACCGGTCTCCCAAGCCTGCCGGCGGTATTCGTCGACGTCGAAGTTGACCACTTCGCGGGACATGGCCACGGAGCCGCGATGGACGCGGAAGCCGCCTTTGGTGAACAGGGCCAGCCCGCCGGGGTAGTCGTCCTTGTCCACGCCGGGGAAGATGTATCCGGGAGCCGAGCCGCTGTTGCCGCAGACCCAGATCCGCCGGCGGTTATGCTTGCGGAACCAGGCCAGTGCCGATTCCAGCAGTGCCAGGCCGATGCCTTGGCGTTGGAAGGCCGGGTCGACCGCGACGACGGGGAGCCAGCCCAGTTCGGGTTCAAGGCCTGCTCGGTCATTGGGTGTCCGGCGGATGATGGCTCTCAGGAAGCCGACCGGACGGCCGTCCTGAACGGCCACGAAGAAGCCGGAATCGTCGCCAGGCCAGTAGTCGGGATCGGCCAGAACCCACGCGACGAACCGCCGCTCGGTCATGGGGTCCTTCTTCAGAGCCCGATTCCAGACGGCCAATACCTCTCTAAGGTCCGAGCCTCTAAACGATCGTATCTCTTGGCTGCTCATACGGCCTCGCTCAAGGATGTGATCCGGATTTTCAGATCCCCGCAGCCGGGGTCCACGGCAGTATCGCCGCCGGACGGATCAGCCGCAAGCCCGGAGATGCGCGTGTCTGGTTTGGGAGTCGCTTTGTCCACTGGCCCTGATGAACGTGGCGAGTAGACTGGAGCGATCGTGGGGCCGCGCGGCCCGGTTGACTGGCCGGAGGACGAGAATCGTGTTTGGCGGCCTGACTCATACCCTGTGGCGGGCGCTGTATCCTGCCCCGGGGGTTGCGCTGCGATTGGCTCGGTCTGTGAGAACGGTATGAAGTGGGTTTTGCTGGGCATCCTCGGTGTGCTGATCGCTTGGTCCCTGCTGGCCTACGCGATCATGCCCGACCCTTCAGAGGACGGCCGCACCGTCCTTACCTGGGTCAGCGATGACAACCCTGCCCGGCGTGGGAGCATTCGGTTATTCGAGGAACTCCATCCGGACATTCGGCTGCTTCTTGACCCCGCCAACACCACTGTGGAGAAGATCATCGTTCAGTGCAAGGGGGGCGTCGGCGGCGATGTGTTCAACTGCTACGGCCGCTGGCAACTGGTCGACTTTGTGCGGGCCGGCGTTTTGCAGCCGATCGACGAGGAGGCCGCACGGCTGGGTTTCGATGTCACCAGGACCTGGCCTCAGGTGCTGGATGAGATTTCGATTGAGGCGTTCAACCCGACCACCGGCCGACGCGAGCGCCATCAATACACCTTTCCGCTGAACGTCAACGCCAACGTCATGTTCTTCAACAAGCGGATCTTCGATGAGGTCGGCGAGCCCTACCCGACGAGCGATTGGGACTGGAACGAGTGTCTGCGGGTGGCCAGGCGGCTGGTGAAACGTGACAAAAGCGGACGAATCACGCGTTACGGGCTGGGCACATACGAGATGCATGAGACCGTCGGGTTGGTCTGGCAGTTTGGAGGCTCGTTCTTCGACCCCTCGCTGACGTNNCGACTACTGCACGCTGGATTCGCCGGAAGCCATCGAGGCGGTCACATTTCTGCATCGGATGCTGGTAGTGGACGAGGTGATGCCGTCGGTGGCTGAACGCAATGCGATCGGCACACAGGGCGGATGGGGATCGAGCGTGATCGACCTGTTCTGCACCGAACGGATCGTGATGCTGCGGATCGGCCGATGGGGGATGGTCAAGTTCCGCACGCAGCCGAACCTGCGGGGACATGTCGGGGCCGTGTTGCTGCCGCACATGCGGAGCGGGGCCGATGAAATCAGGGCGCTCAGCGTGGGTATCAACCCGAAGAGCCCGAACAGGCAGGAGGCCCTGCGATTTCTGCAGTTTCTTGCCTCGGACGAGTTCAGTTGGCAGGTGGTCGAGTCGGCGGATGCGTTGCCGCCCTCGCCGAAGGTGGGGCAGGATGAGCGTTTCCTCAAGGACGCCGCGCACCCGGAGGAAGACTTCAATTACCTGTTCATCGAAGCGATCAAGCGGGGCCGGAGCAACCACTTCCCGCCGTTCATCCAGACGACGCGGGTGGAGCGGATATTCAACCNNGGCACTTGGCGGTGATGAGCGACCGCAAGACGACCCCGGAACAGATGTGCCGGGCCCTGACCGACGAGATCAACGAGGAAATGCGGGTCAGTCTGACCCGCTACGCTTCGATGCGCGAGGAGTACAAGCGGCGAACGGGACGAGATTTTGACCCGGCCGACTATCCGCCGAAGGGGGGGCACCGCTGATGGAGGTGCGGCTGTCACGTCGATCGCGGCGGGATTTCGGTTGGGCGATGTTGTTTCTCCTGCCGAATATCGTCGGTTTCGCGGTATTCGTGGCCGCGCCGGTCGTGTTCAGCCTGGTGATGGCGTTCACCAATTGGGACCTGGCTCAGCGGGAGCCGTTCGGCTTCGTGGGGTTCGAGAATTTCGAGCGGTTGTTCGGCGGGCCTGAGGCCAAGGACTTCCGTAAGGCTTTCGGGACGACCCTGTACTTCATGTTGGGCATGCCGGTCTCCATTGCCGGTTCGCTGCTGCTGGCCGTGCTGTTGAGCGACCCGATTCCCTTGGGCTCGCGGCGGGCACGCGCGCTGTTGATTGGCGCGAGTCTCGCGGCGACGTGCGCTGGGGTGGTGGTGTGCGCGGCCACGGGACGTACCGCGACAGGGCTGGCTCTGGCGATCATCGGAACCAGCTCGACAGTAGCGATGGTCTTCAGCCGCGTCGGGCTGCGAACGCTGTTCTACCTGCCGTATTTCACCGCCGGCGTGGCGCAGTACATCTTGTGGAAGCTGATGTTCCGGCCGGATTCGGGGCCGATCAACGCGTCTTTGCGAGCCCTGTTTGCGCTGTTCGGACTGGACATCGATCCGCCCGATTGGCTTGGGAGCACGGCCAACCTGCTGTGCCTCGATCCGCAGACAGGGCTGCCTGCCGCGGGCAATTTCGGCCTTGGTGCTCGCGACGCCATCGTGATCATGGGCATCTGGGCCGCCGTCGGCGGCAACAACATGCTGCTATACCTGGCAGGGTTGGCGAACGTGCCCCAGGATTTGTATGAAGCGGCGATGATCGACGGCGCGGGGCGATGGAAAACCTTCTGGCATGT
>MTKZ01087525.1_pt1 | contig 11244 bp, 17 predicted proteins | sample 1042781 | NCBI WGS metagenome assembly MTKZ01 (sample SAMN06212207, study PRJNA360539) | anaerobic digester metagenome | biome: Wastewater treatment plant; material: sludge; isolation source: anaerobic digester fed with sludge from wastewater treatment plant | place: Denmark: WWTP Viborg ...
GCTGATCTTCCCGACCGGATAGGTGAAGGCGGAGTCGGCGCACCAACCGTTCACCTTGCAACCGGTGTCGACGGTGATGATGTCTCCCTCCTTCAGCTTCCGCGGCCCCGGCAGACCGTGAACGACTTCTTCATTCACCGAGATGCACGTTACGGCCGGAAACGGAACCTTGCCCGGGTAACCCTTGAAGAGCGAGATTGACCCCTGCTCTTCAAAGAACTTTTCCACCGCCGCGTCGATCTCCGCCGTGGTGACGCCGGGCTTAATGAGCGCGGCGGCCACTTGATTGGCTCCCCACACGCATAGCCCGGCCTGTCGCATCAGGCCGATTTCGCGGGGAGATCGAAGAGTCAACACGTCTGCTTCTCGCTACTTTCGTCGCACTTGTTTCGTTCGCCGCACACTCATTGCGACGCCGCGGACCGGCGACACATCGCAACCACGACGACTTCGGCGCGAAGCACCGAGCCGCTTCGTCGCTATTCCGTCAAACCCTTGTAGTTTCGCATCACGAGGTGACTGTCGATCTTCTGCACCAAGTCGACCGCCACGCTCACCGCGATGAGCAAGCTCGTACCGCCGTAGAAGCTGGCCAAGGTCGCATCGATATGAGCGAACGACGCCACGATGGTCGGCGCGACGGCCACGACGGCCAAGAACGCGGCGCCCACGTACGTAATGCGCGTCATTACTTTTTCAAGGTAGTCGGCCGTGCGACGCCCCGGACGATAGCCCGGAATGAACGACCCCCAACTCTTCAGGTTTTCGGCCATGTCCTTCGGGTTGAAGGTGACGGCGGTCCAGAAGTAGCAGAAGAAGTAGATCAAGAGCACGAACAGCAGGTTGTGCGTGAACGCGTCGTTTTGCGAAAGGGCGTCGCTGATGCTCTGCAAGCGACCGCTTTGGAACGTCTGGGCCAACCAACCGAAGAACAACGCGGGGAACAGCAGCAAGCTGCTCGCAAAGATGATCGGCATCACGCCGGCTTGGTTCACCTTGAGCGGCAAGTATTGACGATTGCCGCCGTAAACACGGCGACCGCGCACATGCTTGGCGCTCTGCATCGGAATGCGGCGCTGGCCTTTGAATATAAAGACGACTCCGTAGACGACGACGATGAACAAACCGGTCAGGAGAATCAACTGGTTGGCGTCGTCCAACGCGACCGTACCGCTGAAGAGCGGGCCGAGCAATTTACGCAAAGCTTCCGGCATGCGGGCGAGAATGTTCGCCATGATCAAAAGGCTGATGCCGTTGCCGATGCCGTACTCGTCGATTTGTTCGCCGAGCCACATCAGGAAGATCGTGCCGCACGTCATCGTGAGCACGGTGATCATGTACCAACTAAACGGCAGATGCCCTTCGACGAGCATCGACTTCAAAACGTACGAGCCGTTTTCTTGCGTCGGGTCGCCGACGAGGTAGCGAACGTAGAACCAACTTTGGAACAAGCAGAGCACGACCGTCGCATAACGCGTGTACTCGTTAATTTTCTTGCGGCCCGATTCCCCTTCCTTCTGCAATTCCTCGAGCGGCTTCCAAACGCTGGCGAGCAATTGGAAGATAATCGACGCCGAGATATACGGCATGATGCCGAGGCCGAAGATCGTCGCCTGGCTGATCTGCGAGCCGCTGAACATGGCGACTTGCGTAAGGACCTTCTGCAACCCTTCGTTGGCCGTCGAGTTGAGAATATTGGCCATCTTCGTCGTATCGAAGATCGGCAGCGGGATCCAGAAGCCGATGCGATAAACGGCGAGCAGGCCGAGCGTCAGAAAGATTTTCTGCCGCAGTTCCGGAATGGTGAAGACGACGCGAAGCTTTTCCCACATGGCGAATGCGATCCGTCTTGGAGGGCTTGAGGGTGCGAGGAGCGGAGCGACTTCGAATTAGGAGCGGAGCGGGGGCAAACAGCAAACCTAGGAACGGAGCAACCTGAAAAACGTCTGCCGACCTGCGCCAGATATCCGACTAAACGAAACCGCGACGCCTCGTACGAGACGCCGCGACGCTAGTATGGCCCTACTCGAAGGCCCCGACAAGGCGAACTTAACCCCCTCGCGCGACCGAAGAATCGAGCGGGCGAGGGTTGCGGCGACGACAACCGCTACTTGCCGGCGGCCTTGGCCTTGGCGGCGGGCGCCGACTTCTTCTTGGCCCGCTTCTCGCCCTTCTTCACGGGAGCCGGACCGGCGATGATCACGACTTCGCCGCCGGCGGCCTTGATCTTCTCTTCGGCCGACTTGCTGAACTGGTGAGCGGAGACCTTGAGCTTCTTGGTGACGTCGCCGTCGCCGAGAATCTTCAGGATGTCGTAGCGACCCTTGATGGCGCCTTGCAGCGTTTCCGGGGTGATGTCGGCACCGGCTTCGAACGTTTCGTTCAACTCGCCGACGTTGACCGTGCGCACGAACTTCGCCCAGCGGTTGTTGAAGCCGCGCTTCGGGATGCGGCGATACAGCGGCATCTGGCCGCCTTCGAACGCCGGGTGCAGCGTCCAGCCGGCGAGCTGGCCCTGACCCTTGTGACCGCGACCGGCGGTCTTACCGTGGCCCGAGCCCGAGCCGCGGCCGACGCGCGTCAGCTTCTTGTGCTTCTTGATGCCTTCGTTGACGTCGTGCAAATTCATGACAAGCTCACTCCACGGAGGCGTTCGACGTCTTGGCGCGACCGGAGTTGGCGCAGGGCGTCGAGCGTCGCCTTCACTAAGTTGTGCGGGTTCGTCGAGCCGAAGCTCTTCGTAAGAATGTTGTGGATGCCGGCGGCTTCACAAACGGCACGCACCGCGGCTCCGGCGATCACGCCGGTACCGGCGCTGGCCGGAAGCAATACGACATGGGCGGCGCCGAAGTGACCTTCGACCAAGTGCGGGATCGTGTGGCCCGTCATGTTCACGTCCATCAACGAGCGGCCCCCTTCACGGGTCGCCTTCTCGACGGCGGGCGGCACTTCATTGGCCTTGGCATAGCCGACGCCGACCTTCCCCTTGCCGTTGCCGACGACGACCATGGCGGTGAAGCTGAAGCGACGGCCCCCCTTCACCACGCACGCGCAACGACGGATCTTGACGAGCTTATCGATGAGGTCGGAACGATTGCGATCGCCGCCTTGATTTTGGCCGCGATCTCCGCCGCCACGGCGACGCTTGTCGTCTCCACCTTGTCCGCCGCGATTGTCGCCGGAAGAACGCCGGCCGCTACCCTGGCTCATGATCGAATCACTTTGCTATTTAACTGCGAAAACCTGCGAACTACTGAAATCTGCAACCGTTCGACGATCGGCTCTACGGCCGACTCGAACTAGAACGATAATCCGCCTTCACGAGCACCTTCGGCCAGCGAAGCTACGCGGCCGTGGTACTTGTAGTTGCCGCGATCGAACGCGACTTCTTTGATTCCCGCGGCGACCGCCCGCTCGGCCAGCAACTTGCCGATGGCCTTCGCCGCGTCTTTGTTACCGCCGTAACCGGCACCGAAGGACTTCTCCATGGTCGAAGCCGAGGCCAACGTCTTGCCCGATTCATCGTCGATGATTTGGGCATACATGTTGGAGCGACTGCGGAACACGGACAAGCGCGGGCGCGTCGAATCGCGCTTGATGCGATTACGGACACGGAAACCTCGCCGCTTACGTCGAACGTTGATCGTCTTGATTTGGCTCACGGCTACTACTCGTCGAAAATTTCCTGCGACACTCGCCGACTTCTCGGCGCCCGGCCGCACTCTGGAAAGCGGCGACCGAAGCTCATGTACTACTTAGCTACTGCTGTTACTTCGTAACGGCCTTACCGGCCTTGCGGCGTACGACTTCGCCATCATAGCGAATGCCCTTGCCCTTGTACGGTTCCGGCTTGCGAATCGAGCGGACTTCGGCGGCGAACTGGCCGACCATCTGCTTGTCGATTCCTTGGATGACGATGTAATTCTGATCCGGACAGGTGACCTTCAGCCCTTCGGGAATCGGCATTTGGATTTCGTTGGCGAAACCGGCACGTACTTGCAGGACTTTTCCGGCAAGGGCGGCCAAGTATCCGACGCCGACGATTTCCAGCTTCTTCTCGTAGCCTTCGCTCACGCCCTTGAGCATGTTGACGATCAACGCGCGATACAGGCCGTGCATGGCCCGACCTTGTCGCGTTTCTTCGGTGCGGCTGACGGTGACGTCGCCCCCTTCGATCGCCAACTTCACTTCGGGGCGGAGCTCTTGGCGGAGCTTGCCTTTCGGACCTTCCACTTGCACGAAGTTGCCGTCGACGGCGACTTTGACGCCGGCCGGAATCTTCGCGGGTTTCTGGCCGATACGGGACATCGTTCCTTCACCTTGCCTCCGCTCCAGCTTGTTCGTCGGACGCTGTTATCAACGTCCGGCGGCTGGAGCGGTTGCGAATCTTGGTTCTATTGTTCTGATCTGACTTGTCTTGTTGCGCCGGAGGCGCGGGCCTCGAACGACTTACGAATCCGTCGGACTAGTAGAGCTCGCAGAGCACTTCGCCGCCGACTTGGCGTTGACGTGCTTCGCGGTCGATCACCACGCCGCGGCTCGTGCTCAGGATGCGGATGCCCTGACCATTGAGAACCGGACGCAGCTCACGGGCCGCACTGTAAACACGACGGCCGGGAGTGCTGATGCGCTTGATAAAGCGAATCACGCGCTCGCCGTTCGGGCCGTACTTCAAGTGCAGGCGGAGTTGCCGTTGCGGCTCATCCCCCACTTCCTCGAAGTCCCAAATGTAGCCTTCGCGTTTGAGCACTTCGGCCATCCCCTTCTTCACTTTGGAGAGGGGGAGCTCGACGTGCGGGTGCTCCACGCGAACCGCATTACGGATGCGCGTCAACATATCGGCGATAGGGTCGGTCATCATCTGCTTCTATTCCCTCTTACCAGCTCGCCTTGCGCAACCCCGGAATCAAGCCACGGTCGGCCAATTCTCGGAAGTGAATGCGGCAAAGACCAAACTTGCGATACACCGCACGGGGACGCCCGCACAGCTTGCAACGCGATTCACGCCGACTCGAAAATTTCGGCGTTCGATTGGCCTTCGCAATTTTTGATTTACTAGCCATGCAAATATCCGTCGTTAAAACTTACTCGATTCACGCTCTCAGCCGACGCACGGGCGTTAGTTGGAAGCGGACTTCTTGCCGTCGACCTCGTCTACGCGAAACGGCATTCCCAACGCTCGCAGCAACTCACGACCTTCGTCATTGTTGTTCGCCGTGGTGATGAACGCGATGTTCATACCTTGCGTCCGCGAGAACTTATCAGGATTGATTTCCGGAAACACCACTTGCTCGGTCAACCCGAGGCTGTAGTTGCCGGACCCGTCAAACGCCTTGGGGTTTAGGCCGCGGAAGTCGCGCACTCGCGGGAGAGCGATCGACACCAAACGGTCTAGAAATTCCCACATGCGCGGGCCGCGCAACGTGACCTTCGCTCCGATATCAAGCCCTTCGCGGAGCTTGAAATTGGAGATGGCGACCCGGCTCTTGCAGGGGGCCGGCTTTTGACCGGTGATCTGCTGGAGAGCGGCGAGCGCCTCTTCCATATGCTTCTTTTCGGTGACCGCGCTGCCTACGCCCATGCTGACGACGATCTTCGTGAGCTTCGGCAAAGCATGCGGGTTGGTCCGCTGCAACTTTTCCTTAAGGTGCGGCAGAACTTCCTTGATGTACTTCTCTTGCAACCGCGGCATCGCGGGAAGCTCGACGGCGTTTGCCGCGTCGGCTTGCTTGGCGTCTTTTTTCGTGCTCTTGGCGGCCATGGCGGACAACCTACTTACTGAATATTCGACCTAGCGTTTTGTTTGCAAACTCGGCATCGTGGGTCGCCGCAGCGACCGGCAATCGATGCTTTCGCGACTACTTCTTGGCAGCAGCCGCTTTCTTCTTTTTCGGAGGAGCAATCGAGCCCAGCGAGGCACCGCCGTTGCGGGCAAAGCGTTCCTTGCCGCCGTCGGCCGTTTTGCGAACGCCGATGCGGGTCGTTTCGCCGTTGGGCGCGACCAACATCACGTTCGACACGTGAATCGGCGTCTCCATCGAGAGCCGGCCCCCTTGCGGGTTCTTCTGGCTGCGCTTGACGTGCTTGTGCACCTTGCTTACGCCTTCGACGACCACGCGGTCTTTGTCGCGGATCACGCGAATGACCTTGCCCGTCTGACCTTTGTCGTCGCCTGCGACGACCTTCACCACGTCACCAACTTTAATACGCATTACACCACCTCCGCAGCGAGGCTGACGATCTTCATGAAGTTCTTTTCGCGGAGTTCGCGAGCGACGGCGCCGAAGATACGAGTGCCGCGCGGGTTCTTGTCGTTGTCGATCAGCACCAGAGCGTTGGAATCGAAGCGGACGTAACTGCCGTCGATGCGACGAAGGGGAGCCTTTACGCGAACGACCACGCCCTTAACGACCTGGCCCTTCTTGATTTCGCTGCCCGGNNTGACGCTGCAGACGACGATATCGCCGATGCTTGCGACGCGACGCCGCGTTCCCCCGAGCACCTTGATGCACATGACCTCTTTAGCGCACGTGTTGTCGGCGACGGTCAGGCGCGTTTGCATTTGAATCATATTGGAAACCCAAACCTGCGTACAAATGGCTCGCTTTGTTCAGCAAGCGACGTGTTGTGTATTCTTGTGTTCCGCGTTTTCAATCCGACTTCGCCGTCGTGTCCGGTACCCGTTAGCTCTTGCCGGCCGCCGCGGCGGCCTGCTCATCCACCGACTTCTCGGCGGCACGCAAGGCGACCAGGTCGACGATCGTGCTCTTACGAACGATGCGAACCAACTTCCAACGCTTCAGCTTCGACATCGGCGGGCATTCGACGATTTCCACCGTGTCGCCGACATGCGACTCGTTGTTTTCGTCATGCACGTGGCAAACGGTCTTGCGATGCAAGATCTTGCCGTACTTGGCATGATGCACGAGGCGCGGGATTTCCACGCGACGGCTCTTGCTCATCTTGTCGGTCTGGACGACGCCGGTTGCAACTCGCTTTGGCATGGCTAACTTCAGCTCTAAACTTGCTTCTGTATTTGTTCGATAATCGATCGGCCCGCGTGCGGCGAACGTCTCACGACGCCGCCTCGCCTTCGCTAGCCGCCGGCNNTTCTTCTTGAGTTCGCTAGGGGCTTCGAGCTTCTCGGTCTGAGCCTTGATCTTCAACCGAAACAAGGTTTCGGTCGTTTCCTTCAAGGTCAACGTGAGCTGCTCGTCGCTCATTTCATGCAGTTCGGCGGCCTTCATCGTACGAGGTTTCGCTGACTTCCCATCACCCGACGGACTAACGACCGACGGACTAACGACCGACGGGCGACTTCCTACCGGCAGACCTACATCGTGCGCCGCTTGATGAAGCAGACCGATACGGGCATCTTGTGCGCCAAGCGACGGAAGCAAAGCTTCGCGGCCGCTTCCGGCACACCTGCGATTTCGTATAGGACCGTTCCCGGCTTCACTACGGCCGCCCAGTAATCCGGCTCTCCCTTACCCTTACCCATGCGGGTTTCGAGCGGAATCGACGTGATCGACTTGTGCGGAAACACGCGAACATACAGACGCCCTTCGCCGCGAAGGTACTGTTGAGCGCTCACACGACCGGCTTCGATCGTTTGCGCGCTAATCCAGCCGCCCTGCGTCGCCTGCAGCCCGAAGTCGCCGAACACCACCCGGTTACCCCGAGTCGCGTTACCTTTTATACGTCCTCTTTGGCTTTTTCGATGTTTGACCCGCTTGGGCATCATCGCCATTGGCGTCGTCCTCGTACATACCTTGGTTGATCCACACTTGCACGCCGATGTTACCCTGCGGCGTGCTGGCTTCCGTGAAGCCGTAATCTATCTTCGCTCGCAGCGTCGAGAGCGGCATGGCGCCGGCAATCTGCTTTTCGCGACGAGCCATTTCGGAGCCGCCCAAACGGCCGGCCAACTGAATCTTGATGCCCTTGGCACCCGCTTCCATCGTTTGATCGGTGGAGCGCTTCATGGTGCGGCGGAAGCTCGAACGCTTCGCCAATTGCTCGGCGATGTCTTCGGCGACCAACTGCGCCTGAATTTCAGGGCGGCTAACTTCTTCAATTTTGATGTTGATGCGGCGACCGACCAACGCTTGGAGTTCGGCCTGCAAACGCTCGACTTCTTGACCCTTACGACCGATGATCACGCCCGGACGTGCGGAGAAGAGAATGACCTTCACTTCGTCGCGGGTGCGTTCGATCTCGACCTTCGGAATGGCGGCGCTCTTGAACTTCTCCTTGATGAACTTCCGAATCTTGAAGTCTTCCAGGAGCAGCTCGCCGAATTCCTTCTTCGAGGCGTACCAACGGCTCTTCCAGCCGATAAAGATACCGGTGCGGAAGCCGACGGGATTGACCTTTTGACCCATAACCGATTCCGAAATCTGCGAGTGTGAGAAGTTGTTTCGTTGTGTTCGCTGCGAGCGAACCGAGCCGGACCGAACTATGCGAACTAGACGACGTCCAGCGACACCTTAATGTGGGCCGTACGACGCTTGATCATGTAGGCCTGACCGCGCGAGACCGGCTTGATCCGCTTGAACATCGGGCCGCCGTCGACGCGAGCGTCGACCACGACCAAGTTTTGGACCGATGCGGCACGGCGGTCTTCGGCGTTGCCGAGGGCGCTCTTCAGCACCTTCTCCAGCATCCGAGCACCGCGGTGCGGCATGTATTTCAAAATATCGAGAGCCTCGTCCGCATGCTTGCCGCGAATCAAGTTCGCCATCGAACGCACCTTGCGGGCGCTGATTCGGGCGTGCTTGTGAGTTGCCGTGTATGCCATCGTTCAATTCCTTAGTTGCGAGCGATTAAAGCCGAGTCGCCATGACTCGAAGCCGCGTTCACAACCTTACTTAGGATCCGCCTTCTTTACGCCGCCATGTCCGCGGAAGGTCCGCGTGGGGGAGAATTCACCGAGCTTGTGACCGACCATTTCTTCGCTGACAAACACTTTGATGTGCTGCTTGCCGTTATGCACCATGAACGTGTGACCGACGAACTCCGGCACAATCGTGCAACGGCGAGCCCAAGTCTTCAAAGGTTCTTTCAGGCCGCGCTCGTTGAGCTTCTCGACCTTGAAAAACAACTTCGGGTCGACAAACGGACCCTTCTTACTCGAACGTCCCATCGTGCAATCTCGCTAGCTTTAATTCAAACCTATCGTGTATCCGACCGACTCAAACCGGCGCGGCATTCATTCGCCGCGACCCAAACTAGGTAATCTTCAACTGGCCGTAGCGACGCGAGCGGCGACGACGAACGATCGCCGTGCTCGAGAACTTACGCGGCTTGCGGGTACGTCCGCCCTTGGCCAGCTTGCCCGTCGGGCTCACCGGATGGCGACCACCCTTAGTACGACCTTCACCACCACCGTGCGGATGGTCGATCGGGTTCATCGCGGTACCGCGAACCGTCGGGCGGATACCCTTCCAACGATTACGACCGGCCTTGCCGATGACGACGTTCATGTGATCCGAGTTGCCGACGGCACCGATCGTGGCGCGGCAGGCGGCCGGAACACGACGAATTTCGCCGCTCGGCAAGTTGATCTGGGCCCAATCGGCTTCGCGTGCGGCAAGCACGGCGCTGGAACCGGCCGAACGGCAGAGCACGCCGCCGCGGCCCGGCAGCAATTCGATCGAGTGGATCTTCATGCCGATGGGAATGTTCTTGAGCGGCAGGCAGTTGCCGACCGTCGGAGGCGACTCCGGTCCGCTCATCACCTTGTCGCCGGCCTTAAGGCCTTCGGGAGCGATGATGTACCGCTTGTCGCCGTCGACGTAGAAGAGCAAGGCGACGCGAGCCGAGCGGCCCGGGTCGTATTGAATGGAGTCAACCTTCGCCGCGACGCCGTCTTTATTACGACGGAAGTCGATCATGCGAATCTGCTGCTTGTGACCGCCGCCGCGATGACGCGAGGTGATCACGCCCTGATTGTTGCGGCCGCCGGTCTTTTTGGCACGGACAAGCAACTTCGGCTCGCGCTTCGCGCCCTTGGTCAATTCCGCGAAGTCGCTCACGCTCGCATTGCGGCGTCCTGCGGTGACCGGCTTGTATACTCGAATACCCATGGCAGTTTACTTTCGTTCCAACTTCTTCGTGTTTACTTCCGTGATCGGCAAGGGAGCCGCCAATCCAAGACCACTGACTAGAACAACTCGATCCGGTGCTCGGCGTCGAGCTTCACAATGGCCTTCTTCCAATCACGCGTGTGCGTCGCTTTGAAACGCGTGCGACGCGGCTTCCCCTTGCGATTCTGCGTGTGAACGCGAACCACCTTCACATTAAACAACTCTTCCACGGCGCGGCGGATATCGACCTTCGTCGCGCTCTTGGCTACTTCAAATGCGTAAGCGTTGTAGCGGGAAGAGCGATGCACGCCCTTTTCCGTCACCAGCGGACGCAGGATGACCTGGTCGGCCCGCAAAACGCTCGCTTGTTCCGTCGTGTTTTCAGCCATGACTACCACTCGTCGCAATACTGTTCGTTGATTCCGCTGACTGCCGCCGCAAACTATTCACTAAGCTCCGGCCGTCGACCGCTGCTTGATCGCATCCAGCGCTTCCCGCGTCACCAGCAACTTCTTCGGCATCAAGATTCCCAGGGCGTTCAAATCCGCCACCGGGGAAACCGACACGCGATCAATGTTGCGGGCACTCAGGTAAACCGTCTTGTCGTAACCGGCCGTGGCCAACAGCAAGCTCATGCCGTCGATCTTCAGGGCCTTGAGAATGCCGTTCATCTCCTTCGTCTTCGGGGCGGCAAACTTCAGCTCGTCGATCACCACGATTTGCTCGCTGATAATCTTCGAAGCGAGCGCCATCCGAGTCGCAAGCTGCACGGCCTTCTTCGGCAAACGGAAGTACCAATCACGCGGACGCTTGGCGAACGTGTGACCGCCGCCGCGACGCACCGGACTACGACGACCGCCGGCACGAGCGTTGCCCGTTCCCTTTTGGCGATACATCTTCTTCGTCGAACCGGCGACTTCCGCACGGCTCTTCGTCTTGGCGGTACCGACGCGCTGATTCGACTGATACATCACGACGACGTCGTGAAGCAACTGCTTATTGATATTCGGAGCAATCGCGGCCGGATCAATGTCGTAGCTACCGACTTGCTGGCCCGTGCGATTGTAGATGGGAAGACTTGCCATGACTGCGTTCTCTAACGTTGATTCCGTTGCCGTTCGCTACTTATTCAAATGACCTAGCGAGCCATGTTCGT
>MTKZ01007522.1_pt1 | contig 11238 bp, 11 predicted proteins | sample 1042781 | NCBI WGS metagenome assembly MTKZ01 (sample SAMN06212207, study PRJNA360539) | anaerobic digester metagenome | biome: Wastewater treatment plant; material: sludge; isolation source: anaerobic digester fed with sludge from wastewater treatment plant | place: Denmark: WWTP Viborg ...
TCTTCAAGTGTATTTGCCAATCCGCGTTTTAATAAAACCGGTTTTCCGGAGCGTCCTATTTCTTTTAAAAGTTCAAAATTCTGCATATTGCGTGCGCCAATTTGTATGATATCAATTTCTTCAAACAGGGGGAGTTGCGTGATATTCATAATCTCGGTGACAATCGGAAGGCCTGTTTCCTTTTTTGCTTCCAGCAGCAAATCGATACCTTGTCCTCCCAAACCCTGAAAAGCATAGGGAGACGTTCGGGGTTTGAATGCGCCCCCGCGTAAGATTGTGGCGCCGGATTCCTTGACACTTTTTGCTATAAAACAAATCTGATCCCGTGACTCAACAGAACAGGGACCAGCGAATATTTGCATAGATCCATCTCCGATTTTCACGTGGTTCTCCAGCTCGATGACCGTATCGTCCGGATGAAATTTCCGATTGGCATTTTTGTATGGTTCCTGAATGCGTTTTACATCTTCTACGATGTCCAAAGCCCGAATAAGATCAATATCAACCGATGAAGTATCACCGATCAAGCCCAAAATCATATGAGCCGCACCGACACTGATATGGACATCCAGATTCATACTTTTCAGCCACTGGATCAAGTTTTCCAACTGCCGTTTTTCCGGATTATTCTTTAGAATAACAATCATAATAAGACCTCCGATGCAGAATAAAAAAAGGAGCTCCGCTGTGAATTTCACTGTGGAGCTCCTTAATGTTTCTAATCTTTCTTTTTTTACGGTTCAGGATACCGGCATACAGTAAAATTCAAATGAGCTTTGCGAGCATAATAATACGCAAAGCCAAAAAAGAAAAAATAAAAACCAAAGAATTTTAAAGTATCCATTTTGAATCCTTAAATGCATAATAGCATGTCCGTCAAGTTTTGTAAAGGTATGCAAAGAAAATCAGTAATTCGAAATGTGAAAAAAATTCATCGTTATTCAAATCAACGATTGGAGATTTGTGTAGAATTACTTGTAAAGATAGTGATTTTCACGGGAGGTGCAATAAACACAATCACAGACAAGTTCCTCAATACCTTTAATAGGTCTTCTAAAAATATTAAGTGCCGATAATAAAAGGAGAAAAAATGTCCGCCGCTTTTCTTAACCTACAGGAATTCAATAAACACTTAAAAATAATCAATACACACTGTCATCATCTGCCAGATATCGAACATCAACACATTGGTTTGGATTTCATTTTGAATAAATCTTACGTTTCATGGTGCAAAGTCGATTATGGTGACACGTTTGATAAAAAAAGCGAGTTTCTCCGGCTGGTACGATTTAATGCTTACTTTCATTGGTTGGAAAAAGCGCTTTGTGAACTCTGCGGTATTTCTCAGAATTTAACTGCTGAAAACTGGTCGATTTTTGACGAAAAGATCCAACAGCTCCATCAAAATGAAAATTACCATTTAGAAATACTTCAAGACCGTTGTGGATATGAAAAAGTCATTTTAGATCCATACTGGAATCCTGGTTCCGATGAAGGACATCCAGGTTTTTTTACCCCGACGTACCGGATCAATATGTTTCTTTATGGATTCAATACCCAAGCACAAGATCACAATGGCAACAATCCATATACCGTATACGGATGGGAGTCATCACTAACTTTTGACGAGTATTTGGCAAAAATGAAAGAACAAATCAAAGAGCACATTCAGTCAGGATGTGTTGCAATGAAATCTGCATTGGCTTATGATCGCGGATTGGATTTTTGTGAGACTGACAAAGAAAAAGCAAAAAGAGGCTTTCTGAATCCAAATGCAAATGCCGAAGATATAAAGGCTTTTCAGGATTATGTCTTTTTAGAGATTTGCAATATTGCTGCCGAATACAATGTGCCGCTCCAATGTCACACCGGACTGGGAAAATTGGAAAAAAGCAATGCCATGCAAATGCAGGAAGTCATTGAGAAAAATCCGCAAACCCGATTTGTTCTTTTTCATGGCAGCTATCCCTGGATTCAAGATTTATGCGCATTAATCCACAATTATCCTAATGTCTATGCTGATATTTGCTGGCTGCCCATTATTTCAGGCAATGCATGTGAAACATTGCTAAAAGAACTGATTGAAGTCGGGACTACGGATCGGATTACCTGGGGTTGTGATACTTGGACCAGTGAGGAAAGCTTCGGAGCGTTGTTGGCTGCAAAACAAGTTGTTGCAAAAGTTTTTGCGGAATATATTGACAATTTTTATTTATCGCTGGTTGACGCTCAGGAGTTCAATCGGCAAATTTTTTATGAAAACGCAAAGAATCTGTACTTCAAATCATGAATTTATTCGGTGAAATGATATCCGTTTTGAACGAGCGCTTCTGCTGCCTGAGCAAAATTCTCTGTCTTTATAAGAAAATAATCGGTATTATAGGTTGAAACCACGAAGATCCCAATATTTTTAGATGCAAGAATCGCAGAAATTCTTGCAATAATGCCAATTTCAGAAAAGTCCAATTTGCCGCAAATCCGGATACAAGTCCATCCGTCTTCTCGTTCGATCCAATGACGGGGAACGGAATCCGATTTGCACACGATAGAAATCTCTTCATGAGTATATCCGACAAACATCGGAGTTTGATGAAAGTGAAGCTCAGAAAAATCCTGGACTTTACAAATTGAGAATTGATCAATCAATCGTTCTAAAAGCAACGTTCCTCACTCTGGATCATTAATTCGGAATTTTTAAAAATATTTTTTTATAATCGAGAAAAATTTTTAATTGCTGACTTTAAACCATGTTTTTCATAAATCATTTGTTATTGATTTTATCGATTCGAGCTCTCATTTTCCGAACTTACTTCTTCAGCAGGCTTTGATTCTAATTCGACTTCAGCAGATTCTTCTGAATCATTATCATAAATATAACAGCGATTTTTTCCCAAACGTTTGGCATGGTACAAAGCCAAATCAGCCTTATGATATAAATCATGAAATGTATCCCCGTGTAAAGGAGCAAAGGCAATCCCTATTGAACAGGATGCCGCAATCATATCCTGATTTCCCTGAAGAAATTGGTTGGCAGCATTGCATAAATCTTGTGATTTTTCCAGTACAAACTCTTTTGAATTCATTTTTGGAAGAAAGATCAGGAATTCATCGCCTCCCAGTCTGCAGACCGTATCCGTTTTCCGAAATTTTTTTGTCAGTAAATCCGAAAATTTAACCAGAAGCTGATCTCCAACCAGGTGTCCAAGCGTATCGTTGACCTGTTTAAAATTATCCATATCAATCAAGAGTACAGCATGCACTTCGTTTTCCATCAATATTTGATTGGCCGGATCCATTAGCACCTGATCAATTCTTTGTATGGCAGCTTTTCGATTATATAATCCGGTTAATGAATCATGTTCGGCACGAATCAATAAATCTTTTTCCACATGTTTCTGCTGAGAAATATCCTCAATCGTCCCAACAGTATGAATTGGATTTTTATTGTCATCTAAAATACTGGTCAGCCTGATTTTGTACCACTGTGCCAATTCATTTACCTGCCCCGCACAGATTATACAGGATTCGGTCTCTATACCCATATCGATATTGCGAAAGATTTCTATAATTAAATCACTTTCTTTTTGCGGAAGATCATCCATTTTCAGCAATTTCTTAGGAAAATTTGGATCTTTCGTATCAAGGATCATTTTCGTACCGCCCTGATCAGATAGTGAAATCGTTTTAGAAGAAATATCATAATCAAAAATGATATTTGCTGTCATAGAAGCTGCGATACGAAACCGCTGTTCACTGAAAACAAGTTCGCGATTTGTTGATGAAATTCGTTTTTGAAAAAATTGCTTGCAAACAATTGTGGACAAAAAGAAGAAAATCAAGAATCCAATAATTTTTATTGTCAATCCCATCACCATCTGATTGACCGATGTACTGTTATTGCTCAAATCTGACTTTTTGATTGCTGTAACGGTATACCATTGGTTTATCCCAATCGGTTCATAATAGAGAAGTTGCTGTTCCCCTTGGATTGATAAACTTTGAAAACCACTGCTTCCGGAGTTTATATCCTGCTGCATTTTTTCACAGGAAATATGGTCTTTAAATGCTTCATTTTCCCATAAATTTCCTGAGCCGAAGAAAATATTAGATTTATCAGAAGACGTAAGAAGGTTGCCTTTCTGATCCATCAGTACCGTAATTACATTCTTATTTTCCGTATCAATGGAGGAAATTTCGGCAAATTTTTGAGGATTATAAAAACCGTAGAGAACTCCTTGCGGTTGTTGATTTGAATCAAGAATCGGACTGGCAAAACTGATCATTGGCTGATGATATAAAACAGAATATGGCGTTACATCTGAAATATTTCTCTTACCTTGCATAGCTTGTTTAAAGGAGTCATAGGAAGAAATATCCAAAAAAGCAGTATTGGAAGAGTACAGCAATCCTTTTGAATCAGCGTAAAATACGGCGTCAAATGCTCCCTCACGAAGTACAAGCTTTAGCGCTTCGTCATTTTTTATACTTTCGTTTTCTGATAATTCCGAGTACCAAACAGCGCCATTCGAAAGTAAATCCAACGGCTGTTCAAGTTTTGACATGAGCAACACAGTGTTTCTTGCAGAAATTTCTTTGATATATTGTTCATGTTCATTTCGTCTAATTCTATTTATATTTTGTGAAAAATCTTTTAGTAACAGAAATATAAATAGAATTCCCAAAATAAAAATTACGGAAATTATTATTGCCTGATAATCTTTTGTCTGTTTGTGTTTTCTCTCAAATACACCCATTAAGGAAAATTCCTGTCAAAATCCAAATTAAGAATGCAGAAACGATGACGCTTTTTTCTCAATAATTCGAAAATACGATAAACATTTTTAGAAAAGGAAGAATATTTATTACTGATCTTATTATTACGCTTAGCAAAAAATGATCAGTTACAATTCATCCATCTCCGATTTCGAATCGCTGATTTCCCCTTCCAATAGCAGCTTTTTTCATATGAATTCATTTGAATAGTGTCGATTTTAATAATCAGCTTTTAAGGAACGGTTTTGAGAAAGCAAATAATTGTTCTAAGATAGTATGACATTTAGCGTATATTCCATTAAGATATCTCGAAATAATTCATAATATCGTTCCATAAGAATTTTTTTTCATCAATCTTTTTATTGTAGTAGTTATAAATCTTAAATAATGATTAATTTCAACTCATGTGGATTTTTATGATAGCGATTCATATACTACAATTTTTTCGTAGAAACTGAATTTCCATATTGAAACACCATATTAGATAGCTGACAAAAGGGGAAACAATTTTTTTTGATTATATTTCTAAGCCATCATTTTAATAGATACATCTTTTTGTAACTACTAATTGTAATTATTATTTTCTTAATATTGAAGTCTTTTTTGATTATGTGTCATTGATCAGAAAAACTACTGACATTCGTTATGACAATCTTAACCCAGTCCGTCATTGAAAAGCAGTAAGTATTTTCGAGAAGCTGCCAATATTCAACAATACGAAATATGGAGAGAATCCATTGTTGTTATGATGTTTGTATTTTCGCGCATAAATTTCGCAACAATAATTTTTTCTTCCTTTATTCATATAGCAAATCCAAATTTTGAGTTAAAGGAATCATCCATGCTTTGTCGGAACAAAAAATTGGGTAAAAAAAAACCGCTTTTTTAAGCGGTTTTTTTTCTTTTTACGGAATAACTATGCAGCAGCTTTTACTTCAATTACGGCACCGGCAGCTTCAAGTTTTGATTTTGCATCATTTGCTGCTTCTTTACCAACAGCAGAAAGTACTTTTCCACCGGCAGTTTCTGCCATTTGTTTTGCTTCGACTAAACCAAGATTGGTTAAGACACGGATCACTTTAATGGTCTCAATCTTCTTTGGGCCAGCATCTTTCAAAATGACATCAAATTCTGTCGGTTCTTCAACAGGAGCAGCTGCTTCAGCAGTTGCAGCAACAGCAGCAACAGCAACAGGAGCAGCAGCGGAAACGCCCCATTTTTCCTCTAAAGCTTTTACTAATTCAGAAGCTTCTAAAACGCTCAAAGCGCTTAATTCATCAACAAGTTTAGCAATATCAGCCATTATAAAACTCCTACAAAAATATTTTTATTTTTTACAAATCGAATGTCCCAACATTTACTCAGCAGCAGGTGCTTCTTCTTTTGTAACATGGGCTTGAACCACAGCAGCAACCGAACGTCCCGGTTCTGCGATAACACGTGCGAGTTGAGATGCAGGAGCCAAAATGGTTCCAAGCAATTTTGCACGCATAACGGGCAATGGCGGAAGACTGGCTAATGCTTTTATTTCTTCTCCAGAAATAACATCTTTATTCAGATATCCACCCTTAATGCGGAAAGCGTAGTCCTTTGAAATGTCCACAATCGCTTTTGCAACCGCAGAAACATCATTGAAAGCAAATCCAACCAGATTTGTACTGGCAAGATCCATCTTTCCAAAATCGTTTTCAGACAAAACTTTTTGCATCAACGTGTTTTTGACTACATGGGATTCTCCGCCCGCTTCTCTGACTTTTGCACGAATTCCATCAATCACTTTCATATCCATCTTTTTGTATTCCATCATGAATACGGCGTTGCTTTTCTCAAGCCATTTGGAATAACGTGCCATCATTTCGTTTTTCTCAGATTTTGTGAAGGCCAATGAATTTATCCTCCTTCCTTCATAATTTGATTAAAAAAGTCTTTGCCTCAAACTGCAAGGCAAAGACTATAGCTCATCGGTTGATGATTGTCATTCGCCTCGGCAGGATATTAAGCCTTTCGGCACCGGCTGTCTACAGTGAATTCTTATGCGGTTGTATTACGATTTGTTATGCCAGCGGTTCCATGTTCTGAGCGCTGTTCAGATCAACTTTGATTCCAGGTCCCATTGTTGAAGTTACTGTAATCCTCTTAATGTAAGTCCCTTTGGCACCTGATGGTTTTGCTTTTCGAACCGCTTCGACAAAGGCATAAAAATTTTGATACAGTTTTTCAACTTCGAAAGAGGCTTTTCCAATCGGTACATGAAGGTTCGCAGACTTGTCCAATCTGAATTCTACACGACCGGCTTTCGCTTCTTTAATAACACGAGGCAGATCTTCTGCCGGGCAAACTGTTCCAGCTTTCGGGTTCGGCATTAATCCTCTAGGGCCTAATACTCTACCCAATCGTCCAGCTTTTGCCATCATATCGGGAGTAGCAATTGCCACATCAAAATCCGTGAACCCTTGCTGAATTTTTTGAATCCATTCGTCGCTATCTGCCACAATATCGGCTCCACCTTCTAAAGCTTTCGCAGCGCCTTCACCTTGTGCAAAAACCAATACACGTACGGTCTTTCCTAAACCATTCGGAAGAACAACTACATCACGTACCTGTTGATCAGCCTGACGTGGATCGAGTCCCATTCTCATGTGAACTTCGATAGTCGAATCGAATTTCGTAACACATGTCTCTTTCGCTAATGCCAATGCATCTTTCGGCAAATAGGCTGTTAAACTATCTACTTTTTTTTGTGCTTCGTTAAATTTCTTACCGTGTCTTGCCATTATCACTCCTTGTGGTGCAATCGAGTATTCTTACACTCTCCCACATAAAATTAGTCAACTACCTGAAGTCCCATGTTGTGGGCAGTTCCTTCAATTTGTTTCATCGCGCCTTCGATATCAACAGCATTCATATCTTTGAATTTTGTTTCAGCAATTTCTTTGATCTGAGCACGTGTAATTTTTCCAACCTTGCCTTTACTGGCAAGCGGTGAAGCAGTCTCGATTCCTGCTGCACGTTTGATCAGATATGATGCCGGAGGGGTTTTCAGAATGAAAGTGAAAGAACCATCGGTGTAGACGGTAATTTCAGCAGGAACAATTTCGCCGACACGATTTTGTGTGCGAGCATTATATTCCTTCACAAACGCCATGATGTTGATACCATGACCTGCAAGTGCAGGACCAACCGGAGGTGCCGGATTTGCTTTTCCTGCATTTAAATTTAATTTTACAATTGCTTTTAGTTTCTTTGCCACAATTTCTCCTTCGTGGTACTAGCGGATTTTATCCTTCCACAAATTTCAAGAGATCAGTATCGCAGCTGAATCTCTCATCTTACAACGATTTCTTTTATGCTTTCTCAACCTGTAAAAAGTCCAACTCTACAGGTGTCTCACGCCCAAAGAAATTTACCATGACGCGTACTTTAGATTTTTCCTGATCAATTTCTGATACTGTACCACGGAAATCGTTGAATGGCCCATCCACAATGCGGACCCTTTCACCAATTTTGTAGGTGACGCTGACAACCGGAGCTTCTGATTCCATCCGTTTGATAATTGAACTGACTTCTTCAGTACGCAGCGGGGTGGGTTGGTTTCCCATTCCGACAAATCCGGTCACACCCGGGGTATTCCGTACAATATACCAGGATTCCTCAGTCAGAATCATGTTGACAAGAACATAACCAGGGAATATATGACGTTCAATCGTTTTACGCTTCCCATCTTTTACTTCAATCTCTTCCTGGGTAGGAATGACAACATCAAATATTTTTTCTTTCATACCCATAGATTCGATACGCTGCTCAAGATTATGCCGTACTTTGTTTTCATATCCTGAATAACAATGAACAACAAACCAGCCACGTTCTTCGGTGCTTTCGATTTTTTCGTCATCCTGATTGATCTTTTGTTTCGGAACTTTCGCAGTCCGTTTTGCCTTGGGAGCAGCTGCTTTTTCAGCTTTGCTGTCTTCAGCAAAATCTGCATTTTCATTCAGTTCTGAAACATCCAGATCGTCAAATTCCTGAGAATTCATTGATTTTACCTGCTTCTTTTATCCTAATAATGCACCGATAAGTTTTGAAAAAGCGAAATCAATAATACCTAAAAAAGCTGCCATAGCAAATACAACTACCAGGACAATTTTTGTCATCCGCCAGGCATCTTCCCGTGTTGGCCAAACAACTTTTTTTAACTCACCCAATGTTTCATTCCACCATTTTCTGAGTTTGCCAACTTTTTTAGGCTGTTGTTTTACTTCTGTTTTCACGATTTTTTGATTTTTCAAATCTGCCATAGGTTTTCCTACTCCTTATCGTATGGCTACAAACGCCGCTATTGTAGCGGCGTTGCCATTTTTAGCAGGTGAAGCAGGAATTGAACCCACAACCTCCTGTTTTGGAGACAGGCGCTCTGCCTAATTGAGCTATTCACCTAAATTGCCGGTATATGATTGTACCGGCAATGTTCTACCAATTATTTTGTTTCCCTATGCATCGTATGTTTCCGGCAACGAGAACAATACTTACTCAGCTCCATTCTGCCGGGATCATTACGACGATTCTTCTGTGTCGTATAATTCCGCTCTTTACATTCCGTGCAAGCCAGATAGATTACCGGCCGAATATCTTTCTTTTTTGATGCCATTTTCTTTTCCTTCAGCAATTATGCTGAAATCCCTTCTATCCAAGAATCTCGGTGATCACACCAGCGCCCACAGTCAGACCGCCTTCGCGAATCGCGAATTTCGAACCCTGTTCCAATGCGACCGGTATAATTAATTCGACGCTCATGTCAACATTATCACCCGGCATCACCATTTCGACGCCTTCCGGTAATCCAATGTTTCCTGTTACATCCATTGTCCGGATGTAGAATTGCGGCCGATATCCATTGAAGAATGGTTTATGGCGTCCGCCTTCTTCACGTTTCAACACATACACACGCGCCTTGAATTTGGTATGCGGCTTGATGCTTCCCGGTTTCGCTACTACCATTCCGCGTTCTACGTCTTCACGTTCAATTCCGCGCAACAGAATTCCCAGGTTATCTCCTGCCATACCTTCATCCACGATCTTGTGGAACATTTCGACGCCCGTACATACGCTGTTCATGCTCTTTTCGCGCAGTCCAACGATTTCTACCGGATCTGATACTTTGATGTGCCCGCGATCAACTCTTCCTGTCACCACTGTGCCGCGCCCTTTGATTGAGAACACGTCTTCAATCGGCATCATGAACGGTTTTTCAATTTCCCGCACCGGTGTCGGTATATAGCTGTCTACCGCTGCCAGCAATTCTTTGATGCAGGCATATTCCGGCGCATTCGGATCTGTGCTGGTGCTCTCCAGCGCTTTCAATGCTGATCCGCGAATAATCGGTGTTTCGTCTCCCGGGAATCCGTATCCGGTCAACATGTCGCGCAGTTCCATCTCCACCAGTTCCAGCAGTTCCGGATCATCCATCTGGTCTGTCTTATTCAAGAAGATCAGAATGCTCGGTACTTCCACCTGCCGCGCCAGCAATACATGCTCTTTGGTCTGTGGCATCGGCCCGTCCGGCGCTGCCACAACCAGGATCGCTCCATCGACCTGCGCCGCTCCGGTAATCATGTTCTTAATATAGTCACGATGTCCCGGCATATCCACGTGCGCATAATGGCGATTTTCTGTTTCGTATTCGACGTGCGCAATATTGATCGTAATTCCACGTGCTTTTTCTTCCGGCGCATTATCGATCTGATCATACGCTTTGAAATCTGCTTCACCTAACATCGCGCAATACTTTGTGATTGCTGCGGTTAATGTCGTTTTACCATGATCAATGTGCCCCATGGTTCCCACGTTTACGTGAGGTTTTGATCGGTCAAAATGTTGTTTTGCCATAAAACAAATTCTCCTTAAGAAAACTTATTATACATTTAATATTTTTTGTGCAGTCGCATCGGCAACTGCTGAATAATGGTCAAATTCCATTGAAAAAACACCACGTCCCTGGGTAGCTGACCGTAAGGTCGTTGCATATCCAAACATTTCACCCAATGGGACCATGGCATGGATGACCTGAGTTTTTCCGGTATGAATATCAGTTCCCTGGATTTCTCCTCTGCGAGAGCTGAGCTGACCCAGAACATCTCCTAAGTATTCCTCAGGGATAGTTACTTCGACCTTCATGATCGGCTCCAGCAGAACCGGATCTGCTTGTTCAACACCTTCTTTAAAAGCAAGACTGCCTGCCAGTTTGAAAGCCATTTCACTGGAATCAACTTCGTGAAATGAACCGTCGATCAGGGTAACTTTAACATCTGTCATCGGGAATCCGCCAAGTACGCCTGACTCCGATGCTTCCATGACGCCTTTTTCCACAGCAGGAATGTATTCTTTCGGGATTGCACCGCCAATAATCTTATTTTCAAACAATATTCCCTTGCCGGAATCATTCGGTTCTAATGTAAACACGACATGGGC
>MTKZ01002051.1_pt1 | contig 11236 bp, 13 predicted proteins | sample 1042781 | NCBI WGS metagenome assembly MTKZ01 (sample SAMN06212207, study PRJNA360539) | anaerobic digester metagenome | biome: Wastewater treatment plant; material: sludge; isolation source: anaerobic digester fed with sludge from wastewater treatment plant | place: Denmark: WWTP Viborg ...
CGGTCGGCTTCATCGCCCTCTTCGGCATCGCCGTCCTCAACGGCATCGTTCTTCTCTCGGCCGTCGCCCAGCGGAGGGAGGAGGGGCTTGCGGCGCGGGAGGCGATTCTCCAGGGATGCCTCAACCGGCTCCGGCCGGTCCTGATGACGGCGACGATCACGATCTGCAGCCTCTTGCCTCTTCTTTTCGCCCAAGGCCCGGGATCGGAAATCCAGCGGCCGCTGGCCGTCGTCGTCGTCGGCGGTCTGGCGACTTCGACGCTGATGACCCTTCTCGTGCTCCCGGCTCTCGAGGCGGCTTTCGGTGAGGATCGGATGCGGCGGGGAGGCAGAGGCCGCCGGCCTTGTCCGGAACCGGCCGACGGGTTATGATAAAATCATGAAAGACAGGGCCGGGCGGGGAGCGATCTTGGTCTCGGCTGTGCTTCTTTTGATGAGCTGCGCGCCGCCGGGCCGAGGGGTCATTGTTTTTTGCGCGGGGGACAGTCTCACGAAGGCGGCCTATCCCGATTTCCTTAGGCGGGAATTGAACCGGGACGGGATCGCGGCCCGCGTTCTGAATTACGGCCGGAGCGGCTACACCTCGGGCGAATACCTGAAATTCCTCGTCAAGTTCAGGCCGAAGCTCATCGAGGAAAAACCGGACGTCGTTCTTCTTCAGCTCGGGACGAATGATGTCCGGATCGACCATGACGCCACGCCGACGGATGCGTTCAAGGAAAACATGAGGCAAATCCTGGCGGTGTTCCGAACCTTCCGGAGCCGGTCGGGGAAAATCCCTTTGATCCTGATGGCCACGATTCCCGATATTCCGGAGACTCCGCCCAATTTTGACGCCTCCTCAGCCCGCCGGGTCCGGGCGGAGATCAACCCGGCCATCCGGGAAATCGCCGCGGCCGAAGGGATCGCGGTCGTCGATCAACACGCCGTTTTTCTCCGCCGGCCCGACCTTCTGCCCGAAGTCCATCCGGTCCGGGAAGGCTACCGCCTGATGGCCGAAGTCTGGCGGGAGGCCCTCCGCCCGCGCTATTGACGCGGGGGGAGCTCGGCCTTGGAGGAGAATGTCACCGGGGCGGGATTACGGGGTCATAATCCGGCCGGCTCGGAGGAGAAGGGATGCTTGTTCAAAAAGGGCGCTATTCAGCTGCTTTATGATGAGGGCCGCGCGTTTCGCCGGCGGGGCGGCCGGCGTTTGATCCTTTCGGCCGGTTTGTGATAAAATAAATCCAAACGATTTTCTGAAATATTCCGACGCCACGCCAGGGAATACGGAGACTTCTCATGAACAGACGCCTGATCCGGCCGCATTTAAATGAAATCAAGGAGAACCTGAAAGGCCAGGAGACGCCGGTGCCCCACCACGGACGGCCGTCTTCCGCCGGCCACTCAGGCCATGCGTCTTCGCGCGGACCCTATGCTTCCCAGACGCAGTCCCAGCCGAAGAAAATGTACCCGCCGACGGACACCGGCGCCGAGAACTACTACTATCTCAAGCAGATGGGAAAAAAGACGCCGATGGCCGTCGTTTTTCAAGACGGTGAAATCCTCGAGGGCTACGTCGAATGGTACGACCGCAACTGCATCAAGCTCAACCGAAACGGCGCGCCGAATCTGCTCGTCTATAAGAACGCCATCAAGTACTTGTACAAGCTCGGCGAAGGCAAGGAATCCCCCGAAGAGGACGGCGAGCCCGAAAGAAAATGACCTTTCCCCGGATCGGGATCTCGATTGGAGATCCCGCAGGGATCGGCCCGGAAGTGACGCTCCGGGCGCTGTTCTTTTCCGGGGCGCTTCCCCCCGCTCGGTACGTTCTTTTCGGGCCGCGTTCTTTTTTGGAAAAAGAAGCGGCGGCTTTCGGCCTGTCCACGGAGATCCCTTCCTGGAAAACGGACGAATCATGCGCCGGCGCGGGCGTTTATCTCTGGGATCTGCCGGGACCGCGCGAGCCGGTCAAGAAAGGCGAGCCCGGCGCTTCCGCGGGCCGGGCGTCGTTTGCCTGGTTTGAGGAAGCGGCGGCGGCCGCCCGCCGCGGAGAGATGGACGCTCTCGTCACCGCGCCCGTGGCCAAGGCCGGCTGGAATTTGGCCGGAATCCCTTGGCGCGGCCATACCGAATACTTGGAATCCTTTTTTCCCGACGCGGTGATGAGCTTCTGGTCGGAGAAGCTGACCGTCGCTCTTCTCAGCCATCATCTTCCCCTCCGGGACGCGCTGGCCCGGGTGAACCGGCCGGCCCTGGCCCGCCTGTTCCGCATCCTGAGGGAATGTCCTCCGGCCCGGGCGGAGGGCCCGGCTTTTGAAATCCTGGTCGCCGGACTCAATCCGCACGCCGGCGAGGGGGGGATTCTCGGAACGGAGGAGAGGGACGTCATCGCCCCGGCCGTCGCCGAAGCCCGGGCGGCGGGGACCCCCGTGCGGGGTCCGTTCCCTCCGGACGTCGTTTTCCGCCTGGCCCTCGGCCGTCCGGAAAAGATCGTGGCCGCGCTCTACCATGACCAGGGGCTCATCCCTTTCAAGATGATCGCCTTTGAGACGGGAATCAACGTCACCCTCGGCCTGCCGTTCATCCGGACGTCGCCGGATCACGGAACCGCCTTCGACATCGCCGGCCGAACGCCGGCCGATCCGGCCAGCATGACCGAGGCGCTCCGGCGGGCCGCGCGTTCAGCGTCCGCCTGACTTGAGGGCCGCCCGGATCTGGCGGTTGATGTCGCGCTCCTTGAGGGCTTCCTTTTTTTCGTGGATTTTCTTGCCCTTGCCGAGGGCGATTTCGATCTTAACGAGACCCTTGTCGTTGAGCATGACTTGAAGCGGGATCAACGTCAGCCCGCGTTCCTGAACCTTGCCGGTCAAGCGCTTGATCTCGCGGCGATGGAGGAGAAGCTTGCGGACGCGGCGGGGGTCGTGGTTCCAGCGGTTGGCGGCTTCGTAGGGATGGATGTGGCAGTCGACGAGGACGACTTCTCCGTCGCGGATGTCGGCGAAGCTCTCCTTCAAGCTGATCCGTCCTTCGCGGACGGATTTCACCTCGCTGCCCTGGAGCACGAGGCCGGCCTCGAACGTCTCCAAGATCTCGTAGTTGAACCGGGCGGCCCGGTTGACGGCGAGGACTTTCATGTTTCGACCCGGATCTGGCTGATGTGCCGCTTGTTCATCTTGACGACGATGAAGCGGCGGCCGTTGTGGAGAAGAACGTCCTTCTCCCGGGGAATGCGTCCGAATTCCTGGAGAAAGAATCCGGCTAAGGTCGTGTATTCGGAGCTTTCCGGAAGGCCCCAGCCCAGCGTTTTGTTGATGTCGTTGATCCCGGCCGAGCCCTTGACCAGGACAGCCCCGTCCTCCAGGGGCGCGTGCCAATCCTCCTCACGGTCGTCGTACTCGTCCCGGATTTCTCCGACGATCTCCTCCATGATGTCTTCGATCGTCACCAAGCCTTCCATGTTCCCGAATTCATCCACGAGGAAGGCCATCTGAACGCCCTCGTCCTGCATTTGAAGAAGGACTTTTTCGATCGAGGCGGACTCAGGGAGGAAAAAGGGAGGTCGGAGCACGGCCCCAAGATCAAAGGGCCGGTCGTGAGCCAGGTAGCCGATCAGGTCCTTGGTGTAGATCAAGCCTTCGATGTGATCCATCCGTCCGCGGTAGACGGGGAAGCGGCTGAAGCCCTCGGCCACGACCGTTTTGAGAATTTGCTCCCGGCTGGAGGAGGCCTCGATGGCCTTGATCCGGGGCCGGGGGGTCATGATTTCCTTGACCGGCCGGCGGGCCAGGTCGACGATTTCCGTGATCATGGCTTTGCGATGCTCGGGCAGGCCCTTGATCCCGGAATGAAGGAGGGCTTTGGCCTCTTCCTCGGCCATGGCCCGGGAGAGGGCTTCGGATGTCTTGGCCCCGGATCGGAACAGCCGCCGGGAGACGAAGGTGAAAACGGCGACCAGGGGATAGAACAGGACGAGGAAAAGACGGACGACGGGAGCAAAGAAAAGGGCCAGCTTGTCCGGATGGCGGGCGGCGTAGATCTTCGGGTTGATTTCGGAAAAAAGAAGAAGGATGAGCGTCGTCCCGCCCGTCGCCGCCAGGACGGCCGTGTTCCTGTTTGGGATCAAGGAGGCGGCCAGGGCCGTGGCCAGAGAGGCCGCGGCGGCATTGACGAGGGTGTTTCCGATGAGGACGGCCGAGAGGAAATCTTCAAGACGAGAAAGGATTTTTTTTACCCGGCCGGCCCGCGGCGAGCCCTTCGTTTCCAGGTAATCAAGGGTGTGCGGCTTCACGGCGATGAAGGCCGTTTCGCTTGAGGAAAAAAAGGCGCTCAGGATGATGCAGAGGATGAACAAGAGGATCAAGGAAAGGGTCATGACCGCCGGTCAGACGTCAAGGCCGACTTTAACGTCTTTAAAGCAAGTGGATAGAATCGACGCGATTTTCTTTTCGATCTGGGCGGCCGGCATGGACGACACCTGGGCGATTTCCGAAACGACCAGTTCCCGGGCTTTTTCCATCATCTTCTTTTCCCGGAAGGACAGGGGCTTGATCAAGCTCAGGTAATGAAGGCTCTTGAGAACGGCGACCATGTCCAGGACGGTCCCCGATTTCATCAGGCCGATGTGTTCCTTATAGCGCCCCTTCCAATTCATGGAAACTTCGATTTCTCCGTTCTTCAGGAAATCGAAGATGTCCTTGACCGATCCCTCGGCGATCAGCTTGCGGATGCCGATTTCCTGGCAGGAGGAAAAAGGAACCATGACCAGGGTGTTGCTGGACAGGAGACGGAGATGATAAACGGGGAACTTTTCGCCGTTGTAAGCCTGTTCCTGGACGTCGACGACCAGACCCAGGCCTTGATTGGGATAAATCACTTTATCACCAATCTTGAAACATTCCATGAGGGGTTAATTCTAGCATTATTAGGAAGTTTCGTCAAACAAAAAGAAAGGCCGGCCGACGGACTTGTTTTCCGGTCGACGGCCGACGAACGAACGGGGGGCCGAACGGGAAAAAGCCGCTTGAAAACAGAACCGATTGAAAAAGAAAAAGGTAGGCTTGGAGCGGAGCCGCGGCGCTTCGTTCAGGAGGATTGCCGGCGGAGGCGGTTGTAGAGTGTCGTGCGGGAAATGTTCAAGATCCGGGCCGTCTGGGAAATATTGTGATGGGTCAGGGCGAGCAGCATCAGGATGTATTCGCCGACGAGCTCGTCCAGCGTCGGAAGGGTTGAGGGCGGAACGGAACGGATCGGGCCCGTGGAGACCAGTGTTTCCAGGATACGGTTCATATTCAACGGCTTCGGGCCTCGCGGAGGAGGCGGAAGTTGTTGGAAACGACGTAGGAGAGAGCCAGGTTGGAGGCCAGGGAAGCGATCCAGCCGAGGGGTTTGCTTTTCTTGAAAAGCGCCTTGGTTCCGAAGTAAGTGGCCAGGGTCAAGCCGCCCTTGACCGCGGCGAACGCCAGATCGTTCTTGACGAACGGCTTCATGATGGGATTGCCTTCGGAAAGATGGGGGAACTTGAGGCATTCCCGGGTGGACACGTAATCGGCGATGTTCAGGGCGACCATGGAGATGAGGGTGGCGTCGAAGACGGAATCGGCGAAGCGGGAGCGGCGGAGGGACGGTTCGATAAGGGATTGAGCGGAGGCGAGGACGACGAGCCGTGGATTGAGGGTGATCGAGGAGAAATCGGGTTCAGGGGCAGGTTCGGAAGGGAGGGCGAGGGCTGAAAGCGTTCCGGAGGGAAGGAGGGGCGTTTCGTTGAGGGTGGGGAAAGCCAAGGAGACGCCGGAAAGGAGGGGAAAAGTAATTAGGAAAGCAAGGACCGTTTTTTTCATCCTGACGTCTCCTTGTATCATTGAACATAAAGAAAGCAAAAAATAGACCATATATAAAAACATTCATAAAACATTGAAAAAAAAGAAAATAAGATGAAAATGAATGAAATGAGCCGTATTTAAATAAGAACAATAAATAAACACAATTATTAAAAGTTAGTAAAAACATTGAAAACAAATAAAATAAGAACCTAAGCTAAAGAAAAAAGTGTTCAATTAGTGGAATTCTTTGCTCGATTGTTTATTGCTATATCTTTCGCTTCGAAAATCCTTTAATATTGCCGAATAATCGCCTTGCCCGATGCCGGANNAAGGTGTGATCATGAAGCCCTCGTTTAATCCTAATAACCGGAAGCGTAAAAAAGCGCATGGATTTCTCGTGCGGATGAGTTCGGCCGGCGGCCGGAAGGTCATCAAGCGCCGCCGGGCGAAAGGGCGCAAGCGTCTCGCGGCTGAATGAGCGATTCTTACGGACCTCGAGAGAGGATCCGAAAAAAATCGGATTTTTCGGCGCTTTACCAAAGGGGCCGGAGCTTTCGGAGCCGATACTTCACGATCGTTTATCTTTCCAACGGCTTGGGGTATCCGCGAATGGCCGCCGTCTCCAGCCGGAAGGTCGGCAACGCCGTCCGGAGGAATCGGGCTCGCCGGCGCGCCCGGGAGCTTTTTCGGAGGAACAAAGAGTCGTTGAAAATGTCCCTGGACATGCTGTTGATCACCCGAGCCGAATGCGCCGACGCTCCGTGGCCGCAGCTTTGCGAGCAATACGCGGCTTTTCTTGCCTCCCTGGCCCGGGAGAAATCCCTCCGATGAAACGCCTTGCCCTGGCTCTCCTCCGCCTCTACAAAAGAACGGTCTCCCCTTTGCTGGGGACGCACTGCCGATATTATCCGACCTGCGCGGAGTACGCCTGCCAGGCGATCGAAAAATACGGCCTGATCCGGGGAACCGGGCTCGGGCTCAAACGTCTTCTCCGGTGTCACCCGTTCCACGCCGGGGGACTCGACCCTGTTCCCTGAAAAAGGATCACTGATATGGAAACTAGAAGGATCATTCTTGCGATCGTCCTTTCTCTCGGCGTTCTTCTGCTCTGGCAATATGTCTTTGTGAAAAAAGCGCCGGAAACGGCGCCCCCTCCCCAGCCGGTCGCCGCCCAAGCGGCTGCTCCCGCTCCGGAGACGGAAACGGCCGGCCGGCCCGAAGCCGAAACAGCCCCGGCCGAGGAGCGCGCCTCGGACGCCGCGGAAGCCTTGAATGCGGAGACCGAGGAGGAAATCATCGTTTCCACCTCTCTTTACACCGCCCGCTGGACCAACAAGGGCGGCGTCCTCTTGAGCTGGAAGCTCCATCATCATAAGAACGAGAAAGACGAGGCTCTCGAGCTCGTCCCGGCGGCTGCGGAAGCGTCGGGCGTCCAGCCGCTGGCCCTTCTCGAGGCGCTCGATCCGTCCCGGGCGACGATCGAGGAGCTTCGCTCGACCCCCCTGAACACGGCCTTGTACGAGGCGACGGGCGGGAACCTGAGCTTGAAGGACGGGGAAAAAGGCGTTCTCCGTTTTCGGTACGCCGACGGACGGGGCCTTGAGGCCGAAAAAACATTCACTTTCACCGGCGGACGCTATGACGTCGGGGCGGCCGTGACGGTCCGCCGCGGCGGCCGGCCGGCCGACGTCCGGATCGTCTGGGGCCCCGGCTGCGGGAATCCGTCGGAAGCCGAATTGAAACAGCGGTTCGGCGCGGGAGCCGGGGCGAGTTTCCTGGCCGGAACCAAGGTCTACCGGGTCGAGGAGAAGAAGTACAAGCCGGAATCGAGCGTCTTCAACTTCCTCACGTGGTCGGCTTATGACGACAATTATTTCGCCACGATCTTCCTTCCGGAGACCGCCTCCGGCTCGGCGTCCTTCCTCCGCTTCGAAAACGGCAAGACCCCCTTCTTTTTCCTGGCGGCCTCGGCCCCCCGGACGATCTTCATCGGTCCCAAGGAAATGGGAGTCCTGACCGCCCTGGGATCCGAGACCAAGCGCGTCGTCCGCTACGGAATGTTCGGATTCATCACCGAAATCCTCTTTGTCTCCCTCCGGGCGATCCACAAAGTGGTTCCCAACTGGGGATTCGCCATCATCGTTTTGACGATCCTCATCAAGATCTTGTTTTTCCCCTTGACGTACAGCAGCTCCAAATCGATGGCCCGCATGGCCGACCTTCAGCCGAAGATCAAGGCGCTGCGGGCCAAGTACAAGAAGGCCAAGACCGACATCGAGCAGCGCCGGCAGATGAACGAGGAGATGATGAAGCTCTACAAGGAGCACGGGGTGAACCCGGCCGGCGGCTGCCTGCCGATGCTCATCCAGCTGCCCATCTTCTGGGGATTCTTCCGCATGCTGACGGTGGCCATCGAGCTTCGCCACAGTCCCTGGATCCTATGGATCAAGGATCTCTCCGTCCATGACCCCACGTACGTCACGCCCATCCTCATGGGTGTGACGCAGTTTATCAGCCAGAAGATGACCCCGACGTCGGCCGACCCCGCCCAAGCCCGGATGATGCTGATCATGCCCGTGGTCATGACCCTCTTTTTCCTGAACTTCCAAAGCGGTTTGGTCCTCTACTGGCTGACGTCCAACGTCCTTCAAATCGGCCAACAGGCCCTGATGAACCGGATGATGCAGAAAAAAAAGGTTGTCTCCCATGGAAAATCAAGAAAAAAATGACGCCGTGACGGCGGTCGAGGAAATCCCCGAGTTCAAGGGGAAGAACCTCGAAGACGCCATCCTCCACGCCGAACACAAGCTGAAGGTTCCGCGGACCGAGTTCGAATACGAGGTCGTCACCGAGAAAACGCGCCTCTTCGGTCTCGGCAAGGAAGTCGTCATCCGGGCCCGGGTCAAGCGGTTCGCCAAGAACGGCGACCTGACCGTGTTTTTGGACCGCCTGATGAACGTCTTTCCGCTGGATCTGACGTACGAAATCAAAACCAAGGAAGACATCAGCTTCGTCATCTTCGGCGGCGCGGACCGGCAAATTCTCCTCTGGAAAGACGGGGCCTTGCTCCTGGCGATCCAGCACCTTCTCAACAAGATCTCCGACCGGAAGGTCCAAGTGGATTGCGAATTCTTCCGAAAGCGCAAGGAAAAGTCGCTGCGGGATTACGCCCTCGACGTGGCCCGCCGGGTGGCCGATTCCGGCCGAAACGAGATCCTGGACCTGATGAATCCGTACGAGCGGCGGATCGTCCACATCGCCGCCAACCAAGTCCCCGGGATCACCAGCGAAAGCCTGGGCGAGGGTTTTTTGAAGCGGGTCAAGATCTATCCCTTGAGCAAGCGCGCCCGCTGACGCCCGCGGCCGGGCTTTTCCGGAACACGCCGCCGTGTATGACCTCTCTCTCTCCGAAACGATCGTCGCCGTCTCCACGCCTCCGGGCTGCGGCGGAATCGGCGTTGTCCGATTGAGCGGCCCGGCGGCCCTTAAAATCGCCCGAACGCTTTTCCGGCCGAAAAAGGACCGGCGCGGCGGGGAACCGGGACGGGCCGTTTTAGGCGAGGTCGTCGATCCGGCCGACCGCCGGCCCTTCGACGAAGGATTCCTTCTCCATTTTCGGGCGCCCCGCTCCTTCACGGGAGAGGACGTCGCCGAGCTTCACCTTCACGGAAGCCCGGTCATCCTGGAGGAAGTCGTCCGGCTGGCCGTCCGGCGGGGAGCCCGGCCGGCCTTGCCCGGGGAGTTCACCCTCCGGGCGTTCTTGAACGGACGGATCGATTTCCTTCAAGCGGAAGCGGTCGATGACCTGGTCCGTTCGGCTTCTCTGGCCCGGGCCAAATCGGCTTTCCGGACGGTCAACGGCGCGTTGTCGAGAAAAGCCGCGGCCGTGCGCCGGGAAATCATCGGCTGGGTCGCCCAGCTGGAAGCCGACATTGAATTTCCGGAAGAGGGACGTCCCGCGGCTAAAAAACACTATATCGATAAAATCGATAAAATATATTTAGAAGTCGATCGTCTCGTCCGAAGCTACGAAATGGGTCAGGCCCTCGGCCGGGGCGTAACGATCGCCTTAGTGGGCCGGGTGAATTCCGGAAAATCGACTCTGTTTAACGGGTTGCTCGAAGAGCCGAGGGCGATCGTCACTCCGTTTCCGGGGACCACCCGCGATTTTCTCCGGGAAACCGTCCGTATCAATGACGCGTCCTTCCTTCTCGTCGACATGGCCGGCTTGGGCCGGGCGGGATCGCCGATCGAACGCGAGGGCATCCGCCGCGGGAAAAAAATCGCGGCCGAGGCCGACGGCCTTCTTCTTCTCCTGGATGGATCCCGGCGGCTTTCCGCTTCCGACGCCGCGCTCATCGAGTCCTATCGGTCGAGAAAAATCATCCTCGTCCTGAACAAAACGGATCTTCCGGAGAAGACGACTCCGGCCGAGGTGACCCGCCGTTTTCCCGATCTTCCCGTAGCCGCCGTGTCCGCCCTGAGGGGCGATGGATTGGACGTCCTCCGCAAAATGATGTACGACGTTTTCTTCCCGCTGATTCCCGGGCGAGACATCATCGTCTTGCGGGAAAGGGATAAGCTTCTTCTGGAGGAAATCGCCGCTCGCCTTCTCCGGGCCAAGGAGATGATCGCCTCGAACCAGCCGATCGAATTGGCCGCCGAGGAAGCCCGCGAAATCGTCACCCTCACCGGCCGGTTGACCGGGGAGATCCGGCCCGACGATATCCTGGATGATGTCTTTTCCCGATTCTGCATCGGGAAATAAGTCTCGCCTTTCTCTTCACCGGGCGCTGTCGGGCGGCGGCCGGCCGCTCCCAAGAGCGGGTCGAACCGCCGAATTTTCGGGAGTCAGGGTATAATACCGGACAAGATGGCCGACGAATCCTTCGAGATCATCGTTTGCGGCGCCGGTCACGCCGGCTGCGAGGCGGCCGCGGCCGCCGCCGCCATGGGGTGTTCCGTCTGCCTGATCACAACGCATTTCGAAACCATCGCCCAAATGTCCTGCAATCCGGCCGTCGGCGGATTGGCCAAGGGACACCTCGTCCGGGAAATCGACGCCTTGGGCGGATTGATGGGACTTCTGGCCGATGCAACCGGCATCCATTTCCGGCTGCTCAACCGGAGCCGGGGCGCGGCTGTCCAAGCCCCCCGTGTCCAGTGCGACAAATCCCGCTACCGGGAGGCGATGAAGGAACAGTTGGAAAAAATCCCCGGCTTGAGCCTCTATCAGGGGATCGTCGTCGGGCTGGATATCGTCGGGTCCCGGATTCGAGGCGTCGTCTGCGGCGACGGCCGGTCGATCGAGGCCGAGGCCGTCATCCTCACGCCCGGCACGTTCCTCAACGGACTCATCCATGTCGGGCAGGCCTCCTATCCCGCCGGCCGGGCCAACGAGCCTCCATCCGTCGAGCTGGCGGCCGCGGTTCGGAA
>MTKZ01033316.1_pt1 | contig 11235 bp, 7 predicted proteins | sample 1042781 | NCBI WGS metagenome assembly MTKZ01 (sample SAMN06212207, study PRJNA360539) | anaerobic digester metagenome | biome: Wastewater treatment plant; material: sludge; isolation source: anaerobic digester fed with sludge from wastewater treatment plant | place: Denmark: WWTP Viborg ...
GCGAGGGGCGGGCGGGGCGCGTGGCGCCCCGCCCGCCCCTCGTCTACGATGGAGCCGCCCGACGTCCCATTCTCCGTGGAGGCCCGCATGTACGACTGGCGCGACGACTGGCAGACCCGCTTCGGCCGCACCGAGCCCAAGGTGATCTGCGTGGGCCTCAACTACAGCGACCACGCCGCCGAGCAGGGGAGCAGGCCGCCCGCGGTCCCGATCCTGTTCGCCAAGTTCGCCAACGCCCTCTGCGGCGACGGCGCCGAGATCGTCCTCCCCGCCGGCATCGGCCACGTCGACTCCGAGGCCGAGCTGGCGGTGGTGATCGGGCGCGAGGCCCGTGACGTACGGGAGGACGACGCCCTCGAGGTCGTACACGGCTACGTCTGCGCCAACGATGTGAGCGCCCGTGATCTGCAGTTCGGCGACCGCCAGTGGTTCCGCGGCAAGAGCCAGGACACCTTCTGCCCCATCGGCCCCGGCATCGTACCGGTGAGCGAACTGGCCGACGCCGGCGACCTCCGCGTGGCGCAGCGTCTCAACGGGGAGACGCTGCAGGACTCCCGCACCCGCAACCTGATCTTCGGCGTGCGCGCCCTGGTCGCGTTCGTCTCACGCGCCCTCACCCTGCTGCCCGGCGACCTCATCCTCACCGGCACGCCGGAAGGGGTCGGCATCTTCCGCGACCCCAAGCTCCCGATGGCCGACGGCGACGTCGTCGAGGTGGAGGTCGAGGGCATCGGCGTCCTGCGCAACCGCGTCCGGGAGGCCGCCGCGACGTAGCGGGTCGGCGGCGGACGACGCCGGGACTGGGCCGCGCAGTCCGGTCTGGTCAGGCGGCCGCCGTGACCCGGCTCCCGTGCGGCACCACGAGACAACGGGCGGCGTCGCCGGCGCGCGCCAGGGCCGCCGCGACCGCCTCGTCGACGCTCGAGAACGGCGTCATGCACATGCGGCGCACGACGTCGTCGGGGAACTCGGAGACGAGATAGACGTCGGCGCGGTCGAGGAGGCCGGCGACGGCGGCCGCCTTGTGGCCGCCCAGCACGAACTCGCGCCGGATGCGGTCGATGAGCACCTGGGGCCTGCCCATGCCGGTCATCCACTCCTCGAAGACCCGCTGGCCGAAGCCCTCCGGGCAGCGGGCGACCAGCACGATCACCCCACCGTCCTTGACCGCCCCGGAGACGTTGTCCAGGGTCTTCTGCGCCTGGTAGAGGTTGATGTCCTTGGGGCGCCCGCCGGGAGAGGCGATGACCACATCGGCGGCCTCAGCGATGCGCAGGTCGCAGCGCCGGTCATAGACCTCGGCGCCGGCACGGTGGGCGGCGAGGAAGTGGCCGGCGACGGCGTGCCAGATGCGCTTCTCCTCGTCGAGCAGGACGTTGAGGATGAAGTCGATGCCGATCATCTCCGCCGCCTCGTCGATGTCCTCGCGCACCGGATTGCCCTCCATGATGCCGGCGCGCGCCGTGGGAGCCAGCATCATGGAATGGTTGTCGCTGATCGCCGCGTAGGAGCACAGGCCGGGCACCACCGCCTTGGCCCCGCCGCTGAAGCCTGCGAAATAATGGTATTCGATGTTGCCGACGCAGACGCGCAGGTCGGCCTCGAGATAGGGCTCGAACACCTCGAGGCGGGTCCCCCGCGACGTGGTGCCCACCGGGCGGCAGCGGCTCGTCTCGAGGTCGAGGAGGCGCACCCCGCTGCGCGCGACCTCCTCCCCGACCAGCCGCACCTGCTCCTCGGGCGAGTGGGGTCGATGGCCGCCGAGGGCGAAGAGGATGCTGATCTGCTCCGGCCGGAGCGGACTGAGCTCCTCGAGGAGCGCCGGCAGGATGCGGTGCGACGGGCACGGCCGCGTGACGTCGCTGACGACGACGGCCGCTGTGCGCGCCGCGGCGGCCAGCTCGGAGAGCCGGGGCGCGCCGATCGGCTCCGCCAGGGCGCGACGGATCTCGGCCTGCTCGTCGGCCGCGGACGGGGCCACCGGCGGAGCGACCTCCTCGCCCAGCCCGCAGCCCGGTCCGATCACCGTGACGTCGAGGCCGTCCGGGAGGACGGCCTCGAGAGCACCTTCACCGTAGGGGACGCTTATCCTCACGACGCCGCTCGACCGCCGGTCCCGAAGCGCGCGGCGGACTCCTTGAGCGCCTCGATCACCGGCATCGGCTTGCCCGAGAGGAACTGGACCATGGCCCCTCCAGCCGTGCAGACGTAGTCGAAGCGATCCGCGAGCCCGAAGCGGTTCATCGCCGTGACGCTGTCGCCGCCGCCGAGCGCGCTGAACGCGTGGGACGACGCCATCGCCTCCCACAGGGTACGNNCGCACGACGGCGACGTCGGCCGGCAAGACGATCTTGTCGCCGTGCGTCGCCAGGATCCTGCGCGACTCCTCGATGTACGGCTCGAGTTGGCTCGTCCTGATGAACTCCATGGAGGCCGCACCGATCTCGACCCCGCCGGCCGCCAGCATCACGTTCGCGACGAGGCCGGCGGCGAGGACCTGGTCGACGACGCCGTCGGCCAGCGCGGCCTCCATCATCGGGAAGGCCTCCTGGATCTTGGTGCCGCCGAGCAGGAAGACACACGGGCGCGCCGGTTCTTCGCGCAGGCGCGCCAGATTGGCGTATTCCTTCTCGAACAACCGGCCCATCGCCGATGGGAGCAGCTGTTCGAAACCGACCAGGGTCGGCTGCGACCGGTGGGCCGCCGCGAACGCGTCACAGACGTAGAGATCGGCCAGCGGCGCCAGCTTGCGCACCACCAGCGTCTTCGCCTGGTCCTCCGGCGAGAGCTCGAGCTTGCGCTCGAACAGCGTGAGTTCCTCGGCGCAGAAGCGCACGTTGTCAAGCAGCAGGATCTCGCCGTCCGCGAGCCGGCCGACGGCCTCCCGCGCGGCCGGCCCACAGACGTCGTCGACGAACCCGACCTCCCGCCCGGTGAGCTCGCTCATCACCGCGGCGTGCGGCTCGGTGGAGGCGTAATTGTGGTACTCGAGATCGCCGCCCTGGTGGGCGAGGAGGACGACGCGGGCGCCGGCTTCCGCGAGCTCGCGGACCGTCGGCGCACAGCCCTTGAGCCGCGTGACGTCGCGCAGGCCGCCGCTCTCCTTGTCGAGCGGCGCATTGATGTCCACGCGGCAGAGGACGACCTTGCCGCCCCACGCGAAGTCGTCCAGCGTGTTGATGCCGTACTTCACCGCGTCCTCCCTCCTCGGCCCTCTGCTCCGGACCCCGGCTCAGGCGAGCCCGAGGTACTTGTTCGTGAGGCCGACGGCCTCGAGACGGTCCGTCTGCATGCTGAGCGCGGCGCGGATGGCGTCCGTCGTCTCGGGGATCACCACCGCCTCCTGCGGGATGTTGATCGCGAACATGAACTCGCGGCCGCTCTTGGCGATGGTCTCGTCGAAGACGGCGATGTCGTACATGTCGGCACGCTTGTTGCCGAGGTCACGCGCGTACCGGAACAGCGCCGCGTTGGAGTTGAATCCGTCGGCGATCTTCACGACGCGGATGCGCGGGTGCTGCTCGAAGAGCTCGAGCGCGCGCTCCTTGCTGATGTCCGACTTGGTCGTGGCGCACACGTTGATGATGTGTCCGTGCGTGGTCGGCACGTGCACCAGGAGCCCGGTGGCCTCGATGTGCGGCATGATGGTCATGAGGTCGACGGCCTGGTGGTTCGGGACGGGCTCGACCTGGGCCACGTCCACGAGCCCGCGATGCGTGTCCCCGGGGTCGGCGACGCGGCGCACGATGGTGACCATGACGCGCTCCACGCCCACCTCGCGGTCGAGGCAGTCGACGGCGCGGATGAGTCCCGTCGTGTTGCAGCTCGTCAGCTTGAGATAGTCCTTGCCGACGCCCTTCTCGTAGTTGGCGTAGCCGTGGAAGAACACATCGACGATGTCGTTCTTCTCGCCGCCCTGGAACACGGCCTTGACGCCCCTGGCCTGGTAGATCTCCTTGTTCTTGCGCCCCACGCCTCCGGGCGAGGAGTCGAGCACGATGTCGACCTTGTCGAGCAGATCGTCCATGGTCCCGCTGACCGGGATGCCGGCCGCGTCGAAGGCGGCCTTCTGCTCGCCCTCGACGACGTACAGGTCGTACGGCATACCGGCCTCGCAGAGGGCGCGGGTCGAGAGGGTCGGAGCGACGTCGACGACGCCGACCAGTTCCATGTCCTCCTGCAGAGCCACGCCGTCGGCCAGACGCTGGCCGATGACGCCGTATCCGACTACGCCTACCTTTGGCTTGCTCATGCTGCTGGCTCCTTGCTCAGTATCCGAGTTCCTTCTCCACCACACCGATGGCCTCGTCGAGGACGCGGACCACGGTGTCGATCTGCTCCTTGCTGATGATGAACGGCGGCGCGACCGCGTGGACCATGCCGCCGCCGAGCAGGCGCACGAAGACGCCGCGCTTGAAGGCCTCGTCGCGGATCCTCAGGGCGACGCCCTGCGCCGGCGCGAACCACTCGCGCGTCTCCTTGTCCTTCACGTACTCGATGCCGGCCACGAGCCCGACGCCGCGCACGTCTCCGACGATCGGGTGCGACAGCAGGGTCCGCAGACCCTCCTGCATGTACGGCCCGATCTCGGCGCAGCGCTCCACCAGCTTCTCGCGCTCGAGGATCTCGAGGTTGGCGACTCCGGCGGCACAACAGAGAGGGTGGCCCATGTAGGTCGCACCGCTCATGAAGGCCTCACCCGGACCGCCGAGGAAGGCCTCGAACACATGGCGACGCGCCAGCACGGCACCGAGCGGCAGGTAGCCGCTCGACATGCCCTTCGCCAGAGTGACGAGGTCGGGGTTCGAGCCGAACTGCTCGAAGCCGAACCACGTGCCGCTGCGTCCGAAGCCGGTGATCACCTCGTCGTTGATGACCAGGACGTCGTGGGCCTTGCAGATCTCGTTCACCATCGGCCAGTACTCGGGCGGCGGAGGTATGACGCCGCCGGTACCGATCATGGTCTCGCCCAGCATGGTGCCGACGTTCTCGGGTCCGTAGAACTCGATCTCGTGCTCGACCTGGCGGGCGCACTCCATTCTGCAGTCTTCGCCGTAGGTCTTGCCCCAGGCGCAGCGGTAACAGTAAGGGGCGCCCAGCTTGATGAAGCCCGGAAGGAGCGGCTCGAACTTGGCCCGGTTCACCGTGAGGCCCTGGGCGCTCGTGCTGGCCATCGTCGTGCCGTGATAAGAGCGCTCCCGGAACATGACCATGTACTTGGTGCCCTTGCCCTTGTTGCGCCAGTACTGGCGCGCCATCTTCACCGCGGTCTCGACCGACTCCCCGCCGCCGAGCGTGAGAAAGACGTGGTCGAGGTCGCCCGGAGCCAGTTGGGCCACCTTGTTGGCCAGCTTGATGGCGGGCTCGTTGGCGATCTGGAAGATGTGGTAGATGGAGAGCTTCTCCATCTGGGCGCTGATGGCGTCGTGGATCTCCTTGCGCCCGTGGCCGACGTTGACGGTCCACAGGCTGGCGAAGGCGTCGATGTACTCGTTGCCGTCACTGTCCCAGACGAGCGCGCCGTCGGCCCTCTCCATCACGATCGGCGCCAGCCCCTGCATCTGCGTGAAGGGCGGCCACAGATGCTGCTCGAGGAACTCGTCCTTCACCCCGCCGGCCGCAGCGTGTCCCTGCTCTCCCATGCGTCCTTCCTCTCGTCAAGTATCCACCCAGGTGGAACGCTATGGGTTACTCGGCGAGGTGTCAACACCGGGCCGGGCTGCTCCCCTCGGCCGAGCGTCGATCAATCGCCGAGAACCCGTCTCATCTCCGCCGTCACCCCGCAGATCGAGGCCAGCTCCTCCAGCTGGTCGACCGACACAGGTCGGCCGCGCTCGGCGCGCCGCGCGAAGAACCCCTCCATCCGCTCCTCGGCCCGGNNGAAGTGCTCGCCGGCCCGCAGCCGTCGCGAGGTCTCCTTCTCTTTGAGGAAGTCCCCGCCGATGCCCACGCGGTCGATCATGTCGACGAGCATCTCGTCCCGGGTGGTCGCGACCTCGCCCAGCATGCGGCGGATCATCCCGACCACCTCGCCGTCCAGCACGATCTGCGGCAGGTACAGCGTGTTCACGGAGTCGAGCATGCCCACGCCGCCGCTCAGGACATCGGCACCCACGCCGGCCGTGGCCAGACCCTTCAGCGCCTTCTCGTAGCCCGCCTGCAGCCCCGCCGACTTGGCGTCGGTGGCGAGGCCGGGGACGGCGGCCGGCACGCCGAGATGATGGGCGATCTCCACGCAGGCGACGTTCATCAGGGCGCATTCGGGCGCCGCGTACGACACGCCGGCCGAGTGCATGTCCATGATCGATCCGGAGACGCCCATGACGAGCGGTGCCCCGGGCGCGAGGGCCTGTAGCGCGGTCGCGACGCCGAGGAACTCGGCGAGCCCCTGTACGATCGTGCCCGCCGGGGTCACCGGGGACGTGGCTCCCGCCATCGGCACCGTGTACACCTCGACGGGCGCTCCGCGCCGCGCCGTGGCCGCGTGGAAGTCGAGCAGCGGGCCGTCGATGCGCAGCGGCGACGCCGCGGTGAGCAGCGTGCTGAAACGTGGGCGCGCCCGGAACGCCTCGGCGTCTCCGGCGACCACGTCCATGATCCGCAGCAGCGGCTCGGCGTGCGACGGGCTGTCGACGAGGGTCACGTGCTTGCGCGCCTCGGTGAGCACCACGTAGCAGACCACCAGCTCACGGACCTCGACGGGCACGTCGCCGGCGGTGATCGTCGTCCACATGACGTCCACCTCGGGGACTTCGTCGAGCAGGATCGTCGCCGCCTGCAGGTCGGCGAGCGTCGACGGCCGCCTGACCCCGGTCGTGTGGTCCAGGATGAAGGCGGCGCACCCCGACGAGCAGAAGTGGGCCGGCTCACCTTCGTCCAGGACCACGTCGGACTCGGGCGTCGAACCGGCGAAGAGCACGCGCCGAGGACATGCCTCGACGGAGCGCAGCACCAGGTCGGCGGGCAGGCGCACGACACCGGTGGCGGGATCGACCTCGGCCCCCAGGTCGGCGAGCACGGGCAGCGCCGCGGACCCCTTGAGTTCGACGCCCACGCGCTCCAGGATCCCGAGCGCCTCCTCGACGAACGACCGCTTCTCCGCCTCGCTGAGCCAGGTCATGTGCGCGCGCATCGATCCCCTCCGATCCTGACGCCCTGACGGCGCCCATCGCTCCGCTGCCGCCCTGGGCGCTGACGCACACGGGACCGGTCCGGACATCGGTCCGGCGCCCCGCGGCCGCGGCCCTGAACGGAGGTCCGGCCGCGGGCGCGCCTGCGGCGCCCGCGGCCGGACCTCGTCACACGGTCGGTGTGTCGGACAGCAGCTTCTTGGTGTAGTCGGCCTGCGGGTCCTCGAGGACGGCGTCGACGAGGCCGAACTCGACGATCCGGCCCTCGGTCATCACCGCCACTTCCTGCGAGATGCTGCGCACCAGCGCGAGGTTGTGCGTGACGAACAACATCGACAGGCCCATGTCTCTCTGCAGGCTCGCGAGAAGCTCGATGATCGCGGCCTGCACGGAGACGTCCAGCCACGAGGTCACCTCGTCGCAGATGAGCACCGTGGGCTCGGCGGCGAGGCCACGGGCGATCGCCACCCGCTGCCGCTCGCCGCCCGAGAGCTGGTCCGGGTAGCGGCTCAGCAGCGAGGCGTCGAGCGCCACCTTCTCGAGCACGTCGGCCATGCGGTCCTCGGTCTCGCTGCGCGAGAGGTCGAAGAACACCCCGAGCGGCTGCGAGAGGATCTGGCCGATGGTCTTGCGCGGATTGAGCGAGCTGTACGGGTTCTGGAAGATGTACTGGATCGCCTGCCGGGTCGCGCGCGGCCGGTCGCGCGCCTCGCGCGCCAGCCGTTTGCCGTTGAACTCGATGTCGCCGACGATCCTGTGCGGATGCAGACCGGCGATGCAGCGCGCGAGCGTGGTCTTGCCGGAGCCGGACTCGCCCACCAGCGAGAGACAATGGCGCTCGCTGAGGCTGGTGTTGATGTCGTGCAGGGTCTTCTTGTGCTGATAGTAGGCGTCGACGTCGCGCACGCTGATGACTTCCCTGACGTCCGCAGCCCGCTGCGAGAGCGACTTGTCACGCAGTTCGACGGTCTCGAACACGCCCGCCTGCGCGCCGACCTCCTTGTAGCGCCAGCAGCGCACCGTGTGCCCCGGGCTGACCTCCTCGACGGGCGGGTACTCGGCCCTGCACTTGTCGATCACCCAGTCGCAGCGCGGCGCGAACGTGCACCCGGAGGGCCGCTGGCCCGGCCGGGGCGCCCAGCCACGGATGCCCCGCAGGGCGCGTTCGCCGGTGATGTCGGGGATGGAGGCCAGCAGCTTGCGTGAGTACGGGTGATGGCCCTCGTCGAAGAGCTCGTCGCGGGTACCGACCTCGACCAGCCGGCCCGCGTACATGACGGCGATACGGTCGGCGAGGTTGGCCACCACCGCGAGGTCGTGGGTGATGTAGAGCGCCGCGACCCCGTAGGAGCGTGTGAGGTCGCGCACCGTGTCGAGCACGTGCGCCTGCGTCGTGACGTCCAGCGCCGTGGTGGGCTCGTCCAGGACGATGATCCGGGGACGGTTGGCGAACGCCATGGCGATCGCCACGCGCTGCTGCTGCCCGCCTGAGAGCTGGTGCGGATACCGGCGCAGGAACTGCTCGTCCGACGGCAGGAGGACCTCCGCCATCATCTCCGCCCGGCGTGCCTCACGGTCAGCCTGCGACTCCCCGAAGCCGTGGATCTCGAGGATCTCGAGCAGCTGCTTGCCGATGCGCAGCGCCGGGTTGAGGGACGCAGAGGAGTCCTGCGGCACGTAGCTGATGGCGCCGCCGCGGATCTTGCGCAGCGCCTCAGTGCTCATGCTGAGCACATCCTGGCCGTCGATCTCGATGCGGCCCGCCTCGATCTTGGCCCCGCGGCGCTGGTAGTTGAGCAGGCTGGTCCCGACGGTGGTCTTGCCGGAGGCCGACTCACCGACGAGCCCGAGCACCTCGCCGCGATGGATCTGGAGCGAGACCTCGTCGTCGATGTCGACGCCCGACGGGTCGAGGACGATGCGCAGCCCGTGGACCTTGAGCACGGCCTCGCGCTCGCCGGCAGGAGCGGCCTCTCGAGCCATGGTCGCCTCCATCACCCCACCCCCGTGTCGCGTTCGATACCGATCAGCGCACGACCCAGCCCGTCGGCGATGAGGTTGGTGGCGATGGTCAGGATGCCGATCAGCAGGACGGGCACGAACACCGGCCACGGCTGGATCACGATGCCGATGCGGTTCTCGTTGATCATGAGGCCCCAGTCGGCGGACGGCGGCTGCATGCCGAACCCGAGGAACGACAGCGCGGCGATGAGTCCGATCGAGTAGGTGAGGCGCAGGCCGAACTCCACCAGCAACGGGCTGGTGATGCTCGGCATGATCTCGTTGAAGAGGATCTTCCAGCGGGCGATGCCGAAGGCCTCGGCCGCACGCACGAAGTCACGCTGCGCCACCTCGAGCGTGGCCGCACGCGCGACGCGCGCGATGCGCGGCGCGTGCGAGATGCCCACGATGAGCACGATGAGCCACAGGCGTGGGCCGAGGATCGACACGAACAACAGCGTGAGGACGATCTGCGGGAAAGCGAGGACGACGTCCAGGAGGCGCATGATCGTCTCGTCGATCCAGCGCCGCGCGTACCCGGTGATGAGCCCCAGGGTGACCCCGACCCCGAGGCCGATGACGGTCGCCGCCAGGGCGAGCAGGATGACGGTACGGCCACCGTAGAGCACGCGCGTGAGCACGTCGCGGCCGATGTAGTCGCTCCCGAGCCACAGCTTGGGGATGTCGGGCGCCGAGAACGGCGGCGCCACCAGCTCCGTCGGCGAGTACGGCGCCACCCATGGCCCCACGACGGCGATCGCGATGATGACCAGGAAGATGCCCACGCCGATCTTGGTGCGGCCCATGCGCCACGCCTCGCTGAGGGTCATGAGCCACTCGGAGCGACGGCGTTCGGACTGGACGACCGCCGGCTCGAGCTCGGCGAGGTCGGAGTCGCCGACTCTGATCTCTGGAGTACTCATCGCAGGCCCGTCCTGAGTCGTGGGCTGACAAGGATCGTGAGGATGTCGGCGGTGAGGTTGGCGAGCACGTACACGGCGGCGATGATGAGGCAGATGGCCTGCACCATGGGCATGTCACGGTTGGCGACGGAGTCGACCAGCAGTGACCCGATGCCGGGGAAGGCGAACAGGTACTCGACCACGACGACGCCGCCCGCCAGCCACGCGAGGTTGAGGGCCGTGACCTGGAGCGCCGGGGCGAGCGCGTTGGGCAGCGCATGCCGGTTGAGCACGAGCCGCTCGGGCAATCCCTTGAGGCGCGCCATCATGACGTACTCGCTCTCCAGCACCTCGATCGTGCTGGCGCGCAGGATGCGGAGGATGTACGGCGCCACCGCCAGTGTCAAGGTGACCGCCGGCAGGATGAACAGCTTGAGCTGCTGGTAGATCGGCAGGCCCGGGTCGACCCGGGAGACCGCCGGCATCGCGCCCTTGAGGACCTGGGTGGCGAAGAACAGGATGAGCGCGATGCCGATCACGAACTCCGGCAGGGCCGCCAGCGACAAGCTCCCGACGGTGATGGAGGTGTCGAACAGGGTGTCGCGTTTGAGCGCGGTGAGTGAGCCCAGCAGAAGTGAGATGGGCACGCTCAGCACGGCGGCCACGAACACCAGGGTGAAGGTGTTGACCACACGCCGACCGAGCAGCTTCGTGACGGGCTCGTCCTGCACCAGCGAGTCGCCCATGTCGCCGGTGACGACGCCGCCCAGCCACTCGATGTACTGCTCGTGGATGGGCCGGTCGAGACCCAGCTGTTTGCGCAGGGCCTCGTAGCGGGCTTTGTCGGCGGCCTCCTTGCCCAGGATGGCGCGGGCGGTGTCGCCCGGCAACGCCTGCGTCGCCGCGAACACGACCACGGAGACCAGGAACAGGGTCAGAAGGCCGAGGCCGACCCGGATCAGGATCAGTTTCAGGAGAGGCGGCATCGATCCCGGCCCCCTGCTGAGCGGCTAGTAGACACTGTGCTCCCCTTTACACATCGAGTGACGGACCCGTCGAACGAGGCCGTCACGGTCACACGGACCGGCACGGCGGCGGGCGCCCTTCTGAGCGGGGGGCCCGCCGCCGCGGCGGTCGCGGATCAGACGAAGTAGACCTTACGGAAGTCGCAGCGGCCGAGCCAGTATCCCATCGGGTCCTCC
>MTKZ01130182.1_pt1 | contig 11234 bp, 7 predicted proteins | sample 1042781 | NCBI WGS metagenome assembly MTKZ01 (sample SAMN06212207, study PRJNA360539) | anaerobic digester metagenome | biome: Wastewater treatment plant; material: sludge; isolation source: anaerobic digester fed with sludge from wastewater treatment plant | place: Denmark: WWTP Viborg ...
CCCCGTCGCTGAACATCTCCGTGTGGATGCCCAGGTCACGCTTGTCTCCCAGGTGCCGGAGCACGGCGTCCGGAATCTGCCCGATGCCCATCTGCAGTGTCGAGCCGTCCTCCACCAGGTCCGCGACGAACTGGCCGATCCGGTCCGCGTCTTCATCCGGCGTGCCGAAGGAGAGCTCCGGCAGCGGCCGGTCTGTCTCGACCATGGCGTCGATCCGATCGACGTGGACCGACGTGTTTCCGTGCGTGCTGGGCATCCGCACGTTCACTTCGGCGATCAGTGTGCGACAGGCCCCGATGCCGGCCCGGTTCACGGCCACATCCGCGCCCAGACTGCAGAACCCGTGCGGGCCCGGCGGGCTCACCGTGATGAAGGCCACATCCACCGGGATGCGGCCGGAACGGATCATCCCCGGAATCTCCGATAGAAAGATCGGGGTATAATCCGCTCGCCCCGATTGGACGGCCTCGCGCACGTTGCTGCCGATGAACAGCGCGTTGTGCCGTATGATCCCCTTCATGTCCGGCGCAACGTGTGGCGCCGGCCCCAAGGTGAGAATGTGCACCACCTCGTGCCCCGCCAGGTGCTCTTTCTGCTCGACCAGTCCGAGGAGCAGCGCGGTGGGCGTGCCCGCACCACCCCCGACAAAAATGTGGTCCCCTCGCCGAATCCGCTTCATCGCGTCAGCCACGGGCATCAGCTTGTCGCCACAACGGGCGCGCCAGTCGTCACTCATGGGTGCGGTCCTGTCAAACGGCCCCTACGTCTCAACGCATGCGGCGTTGTCGCATTTATGCACGGCCTGTCCACACCGCCGAAGATACATAAAGTGTGACTCGAATGCCGCATAACCGAATCAACAGTCATAGCTGATAACCAAAACCCCGGCGTTTGTCCATCCGAGTGCAGGGCAGGCGAGCCCTCGGCACGCAATCCGGGACCGCAAGGCCGGGTCATGGGACCGACAGGTCGGCCCGTCTTTCCGTTCTCCGGCGGGTCCTTGCGTGTTTTTTCGCAGCTCCGGCCGGCGAGCGCCCACCCCGTTCCGGGTCACCCCTCGGTTGGCCGTGACCTCCTGCCCCGCAAAGCTTTGCGGCAGTCCGGGCGGGCAGAATCACCCGGGTGTCATCTTCGCTGGCATCGGGGTTGCTATGAGACGGCTGGCTCCGTGTGTCCGGAGCGATCGTGTCTCGATCGCGGAATGTCGAAACCAGGGAAGGGACGGCGTGCCAGAGCCCCTGTTCGAAGAACTCAAGAGCCTGATTGACTTCAGCCCGGTTGACGAGGCGAACCTGCGCCTGCTGGCCGAGCCCCTGGACGCCCGGATCGATCACATCGCGGAGCAGCTCTACAGCAAGCTACAGGAGCATCCGGCCGCGCGGTCCGCCATTCGGGAGAGCGGCGCCAGCGAGACGCGAGTTCGGTCGACCATCGCCGACTGGCTGGTCGGCCTGCTCGAGGGGCCGTACGACCAGGAGTATTACCAGCGACGGGTCCGCGTGGGCCTGGTACACGCCCGCATGAGGTTGCCTCAACACTTCATGGTGGCCGCGATGCACCTGGTCCGGCGGGCGCTGGTCGACGCGGTATGGGACCTGGCGCTGCATCCGGACGACAAGCTTGCCAAGGTGCGATCCGTTCACAAGATCGTCGACATCGAGACCGCCGTGATCATGGAGAACTTCCGCGAGGGATACGCCGAGCGGGTCCGGCAGGCCGAACGCGAGACGGTCAAGGAGCGGCTGCGGGAGTCGGAGCACCTGGCCAACATCGGGCAGTTGGCGGCGGCCCTGGCCCACGAGATCAAGAATCCGCTGGCCGGCATCAGCGGGGCGATCCAGGTCATTGCGGGTGACCTGTCGCCGGACGACTCGCGCCGCGATGTGGTGGATGAGATTCTGGCCCAGATTGACCGCATGGATGCGACCGTGCTCGACCTGCTGGTCTACGCCCGCCCCAAGCCGCCGGAGCGGGAAGTGCACGGCGTCGGGGCGGTCGTACAGCGAGCGCTCACGCTGCTGCGGGAGGAGCCGGCCTTCGACGGCGTCGAGATGCACCGCGAAGGGCTGGACTGCGACGCGGAGGCCCTCATCGACCCGTCGCAGTTTCAGCAGGTGATCACCAACGTTCTGCTCAACGCGGCCCAGGCCTGCAACCAGCGCGGCGAAATCACCGTGCGCCTGTCCCGGGACAACAGCGTGGCCCGGGTGGAGGTCGCCGACACGGGCTGCGGAATGACCCGGGCCGAAGCCGAACGCGCCTTTGAGCCTTTCTTCACAACGAAGGCCAAGGGCACCGGCCTTGGCCTGCCCATCTGCAAGCGTATAATGGACGCACACGACGGGCGCATCCGCCTGCAGAGCCGGGAGGGCAAGGGTACCCGGGTGGTCATCGAGCTGCCGATCAGTCTATGAGCAAAACGCGGGCCCTGATCATCGAAGACGAGAAACTCATCCGTTGGTCGCTGCGGCAGCAGCTCCTCGAAGAGGGATTCCTCGTCGATGAGGCGGAGACCGGTCGCGATGGGCTGGCCAAACTGGCACGCGAAACCTACGACCTGGTCACCCTCGACTACAAGCTCCCCGACATCTCCGGCCTGGACGTCCTGACCGAAATGCAGCCGCTGGACGGAGACCTCGTGGTCATCATGATCACCGCGTTCAGCAACGTCGAGGACGCCGTGGAGGCCATGCGACTGGGCGCGTTCGACTACGTCAGCAAGCCGTTCAAGATGGACGAGCTTATGATGACCATCGAACGCGGCCTGGAGCGGACGCGGCTGCAACGCCGCGTGCGCGATTTCCGCGCGGAAATGCAGGCCAAGTTCGGCATGGACCGGGTGATCGGCGCCTGCCGGCCCATGCAGGAGCTGTTTCAGACCGTCCGTGACATCGCCGCCAGCGGGGCTTCCACCATCTTCATCTGTGGCGAGAGTGGAACGGGCAAGGATCTGCTCGCCAAAACCATCCACTACAACTCTGACCGGGCGGACCACCCGTTCGTCAACATCACCTGTACGGCCATGGCCGAAACGCTGCTGGAAAGCGAGCTGTTCGGCCACGAGCGCGGCGCCTTCACGGACGCAAAGGCCACCAAGAAGGGCCTGCTGGAGATGGCGGACGGCGGCACCGTCTTCCTGGATGAAGTGGGCGACATGCCGCCGGTGCTCCAGGCCAAGCTGCTGCGATTCCTCGAAGAAAAGCAGTTCCGGCGGGTGGGCGGGCTGGCCGACATTGCGGTGGACGTGCGGGTGATCGCCGCCACGAACCGCAACATCCACAAGCTGGTGGAGGACGGGAAGTTCCGCGAGGACCTGTTCTACCGGCTGAACATCATTCCCGTCCGCCTGCCCCCTCTGCGTGACCGGGGTGACGACATCCGGCTCCTGACGCACCACTTTGTGGCCATGTTCGCCACGGAGTTCCGCAAGACGATCACCGGCATCACGCGGGACGCGGAGGCGAAGCTGGCATCGTACTCGTGGCCGGGTAACATCCGCGAGCTGCGCAACGCGATCGAGCGGGCGGTGCTGCTGACCAAGCGTGACGTCCTGGAGGCGGATGATTTCGTGCTCGGCCGCGTCCGGGAGCAGTCGGGCGAGGCCATCCAGGGCCTCCAGCTCCCCACGGGCGGCGTGGACCTGGACAAGGTGGAAGAGCAGCTCGTTCGCCAGGCCCTCCACCGCACCGGCGGCAACCAGACCCAGGCCGCCCGGCTCCTGACCCTCTCCCGCGACCAGCTCCGCTACCGCATGCAGAAGTACGGCCTGCTCTGATCCCCCGCGCCTCCCGCTCCGGTCGTCGGCAGGGGGCCGTCTGTGCCACTGCTCTTGAGCAGTGCCTGTCTTCGGTTCTCGCCCTGGCCCGTTCACGGACCTTGTCCGCAGCGGTCGTGTAAGGTCCGCCTCGCGGACCCTGCCTTCCAGGGCCTTCCCCGCCGCAGGCGGGCTCGTAGGCCGGCCGTTCACAGCCGGTTGACGTGTCCCACGCACACCAACCTTCTCTCCCTCACCGCTCCAGCTCGTTTCCAACGGGCTCTGGGCTCGATGGCGCTTCTCTCGGCCGTGGGCTGGCGTGAGGATAGCCCGGCCTTTGAAGGCCGGGTCCGGTGCCCGGTGCCCGCAATCTCCTTTGCGTCCCGAAGGGGCAGGACGAGTCCCTCGTGTTGTCTTCGGGCCCGTGAACGGGCCTGGGGCGGAGAGCGGAGAATGGGCACGGCTCAAGATCGGTGGCACGTGGGGGAGAAGCACTGCTCGAGAACATAGGAACGCCCGGCGACTCGGTACTTCGTTCGGTGAACGATGGGATTCATCGCGATGCGAATGGAATCCGAGCCCGGCGGGGTCGGGGCCGGTGGCCACGGGTGGAGTCCCGATGACGATCGGGACGGAACCCGTGGATGGAGGCGCGCTCCCCACCCATAGGGGATCGGCGATCCACGGGCGGCGCTGCGCAGGGCGGCGCCTTGCCTCACTCTGCCCGTGGCTACAATCCGCCGCCCCCGCTTGGGGGCGGAATGAGCCGGCTGGAAGCCGGTTCCGACAAAAGCGAAAGGAGAACGGGAGTAATGGGTGGGGGGATTTGCGCGGGACGCGAAGAAACTGGACGCCTGGATCACAGATCGTGCGCGGGCTCGGCTCGGCCGTCGCGAGTGACGACGTACGGCCGCCAGATGAGGGCGCAGCTCGCGACGGTGATGTCGGACTTCTTCGGCCGCAGCGTGACCTCTTCCATGGCCAGCGACTCCACGTCGGCGCTGCTTTGGATCTGCGCAACCTCGCTCTCGAACTCCGCGTTCAGATCGAGAAGCTGCTGCTTGAGGGTGTCCACGTTCTCCTCCGCGCGAGAGACGTCACCGCGCTCGCGGGCGGTCCGGCCGGCACTGCGCAGCGCGGATGCCGCCCGGCCGACGTTGCCGACGCTCGCCTTCTTGCGCCCGAACAACGCGCCCAGGATGGTCGTGCCGAAGGAGATGGCGGTCTGAAGCCCGTGCTGCCGCACCTGCGACTTCTCGCGGTCGACTCGTTCCTCGGCGCGGCGGATGCGGTCCTCAATGGCGGCCAGCTTCGGCGCGTAACGCTTGCGCAGTGCCTCGATCTGCGCGTCGCGCTTCTCGTGCAGAAGATGGCGCAATCGCCCGCGAAAGTCCGCTTCGCTCTCGTTGGGCTTCGAGAACTGCTTCAATTCACTCGCCTTCAGGAGCGTGGCGGCATGGTTTTGATAGAGATGATTCGCGAACGCCTTGCTCCATTCCGCGTAGCTCGCCTCGCGGGCCGCCAGGGGCGGCAGAGCGGCGAACCGTCCGCCGGGGGCCGCATGTGATTCGACGTCCGGCGACGTGCCCGAGATCGGCCCCGCATCGCTCCAGGGATCGAGACTCACCTGGTCATCCAGCGCCACACACAGCGCCACGTCCTTCCACTCGTCCACGCCGGCCGGCTTGCTTTCCCAGTGCACCTTGCCCACGCCGACCAGAGACGGCTCGTACCGGATGTACGCGCCGGCCGGGGTCGACCGGGTGACGGCCAGATACCCCTGGGTGGTNNGGCAGCGGCGGGGGAGTCGTCGTCAGGGCCGAATCGGCCACGGGCGCGGCGGCGGCGGTTGGCGGGGTCGGGGCTGCCGGTGCCGGCGCCGGGGGCGCGGCGGCCACCGCTTCCTTTCGTGAGGCCGTGAGGTCCTGAATCTGGCTTCGCGTGAGCGGGCCGCGCAGATACGACAGCGTCCATCGGGTGTGAAAGAGGACGGGTGCGTCCTCATGCACGTTGTTCATAAGAAACACCCGACTGCCCAGGCCGGACAGAAGCGACTCCATCCGTCCGCGGTCAAACGCCGAGCCGGCCGCGGCGCCCTGCAGGCCGTCGAGCAGCCGGGCCTTGTCCCGCTCGGTCTGCAGTCGGCCGATGAACCACGTGCCGGTGTTCGCCAGGCCCTTGTAGTCCAGGTCCACGGGGTTCTGCGTGGCCAGCACCACGCCGAGCCCGTACGCCCGGGCCTGCTTCATAAGCGTAAGCATGGGCGTCTTGGCGGGCGGATTGGCCGTCGGCGGGAAGTATCCGAAAATCTCGTCCATGTAGAGGACCGCGCGAAGGCTCCCCGTGCCCGGCTGCAATCGCATCCATCCGATGATCTCATTGAGCAGCAGCGTGACGAAGAACATGCGTTCCGCGTCGGACAGGTGCGCGATGGAGAGGATGGAGATGCGCGGCTTGCCCAGCGCGGTGTGGAGCAGGCGAGGAATTTCCAGCGGCTNNCTTTCCAGCGGCTCGCCCTCCATCCACGCGGCGAATCCCGGCGACGCCAGCAGGCTGTTCAGCGACATGGCCAGCTTGAAGCGATCCTTGGCGGGGAAGAACGATTCGAGGTCCATCACCCCCATCTTGTCGAACGGCGGCGACTGGATCTGGTGGATGAGCGCGGCGATGTCGAGATTCCGCCCAGCTCGCCAGGCGCGGTCCAGCACGCTGCTCAGCAGGATGTGTTCGCGGCTCTGGACGGGGTCGACATCGATGCCCAGCAGCGCCAGGAGCCCGGACACCATCGCCGAGACGCGCTCCCGCATCGCGTCGGCGTCGGCGACAAGATCGGCGGGCGGCGCGGCCAGCGATCGCAGGACCATCAGCGGCAGCCCCGCGTTGCTGCCCGGCGTATAGATGGCCACGTCGGCGGCCTCGCGGAAGCGGGCGATGCGCGTGCCGTCCTGGGCCCATTGCGCCAGGCCCTCACGCCACAGCCGGGCGCGGTCGGCGGCGTAGGCGTCGGGAGTGAGCCCCTTGCGTGCCGCCTCACTCTCATCGATCCAAGGACGGAAATTCTCGGGCCGCAGTTCGGGGAACGTCAGCATGAGATTGCCGAGATCGCCCTTGGGGTCGATGGCGATCGCCGGAATGTCGTCGATGGCCGCCTCTTCGAGCAGGGCCAGGCACAGCCCGGTCTTTCCGCTGCCGGTCATGCCTACGCACACGGCGTGCGTGGTCAGGTCCTTGGCGTCGTACAGGAGCAGATCGTCCGTTGGTTTGCCCTGCTGCTCGTCGTACAGCCGGCCTAGATAGAAAGCCCCGAGCTTCTCGTAGTCTTGCATAGGTGCCTCCCGTCGGCGTGGAACCGCCCGCCACGACTGCCTGATTACACGACGTGATGCGAAAGACTGCAATGGGGCGCGTCCGGAATCGTGTCTGCCGGCCGGCTGCGAGGGATGGGACTCTCAGGTGTGCCGTGATGGGCCCCGCGGCGAAAAAAAAGGGGCCTGTCGATCACGCGACAAGCCCTCAGAAGAAGTTTGAAGAACCACCGTGCCGATGGGTGTATTCGGCGAACCCTCGCAAAAAGTGGGTGGCCGTCGGTTGCCAGGAAGTCCCGCTCTTTGTGTCGGGCTTGTCCGCGAGCGCGCCGAAATCTGGCCTCCCTGGGTTCGCGTATCGGTTCAGCCAAATAAGTCCCTGTCGCACACGGCAGTGACCTTCAAACGTCTTCTCGTACTGANNTCGTACTATATCATCGTCCGGTCGCCAGGAGAAGCATGAGCGAGCGTTTGCGGGCAGGATTTCTCACACCGGCAATCGCTGTGCCACGGGCACGCCGTGCAGGCCCTTTTCTTGTACGGACGTCACGGCTACAATTCGGAGGAGTTCGCTGCTTTACCTGCTGTGAACGCGAGCATTGCGACCGGGCGGGCAGGCGCGGGCCCATCGCGTGCCAAACTTCACGAGACGGACGGCGCCGGTATGCAACGCCGGTGAAACGCATGACGCACAATCGAATTGACGCGAATTTCCAAGCGATCCAGGCGCGCGGCGGAAAGGCGCTGATTCCCTACGTGACGGCCGGTTATCCGGACCTCGCTGCGACGGGTCTCCTCCTGCGCCGACTGGACGGCTTGGGGGTTCCCCTCATCGAGATCGGCATCCCCTTCTCCGACTCCATCGCCGATGGGCCGCTCATCCAGGGCTCATTCCATCGCGTGCTCGCCGCGGGGTTTCGCGTGGCGGACTTGTTTGCGACTGTTCGGACGGTTCGGCCCGGCCTGTCGGCGGCGCTGGTGGCCATGGTGTCGATGTCCCTTGTGCGTCGGCCCGGCGTAAGCGAGTTCGCCAGGCGGTGTGCCGAGAGCGGCTTTGACGGCCTGATCGTGCCGGACATCCCGTTGGAGGAATCGTCCGAGGTTCTGGACGCCGCCCATAAGGTGGGGCTGCGCTGTATCATGCTGGTCGCCCCGACCACGCCGGCCGCTCGGCGCGAGCAGATCGCGCGCGCCTCGGAGGGTTTCATCTACCAGGTGGCGGTCCGGGGAATCACCGGCGAGCGGGACGCACTACCCCCGGATATCGCCGAGTTTGTGCGGGCGCTGCGCGCGGTCAGTCGGCTTCCGGTGTGCGTGGGATTCGGCATCGGCACCCCGCAACAGGTGCGGGCCGTGTGTGACGTGGCGGACGGCGCCATCGTGGGCACCGCCGTGGTGCGGCGAATCAGCGAGGGAGTTGATGCCGGGCACTCTTCCGACGCGATTGCGGAGAGCGTGACCCGTTTCGTGCATGAACTCTGGAAGGAGGTCGCCGCCGCATGAGTGACGTGCCGTCAGGCCGGCCGGCGCCGCCGGCGCCGAAGCGATCGTCCCTGCCGATTGCCATCGTCGTTCTGTGCCTTCTGATGACGGGGGCGTGGTGGGTCAACCAGCGCGGCTCGGGCCCGCTGGAGGGTTGGGGGCGCGACATCGACCAGGCACTGGAGCAGGGTCAGCGGCTGGGCAAGCCGGTGCTGGCCTTCTTCTCGTCGCCGGGGTGAGGGCCGTGCACCGTGATGAAGCGGCAGGTTCTGTCGCTGGAACGTGTTCGAGAGGAACTGGCGACGTTCATCCCCGTGGAGATCAACCTCGCCCGGGACGACGCCTATGCCCGCCGCTACCGCATCGAGGGCGCGCCGACGTTCCTTCTTCTGGATGCCGCAGGAAGGGTGAGGGACGCGCGCGTGGGCCCCGTCTCCGCCGACGAGTTCATCCGGTTTTTGCAGGGGACTTCCGCGTCTTCCCGTTCCCCCGGTTCGGAATCCGGATCACCTGATTCCGGCCGTTAAGGCGCTTCCTCAGGAAACTGCCGGTGTGACTCCGCGCGCATTGGGCCACGTCTTCCGGCGTGCCCTCCACGACAACCTCGCCCCCGGCGTCGCCGCCTTCCGGCCCGAGATCAATCACCCAGTCCGCAACCTTGATCACGTCCAGATTGTGCTCGATGCACAGCACGGTGTGGCCCATGGCCACCAGCCGGTTCAGCACGTTCAGCAGCTTGTGGATGTCGGCGAAGTGCAGCCCGGTGGTCGGCTCATCGAGAATGTACATGGTGTGCCCCGTGGGCGACTTGCCGAGTTCACCCGCGAGCTTGACGCGCTGGGCCTCGCCGCCGGACAGCGTGGTGGACGCCTGGCCGAGCCGCATGTAGCCCAGGCCCACGTCCTGCAGGGCCCGCAGCAGTTGTCTGATCTTGGGGAAGTTCTCGAAGAACGAGGAGGCCTCTTCCACGCGCATGTCCAGCACGTCGGCGATGTTGCGGCCGCGATACCGCACTTCCAGCGTCTCGCGGTTGTAGCGGGTGCCCTTGCACGTGCCGCACTCGACGAACACGTCCGGCAGAAAGTGCATCTCGATCCGCTTGATTCCCTGGCCCTGGCAGTCCTCGCAGCGCCCGCCGCGCACGTTGAAGCTGAACCGCCCGGGCGAGTAACCGCGGATCTTCGCCTCGCGCGTCTGGGCATAGAGCTGGCGAATCAGGTCGAACACGCCCACGTAGGTGGCCGGGTTGCTGCGCGGCGTGCGGCCGATGGGCGATTGGTCGATCTCGATGACCCGGTCCACGCGTGACGCTCCGACCAGACGTTCCAGCTCGCCCGGCCGGGGACCGGTGTTGTAGATGGCCCGGTGCAGGGCCCGGTGCAGAATCTCCGTGATCAGCGTGCTTTTGCCGCTGCCGGAGACGCCCGTCACGCACACAAAGCACCCCAGGGGGAACCGGACGTTGATGTTCTTGAGGTTGTTCTGCCGGGCGCCGCGCACCTCCACCGCGCTGGCGAGGTCCACCGGGCGGCGCTCGTCGGGCACGGGGATCGCGTACTTGCCCGTCAGGTACTTGGCGGTGATGGACTCTTCACAGGCCAGAATCCGGTCCAGCGGTCCTTCCGCCACAACCCGCCCGCCTTCGGCGCCCGCGCCTGGCCCGATGTCCACGATGTGGTCCGCAGCGCTGATGCATTCTTCATCGTGCTCCACCACGATCACCGTGTTGCCCATGTCGGCCAGCCGCCGCAGCGTACCCACCAGCCGCTGCGTGTCGCGCTGATGCAGGCCGATGGTCGGTTCGTCCAGCACGTAGCAGACGCCGACCAGTCCGCTGCCGATTTGCGTGGCCAGCCGGATGCGCTGGGCCTCGCCGCCGGACAGAGTGGCCGAGCCGCGATTCAGGGCCAGGTAGTCCACGCCCACGTCGCAGAGAAACTGGAGGCGCTGGCGGATTTCCCGCAGAATCGGGTCCGCGATGGTCTGCCGCTCACCCTGGAACGTGAGGCCCTGGAAGAACATGTGTGCCGCGGCCACGCTCAATGCGCTGATTTCGGCGATATCACGGTCGGCCACCTTCACGCACAGCGCCTCGGGACGCAGGCGAGTACCATGGCACGTCTCGCAGGGCGCCTCGCTGAGGAAGCCGTGCATCCGCTGCTTGACCGACTCGGAATCCGTGGTCTCCCAGCGGCGGCGCAGGTTGGGGAGCACGCCTTCGAAGGAGACGCCCCGTTCCGTGGCCTCGGCGGGCGTGGTGCCGTGAAGCAGAATCCGCGCGGGCGCCTCGGGGATGTTGCGGAACGGGATCTCGGGCGACACGTCAAACGCCTGGCAGAAGTCGCGGACCATCGCGCCGTACACCGCGTTCATCCGCTTGCCCCCGTGCCGCCAGGCCAGGATGGCGCCGTTCGACAGGGAGAGTTCCTTGTCCGGCACGATCAGCTCGGGGTCAAACTCCAGGATCGTGCCCAGCCCGTTGCACGTCTCGCATGCGCCGTGCGGCGAGTTGAAACTGAACAACCGCGGCGACAGCTCCGGCAGGTTCACGTCGGAATGGCGAGGGCACGCGAAGTGCGAGCTGAAGACATGATCCTCGAATTGCCCGTCGCCATTCTCCACGCAGACCGTCACGCGCCCGTCCGACAGGGCCAGCGACAGGTCCACGCTGTCGGCCAGTCGGGCCTGGATGT
>MTKZ01070225.1_pt2 | contig 11233 bp, 3 predicted proteins | sample 1042781 | NCBI WGS metagenome assembly MTKZ01 (sample SAMN06212207, study PRJNA360539) | anaerobic digester metagenome | biome: Wastewater treatment plant; material: sludge; isolation source: anaerobic digester fed with sludge from wastewater treatment plant | place: Denmark: WWTP Viborg ...
GGAGAATTTGTTTTCATCCCCACCTTGTACCGTTTTTCCAAAGACATATATAGTTGTTTTCCCGCCGCACAGCATTCAAAAAGGTTCATATGATGGTCATTTTAGCACAGACAGCAGAGCAAGACCCATAGCCGGGATACAGGACGAGGCGTCAAGTCCAAGTTCGGTTTGATATTCGGCAAGAAGAAGGTCTTCAGGAGAGTGACCGGGTGATACAGGGCATTCGTCCACGGTGCTTACTCAAGAATTATTTCGTGCGTATGAGCAAGCGAAGATAACCCAAAAGGATCGTGTAAGTGTTTTCGCAATGCGACTGGTAAAAAATCAACATCTTTCCTTGACACCTCACTCATCCCCTGCTCTATACGGCGAGTTATATCCATCGTTGGAATGATTTACGTATCGTTGTAAGACGATAGCGCGCCTACTCCTGCGCAAGATAAATCCATGGGTGGGACCCAGTTGCTGGCGGGGATGGCTACCAGCGATAGCGAATACACAAGCGGTCGCGAAATAAAAATGCGCGGCAGGACTTGAACTCTGCCGCGCAGCGATAGTATCGGGTGAGGGCGTTAATTCCTTCGTTTTCTCTTGGCCAGGGAACCACAAATCGCAATCAAGGCGACTGCGATACTTAGTCCCATGAAACCGGTTGCGGGTAATCCTTCAGTGACGGTGATATATTGTTTCTTGGATAAGACATCCATCTTGTCATAGGTAACCACGGTTAGAGTTACCGTATAACTTCCCGGATCTCGATAGACATGGGTGGGATGCTGTTCCGTGCCGACCTTGCCGTCGCCGAAGTACCAGCGCCACTCGATGATATCCTTGGTTGTGGACTCACTTTCATCGTGGAAGGTGACGGTAAGTGGTGGCGGTCCTGTCAGCGGGAAGGCGCTGAAGCCGGCCGTGAGAATGGATTCGATATAGTTGCCGGCGATATTCAAGGTGGCGTCCGCTTCCAGCGTATAGGAAGCGGGGTTGGGCTGTGGCGGTTCATAGCCTTCCAGTTCACCCCAGGTGATGGAAACTTCGCCCGAGGGGACTTCGGTCAACGTGGCATCGCCTATGCGCGTATAGGTGCCGCCATCGGAATCGGTCAACGTCCAATAAGCGTTGTCCGGTGTTACGTCCACCATCACGGTTCCGGAGAGGCGTACATAGGTGGCATCGAAATAGTTGGTGACATCCCGCACCACATTGACCGTCATATCTTCAGGGGTAATCCACCCGGGTACGTCGCTGAACAGAATGGTCTGTTCACCATCTCGTGACGCGACCATGCCGCCGCTGACGCGCCATTCATCCCCGAACAAGCGCCACTGGGCGCCGGCATTGGCGACAGCGGGCGGATACAGGGTGACAGACACAATGCCTTCACCAACGCCAATGACCGGCACGTAGGCGCCGACGATGCGCTTTACCTCGTTTTGCGCCAGGGAAAATACGGTCGGATTGGGAATCGGCGGCGTATAGGTAAGGACCCCGCCCCAGCTGACCTGGAGGTTGTCGCCGGTCGGGATGTTTTGTAATACCTGTTCGCCGATGCCGAACTGCATCACACCATCGCCATCCGTCAGTTCCCAGGGCGCGTTGGGCGGCTCGGTAACCACCCATACGGTGCCTTTCTGCCTGCCGTAACCACGATTGAACGTCGTCGTCGTATTACGGTTAAGGAACAAGGCTATCGCTACGGGACGCGTCCATCCGGGGAGTTCTTTGAATTCTATCAGTGTGTCTCCATCGGGAACGGTGGCCACATATCCGCTGTCAAACCAGGCGCCGCCGTTTACCCGCCATTGCGCGCCCGCGGCGAGGGCGGCTTCCGGCTGTATGGTAACAATCACCGTAGCCTCGCCCTGACCGATAATGGGGGGGTAATTCGCTGAAAAGTCAATGGTCATGCCTGAGTATAACATGGCCTCCTGTGTTGCGGGATCGGGTGTTTGATAAGTAGCCAAAGGCTGCCATTCGATGGTTGTCATGCCGGTCGGGATGTTCTCCAGTACGGCAGNNGATGTCCGTCACTACCCAGGAGACCAATTCCGGTTGGGTGGAAACCGTAACCGTTCCCGTGGAACGGATCCATTCCGGATACAAATCAACAAACACGTCGGGGGTATTTACCTGGGTAAGAATGGCGCCTGGGGCGGTCCAATACAAGGGGAGATAATTGAAATACACCCAGTTTTCACCCAAGGGGACCGAGATGTAAGTGCCGGTGGGCAGCCATTCGCCGGAATTCGCGCGCCAGCGCGGTTCATAGGGTAGAACTTCAGGGGGCACAAAGTTCACTCGTACGCCGTATTCGGGGGCGATAGGCGTCAGACAGCCCGGATATTGGGTGAAATCGCTGTCTTCAAATTCTTCAGGAACGCCTTCCCCACGCGACAAACCGATGAGCCCGACATAGGTGTCTTCCTGGAGCCAGGTAATGACAATGCGCCCATCAAAAAACATTTCAATCTGGAAGTTGGCCGTCTGCTCCGTGATGATATTGGCAAGGCGTACATGGTCATAGGTCACCACGACGCGATTGGGCAGCTGTTTATAGGAAATAGTACCGCCTTCAGCGGGATTCATGTTCAGAAACAGTCCCGATATGCGGGGCTGGTTGAAGTGGTTCTCATGATTGGATTCACTGGTGGTATCGCCCGTATTGAACGTGATATACCCATTGCTGCCGATGTAGAAGGAGTCGTAATAGACGCCGTACAGGGGCACCTGTTTGCCCTCGGTCAGCGCAACTTCGACAAAGGTATCATCACCAAGCGTCACGGTGGTGCCGCCTGCGGGATCCGTCCTGTAGGCGCTGGCAGTACCGACACAGGCGCTGTAGAAATTATTGGACAGGTTCGGCGTAAACCGGACCTGATGATTAGTGATATCAGTGGTTCTCAGTACGGGCACGAACAGTTCCGTAAACCAGTCATTTGCGGGCAAGGTGCTGGGTTGTCCGGTAAAATTGAGTTCAGCGTTGGTGAACGGGAAATTATCATGCATGATGGGCAGCCATTCGAGGCGGGCCAGCAAGTTATCGGGGTCATCAAAATCCGTCGGCCACCGGTAACTGAAATCGAACACGTACAGGTCCCAGGAGAAATACACCGAGGGATAGAGTTTTACTCCTAGATTTAATTCGGCATTTTCCACGTATTCGGCAATGGCGTGGTATCCGGTGGGGGGAACATACACCCAAATCTGTTGCCCTTCGTTCAGATATTGAGTACCGTCGCTCAGGGTAATGTTGTCGCAGCTCAGGTGTCCGTCAGCGATAGCGCCGACATCCAAGGAAACACCCACTTTCGGCAGGGGCACCCAGTCCGGTAGTTCGGGAATGACGCCCTGTGTAATCAGCAAGGAAATTATCTCCAGGTTGACTACGTTGGTGCGCGCGGCATCATCGCGCACGGTGGATTCCGAATCCAGCAGCCACGAATTAAAATAGTCCCGGTCCGAGGCGACCATGTTGAAGTCCGGTACGTATGGGATGTCCACAATGAAGGGTTCGAGGTCGAATCCCAGGATTGGGGGAATATCAAAGGCCGCTTTCATAAAGAATTCAGCACCAAAATAGAAGCCCCAGTTGCCCGTGGCTGGTCCAATCCCCAATTCGCTATAGGATTCAAAGGGGTATAAGTTGAAAGTACCGTTCACAGCCGCGTCATAGGTATAGCCCGCCTGGGCGTTGAGGCGTACCTGGATAATGAAGCCGCCGGGATCGGGGCCCGAACCTCCCGGCACCCAGCCGGAGTCGAAGCCCAGATTGCCCAAACCCTGGGGCGGCACAATGAACTGCACCTCGCGTGTCTGAACGTCTCCGGCATCTTTGGTCACCCAGGACTTTGGATAGACATCCGATTTCGCGTCATCGTCCACGCCGACCTTGCGCAAATACACCGGGGGTAATGGTGCGGGAGGTGTATTCGTATATTCAAAAATCTGGATGATTGCGCCGCCAGGATAATCCAAGCGAAGTATATCCGGGCGCATGACGCCGTCCACAAACGTTTCGTAGCGCTTTTCTGAGACAAGGGGTTTTCCGTCGACAATAATCTTCATTTCAAAGGAGGGTTCATCCACCCCTTTGTTCAAGTTCTGGGAGTATACGCGCACGGCCTCGTCTGAAAGCGGGATGTGTAGTTCTTCAGTTCCATCTTTGAGTACGGTTAAGGGAAGCCCTTTGCTCAGTTCTTCCGAAAATCCTTCCCGCTGAAAGGAAGAAAAACCGGGATTGGCTACCCCCGATTCCCCCAGGCGTGATAACTGGCGCTTGACCTCGCCGTTCTCCAGGCGGGTCCAGATTTCTATGGAACCCTGCTCAAGTGCCAAATCAGTCATGGCTTCATCGCTGAGGTCCATGGGCAACTCAGCTCTGGCGGAATAGACCACTGTAACCTCCGCGACGGCGATACCTGGCAGTAACAGTACAAATCCTGAAAATAAAAGCAACGTAGCAAAAGAACGGCGTGTGCGCATCAGAAGGGCACCGGCCGTGAAAATCATAACTGCAATCAACAGGACCAAAACCCTCCACGAAGCAACAGGGACAGGCGTTTCCTCGGAGATGCCGACTTGGAACGGCAGCGATTCAGCAATTTCCACTTCATCGGCAACCCGGCAGACATAACTTCCCATGTCGGTCTCCTCAAAATTATCTATGGCAAGCACCGGTCCTAAACCTTCGATGGCGAGACCATCTTTAAACCACTCGTAGGACTGAATCGCGCCGAATATATTCCGGGGAACCACCTCAAGCACAATAGCGTCTCCGAGAAATGCTTTAATGTCGCCGGAACCTTCACGGTCTACGATGAGGGAATTGGGTTTCAATGCTATGGTGTCCGTAATCGGAAGCATGGAGACGTTCCCCGCGCGATCACGCAAGCGAATATATATCGTTTTGTATCCCTGGCCGCTCTTCAACTGCCATTCCCGGCTTGCCGCAATTGGTTCCCAGGCGCTCCAGTTGATTCCATCGTCGCTTAGGCTCATACTTTGTGCGCCGCTGCCCAAAGAACCGTCCGAGGTTTCAATGGACAGCATGACATCGGTTATTCGTGTCATTGTGTCATTATCGTTAATAAATAGGGAGCCGTAAGGCGGCGAAAAATCAACGAGAAGGAGTCCCGTGCTTTCACTGAGCAGTACATTTCCTATGGAGTCTTCAATGCGGATATAGAGGAGGGCATACCCTTCATCGTCATAGGCGGCGCGCACTGTATATCTGTACTCGAAGGTGCTGCCCTGAGCGGCAACAAAAGCAGCCGGGATACCGTTGATCTTCACTTCAGGCAAACTGCCCAGTCCGCTATCGTCGGAAGCGTTAAATCCAATGGTAACACTGGTACCTTCCGCCGCGATATTCGGGAAAACGACCAGGTCTGAAAGCATGGGCAGCGAGTTGTCAATCATGAGTTTATCATCATACTGCACGGAGCCGGAATCGCCTATCGTATCACGGCAGGTGATAAAGATCGTGGCCGGTCCATTGGGGTCGAGGCTGGCGTCGCGCACCGTATAACGGTAGGTATAATGACCGCCTGACACCGACTGGTACGACGCGCTGGCGCCATTCACGGTTACCGTGGGAGTTCCATATATTGCAGAAAATGCATCAATAGCATCAAAGGTTATATTGACGGTACCGCCTGCCCTGCTGACGCTTGGGCTGGCGGAAACATCGCTGATGACAGGAGCGGTTTTGTCCACCATGAGGACATCGTTGAACGATGTTGTGCGAGCATTGCCCAGTATATCGGCCGCGGAAAACTGAAGATCGGCATCGCCTTCGGGAGTGCCGGCCGCAATAATAAAACTAAACGTAAGGATCTTGTTGTTGCCTCCAAGGTCCTCAACACCAATATAAGTGGCCGAAACGCCGTTAACCGTGAGCGAGGGAGTTCCGCTAAAAGGACTGCTGTCGTAAACATTAACAGTGATGGTGGCCGTTTGTCCCAATCGGGCCAGATTAGGAACAGCTTCGGCGTTGCTGAAGATAGGTGCATTGGGATCGTAAGTTAACTGGGAAGTGTTCAGAAGATTGTTGAAATTCCCTGCAAGGTCAACGGCAAGAATTTCAATTTCCGCCGGTCCTTCCGCAGGCGGAGGTGTGGTTGGGACAATATAATTCCAGGTATAGGTGGATCCCGAGTGCGAGGGCGGGGGCACGGGCAATCCATTGATATTCATTGTGGGCGTTCCATTGAGGCCGTAATTTTCTACTACCTGTGCGGTGAGCGTGAGCGGAGTGCCGCCTTTCGCGCGGGAAGGCGTGACGGTCAGCGCTGAAATACTGGGTTGCGTGTAATCCACCACCAGAATGGTTGAAGCGGGACTTCCCGACGCTTCATTCCCTGCGCGGTCAATCGCCTCAACCGCTATGACGGCTGCGCCCTGGGTTAGGGCAGGGGTAATCTGGAATTGCCAGTAGTAGGTATTTCCGGATATGGTCGGTACATTCATCATCGTACCGTTCAAGTACAGTGTGGGCGTCCCGTTCAACCCGAAATTATCGAGAACTGCCGCCTGCAGTGTGACGGTGTTGTTGAGCGTGGCATACTGATGGGTGGACGCAAAAGCGGAGATGGTGGGCGGGGTACGGTCAATGGTCAACAGGGCGGGGCCGCTTCCCTGGGACTGGTTGCCCGCCAAATCCAGAGCGGTGACAAGGACATCGGCCGGGCCTTCGGGAAAAGCGGATGTAATGCCAACCAGCCAGGTATAGGTAAAGCCGCTGACGGAAGGAATGCCACAATCAATTCCGGCAAGGGTAACCGTTGGGAATTCCGCGACGCCGTAAAAGTCTTGTACTTCTACCTGAATGGAGACGGTATCCCCCTCTTTGGCATACATTTGGGAAACGATTAGCCCGGTAATATAGGGTTTCATGTTGTCCACGATACTAACATCGTCCGCGACCAAGGTGGTTTCATTACCGGCGGTATCTACTGCGGTCACGGTTACGGAAACCGGACCGTCTGGATATTCAAGAGGTACATTCCAGCCCCAGGTATACACATCGCCGGTCTGATTGCTGAACATGAGGGGCGAACCGCCCAGGGTCATCGTCGGGGTGCCGGCTATGGTATCGTTATCCGTGATGGTGGCGCTGAACGTGACAAACTCGCCTGATCGGGCGAAAGGTTGTGAGGCGGTGACGGAGCCGATTACCGGGTCCGTGGTATCCATCACATTAATGGTTATGTCTTTTTCAAAAACGACCGGATATACATTATTCCTGGCGCCGACCCGGATGGTGTGGGAAGGATTTTGGCCGTAATCAATAAGCGCGGCGTTCGCGATGCGTACATCAATATCCAACGAGGTGCTGGTGTTCAGTGCGAAACGTCCGCCGGCATTATTAATCAGCGACCAGACGTAGGGAGGCTTATTATCGGCGTCCGTAGCGGTCAAGGTTCCGAAAACCGTGTCGTTGGGGTCATTGTCGTTTACACTGAGCGTGTCCGGAGTGATATTTGCTATCCCGGAGTAACTGGCCGGAATCACCATGGCTGCCATGCCCCAGTTGGCATCATACACCCCCGCATCCGGAGTCCAGGCCACTGTGGCCCCAGTGGAACTGGAACCGGGAATGGTGCCTCCACCATGACTGGAACGTTGCGGAGCATCCCAGAAATAGTAGGTTTCCAGATTCCATCGTTCCGTATGACCCGTTCCTGCGATGGTAAGGTCGGCGCCCCGCGCATGGATGGCCGAAACCACCATGGACCCACTTGGCGCCTCCGCTGCGGTAAAACTGATGCTCGGGGTGGGATCGTTATCAAATTGATTTTCATCCGCCTTTTTAGTTGTTGTCGCCAGCGCGGCAGTATTAACGCCCGCAAGTAAAAGACAGCCGGCCGCCTTGTGGCGTGTATTCCCTGACAGAGTCACAGAAACAGTTTGACTGCCTGCCGGTGGATTCACGAGATAATATAATTGCGTCCGCTCATCCATATCACTATTGGGACTTGAAATGGAGTTGATGGCAAATGTCATTGTTGACGTGCCAATCAGGACAGATGTCGCGTTACGGGCGTTTCTGTTCGTAACACCCACAACCGCCAGTTGTGTGCCCGCCGGTACCGATACCGTGAAAGAGAAGGAGGAATCATCCGCCTCATCCAACCCGGAACCGGAGCCCAGCACTGTCACATCCGCCACGGCAGCTATTGACAAGGTAATCAGCGCGACCAGAAAAAAATGGAAACGAGTGAAAGTATTCATAGCGACACCTTAGTTTGAAAGGTTCCTTGCGAGAACATATACATTGTATATGTTGTACTCTAGTTTTGACTGTAGCGTAAAAAGAAACGACCTGCTTATCACAAAACCTTCTTCCCAAAAAGCATTTTAGTTGCCTGCGCCAAACTTTTTATCATCTACAGTTTACTTTAAAAATGCAAAGGTGTCAAGAAAACATGTTCATGTTATCTGCTTTAAAATAATGCAAAGGTATCAATCAAAAAAAATTGTATAACCAATAGTCAGAGGAGACGCTCCCTTATGCCGCATAATGATAGTGGCAGACGGAAGGCTCTGGCCGAATTCCGGGCAATACCAATTGTCTTGTCCGGAGGAACAAATATCCTTAAACTCAAGGGTTCCTTCCGTACAGAGCGTGATACGAAAGTTTACACTATCCGTGGAAAGCAAGATTTCACGGTCTGTGCCGGTGACCCGTATTTCCGGGTGGAGGTGTATAACGCTTTTTACTTCATGAGAACCGGAACCAACCTTAACCGTATCTTCCACCTCCCAATAGTGCCGGTCGGGCGAATAATGAATACAGCGGCAATGGCGGTATCCCGAGAAATGTTCATAGGCGGCTTCCAGCGATATAAAATCTGGTCGTACCTCAAAGCGAGGTGTGTCGGCCTTGGGACGTTGACCAATGCGGAAGACCTTCCACCAGTCGCTCTGCTCCAAACTATCCAGTTGTACGGTATTGTGCGCACGGGTACTTCGGCAATATCCGCGCAAGACGCTTTCGGCATACCCATGAACGCCGCTATCTACGATAACGCGCCGCCCGCTCAGGCTAAGTTCATAAGAGAGCATGTCCGCATGGCTGTGACCTGGTTGCCAAGGCGGCAGGGGAGGGGCTGTTTTCACGATCAACAAATCGCCCGTCGTTTGATCTCCCATGCAGTAATAGCCGGAAGGTTCCAGGGCTACACCATGGCGGTCACGGACAGAGGAATTTCCCGGCTCGCTCTTTGGATGAGGGAGAAGGCGCATGGCAAGTCGGACCAGCGCCTGTGTGGGCGCTGCTTCTTTTAGAGCACTATCCCCGAAAAGGGGTATTTCTCCGTCCGGGTGCGTGATCGTGTTAAGAAAGGCACACATCTTTATCAGGGCATCTGCAAGGAAAGTCGGTTTTTCTTCCAGCACCGCATAGACCAGCAGGCAGTCCCAAAGTACGTGGGCATGATACATGGGGCTTCGTTCTATGTGGCCGCCATCAGGCAGGATTTGTTCGTTGATCTGTTCGTGCAGTAGTTTCAGCGCATGTGCTAAACATACTTGTTCATTCACCAGACAAGCTGATACGGCCAGGGCGCAAGCGTTTTTTAGCAGGTGATTGGCGCGCAAGTCATACTCGATCCATTTCTTCAGCCAACGCATTTGCCGGAGGAATGCGGCACGGACTTCTTCTTCATGAAGATGAAATACCGCAATCAGCATTGACCAGTTGAGGAGCCTTTCGGATACAGGCCAGGCGTCCCATCCTGCGTCGCTATCTACTGGATTCCGTTGTATCNNGCTGCGGCGTTTATGGCAAAGTCACGGGTGAAACAAAAGCCTTGAAGTTTATAACGCCACAGCAGGGGATACCTGTTGTCCCGCCAGGGAATACAGTGTTCCTTCTCCGTGCATCGCCCCAGGAAGCAGATGGTCTGAGCGCGAAGAGCATCCAAGTCACACCCTGAATGGATCGCACATTCGTTGCCGTGTTGAAGAAAGTGCTTCATGCGGCGGACGCAATCCTGGTCAAACGGGGGAGGGGAAATGGGGATACGGGGTGTCCAATAAAGATGAAAACGACGGCGCGTCCTATGCCAAAAACGCCAAAGCAATTGAGACATCTTGATGTGGCGAAGCGTATTTCCGTAGAGACAAGCCTCTTTAAACATTCGCGGAACTCCCCAGCAAACATTCTGCGAAACGTGCAAGATTTTCAGCGCTTTGCTCCAAATAGGTGGAAGCGCTGGTGATGGCATCTGCGGGAGACATGGGTTCTGGTGCGATAGGAAATACAGCGGTAACTCCCGATTCATAGAGCGGGGCCAGATCACCTTTGATACGGCCCGCGAGGACAACCAGTGGCTTTTCATGCCGTTTCGCGAGCAGGGCTACTCCCGCCACCACTTTTCCAAACAGGGTCTGCCCGTCCAAAGAGCCTTCTCCTGAAATAATCAAATCTGCTTTGCTGGCTTGTTCTTCCATATCGCCATAGGCTTCAAACACCAAATCGATTCCAGGCCGCAGATGCGCATCGGCAAAGGCGGCAAGTCCCGCGCCCAGCCCCCCGGCTGCGCCGCCACCCGAAAGTGTCAGAACGTCTTTTCCGGTTTGGGCCAGAACAAGACTACCGAAATGATGAAGCGCTTGGTCCAGCCTCTCTGCCACTTCGGGGGATGCACCTTTCTGTGGGCCATATACATGGGAGGCACCGCCGGAGCCGCATAAAACATTTGTAACATCACAGGCGCCTATAATTTCAACGTCCCTGAGCCGGGAATCCNNTCCGGGAAAGGTCGATCGTGTGCAATCGTTCCAATTCCCCCCCGCCCCATGCCAATTCCTTCCCGTCGGCATCGCGCAAGGAAATTCCCAGAGCCTGGGCCATCCCCGCACCGCCGTCATTGGTAGCGCTGCCGCCCAAACCCACAATAATACGGCGGACCCCAAGGTCAAGGGCCGCCCGTATGAGTTCTCCCACCCCGCGGGTGGTAGCTTTCAGAGGGTTTCGTTCTTGAAGGGGAACAAGCACCAGCCCCGCTGCGGCGGCCATCTCAATTACTGCTGTCCTGCCGCCTTCTACAAGGCTCAGGGAGGACGGTACGGGCGGGCCCATGGGTCCAGTGACTTCCAATGCTGTGGTGGTGCCGCCCCGTGCTTGCAGAATCACCCGGGATAAGCCCTCTCCACCATCAGCCATGGGTCGGCAAAGGATTTGCGGCGGTTCTTTGGCGCCGTGGTGCAGTCCTCTGCTGATAGCTTC
>MTKZ01127131.1_pt1 | contig 11233 bp, 7 predicted proteins | sample 1042781 | NCBI WGS metagenome assembly MTKZ01 (sample SAMN06212207, study PRJNA360539) | anaerobic digester metagenome | biome: Wastewater treatment plant; material: sludge; isolation source: anaerobic digester fed with sludge from wastewater treatment plant | place: Denmark: WWTP Viborg ...
CGAACAGGCGTGCCTGCAAGGCAAATGGCTCGGTGCGGGGCGTCTGCCATCGGGGGCGCAACTCGGCCAGACGCTGCATCGGCCAGACGTTGTGTTTGTAGCCCAAGGCGCGGAAGAGCCCCTCCCACAGCGCCTGCTCCCAGCCCACGCGCCGGGCGCGAGCCTGAAAACGCGCCGACTTGCTTTGCAGCCGCACCTGCGCCGCCTGGTGGAGCAGGTTCAGCACCCCTGCCGCGGGGAGCATGCGCAACGGGGCGCAGCATTTGCCGCGCAGCGCCTCCGGCAGTTCCTGCGCCGCCTCGCTGCCAAGCCACAAGCTCAGTTCGCCGAGCGGGGCATCAAGCGCCTGGCGCAGCACGAGGGTCGGCGGCGTTCCGTCCACGGGTTGGCCGCTTTCCCAGACCACGTGGAGGAGCACGTTCTGAAATGCGGGGTTGCGGTCATGGCCGTGGGCGCGCCAACCGCTCGAGGAAAGGTCCACTTCCACATCGCCGCTCCTTGGGGGGTGGTCGCCGAATTGGATGACCGCGCCGCGAAAATCCGGCCCCCCCTCCAAACTGCGAAAACCAGGATGAAGAACCTGGACCGGCTGATCGTCCAAGGTTCTAAGTTGCTCGCGGAGCAAGCGCTGATGCTGCCAGATGGTCTGCAGGAGGTGTTCGGGCGGCGAGTTCCGTTCCTCGCGCAGGTCGGAGACCATCCCGCACCGCGCGCGCCACTGGGCATAGAAGTTGGCCAGAACCGAAGGCACCTTGTCCTTGCTTTTGCGCCGACAGGCCTGCAATGTCAAGCCTTGGAAAGGACCAACGGTGGGCGAGGTGCGACTGTTCGAGTGCCCCATCGCAGCGCCGACTTTCAGTCGGCTCGCGGTCATCAGAGCACCTGAGGGCCTGTCAAGGCCGACAAGCGCCATAGGCCCACCGGAGGTCAGGAATCCGGCCTGGCGCGATTCAGCGAAGGGATCTGTTATCGAGGGCGCCAGTGACAGTTGGCGCTGGCGCAGCGATGGTGGCGCTGAATCTGCAAGAGAGATCAGCGAAGGGGTCTGTTATCGAGGGCGCCAGTGACGGTTGGCGCTGGCGCAGCGATGGTGGCGCTGAATCTGCAAGAGAGATTGAACGCACCCTGAGAGGGTTTTGACTGTTACTATGTATATGAATCGGGAAGCAAACGAAGGTCGGCAGCAACTGCGCATATTGCTGTTGGCAGGAGTGCTCTGCGCCTGGGGCCACGGCGCCTGCGCACAAAGCACACCCAGCGATGTCCGCCGTGACGCAACCGTGCTGGCTGTTGAGAAGGTCATTCCCTGCGTGGTGAACATCGCCACCGAAACCATCATCCGCGTCCGCGATCCCTTTGAGGAGTTCTTCAGGCAGTTTTGGGACCCGTATCATCGCCGTCAGCCGCCTAACTCGCAGTACAGCCTCGGCTCGGGCGTTGTCATTGACGAGGAAGGCTACTTGCTCACCAACGACCACGTCGTCCGGCGGGCGGACAAGATCACCATCAAGTTCTGCGCCGGCACCAACGTCTATACCGCCGCNNCAATCCAGTTCGCCCGCGAGGATGATCTGCTGCTGGGCGAAACGGTCCTGGCGCTGGGCAACCCCTTTGGCCTCGGGGGTTCGGTCAGCCGGGGCATTCTCAGCTCCAAGAGCCGCGTCCTGCCCAAAGAAGGCGCGCCGCTGGATATTCCCAACTGGCTGCAAACCGATGCGCCCATCAATGTGGGCAATAGCGGCGGTCCGCTCGTCAACTTGCGGGGCGAACTGATTGGCATCAACGTCGCTGTCCTGAACGAGGTCATGGGCCAGCGCGCGCAAGGCATTGGGTTTGCCATCCCCATCCGGCGTGTTCTGGAGTCCTTATCGGACATTTTCCCAACGGAGTTCGTTAAAACCTATTGGTTCGGCGCGCGGATCAAAGTGGGGACCACCCCCCTGGTCATCACCAGCGTGCAGCCGCAAAGCCCCGCCGGCCGAGCCGGCTTGCTTGTTGGCGACGCAATTACCCAGGTCAATGGCCAGCCGCCGAAGAGCTTCATAGAATTTGCCGACCTGCTGGCCGCCGGTGCGGGCTCCGACGTGACCCTGACGATCCAGCGCGGCAAGACGCGAAAGGACATCACCGTGCGGCTGGTGCCTGAGAAGTCCATTTTCAACGCCGGGATGGTCCGCGAAAAGCTCGGGCTGAACCTGGAGGCGTTGACGCCGCAACTGGCCGCCCGTTATGGCGTGGGCGTTGCCGATGCGTTTTATATCGCCGGGGTGCAGGAAGATAGCCCGGCGGCAGCGGCCGGTTTGCAGCGGGGCATCCTGGTGACCGCTTTGGACGGACAACTGCCGATCGACGTTTGCGCCGCGGCCAAGTGGATTTATGCCAGGAAGAAAGGCGACCCGGTGCAACTCGAAATCGCCGTGCCGCAGCGGATGGGTAACTTCAATGTGCTGCGCCAGGCAACGGTGGAGTTGGCAGTGCGCTAGTGTGGCAACAAGGATGACAAAGGCCATTATGACCTCACGCTGACGGCCACTGACATGCCATGCGAACAGGCTTGCCAACGGACGGCGCCCAGATTTTGTTGGCTTAGGCACACCGGCCTCAACTAGACTATCTGCTAAGCTGGACCCAATGAGCGATGACTTGATGATCGAAGTCGCCAACCTGACGAAGCGTTACGCGGGCAACCCCGCAGTGTCGGACATCTCCTTCACGGTCACGCGGGGCGAAATCGTAGGCCTGCTCGGCCCAAACGGGGCAGGGAAGAGCACAACGATGCGCATCCTTTCCTGTTACCTGTCGGCGACCTCGGGCACCGTGCGGGTGGCTGGGCTGGATGTCTTCGAGCAATCCGACGAGGTGCGCCGCCGCATTGGGTATATGCCCGAAAACAACCCGCTGCACCACGACATGCGCGTGCGAGAATACCTGAAGTTCCGGGCCCGATTGAAGGGCTTGGGCGGCAGGCGATCACGGGAGCGCACAGATGTGGTCATGGAGCAATGCGGGCTTACCGATGTCAGCCGGAGGATTATCGGCCAGTTGTCCAAGGGATTCCGTCAGCGCGTGGGACTGGCGGATGCCCTCGTGCACGAGCCTGAGTTGATCATCCTGGACGAGCCGACAATCGGGCTGGACCCGAACCAGATACGGGTGGTGCGCCAGCTCATCAAGGGGCTGGGCGGCACCCATACCGTGCTGATATCCACGCATATCCTGCCGGAGGCGGAAATGACCTGCCATCGGGTCGTGATAATGTACGATGGACGAATCCTGGTTGCCGACACGCCGGAGAATCTGCAGAAGCTGATGAGCAGTCGCGGCCAGGTCATCGCGGAAATCGCTGCGTCGCCCGACGATCTGCGGGCATGCTGGGCACAGATGGCGGAGGTGGAGCAGTTCGACGTTTCACCGGCTGAGGGAGAGTATTTCCGTTGCGCGCTGACCCCGCGGGATGGCGTGGACTTGCGGCCACAGGTCTTCGCGCTGGCGCGGGAGCGGGGCTGGCCTCTGCGTGAGTTGACCCGAAGCCGCCACTCGCTGGAGGATATCTACGTCCGAGTCACCCGGCCTGAGGAAGAGGAAGTGTGATGCGGGCCTTCTGGACTCTGACGCGGCGGGAACTGGCGGGCTTCTTCCTGTCTCTCGGCGGCTACATTATTATCGCGGCGGCCCTCTTCCTGATGGGCTACAGCTTTGTCGTCATTCTCGTCAAACTGCAGAAGCCAACGCCAATGCCTATCACCGAGCTGTTCTATATCACACCGTTCTTCTGGCTGATTCTACTGCTGACAACGCCTGTGATTACCATGAGGCTGTTTGCGCAGGAGAAGTTCACCGGCACCTTCGAAACACTCATGACCACGCCCGTCAGTGACTTGCAGGTGGTAGTCGCGAAGTTTGCGGCGGCACTGCTGTTCTACCTGCTAATGTGGCTGCCGCTCCTGGGCTGCCTGCTGGTGGTGCGCCACCAGACCAGTGATCCAGGCTCGTTGGATGGAGGCCTGGTGGCCAGCACATTTCTGGGCATCTTGCTGTACGGGGGCGCGTTCATTTCCGTAGGTTGCTGCGCTTCGGCGCTCACGCGCAGTCAGGCGATCGCGGCTATGATCAGTCTCGTCTTTGGCGCAAGCGTGTTTCTGCTGGGGTACCTGGCCAGCCAGCTTCCGGCGCAGGAAAACTGGCAGACTCAGGTGCTTGGCTGCCTCGCAATTTTCGAACAGATGCACGATTTCGCCCGCGGCATCGTGGACACCCGGTCGGTGGTGCTGCTTGCAAGTGTCATATTCCTTTTCCTCTTTCTGACCGTGCGTGTCGTGGAAAGCCGCCGCTGGAAATAGCATGGCGACCAGTCCTCATTCGCACCCCAGCTTCTCGCCCTATCGCAAGTGGGGCATCGGCCTGCATGTGGTGGTGATCGTGCTCGTGGTTCTTTCGGTAGTGGCCATGGTGAATTACATCAGTGCGAACTACTTCCTTCGCTTCCACCTGAGCACGCGCACCCGAATCGAGCTCTCCCCGCGAACGCTCGGCCTGCTCAAGTCGGTCACCAACCAGGTGAGAGTGACTCTCTACTACGACACGGAAGACGATAGCGCGCTTTACAGCACCGTGTCGGACCTTCTTGGCGAATATCGGATGGCCAACTCAAGAATCAAAGTCGAAACGGTTGATTNNAAAGACCAAAGCCAAGTACAACCTCTCCGCCCAGACCGACAAAAATCTCATTATCTTTGACTGCGAAGGCAAAGTGAAACCGGTGGACGGGAACGCCCTGGCCACCTACGTGGTGGAGCAGGTGACCAACCAGACGCCCAGCGCGAGCGAACTGTCGTTTCAGCGCAAGCCTGCGGCCTTCCTGGGTGAGATAGCCTTCACCGCTGCTCTGCTCGACGTAACGAGTTCTAAGCCGCTGAAGGCTTATTTCCTCCAGGGGCATGGGGAACACCAAATGGATAGCGGTGACGAAGTAACCGGTTACCTCAAGTTTGCATCCATTCTTGAGCAGAATCGTGTCCGTGCCGAACCGCTGTCACTGCTCGGCACCAATACGGTGCCGCCGGACTGCAATCTGCTGGTTGTCGCCGGACCGCGCGACGTCATTCCTGACGCTGAACTGAGCAAGGTCGAGCAGTATCTCAACCAGGGCGGGCGCCTGCTGGCGCTGTTTAATTTTGGCTCGGTCCGCAAGAACACCGGCCTCGAAACCATCCTGGCCAAATGGGGGGTGGACGTTGGCCGCAATGTCGTTACCGATCCGGATAATACGGTGAAGGGAACGGACATCATCATCAGCCGTTTCAGCAAACATGCCGTCGTGAATTCTCTGCAAGGGTCGCGGCTTCATGTTAGCCTGCCTCGTTCCGTGGGCCGGTTGAAAGTGCACGCCGAAGCCGCCGATGCGCCGCGTGTGGATGAACTGGCTTTCTCCGGTCCCGGAGCCACGACGGCCGGCGATCCCGCCCGCAAGGGTTCGTTCCCCCTTTCGGTAGCCGTCGAGAAAGGTGCGATCAAGGATCTGATCGCCGAGCGGGGCTCGACCCGTATGGTTATCGTCGGCGATTCCCTGTTCCTGGGCAACCTCCAGATCGAGTCGGCAGGCAACCGTGATTTCGCCGGCAATGCCATAAATTGGCTGCTCGAGCGCACCCACCTGTTGGCTGGCGTGGGGCCGCGGCCGATCACACAATATCACATCATCATGACCCAGGGGCAGCTACGTCAGGCCCAATGGGTGCTCCTCGGCGTGTTGCCGGGCTCCGTCCTGCTGCTGGGCGGCCTGGTCTGGTTGTGGCGGCGGAGCTAGTCACCACGCATGAATTCCTGGAGCACCTGGCGCTGGTTAACCGTGGCTGTGATGCTGATGGGTTTTATTGCCTTCCACCACAAGTACTTGCGGAAGACCAATCACGGCCCCGGCAAAGTCCTTCCCGCGCTCCAGGCCGCGGCGGTCACCAGCGTGCAGGTGCGGCCTGCCGCCAGCCTGGAAATCCGCGCCGAGCGCACCAACGGAACCTGGCAACTTGTCCAACCGCTGATTTACCCCGCCCAGGCCGTCACCATCGAGAAGCTCCTTTGNNTGGAAGAGTTGATCCCGGCGCCGTACATCACGGCCCGCGAGCTGCGGGGAAGACCCAAGGCGGACGAGGAGTTTGGCTTCGCCTCTCCCCAGGCGTCTATCATTCTTGAACAACCGGGCCATACCTCACGGTTGCGAATAGGCGCGCGAACGGCGCCCGGCGATCAAGTGTTCCTGCAGGTGGTTGGCGTCGAAGGCGTATATGTCGTGGACGCCGGTCTCCTGCAGTTCCTGCCCCGCACTGCGGATGACTGGCGCAGCACAGCGCTGTTGGACTTGAAAGGGGTAACTCCCGATGGGCTGGCGGTCACCAATGGTGCGAAGATCTTTGAACTGCGGTGCCCGGCCACCAATCGGTTGTGGCGAATGCATTATCCCCTCCAGGCGCGAGCCAATAACGTCAAGGTCGAAGAATCGCTGCAAATGCTGCAGAGCATCTCTGTGAGCCAGTTTGTGCCCACCGACCCCAAAATGGACTTGGAGACGTTTGGCCTGCATCCGCCGGAACTCGAACTGGCCATCAGCCAGGGCACCAACACCGTTGCGTGGCTGCAGTTCGGCAAGAGCCCCACCAACGATACCAGGTTGGTTTATGCCCGGCGGGTGGGGCTCAATGCCATCGTGGCCGTGCCCAAAGATCTGCTGGCACCCTGGTACGGCTCGGTCAACGACTTCCGCGAACCGTTCCTGATTACTCCGACCGCTCCCGTAGCGGTTGTGGACGTGCGCGCGCAGGACAGTTTCTCCCTCCAACAGCAGACCAACGGCACTTGGCGCGTCCTGCCGGAGGATTTTCCCGCCGATGCCGGTTTGGTCAAGTATCTGCTCTCCGCCCTGAATGAATTGCAGATCGTCGAGTTTGCCCAGGACGTGGTGGTTTCGGCGGATCTGCCGGCCTACGGCCTCGCTTCGCCTCTGCGGCAATACATTTTGAGAGCGGCAACGACTAACGTCCCCGCGGGCTTAACCAATCCAGTAATTGCCGAATTGAGTTTCGGCACGAACCAGGCCGACCGAGTCTTTGCGCGGCGAGCGGACGAGAGTTTCGTTTATGCCGTAAAGCGATCGGACTTCCAGCGCTTGCCGGCGGCGGGATGGCAAATGCGCGAACGCCGGATTTGGAGCATCTCCACCAATGACGTGGCGCGCGTTGCCCTCCGGCAGCAGGGGCGGGCGCGTCAAATTGTCCGAAACGGACCGCATAGCTGGTCGCTGGCTCCCGGCTCCCCGGGCGTCATCAACGATCTGGCCGTCGAGGAGACTGTCAGCGGATTGTGCCGGTTGGCCGCGACCGCCTGGTTGGCCCGGGGCGAGACAAACCGCACCCGCCTGGGCTTTACTGAGAACAACTACCAGATCACACTCGAACTCAAGAACGGCGAGAAGGCTGTGATCGAATTCGGCAGCGACGCGCCCGGCAATCCGCCAACCGCTGCCGTCACGCTGAATGGAGAACCCTGGGTTTTCGAGTTCCCGACCTGGCTGTACGATTACGTGCAGCGCTACCTGCCCGTGCCGACCAACTGAGTATGGCCAACCGCCACAAAGGCAGCTTTTGGCGGACCTGCCGGATCTGTTTTCGCCGGTTCCGCATCGCGGTCTGGCTCCTCATACTCGCATTGCTGGGCGCGCTGGTTTACCTCAACCAGATCGGCCTTCCCAACTTTGCCAAGACACCGCTGCTGAATAATCTGCGCGCCCGCGGTCTCGATCTGCAATTCTCCCGCCTCCGCCTCAGTTGGTATCGCGGCATCGTCGCGGAGAACGTCTGCTTCGGGCGCCCAGACGCCCCCCGCGGCCCGCAATTGACGCTCGCGCAAGTCCAGATGCGTCTCAATTACCGGGCCCTCGCCCGGCTCCAGGTCCAGGTTGATTCGCTCATCCTGCGCAAAGGCCGCCTGGTCTGGCCCATCCTGGAAGCCAACCGGGCGCCGCGACAATTGGTGCTCGATCAGATACAATCCGAACTCCGGTTCCTGCCCGGCGATGAATGGGCGCTGGACCACTTCACGGCTGTGTTTGCCGACGCTAGACTCCGCTTGTCCGGCACGGTCACCAATGCCTCCTCTGTCCGCAACTGGACTTGGTTTCAGGCCGAACCGGCCCCCGCCGACCGCCCGCCGCGCAACTGGCCCAGCGAGGTCGCCGATGCCTTGGAGCGCATCCATTTCTCCGCTCCGCCGGAGTTTAAGCTCGATGTTCGGGGCGATGCGCGTGACCCCAGCAGTTTCGCCATCTATGCGACGCTGACCACCGCCGGAGCCGACACACCTTGGGGCAATCTGGCCCAGAGCCGGGTTAATGCCCGGCTCTTCCCGGCCGCGACCAATGGCCCGTCCAAAGCCGAATTGAGCCTCGAAGCCAACGCGGCGCAGACCCGTTGGGCGGCCGCAACCAACCTGCACCTCGCTGCCCAGCTTGCCTCTTTCGAGTCCCTAACCAACTGGAGAAGCGGCCACCTGACAATATGCGCTGAGCACGCAACCGCCCCGTGGGCAAAGGTTGCCAACCTGCACCTCGCCCTTAACTTCGCCTCAGTCGAGGGCCAGACCAACCTGGCCAACACCGACGCCATCCTCTCGGTGGCGCGCGCCCAGACCCGCTGGGGCAGCGCCACCAATGCGCAACTCCACGCCCAATGGATTCACTCCCTTACCAACCCCACTCCGCTTTCGGGCGCAGCAACCCTCCTGTGCGCCCGCCCGACTAACCAATGGGCCTGCGCGCGGGAACTGCGCCTCAATGCCCGCCTCGCAATGCCCATCAACAACTCGCCGCCCCGTGCCGAGGAATCCTGGGCCGGGTGGGCCAGACTCGAACCCTACGCTTTGGACTGGGACTTCCATCTTGCCGCCTTGCAGTCGGCTGAACTGGCAGCGGACGAAGTGACCGGCGGCGGGCAGTGGCGCGCCCCCGCGCTGACCATCACCAATCTGCAGGCAACTCTTGCCCAGCGGCCGCTCAGTGCGCGCGGTGACTTGGACGTGGCCACCCGCGTCATGCGCGTCATGTTTACCTCGAAGGTTGATCCGCACCAGCTCTCGCCTCTCCTGGCCCGCAACGCCCGCGGTTGGCTGGCCCGGTATTCCTGGAAAAGGCCCCCCGACCTGGCGGGCGAGGTGTCGCTGGTCTTGCCCGCATGGACCAACCGGCATCCCGACTGGCGAGCGGATGTCCAGCCCACGCTCCTCTTGCAGGCTGATGTCAACTTCGCGCGCGGCCTGACCTGCCAGGGTGTGTCGGTTTCCGCCGCCCAATCCCATATTTCCTATTCGAACCAGGTCTGGCGCCTGCCGAACTTGCGAGTCATCCGGCCTGAAGGTCGGTTGGAGGCCGCCTTTGAAACCGACAATCGGGCAAAGGATTATCACTTCAACCTTCACAGCACGCTGAACGTGCTGGACTTGCGCCCACTGCTGGAACCGGCCCAGCAACGCGCGCTCAATTTCTTCACCTTCACCCAACCGCCCGTCATTGACGCCGAAATCTGGGGGCACTGGGGCGATCCGCAGCGGACGGGGCTCAAGGGCCGGGTGGCGCTGACCAATTTCACCTTTCGGGGCGAATCAGCCGGCTACTTGCAGACTGCCCTCCAATACACCAACCGCTTACTGCACTTTACGGCGCCCCGCCTCGAACGCGGCGCCGAACGGCTCAGCGCCGACGCCGTCACGGCGAACTTTGCCGCGCAAGAGGTTTATCTCACCAACGGCTTCAGCTCGGGCGACCCCCTGGTCATCGCTCGCGCCATCGGCCCCCACGTCGCCCGCGCAATCCAGCCCTACCAATTCAAACAGCCGCCGGTCGCCAGGGTTTGGGGCGTCATCCCGATGCACGGGGAGGACGCCGCCAATTTGCACTTCGACCTGCGCGGCGGCGCGTTTGAGTGGTGGCGGTTCCGGGTGCCGGAGATTTCCGGCCACGTGCATTGGCTGGGGCAGCATTTGACCCTGAGCAATGTCTGGGCCGGTTTCTATGGCGGCCAGGCCTACGGCTCCGCTCAGTTCGACTTCCACCCCAAACGAGATACCGACTACCGGTTTACGGTGACCGCAACAAACGCCCTCCTGCCGTCGCTCGTGGCCGACCTGTTCCTCAGAACCAACAGTCTCGACGGCCGGCTGAATGGCACCTTGGCTGTCGCCAGCGCCAGCACCGCGGACCTCAACACCTGGAACGGCTCCGGCAACCTTGCGCTGCGGGACGGCCTGATCTGGGACATCCCGCTCTTTGGCATCTTCTCCCAGGTGCTCAACAGCACGGTGCCCGGTCTGGGCAACAGCCGGGCCAGCGCCGCCAACTGCACGTTCATCATCACCAACGGCGTGGTCCGCTCCGAGGACCTGGAAATCCGCTCGACCGGGATGCGCCTCCAGTATCGCGGCACGCTGGATTTTCAGGGCCAGGTCAATGCCCGCGCGGAAGCCGAACTCCTGCGCGACACCTGGCTGGTCGGCCCGGTCGTCAGCACCGTCCTGTGGCCGGTGACGAAGCTGTTTGAATACAAGATCACCGGCACGCTGGGCGAACCTAAGGGCGAGCCGGTTTACCTCATCCCTAAAGTTGTTTTGCTGCCCTTCCAGTTGCCCTTCCATCCCCTGCGCACCTTGCGCGGGCTTTTCCCGGAAGGCTCTGGTTCCAACCGCACGAACACGCCGCCGTTCCGATCGCTCGAACAAAACTGAGCCGCGCAAGACCTTCCGCCGCTGGCATGAGTTCCGTCACTCCAACACCGCCACCCGCTTCGGACGCCTGGTTCACCACCACCCACTGGTCGGTCGTGCTCTCGGCGCGCGAAAAAGACACGCCCAGGTCGGCCGCTGCGCTCGAGACGCTTTGCCGCGCTTACTGGTACCCGCTCTACGCCTTCCTGCGGCGGCAAGGCCATGCGCCCCAGGACGCGCAGGACCTTGTCCAGGGCTTCTTCGTCCGCCTGTTGCAGAAAGACTACCTGCAGGCGGCGGCGCGGGAGAAGGGCAAGTTTCGCACCTTCCTCCTGACGGCCCTGAAACGGTTCCTGGCCAATGAATGGGACCGCCAGCACGCGCAAAAGCGCGGCGGCTTTGCGCGGATAGTCGCCATTGACCAGGAGTTCGCCGAGTCCCGCTTTGCCGCTGATCCCTCGCCCAACGTCCAGCCCGACCTGCTCTTTGA
>MTKZ01080885.1_pt1 | contig 11231 bp, 5 predicted proteins | sample 1042781 | NCBI WGS metagenome assembly MTKZ01 (sample SAMN06212207, study PRJNA360539) | anaerobic digester metagenome | biome: Wastewater treatment plant; material: sludge; isolation source: anaerobic digester fed with sludge from wastewater treatment plant | place: Denmark: WWTP Viborg ...
TCTGGGCGAACATCTCCAGCTCGAGATCCGTCGGATCGCGTTTGAGCCGGCGATAGTGGCTCTGGATGGTCTTCATCTCTTCGAGCGACAGGAAAAGATGGGCCTCGCGGGAGAGTTTGCGCAGGGCCGCGTCGTCGAGGTCGCGCAGCGGCACGTGTCGCAGCTCGAAAGCCCGTTTCGGTGCCACGGGTAGACGCTGCGGCCGCGGGTCGTGCCGCTCGAAGCCGCTGAGGTAGGCCTCCTCAATGCAGTCGTTGTAGAACAGCCGCCGGGCGACAAACTCAAGCTCTTCGAGGTTCGCAAGCCCCTGGAGGCGATACAGCCTCGCCGTCGAGATGGCCAGGGCACGGGTGTCGATGCCCATGTCGGTCACCGCTGCCAGGGTCGAAGCCGCGACGGGATCCATCACCCCGCCCTTGAGGTGGACCTCCACCTCGCAATCCGAGTTGCGATTGGCCGGACCTCGCTCGTCGCCGCCGCGATGCAGGCGGTACGATTCGGTAATGGGATCGGCCAACAGCGAAGAGGCAATCTGCTCCAGGACAGCCTCCGGAAGATCAGTCTCGATCAGGAAAAGCCGGCCGGACGCCACGGCCCGAACGTGCGGGAGCCCCAGTTCGCGGATGTCGCGGAGCATGGCGGCCCCGTGGGAGTCAAGTTCCGCTCGCTTGGGTGAAACGGTGATCCGCCAGAGGGCTGGGGCGGTTTGTTCACTCATGGAGGTAATACCTTCTTCCTGTAACGCCTCGAGATCCACTCGTCGCGGGCCTCCCGGCTGGCGGTCAGCCATTTCATGATGGCCTCGGCGTCATCGCGATCGAGTTTCTGACGAAAGGAGTGCAACTCGGCAACGAGTTGATCGATGGCCTGCAGTATGGCCTGGCGGTTGGTCCTGAAGATGTCGGTCCACATGGCCGCATCGCCGCCGGCGATTCGAGTTGCGTCGGCAAACCCCGGGCCCGCGAGATCGATGGCCGAGTCAGGAACCGCCAGGCTCACCAGGGCGGCGGCGACGGCGTGGGGCAGGTGGCTGACCCGAGCCAGCAGCTTGTCGTGCTGGTCGGGGCTGGTCACCACAGTACGGCATCCGAGGGCCTCCCAGAACCTGCGCATCCACCGGACAGTGGCGGGCTTCGTTCGGCTGGTCGGGGTCAGGATGCAGGTCGACAACTGGAACAGATCCGCACGGGCGAATCCGACGCCGGTTTTCTCGGAACCCGCCATGGGATGCGAGCCGACAAAGCGAGTCGATACAGGCAGAATCCGCTCGGCCATCCGGACGACTTGAGCTTTCGTACTGGCGACATCCGTCACGTATGTTCCGGGGGCCAGCGCCTGGGCCATCCGGGCAAACAGCCCATCGAGATGACCAACCGGCGTGCACAAGATGACCAGTTGCGACCCGGACACCCCCTTGGCGATGTCCTGGGTCACGGCGTCCACGGCATCGCAATCGAGGGCTTTCTGAAGGGACGAGGCCCGGCGTCCGACGCCGATGCGCCGGCCGCCAAAGCCGGCCGCGCGAAGAGCCAGTCCGATCGACCCGCCCAACAAGCCCACACCGATGATCGATATTTGGTCTAAGTTCTTTATATCAATGATCTTGTGCACGTGTATGGGGCGCCTCCAGGTGGACCTACTGTAGCCGCGAAGCAGGGCTTTCGTCAAATGATCCTTGCTTCGTCTGGCCGAAATGATACCCTATGACTTCTGTGCCCGGGGCGTTGGCCGCGGGTGGCGCGGACTGCGGCGAAGCCTGGGCTGAGAAACTGAGCAAAGGATACCATGAGCACACTCTCCGGAGTACGTCCAGCCGGTGACATGCTCTCCACTCCAGGGGCCATGCTGGAGTTCGAAAAGCCCCTGTTGCGGATCGAGCGGGAAATCGCCGAACTGGAGGGCGTTCAGAACACCACCCAGCGAGATCTTTCCGTAGAACTGAAAGAACTGCGGACCACCCTCGAGAGCATGATGCGCCGGACTTACGCCCGGCTGACCCCGTGGGAGACGGTCCTTGTTGCCCGCCACCCCCGCCGGCCCGGTCTGCGTGATTATATCGACGGCTGTGTCAAGGACTTCTGTGAATTGAGCGGCGACCGCTGTTTCGGGAACGACAAGGCCATCGTCACCGGCTTCGGCCGGATTGGCGGTCAGAAGGTCATGATCGTCGGCCACGACAAGGGCCGCGAGACCAAGGAGAAGATCGAACGCAACTTCGGCTGCCCGCACCCGGAGGGGTACCGCAAGGCCCTTCTGAAAATGAAGCTGGCCGAGAAGTTCAGGCTCCCGGTCGTGACCGTCATCGATACCCAGGGGGCCTATCCCGGCGACAAGGCCGAAGAACGCGGAATCGCCCAGGCGATCGCCGTGAATCTGATGGAGATGTCCCGTTTGCGCGTGCCGATCGTCGGGGTGGTCATCGGTGAAGGCGGCAGCGGCGGGGCATTGGGCATCGGCGTGACCGATCGGCTGGCGATGTTCGAGCACGCCTACTACTCGGTGATCACGCCTGAAGGTTGTGCGGCCATCCTCTGGAAGAGCACCGAGCAGGTGGCCGAGGCCGCCCGGCACCTCAAGCTCACCGCCCAGGACCTCAAGAAACTCGACGTGATCGACAAGATTCTGCCCGAGCCGCTCGGCGGCGGCCATCGCAACCCCTCAGCCATGATCGCAACCTTCGAGCAGCACGTGAGCGAGACCCTCCGCGAACTGAAACGTGTTCGCCTGGATACTCTGCTCAAACGCCGCTACGAACGATGGCGAAGCATCGGCAGTTTCTTCGAGAACATCAACGCGCCGAAAACGTTGCCGCGATCTCGCAGCCGCGCCGTGGCCGGCAACGGAAACGGTAACGGCTCGTCCGGCAACGGCCAGAATGCCGGCAGCCGATCCCGCCTCGCCGACCGCCGCAAGAGCGAAGTTGCCGACGCGGTCGGCTGAGAGGATCGAGACTTCTTCAATATTGACGCCGCCATGCCCCTCTTGGGTCCCTGCTTTGGCGGCAAATAACAAGCCCACGGCACAACGCAGCGCTGAAGAGGCAGATGACCTTGCATCCCGAATGCGGTACGATTGCGTGGTTATGACCGCGAAGAATGACAGCAAGATGGAATCTGCGTTCACTGGCAAGCGCGATGTGCCGGAACGGCCGGGGCTGCTTTCACTGATCGGCAACACGCCCCTGGTACCGATCCGCCGACTGAACCCCAACCCGAAGGTTGAACTTTACGCCAAGCTCGAGCGGGTCAACCCGGGGGGCTCGGTCAAGGACCGAATCGCCCTGTACATGATCGAAGAAGCCGAGCGAAGCGGTCAGCTCACGCGGGGCAAGACGATTCTCGAGCCGACCTCCGGGAACACGGGGATCGGCCTGGCCATGGTGGCGGCCATCAAGGGCTATTCGATCCTGCTGGCCATGAGCGAGGGCGTATCGGTCGAGCGGCGAAAGATCCTGGCTGCTCTTGGGGCCGAGTTCCTTTTGACCCCGGCCGACCAAGGTACCGATGGGGCCATCGAGAAAGCCTATGGGCTGGCCGCCGAAGAGCCCGACCGGTTCTTCCTGCCCGACCAGTACAACAACTGCGCCAATCTGCTGGCACACTACGAGACGACTGCTCCGGAGATATGGGCACAGACACAAGGCCGCGTCACCCACTTCGTTGCGAGCATGGGCACGACCGGCACGGTGGTCGGGTGCTCCAAGCGATTGAAGGAGCTGAACCCGGCGATTCGCGTCATCCACGTCGAGCCCTATCTCGGGCACCGCATCCAGGGACTCAAGAACCTCAAGGAAGCTTACGTCCCCGGCATTTATCATCGCCCGGCGATCGACGAGAAGGTGAACATCGAGGACGACGCGGCCTACGAGATGGCCCGCCGGCTGGCTCGGGAGGAAGGCCTTCTGGTCGGCATGAGCTCGGGCGCGGCGATGTACGTCGCATGCCAGATCGCGGCGAGCATTGACGCCGGCGTGGTGGTGGCCATCCTGCCGGACGGCGGCGAGCGGTACCTGTCGACGACGCTGTTCCAGGTAGCCGAGCCGGAGGTCGCGCCCCTGAAGGTTCACTTCTTCAACAGTCTGACCGNNGAGCCGATCTCAGGCGGGATGAAGGTCACCATGTATTCCTGCGGTCCGACGGTTCACGCCCGGCCGCACCTCGGCGTGCTGCGGCGAATGCTGGCGGCCGATCTTGTCCGCCGCACGTTAGAGTTCGCCGGTTACGAGGTCGAGCACGTCGTTGGGATCACTGATTTCGACGACAACACCATCGAGGAAGCCGAACGCACCGGTCGGCCCATGCCCGAACTCTGCGCCCAGCACGAGGCCGAGTTTCACGAGGACCTGCGTGCCCTGGGCATCAAGCCCGCGTTCGCCTATTCTCGCGCGTCCGAGTCAGTGGACGACATGGTCGACCTGACCCGGTCGCTGGTTGAGAGGGGTTTCGCCTACGAGAAGAACCATTCGGTCTACTTCAACATCAGCCGGGTCGAGACCTACGGGGAGCTGTCGGGCAAAGACCTCGGCAAGATCCGGATCGGGGCGACCGTCGACCTCGAGCGGTACGACAAGAACGATCCCCGCGACTTTACGCTGATGCGGAGATGCACACTCGCGGAAATGCGTAAAGGCCTGAGCCACAAGACCGACTGGGGCAACGTCCGGCCGAGCTGGCACGTACAGTGCTCGGCCATGGCCCGGGCCAAACTGGGCGACCGCTTCGACATCCACACGGCCGCAACCGATCTTGTGTTCCCGCACAATGAGAATGAGCTGGCCGAAAGCCGGGCACTCACCGGCGAGTCGCCCGCCCGCTTCTGGCTGCACTCGGAGCTGGTGCTGGCCAAGGGCAAGAAGATGGCCTATGGGCAGGATAATTGCGTCACTCTTGGCGATCTGGTCGAGAAGGGCTACTCGTCCCGCGAAATCCGCTTCTTTCTGCTTCAGGCGCACTATCGACAGCCTCTTGAACTGACGGACGAAGGACTCGATGCCGCCGCCGCTTCGCTCCGCAGGCTCGACGAGTGCGTCGCCAAGCTGGCCGGGGTGGTTGCGTCGGGCCCGCGCGTTCCGGAGCTTGGGCCTTCGATACTGGCGATGAAAGAGTCGCTTCGTGAAGCGCTGTTTGATGACGTGAACGTATCCGTCGCACTCGCCGCACTCTTTCGCCTGGTCCGTCAGACCAACTACCTGATGACCCAGGGGCGGCTCTTCCAGGAGGACGCCAAAGAGGTCCTGGCCGCTTTGCAGGCAGTGGATGCAGCCCTCGGCATTCTGCCAACGGCTGAGACGCCCGCACGGGTCTCCCCGGAGATTGAAGACCTCGTTCGTCAGCGTGACCTGGCCCGCAAGCAAGGCGACTTCGCCGCCGCCGACAAGATCCGCGACCGGCTGGCCGCCAGTGGTTATGCGGTCGAGGACTCGCCGAAAGGCACACGAATCAGACGCAAAGGTTGAAACGTTTTCGCAAAGTGTCTGGGTCCAGGCGATGCATTCCGACCGGCTGACATGGTGCAAGCCTGCGCGCACCTGGGTGACCACAGGATCATGACGGCTTGTGACTGGGTTGCCGTCAGACAGTGGGTGAATGGAGCCGACGAGATTCGAACTCACGACCTCTTGCAGGCCATGCCTTTTGGCAAACCGTGGCGTTACGCAAATAACGCAGACTCTCAACTCCAGTTCATTGAACAACAACCACTTCTCAGAATCCGAACCTCCGACCCTCGCAATTCCCTCCCAACCTCGGGCGAGCCGACGCACATCGGCAACGTAAGGGGGTCGAGGGTTCTCCGACAGTCAGCGCAAGGCCTGTCATTCAATACACCTGTACCCCCAGACACTCTCGTCATCCGCACGCCATGTGTTCTCGGTCTCGCTCCGCCACGAGGACATCAGGTTTAAGCCGACGAAGATGTACGTCCGGCACTTGTCACAGGCCACCCCATGACCCCGCCGAATGTTGAACAGTCTCACCGGGTGTCCGTGAATGCACCTGACATCGCCAAAACACGTACCCATGACGAAGTTGCCGCGGATTTCCTCTGACTGTGCCTCATCGCTTTGTTTCGTCATGTTCGTACCTCCGGAGCTCCCTCAAGGTGGGGCGCCCCGGCTGAGGCGGCCCACCTGGGTTGGTGCGGTGATGAAGGACCGCCGGCCTCACGAAGGACGGATAAGGTCGCTAGGTTTTTCGACGGAATCGGGCCTGTGCGCCGGCTCGTAACGCTTTCCAATGGGAATGATTGAGATGGGAACCTGCCCGCGAGAGGCCGTCCGGGGGGCAGAAATGGCCTGCGTTGAGTTACAGAATCAGCACGACAGCGCAAAGTTGCTCCCGACGCAAGCCGCGGTTCACAAAGGGCCGGTCAGGCATTTCTGGAAGATGCCGAAATCGGACTGGTCAACATCGCCGTCGGAATCAAGATCTTGATCCGCGCACTGTGGCGATAGCTCGCCTGCGTCGGGGCCCGTCAGGCAGGCGACGAACAAGGAGAAATCCGCCGCGTCGACATCGCAGTCCTCATCGAAGTCCCCCGGCACGGTTGGCCCGCCGATACTGCAAAGGCGAACCTCCACGAACTCAAGCGGATCGATGTTCCCGTCGCTGTTGACCGACGCGGGCACCTGAGATGGGTGGATCAGAGCTCCACCGTCGGGCGTTGAGTAGGGCGCCATTGCCAAGTGAATGATCGTCGGCAATGCGCCGTACTGCTCGCGCAGATGGATGGTTCCTTCCAGGACGCCGCCGTTGGGGCCGGTCATGGCTTGCGTGCCGCCAAGGGCGTCGAACCAACCTTCATAGTCGTTGTTGTTCTCATCGGCCAGGAAAGCATCCCAGTCGGCCACCTGGCCGCTCTTGGCCCACATCGCGGCTCGCATCGCACCCGGCTGCTGGGCCAGAAGGATGAAATGATCGTTGCCCTCACCGGCGTCTTCAGTCGCGACATAGAGGACATCGTCTTTCATGCCGGCGTACAGATGGAGGCTGTTGTTCACAGCCACCAGCCGGGCATCGGCATCCAGCACGCCGTCCATATCCCATTGATCGCCCGGTGTACCGCCGGTCACGGCGAAGTGCCAATCCTGTCCATTGTTGTTGTCCCAGGTACCGCTGCCGTTGTTGAAGACCAGATCAAACTGTGTGGCCGTCGACTGCACCATCACCGTGCATTGCCAGACGCCGTCGGTTGCGTTCCAGGTCATCGCCGCGTCGGGTGATATGACCGGGTTCCAGTTGTTGAAGCCGTAGTGCAGGTAGACCTGAGCGGCTCCAGCCAACGGCCGGCCGGTCGGGTCATAGCTGACGGTGACATTCTGGCCGGCCGCCGGCGCCGAAGGATTCAGCTCGACCACGTCCTCGCTGCCGCTTCCGCTGCCGTCACCGATGTAGACGTGCTGGATGGGGCTCTTGCGTGCGTGCCCCTTGCCATCAACAGCTTCAACGTAGTAGTCGATCAGCACGCTGCGCAAGCCGGTAACCTGCACGTAATACTGATCCGCGATGTAGGCCGGCATCTCGAAGAAATCGATGTTCGGATCGTTGAGCAAGTTGCCGCCCGGGAATGCTCGGTAAACCATCGGCAAATTCTGCCAGGCGCCGACCTCGGAACCACCGGCATAGGTCTCGTTTTGCGTGCTGGACAGCGGGTTGCTGCCGTCGGGGTCAATACGGTACTTGAGCGTGACCGAAGTCACGCCGGACACATCATGGACGAACGTCCAGGCCCAGAAATCGCCGTTGGACTGGTATTGTTGGTATCCGTACTGCGGTCCGAAATTGACTGAACCGGGGTTCCACGGATGGCGCTGCGGAATCCAGATGGTCGGCGGCGTCGTATCTGCGGAACCATCGCCGATCACTGCGTCGGCGTGCTGCACGGCCTCGTTGCACGCAATTGTGGGCTTGACCTCCATGTCCAGCGAAGTGCCATAGTACATGTACCCGGAGTTGAGGGCTCCCAGGAAGTAGTGCCATGCCCGCTCGGCGGAAGTGGTGCTCGCATCCGGATACAGAATCCGATGAATGTCCACGCCGCCCGCGATCTGCTCGGCCGTATCCACGCGGTTCTGCGCGGCGGTGATTACCGCCCAGTTGCGCTCGTCTTCCGCCCAGCCGCCGGGGATGTCGATCTGGCCTGAGGCGTTCACCAGAGGCCAGTTCCAGTTGAGCATCACCGGCGAGCCGAAATCGCCGTCCGCGTTAACCCAGGCGCCGTCTTCGACGTGTACGACGTCATCCGCGGGCACGGGATGGTCGGCCAGGTACTCCTCGATCACGGTTGCCTGGTAGCCGGACGATTGGGCGCCGGCCACGAAATTCGGCACCGCTTCCATGTAATAGCTGTATCCGCCGCCCCAGGCGTTGTCACCGTCGTGGGTCAGCATCACCAGCATCGGTCGCGAGGGATTGTTCAGCGTCTGGAGCGTATTGAAGTGACTCAGCCCGAGAGGAGCGTATCCGTCCTCCCAGCCAATGGCCTGGGCACACGGGACCACGATCATGCTGGAAACCGAGCCCGTATCGGGGTCCACGTACTGGGCACGGTGCGGCGTGAACGCGAAAGGATACGCTTCCGCGGGCGAGCAGCCGCGAGAGATCGTCACGCGGTAATAGCCGCTCTGCGCCGGGTTGACCTTGTCGGCCAGGTTGGGCGGATCGCAGTTGATGCCGCCGGTGCCGTAGATGACGGGGAAGTCCAGGCACGCCCGCGACAGATGCTCGCCGCTGACCATCACCCATTCAACGCCCTCCTCCGCCAGGATCTGAATCAATCGCTCGCTGAAAGCCATTTCGGGCGGGAAGAGCCCCTTCGATGGTGACGGAGACGCTCCCCACGCGTCGGCATAGATCGCCTTGTAGAGTTGTATCTCCTTGCGGACGGCGCTTTCGTCGCACAGGGGCAACAGCGGGTGGTGGAACGGGAAGATGACAATATCGCATCGGCTTTTGCTTTGTCCTTGGGTACTCCATCCACGAGCCTCGCGCAGCCAGGAGTACCAGGTCGACGAATAGCCCAGTTGGCCGGCCGTGCCAAGGCTGAAGATGTTCTCGACGAGCCCGCCCGAGTAACTGATTTGCGCACCGGCCTCTGAGTAGCCGCGAATCGCATTGATCGCGTCGCGAGCCCGGTATTGATACACCGCCACGCGGTCGTCCTTGCCGAAGATCTCGCGGAGGTTGTTGGCCGGATGAGGTGCTCCGGCATCCGTGCGGAGAATGGATTCCCATGCACGCTCGTAGCCGTCCTGGCCGGATGCCTGCTGGTCAGGCCAGTAGATCGGCTGCTCCAAGTGCCACAGGTAGCTGAAATGCAGGTTCTCGGCTTGAGAAACAGCGCTTCCCGTCAACAGCACCAGGCCCACCAGCAGGTTTCGCACGTCAACATGCGACATGACTTGCCTCGGCATCTCAACTTGCCACCACGATTCAATCAGCACAATCCGGATCGCCGGATGTGCCGGCACCCGACAGGCATTGCAGGAAGATCGCAACATCCGCCCCATCGACGAACTCGTCGCCGTTCAGCGAAGCATCGGCGCAGGTGGGCTCGGTCTGCGGGATGGTTGAACCGTTAAGGCATTCCTGAAGGTGACCGAAATCATCCTGGTCCACGTCGGTGTCGAAGTCGAAATCGCCCGGCACGGGGGCCGACACGTGGATGGTGGCCTCGGGAACCGAAGAGCACAAGCCGAATACGCTGCCGCCGATGTTCGTACTCTCCGGCGTGGTCTGCCCGTTGTTGAATCCGAGCCATACGACGGCACCATCACCGTTGTCGGTTATCCCCAGGCCTCCCACACAGAGAAAGGCCTTGACCGTCCCTGGCGTCACTCCGGTCAAGCTGAGCGTGGCGAACCGGTTCGGGTTGTCCGGCAGGGTGTCGGTGTTGGACAGATCGAAGGCGCTAGCGTCATCGATGCCCTGGCCGCCCGTGTCGGTTCGGATTGTGCCGGCCGTGGCCCCATACCATCGGCCGGCGGGTTCGTCGATCGATATCGAGGCCTGGGCTGCCCCTCCATCGTCGCTTCTCAGCCGGACGTCGAAGCTGATGCCGTCGAAACCCAGCGGGGCCGTGGCAGTGTTGAACCAAAGATGCAGCGGCACCGATCTGCCGGCCACTACCTGAACGTCGGGGTTGGTGATGCTGCCCAGACGGCTGAATGCGGCTTCCTCTTGCAGCCAGAAGAAGGACTGCCCGGTGCTCATCTGACTTCCGCCGGATGCCGTCGCCTCGTGCCCCGGTCCCTGCGGCAGGCCGGCCCCATACATCCGATCGGCGAACAGAGGAACATCGTCCTGATCGACCAAGCCACTGCCGTTCATATCACCGGCGGGATTAAACTGATTTCCGGCTCCGGCCATCTGAACGAACGCCAGGATGTCGCGGTTGTTGGTTCGGTTGTCGTTATTCATGTCGCCCAGGCCATCGAAGCCGTTGATCTGCACGAGGATACCGGTAATCGTCGTGACGCCGGGCTCGGATCTGGTCGGCTCATAGGCCACGACGTCCAGTCGATGGTGCCCCTCGTTCATCCCGCTGAACGTGCGAGCGAATGTGTCCCTGTCTGTTTGCGTGGCCAAGCCCTGCCCGGCTTCGGCCAGAGCGACGACGTCGGTCCCTGGCTGTTGGTCCAGAAACAGGTGCACCCGTGTGGCGGTGCGATCGGGCGAACGGACCGCGATCTGATACATGCTTGATGTGATCGGCGTACCCGGCGGCGGATCGGCCAACGTCATTGTCGGAGCCATCCGATCGATCAGAATGACCTTGCGCCACGTTTCGAAAATCGGCGGCGTCCCGGCGGGTCGGGAACGGAATGCGATCACGCTGAGATAATGCCGCCCCTCGGAAAGCGATGTTGCGTCGATGATCTGACGGTAGAGGCCCTTTTGCACGCCGCCGATGTCCACGCCACCCGACTCGAGCGAGACCGACTCGGTCAGGAAATGCTCGTAGCCATAGCCCACGAAAGCCGGATCGAGGCTGTCGATGTATCCGTTGCCGTTGATGTCCGTGCCCATGTCTATCCGCAGCATGGCCAGATCGTCTTCGCTCGGGTCAGCCGCGTCGGCGTCCACGGTTTCGAGGCGGACCTCGAACTGGTCGGCGGTGATCACGTCAATGGGGGTGAGTCGCCGGGTGCCGCTGGGTTCGGACGGCGAATCCGCCGGGATCGTGCCGGCCACCGGTGTGACGAAGAGGTCGCCGTCCGGATTCACTGGACCGTA
>MTKZ01020590.1_pt3 | contig 11226 bp, 9 predicted proteins | sample 1042781 | NCBI WGS metagenome assembly MTKZ01 (sample SAMN06212207, study PRJNA360539) | anaerobic digester metagenome | biome: Wastewater treatment plant; material: sludge; isolation source: anaerobic digester fed with sludge from wastewater treatment plant | place: Denmark: WWTP Viborg ...
GCGGTGCCCTTCGACTCCTCGCTGCGCTCGTCGCTCAGGGACCGGGTGGGCTCAGAACGTCAACGGCTGGCCGAAGTGGTAGCGGGCGAGGGAGCCGTAGGTGACATCCCACTGCGCCGCGATGTGCGTGCGGTACATGGCCACGTCGCGGTAGTACTTCTGGATGCGGCTGTCGCGCCCGCCCGACGAGGTGCCCGCTGTCGTGAACGCGATGTCGACGGCCTCCCCGGCCATCCGCGCCGCCGCCTGCACGGCCGACCGCAGCCGCGCGTCCTGCTCGGGCGTGAACGGCGTGCCGGTGCGCATCCACAGCTCGGCGAGCTCGAGGTACTGGCGGACGGCCGAGAGGTAGAGCAACTCCGCCGAGTCGACGAGCGCGAGCATCTTGCCGTACCAGCGGTGGTACTCGGGCGCCTCGCGCCGCGGCGTGCGAGGCGGGAAGGACGCGGGCCGCTCGGCCATGAGCGCCTCGTACTCGTCGAGGGCCGCCCAGGCCGCGCCGAGCTGCGTCGTCACGAGCTCGGCGTTGAAGTAGAGCATCGTCCGGCCCACGTAGTCCGGCTGGCCGTGCAGGGCCATGCCCGGGTGCTGCGGGCCGCCGACCTCGAACTCGCGGAAGTCGTAGACGATCGAGAGCAGCTCGGGCACGAACGCCTCGGTGACGCGGATCGAGTTCGAGCTCGAGGCGCGCATGCCGATGGTGCGGTCGCCGCCCCAGTCGTCGAGGATCTCGTAGTCGGAGCGGGGCAGCGCGAACATCCGCATCCCGAGCATCGTGCCGTCGGCGTCGAAGGCCGGGCCGACGACGAGTGCCCAGGTGCTCCACATCGAGCCCGAGCAGTAGTCCCAGTCGCCCGTGACGCGCCAGCCGCCGTCGACGCGGTCGGCGCGGCCGTGCGGGATGGTGCGGCCCGGCGCGATGAAGTTCCCGTCGAAGAGCACCGCCTGCGCCTCGTCGGGGTAGAAGGCGCCGACGTGGAAGGAGTGGCCGGCGCCGAGGACGAAGGACCAGCCGACGCCGGGGTCGCCGCGGGAGATCTCGATGCCGACGCGCAGCAGCGCCTCGATGCCGAGGCCGTAGCCGCCGTAGCGCTGGGGCTGCAGGATGCGGTAGAAGCCGGCCTCCTCGAAGGCGCGGTGCGTCTGCTCGTCGTAGCCGCCGAGCTCCTCGTGCGCCCTCTGCTTGGCGCGCAGCATGGGGCGCATCGCGCGGGCGGCGGCGACGAGGCCGTCGACGGTGGGCTGATCGGCGGCGACCTCGGCCGGGTCGAGGGCGACCAGGCTCGTCATGGTCGTCGTCGGGTCGTCGGCGGGCATGTGCATCCTCCTCGATGGCATCGTCATACAGTATGGCGCATTCCGTTCGAGGATGTGATTACGGCATCGGCTGCCCTTCGACTCGCCTGCGGCTCGCTCAGGGACCGGGAGGTTCCAGTCCTTTCGGCTCGCTTCGCTGCTCGCTCCGGGACCGACCCGCTGGTCGAGTAGCCGCCGGAGGCGGCGTATTNNCCCTGAGCGAGCGAAGCGAGTCGAAGGGCCCGCCCCGGAGACGGCGGAGGGCCCGGCCGCCGCAGCGACCGGGCCCTCCGTGATCCTGTACCGGGTCAGTCCTTCTTGTACTGGTACGGGTTGCTGAGCACCTCGGACTCGGGGATCTCCGGGTGCTGGCCCGCGATCCAGTCGTCGCCGACCTCGCGCTCGAGGTAGGAGACGGTGTCCTCGAGCTTGGCCTTGACGCCCTTGAGGTCGCCCGCGACGACCTTGCCCTCGGCCTTGACGACCTCGCCGCCGACGAGCACCGTGTGCACGTCGCCGCGGCCGGCCTGGTACACGACCTGGCCGTAGGGGTTGATGAGCGGCGCCCAGGTGGGGGAGTCGTCGTTCTTCAGCAGGACGACGTCGGCGAGCTTGCCGGCCTCGAGCGAGCCGATCAGGTGGTCCTTGCCGAGCGCCTTCGCGCCGCCACGGGTGGCGAGGTCGACGACGTCCTCGACGCGGGTGCGCACGTGGGTGATCGTCTCGGCCGGGTCCTTCAGGTGCGCGAGGTAGTGCTCGAGGGCGCGGTCCGCGTTGACCGTCGCGCGCATCTGCGCGAACAGGTCGGCGGACTCCCACACGCTCGTGTCGACGGACAGCGACGCCTGGATGCCGTACTGGCGCAGCTTGTGCAGGGGCGGGTAGCCCTGGCCGCAGGTGTCCTCGGACTCGGTCGCGAGCGAGACGTTGCCGCCGGTCGCCGCGATCTTCTGGTACGACTCGTCCGAGAGGGAGGCGGCGTGCACGTAGGTGAAGCCCTCCTTCATGACGCCGGCGTCGTAGGCGTTCTTGATGCCCCAGTCGTTCGTCGCGCCCCACACGCCCGCGTGGGTGGTGACCTTCAGGCCCAGCTCGTCCGCGGCGCGGTAGGCCGCGAGCTCCGGGAAGTTCTCGTCCTGGTCGGGCACGTCGAACGCGATCTGCGTCTCGAACAGGCGCGAGTCGTCGCGGGCCTTCTCGATGAGGGCCTTGTAGGCCGGGTCGACGATCCACTCCCACGGGGAGCGGTGGATGTTGCCGATGCCGAAGACGAAGCGGCCGGGCGAGGACACGAGCGCCTCGTGCGCCGCCGCGATGTGGTCCGGGCTGCTCAGGCCGTGCGACCAGTCGACGGACGTCGTGACGCCGGACTCGGCCGCGTCGAGCGCCGAGATGAGGTTGCCCGCCGCGTAGTCCTGCGGACGGAACTTGATGCCGTGCTGGAGGTAGTACCAGACGAAGTACTGCGTCAGGGTCCAGTCGGCGCCGTAGCCGCGCATGGCGGACTGCCACATGTGACGGTGGGTGTCGATCATGCCGGGCATGACGATGCCGCCCTTGGCGTCGATCTCGAACGTCCCGTCCGGCACCGCGAGGTCGACGCCGACCTCGGCGATCTTGCCGTCGACGACGAGCACATCGCCCTCGGGGAGCACCGTGTGGGCGTCGTCCATCGTCAGCACGATGCCGTTGCGGAACACGATGGGCTGGCCGGCCTGGGGGGCCTGGGTACCGGTCATATTGAGGCTCATCCTCCTTGATTTTGCTCGGAAACCCCGCGGCCGGGTCGGGGCCGCGGAGGCGCGCTCAGGCGTGGTGGCCGCACGGTCGTCCCGCTTGACTTTGCCCCTGGCGTCGGTTTTGATCGAGTAAAGCACTGCTGAACAGCGATGTCCAGCTTCACGCGGCGTCGACGCCCCCGGCGGACGCCCCTGAGGAATTCGCGGTGCGTTCATCTGAACACTGAGGGAGTGAAGTGAGCGACAGGACCATCGTCGTCGTCGGCGGAACGTCGGGAATCGGCCTCGAGATCGCCAAGGAGATCGTCGCTCGCGGCGACCGCGTCGTGATCACGGGACGCGACGAGGCGCGCACCAAGGAGATCGCGGCCGGCATCGGCGACCGCGCCGAGGGCATCGCGCTGGACATCTCCGAGCCGCACACGATCGCCGGCCAGCTCGCCGGCCTCGGCCGGGTGCACGGCCTCATCCTCGCCGCCATCGAGCGTGACGCGAACTCGATCCGCGAGTACGACATCGACCGCGCCATCCGCCTCGTCACCCTCAAGCTCGTCGGCTACACCGCGACGATCCACGCGCTGCTCGACCGGCTCGACCCGAGCGTCGAGACCGGCATCGTGCTCTTCGGCGGCCGCGCGAAGGACCGCCCCTACCCGGGCTCGCTCACGGTCTCGTCGATCAACGGCGGCGTCGTCGGCATGACCAACGCGCTCGCGCTCGAGCTCGGGCCGATCCGCGTCAACTCCCTGCACCCGGGCATCATCGGCGACAGCCCGTTCTGGGAGGGCAAGCCCGCGGGCGTGCTCGAGGCCTACGAGGACCGCACCCCGGGCGGGGCGCTCGCGACGATGAAGGACGTCGTCGACGGCACGCTCTTCCTGCTCGACGGCCGCGGCGTCTCCGGCGTGCACCTGTACGTCGACCGCGGCACGATGATCATGTGACCGTCCCGACCGCGATCGGGCGATGACCTCGGCAGCCCCCGTCCGAATTCCTCTCGGACGGGGGTTTTCCTTCGCCGGGTCAGATTGTATGATGAGCGGACATCATGACGAGCAGACCGTGCCCCGCACGGATCCGCGCGCCTTTTCAACGATGAAGGGACCACCATGACCGAGACCCTCGCGGCCCTCAGGGCGATCGAGGACCCGAAGGAGCTCGAGGCGCGCCTCGTCCAGTCGGCGAAGGACCTGCGCGAGGACCTCATCGCGGCGTCCGCCGAGGCGGAGAAGCTCACCCACATCCCGCCGCACATCGAGCGCAAGCTCGAGGAGGCCGGGCTGTACCGGATGTTCATCCCCCGCGCGCACGGCGGCCTCGAGGTCTCGCCGACGACGTTCTGCAAGGTCGTCATCGAGATCGCCCGCGGCGACATGGGCATGGCGTGGAACTTCTGCCTCTCCGCCAACCACGCGCTCATGCTCGCGAACTGGTACCCCGTCGAGATCCACGAGGAGGTGTACGCGGGCGGCCTCTTCAAGGCGGCGTCGATGTACGCCCCGACCGTCACCGCGACCCCCGTCGACGGCGGCTACGAGATCGACGGCGTCGTCAACTACTGCTCCGGCATCCCCTACTCGACCCACTTCATCGGCCAGGCGATGCTGCCCGGAAAGCAGGAGAACGGCGCTCCCCGCGTCGCGCTGCTGCTGGCCCCCGCCAACACCTACGAGGTGCTCGACGACTGGGGCACGACCCTGGGTCTGAACGCCTCGGGCTCGAACTCCATCCGGTTCGAGAAGTCCTTCCTGCCGGCCAAGTACGTCATCGAGGACGCCGACCTCACCTTCTACAACTTCACCGAGACCAAGAGCCCCGGCGAGGTCGCCTACGGCAACCCGATGTACAACGCCCGGCACATGAGCTCGTTCGCGATGATGCTCGGCATGATCTGCATCGGCGCCGCCTGGGGCGCGCTCGACGAGTACGCCGACCAGATGCGCAAGCGCAAGACGACCATCCCGCCGTTCGTCTCGCGGACGCTCGACCCCGACTTCCAGCGCTACTACGGCGGCGCGAAGGTGCAGGTCGTCAAGGGCGAGTACGCGATCATCCGCGCGTGGGAGGACTGGGAGAAGCTCACCGTCACCCCGCTCGGCGAGGGCAACGCCTTCACCGACGAGGCCGACAACCTGCTCGGCTGCGTCGGCCGCGACCTCATGATCGACATGTGGAACGTCGTCGAGGCGCTCTACCGGACGATCGGCTCGGCGGCCTCGAAGCGGGGGGAGCGCTACGAGCGCATCTTCCGCGACATGGCGCAGGCCGCGGGCCACCGCAACCCGCAGCTGACGGACATGGCCTACCGCTTCGTGGCGAAGGACGACTTCGGTGTGCCCCGCTTCTGAGTCCGCCGCCGCCTCGCTGCCGGAGGCCTTCGAGCACTACCCGCTGCGCACCACGCGGCGCGGCCACTTCTGGATCGCCGGCGAGCGCATCCCGACCGAGGGCGGCACCGTCCAGCGCGCGCCGCTCTACGTCGAGTGGGAGGCCCCCGCCGAGATCACCCGGCCCTACCCGCTCGTGCTCGTGCACGGCGGCGGCGGGCAGCTCACCGACTGGCGGGGCACCCCCGACGGGCGGCCGGGCTGGATGGACCGCTTCGTCGACGACGGATACCTCGTCTACGCCGTCGACCGGCCCGCGCACGGCCGGTCGTGGGCGCATCCCGACGTCGTCGGCCAGCCCGGCCCGCCCTTCCCGTACGAGGCCGCGCTCGGGCTGTTCTCGACGCCCATCCCCGGTCACGACCAGGGCGTGTGGGAGCTCGAGATCGGCGACCCGACGCTCGACCAGATGGTCGCCGGGATGGGCTTCCTGCTCGCCGACCTCGCCGAGTCGCACCGCCTCGACCAGGACCGCATCGCGCGCCTGCTCGACCTGATCGGCCCCGCGATCCTCGTCACGCACTCCGCCGGCGGCCCCTCGGGCTGGCTCGTGCCGGACGCGCGGCCGGAGCTCGTGAAGGCCGTCGTCGCGATCGAGCCGATGGGCCCGCCGTTCAACGAGTTTGCCCCCGGCGTGCGCCTGGACTGGGGGATCGCGGCCGCGCCGCTGTCCTACGAGCCGGCCGTGACGGATCCCGCCGTGCTCGAGTCGGCGGAGCCGGGCCAGTACCGGCTGCCGTGGCTCGAGGGGCTGCCCGTCGTGGTGATGGTGGGCGAGACCTCGCCGTTCACGCCGTGGGCGCCGCATATGGTCGAGTTCCTCAACGCGATGGGCGGCAGCGCCGAGTTCCTGAACTTCGGGGACCACGGCGTGCACGGCAACGGCCACGCGATGATGTTCGAGCGCAACTCCGACGCGGCCATCGCGCCCGTGCTCGACTGGATCGCCCGCATCCGATGACGACGTCGCCGTCCCCCGGCCCGCGGTACGCGCCGCCGGAGCCGGGGGACTGGGACGCCTCGCAGCGCGCCTTCGCGGAGCGCTTCACGACGGGGCGGCGGGCCGCGGCGGGCAACGCCTTCGTGCTGTTCGACGAGCGCGGCCGCCTGACCGGGCCCGCCTCCGTCTGGGTGCTCTCGCCCGGCGTCGGCGGCGCCGTCGAGGCGCTCGGGCAGCAGATGCGCTATGAGCTCGGGATGCCGGCGCGCACGCGCGAGGCGGTGATCCTCGCGGTCGCCGCGCACGAGGACAGCGCCTTCGAGCGGTACGCGCACGAGCCCGCCGGGCGCGCGGCCGGCCTCGACGGGGACGCGCTCGCGGCGCTGCGTGCGGGCGGCGACCCTGCCGACGCGGACGAGTCCGAGCGGCTCNNATCGCCCTCGACCTCGCCCGCCGGATGCTGCGCGCCGGCGACCTCGATGACGAGGCCTACGCCGCGGGCGTCGCGGGCCTCGGCGAGGCCGGCCTCTTCGAGCTCGTCACCCTCGTCGGCTACTACCGCCTCGCGGCCCTGCAGCTGCGCGTCTTCCGCATCGACCCCCCGGTCCCCGCCCCGCCGGTCGAGTAGCCGCCGAAGCTCCGCTGGTCGAGTAGCCGCCGCAGGCGGCGTATCGAGACCCACCCGTGCATCGGCGTGGTCTCGATACGGCCGCTGCGCGGCCTACTCGACCACCGGGTCGGCCCGGCTGCGCTTCGACTCCCTCGCTGCGCTCGGTCGCTCAGCGACCGGTCCCCTCACGGTCCTTGAGTAGCGGCCAGAGGCGCGTGCCCCGCTGGTCGAGTACCCGCCGCAGGCGGCGTATCGAGACCGACCTGTGGATCGGCGTGGTCTCGATACGGCCCTGCGGGCCTACTCGACCGGCGTGTCGGCCCGGTCCCTGAGCGAGCGAAGCGAGTCGAAGGGCACCCGACGCCGGCTGCGCTTCGACTCCCTCGCTGCGCTCGGTCGCTCAGCGACCGGTCCCCTCACGGTCCCTGAGTAGCGGCCGGAGGTGCCCTGCCCCGCTGGTCGAGTAGCCGCCGAAGGCGGCGTATCGAGACCGACCCGTGCGTCGGCGTGGTCTCGATACGGCCGCTGCGGAACCCGGCGCGAGCGCAGCTCGCGCCGGCGCTGGCGTCGCGGCGAAGGCGCACTGCGCCTTCGCCCTGAGCTCCAGCGCGCTACTCGACCGGCGGTCAGCGGGCCTCGGCGGCCGGGCGGCCCGCGCCGGGCGCGTCCGGCGCGGGGCGGGTCCAGGGCTCCTCGGGGATCTCGAGCGCGTTCTCGGTGAAGCACACCAGGTGGTAGTAGCCCACGAGGAACAGGATCTCGACGATCTGCGCCTCGGTGAAGCGCTCGCGCAGCAGCGCCCAGGTCGCATCCGAGACCCTCGCGGTCGCGTGCAGTCCGTCGCACGCCGCGCACAGCGCCCGATGCTCGGCCCGCTCGAAGTCCTCGGGCGCGCCCGACCAGGTCGCCTCCAGCCACGCGTCGTCGAGGCCGAGGGGACCGGCGAGCAGCGTCGCGTGCACGCCCCACTCGTACCGCTGCCCGCACAGTGCGGAGACGCGGTGGATGATCAGCTCGCGGTCCGTCGGGTCCAGCGCCGTGCGCTCGCGCGTCTGCGCGCTCATGAACCGGAAGATGTCGAGGAAGCCCGGATTGTGCGCCATGCCGACGTAGACGGCGGGCGTGCCGCCCATGGGGTCCTTGATCATCTGGTCGAGGATGGTGCGGGCCGCCTCGAGGTCGGGGTCGGGCAGTCGTGTCACGATCGGGCCGCCATCACATCTGCAGCGACTTGCCGACGAGCACGCGGCCGAGGTTGCCGAGCAGCACGTCGTGCTGCGCGCCGATGTGGGTGCGGTACATCGCCGCATCCGTGTAGTACTTGCCGAGGCGCGTGCCGGCGAGGCCCGCGGCCGTCGACCCGGCCGTCGTGAAGGCGACCTCGATCGCCTCCTGCGCCAGCCGAGCGGCCTGCACGACCTGACCGCGGATCCGCACGTCCTCGACGGTCGTGAACTCCGGGCCTCCCTCGGCCCACTCCCGGTTCAGTCGCTCGAACTCGCGCAGCGCGCCGAGCATGAGCGTCTGCGACGACTCCGCGAGAGAGACGACCTTGCCGTACCAGAGCTGGTAGTCCGGGCTGTCGGAGCGCGGGATGCGCGGGGGGAAGCTCGAGCCGCGGGACATCAGGCCCTCGTACTCGTCCATGCACGCCAGCGCCGCGCCGATCTGGGTCTGGGTGAGGCCGGCGATGAAGAAGGTCGAGGTGCGGCCGAGGTAGAGCGGGGTGCCGTGCAGCTGGTAGCCCTCGGTGCCCGTCTCGCCCCAGACGCGGTCCTTGAAGTTGAAGGGGACGACGTTGTAGTCGGGCACGAAGACGTCGTCGATCTCGATCGAGTTCGAGCTCGAGGCGTGCAGGCCGATCGTCCTGCCGAAGCCCCAGTCGTCGATGATCGTGAAGTCCTTGCGGGGCAGGATGAACATGTACAGCGGTGCGCTGCCGTCCTCCTGCTGGATCGGCGCGACGGGCATGAAGTGGGTGCCGTACGTGCAGCCGGAGTTGTAGTCCCACCGGCCGGAGAGCCGGTAGCCGCCGTCGACCTTCACGACGGTCGACTTCTGCGGGAAGGCGCGCGACGGGGAGATGAAGGGATGCGCGGATCCGAAGACCTCGTCCTGCGAGCGCTGCGGCCAGTGCGAGGCGAACTGGTAGGCGTGGCTCGAGCCGAGCTCCCACGACCAGCCGACCCCAGGGTCGGCGCGGGAGATCTCGATCGCGACGCGGAAGTAGGTCTCGAGCGAGACCTCGAGCCCGCCGTAGCGCTTCGGGCGCAGCAGGTCGTAGAGGCCGGCCTCGAGGAAGGCCTCGTGGATCTCGGGGGAGTAGGTGCCGAGCCGGGCGTGCTCGTCCTGCAGCTCGCGGATGCGGGGGCGCAGGGCGCGGGCGCGCGCGACGAGCTCGTCGGGCGTGGGCTCGAGCGCCGTGGGGTCCTGCTTCGTCGACATGGGATCTCCGATTCGCGTCGTCGCGAGCGGGGCTCCAGCCCCGGGGATGGTTATAGCTTCGATAACGATAGGGGTCGGCACGAGTGAGCGCAAGACCCCGCCTCCGCCTCGATACAGTGGGGGGATGGAGGCGACCCCGACCCGCGAGGAGCTGCTCGGCGAGCTCGGCGAGCGCATCATCGACGCGTTCCGCGTGCTGCAGCGCGAGGTCACCGTCGCCCGGCCGGGCCTCGTCGCCGTCACGCGGTCGGAGGCGGATATCCTGCGCATCGTCATGGACGAGCCCGGCGCGACGGTCACCGAGATCGCCCGCGCCTTCGGCCAGCACAAGAGCAACACGAGCACCCGCATCGCGGCGCTCGTCGAGAAGGGCCTCGCGCGCAAGTCCTCCGGCGGCGCCGACGGCCGCGAGGTGCGCGTCTACGCGACGGACGAGGCGATCGAGAACCTCGAGCGCTACCGCTCGGTGTGGGCCGAGCGCCTCGACCCGTGCACGGATGCGGACGACGAGCGCCTCGCCGCGACGGTCGAGGTGATGCGCGGCATCGCCTCGGCGCTCGCCGCGGCGCGCCTCGGCGAGGCCCGCTGACCAGCGGTCCCGCGGGTCGGTCTCGATACGCCGCCTGCGGCGGCTACTCGACCGGCGGGGCGCCCGGTCGCTGAGCGAGCGAAGCGAGTCGAAGCGCAGCTTGGGTCGGGTGCCCTTCGACTCGTCGCTGCGCTCCTCGCTCAGGGACCGGGAAGGGCCGGATCGAGACCACGCTGATGCGCGGGTTGGTCTCGATACGCCGCCTTCGGCGGCTACTCGACCGGCGGGGCACCCGGTCGCTGAGCGAGCGAAGCGAGTCGAAGCGCAGCCGGGGTCGGGTGCCCTTCGACTCGTCGCTGCGCTCCTCGCTCAGGGACCGGGGAGGGCCGTATCGAGACCACGCTGATGCGCGGGTTGGTCTCGATACGCCGCCTGCGGCGGCCGATCGACCGGCGGGACTGCCGGTCGCTGAGCGAGCGAAGCGAGTCGAAGCGCAGCCGGGGGCGGGTCAGAAGGAGGTGAAGACGCCCGAGAGGTCGTCGCCGGCCATCGAGCGGCGCAGGACGGTGTCGATGTCCTCGAGCGCGTACTCGCGCGTGAGGATCGGTGCCGGGTCCAGCTCGCCGCGCTCGAGCATCCCGATCCAGCGGGGCATGTCGACGTCCGGGGTGATCTGCCCGTTCTGGCAGCCGATCACCCGCTTGCCGAACACCGTGAGCTGCAGCTGCGGCAGCATCACCTCGGTCGCCGAGTGTGCGACGCCCATGAGCACGATCGTCCCGGCGCGACGGGCCATGAGCACGGCCTGCCGGGATGCGATGTCCGGCCCCGCCGCCTCGAGCACGACGTCCGCGCCGCGGCCGCCCGTGAGCTCGCGCACCGCCTCGACCGGGTCCACCCGCCCCGCGTCGACGACCCGCGTCGCGCCGAGCCGCAGAGCCAGCTCGCGGCGGTCGGGGTTGAGGTCGACGCCGATGATCTCGCCGGCGCCCGCGAGCCGCGCCGCCTGCACGCACCACAGGCCGAGGTGGCCGAGGCCGACCACCGCGACCGACTGGCCAGGCCGCACCTCGGCGATGACGTTCACGGCCCCGAGCGCCGTCGAGATGCCGCAGCCGAGCAGGCTCGCCGTCGCGTCCGGGACGGAGTCCGGCAGGCGGTGCAGCTGGATGCGGTCGACGAGCAGGTGGCTCGAGTACGCCCCCACGCGGCCCGCGGCGCGCACCTCCCGGCCGTCGGGCAGGTCGGCGACGACGGGGTCGGAGCCGTCCATGAGCACC
>MTKZ01043703.1_pt1 | contig 11223 bp, 11 predicted proteins | sample 1042781 | NCBI WGS metagenome assembly MTKZ01 (sample SAMN06212207, study PRJNA360539) | anaerobic digester metagenome | biome: Wastewater treatment plant; material: sludge; isolation source: anaerobic digester fed with sludge from wastewater treatment plant | place: Denmark: WWTP Viborg ...
GGTGGTTGGATACAGGCTGCCAACAGAAGCTGAATGGGAATATGCGGCCAGAGGTGGAAACAAGAGCAAGGGATACAAGTATTCCGGGAGCGATAACATAGATGAAGTTGCCTGGTACAAGGACAATTCAGGGAGCAAGACTCAAGAAGTGGGGAAGAAGGCACCAAACGAGCTTGGCCTGTATGATATGTCTGGAAACGTATGGGAGTGGTGCAGCGACTGGTATGGAAACTACTCAAGCTCGGTACAGACAAACCCGTACAACAGTACAGCAGATCTCTTCCGGGTGCTTCGTGGCGGCAGCTGGCACAACTACGCGACGTACACACGTGTGGCTTATCGCAGCAACTTCTCGCCGCCTGACACGGGCAACTACCTAGGCTTCCGTATTTGCAGGACAGTACAGTAGAAATTGGGGGTTCTATGGTCTTCAGGATAGTAACGGTCACTCAGGGATCATAGGTGTAACCGGTCGTTATAAGTTCAGCTCCACGTATATATCGTTAAGCTGCTCCTGGGTGATCCCAAAAACTATGAAAAATTAAGGTGTTTTCTATTCTTGAGTTCCTCTCTCCAGGCTGATTTTCATTCTTGATATATCCGATAATGGCAGTTCGGAGTCTCCCGGGGATTCTAGAGTAGCCGGGAATTCTATTGTGTTACCGGATCTTCAGTATATAGTCTAATTCTGTCGGGTCTATACGGTCGATTATAAAGGGTTGTAGAAAGCCAAGTATCTGTATCCCTTGATTATCTCCATGTCTGCATAGATGCTGGGAAAGATGGGTGTATAATTTACACACAGTGTGTAAAGGTGGTGAAGTTGTGGAAGATATAAGAGAAAACAAGGAAAGGCATAATATCATGTTGAAACCTTCTTCATGGAAGGTATTGAAGGAGCTCAAGCGTATTCAGGGTAAAAGTGCCAGTGAAATCATAGAACACGCTTTGTGGAATCTGATAAAAACAGAAGGATATAACTCTCTGTACTTCAAGATAATGGCTACGACAGAACCATGTGATCCAGAAGAGAACGAAGAGCTCACCAGAATCTTAGATCAGATGACGGAAGAAGATCTAAAAGTAGTCAGAAGATATGAACTACATCGTTGAACTGACCAACGCGGCCGACAGGCAACTTGAAAAACTCGACCAGAAGCAACAAGACAGGATAAATAACGCCTTACTAGATCTTTGTGAGTTCTATGATGGTTTGTCTAACAAGAAGCCAGATGTTAAACCGCTTACTGGAAAGTATGATGGCCTTCTGAATCTATCTGTCCAGCATCTTTGCTTCAATGAGCGACTTCACACCTGCCTTCTTGAATCGCTGATCTATCCACAAGTTAAGTTCTGTGTTGCTTCCTAGCGAGTTCAACAGCTTTGAAATGGCCAGATCTTCTAGTGTGAAGAGATACAACATTCGCGAACTGAACACTTTCGTCGGGGCTGTAGAGAGATATTGAAGCGGTGAAGAATGCAATAAGAACTGAGTTCAGCATACGATGTCCCGGGCTGATATGATATTGCTTTTCATTTCAGGCGGAACGGACGAGTATTTGAGAACTCTCTGAAGCAAACGGAAGCCATCTAGTAAAAGTCAGCAGCGTTATGGAAGTTGGAAGTGCTGAGCAGAATATATTTCCGCGATCAGATCATAACTGAGAAAAGGATTTGACAGAAGCAATTTCCGCTAGCCTATCAGCGAATAACCGTCCTCGAAAACCTGTACACAGGCTTCTACTACAGCGGGATCGTACAGTCTGCCTGAATTCTTCTTTATCTCATTCAGGGCGAACTCTATTCCCAGAGCTTTCCTGTAGGGTCTGTGGGAAGTTATGGCCTCAACCACGTCGGCGACCGCTATTATTCTCGATTCGAGCCTTATTCCATCGGCCTTCATTCCTTCCGGATAGCCAGACCCGTCGAGTCTTTCGTGGTGCTGCAGTACAATATCGGCGATAGGCCAGGGCAGATCTATGTTCTTAAGTATGTTATAGCCGTTTCTCGAATGCTCCTTTATAAGGCTGAACTCTATATCGCTCAGCTTTACCGGTCTGGTCAGAATCTCCGTCGGAATTGAAATCTTTCCTATATCGTGGAGCAAGCCCGCAACTTTGAGGCGGGTACAGATTTCATCATCCAGACCCATTTTCTTCCCAATGGCCACGGCCAGATCGCTAACGCTCTTCTGATGACCGGCCGTGTACGGGTCCTTGGCGCTCACTATGTCCGAAGCCGCACGGACGAGAGCTTCGAAAGCAGCCTCTAGCTTCTTAGATATATGTTTTCTTTCAGTTATATCTTCACACAGTTCGACAACGCCGATTATCTTCCCATAAGCATCCTTAACCGGATAAGCCCTTATGAACCACGTCGTACCGTTATTGCTCGTTGATTCTCCAGTTTGCTGAGATCCCGTGTCAAGCGCCTTTCTCAGGATGCAGTTCTCACACTTCTTGCCATGCTGCCATAAATCCTTACAGTTCATACCTATAAGCTCTTCCATAGTTGTTCCAAAACGTTCCGCCAGAGCCCTGTTTGCCCAGATTATGTTGAGATCGCTGTCGTAATAGACAATTGTTTCCCTTGTAGTATTGAGTATGAGCGCTTTCTCTTCCTCGGACTTTCTCAGGGTCGCCTGGCTAACAACGAGATCAGTAAAGTCTCTGGCGAATCCTATGAAACGGGAGTCGTTGAGCTTTACGGCCCTGACATTCCAGTATCTCTTCTCGCCCGTCTTTTTAACAAACGCAATTATGTTTTCGGCTTCACCGGTTTCTACAGTCTTTCTGAAATGATTTTTAGCATCATCAAGGCTCTCGGGAGCAATTAACTGTATCAGATTCATGTTCAGCAACTCTTCTCTCGAATAGCCGGTGATTCTGTAGGACGCTTCGTTAACATCGGTAAAGTTTCCTCTCTCGTCTGAGACGAATATCCCGTCCGGGGCACTCTCCACATATCTTCTGAACCTGCTCTCCTTTTCTTCGACCACTTGAAGAAGGCTGTCTCTTTCGGAGAGAGTCCTGGCAAGCTTAATATTCGCAAAACTAAGATCGGAAATCATTTCTGCAAACTTCGAGTAGAAGGTCATCACAGCATCTATAGTCTCCCGGCTCCATCTGGGGATGTTATCCAGCGCCTTTATATACTCGTCTTCGTTGAAACCATACATTCTTGCCTGTCTGCGGAAGAGTTCGTAATCCAGGCTTTCGTCTTGTATAAAAAACTGCCCCAGAAATAGGTTCCCCAGATGGGTGTCGCCCACAATAAGTGGAGTTACCATATCCCACATATTGTTGGCACATTTGTAGAGCTTGAAAGTTCCCGGTTCTACACCCTTTGAAAGTTCGAGATCGCTGTAAAGACAGTTTCTGAGTGTCTCGGGGTTCATACGATGATACTTTGTGCATATTTCCTGCCAGCCGGTGGCAACAAGTATCTTGCCGTTAATATCGATGATTGCCACTCCGATATTGGTCAGTCTGTGAAAGTCGTTCATCAGAGACTGAATGGCCTCGTAGTCCAATATATCCTCAAGTTCCAGATCCCCAATCCCACCTTCGGGATCGAGAATCGCCTTGAGTTTCCTTCTTACTCCGCTCTCGCTCTCCTTCAGTTTCTCTTCAGCGTTTTTGCTTGCAGTTATATCTTCAGCAAAGAGAACAAGACTTTCGACCCGCTCATCCTGGCCGAATACCGGGTATATGGTTGTTTTCAGTACCATTCCTTCTCGCCGGTCTTCTATTATTTTCTGCTTTCCTGTTTTCAGAACTTCTTCGGCGTGAATCTTTCTTGCTTGAGCGAGTTCTTGCGGGACGAAATCATATAGATTCTTTCCAATTAGCGACTCAAGATCAGTGCCAAGCCTTTTGGAGAGAGTCTGATTGGCAGTTATAACCTTTCCTGAAGGATCTATCTGAAACAGTGATTCGGTTGGAGCATTTACAAGAGCCTGAAGCTGAAGGTTTTTCTCTTCAAGCAGCATTTCATTTTGCTTTCGCTGTGTTATATCCCTTACCGTGCTCACTACCAGTCTTTCACCACTATCTTCAATCAGAATAGAGTGTATCTCGACGGGAAAATGATCGCGGTTTCTACGATAATGCAGACTTTCGATCGTTCTAGAAGTGCCGACAGTAGCCTTCGACCAGAATTCTTTGAACGATGCTTCTGTAATATTAATATCGATGATCAACATAGACTCGCCGAGCATCTCTTCTCTGAGATAACCGTAATTTTTTAGTGCAGCATCGTTTATATAGACTATCCTGGCTTCCATATTGAAAACGAATACCGCATCCACGATATAATTGGCAAGATCAGCGAAAGACTTCATAAAACCTCCGTGATACCTGCAGTTCCCCGCTATGCACAATGGAAAAACGTAAATTGATCCTGTGATTATACCATCTGATCGTTTCTTAACAAGCGTGGGTTATGAGTTGCCGTATATATCCAGATATTATAGATAGTGTACAATCCTTTCTTTTTCAACCGTCTATTGTATTCTCTCTTCTTTTCTCACACCTGGTGCTCCCTTAATCAAGAACTTTGACGGGTAGCGCCGAAGAATGGCTCTTATGTTCTTTCGAAAGACGGATCTTATCGCTCTTCCGGCTAAAAAAAGAGTCCCTATTTTTGGAAATCAATTATAATTTTACCGCAAGTCCTGCAAGTATGGGCCACAGGATATTCTGCCGTGAAAGAAAGCATACGCGGCGGCAAATAGATCGCGTTGTGCTTTTCCATTTCTTTTTTTGTGTAAAGCCTGGGCAGTCCTTCGCCGTCTGGCAAAAAGAACACGCCTCCGCGGCTTCTAAGGACCCCCTTTTCCATTAATGTGCTGCAGAACGGACATTTCATAAGTGGTTCCCTCCAAATTCTTATTTATCTTGCAATTTCGACGATTAAGATCTGGCCCTGTCCCATTTTAACAAAGAGAAGGCCAGAGTCAGTGTTATCCCATAATGTCCCCGTATTAGGGCCCGGCGCTTCTCTCTCCTCCGCTGGCTGGGAATGACGGAGAACGTCTCCTAACACTCTTACCAGACCCCACACCCAAATCCACGCTCTTTGAGCGGTGAGATCGCCTAAAAACGACCTGAGAAATGGAAACTCACACAAGTGGATATTTCTTTGTACATAATGTGATAAGTGCTATATTAGTCTTATGAGTGCATTGCACTTAATCTCATCCACTGCATATTTTTTATAGAGATAGTTACAGACCTGAGCGATGCACCTTTCAATGTGGGGTGTGATTGTGAACAAGGTAATTCTTGTAGAGGGTCTTCTTGCCTTTCTTTTGATTGCTTCAACTGATGCATCTGCATGTGTTGCCGGACCCCTTTACTTTCCGGGAGATACTTATAATCTTGGCGATGGAAAACAGATAAATATTTTCCTTGCAAAGCAATCTCTCATGATATTGGATTGGCTATAGGTCGTGTCATTGTGGCAAATGATAATGCTGTCTGTCGCTGGACTAAAGACTAAGAGGCTTCAGGATAGCCAGAACAAATCCTCATAATAACTCAGGAGGTGGAGAAATGAAGAAAGCGGTGTTGCTAACAATCTGCATTCTATTTCTTGCGACTTTTATACTGGCAAAAAGTGGAGAATTCGTTCTGGTCGAGAAAGGCAGCTTCACTATGGGAGACACCTGGGAAGAGGGGGACAGTAACGAAAAGCCAATCCACAAGGTGACATTCGCATACGACTTCTATATAGGCAAGTATGAGACAACTTTCCAAGAGTACGACGCTTTCTGTGAAGATACCGGCAGGAGCAAACCTTACGACACTGCCTGGGGAAGAGGAGCCAGACCCGTAATCGACGTGAGCTGGAACGGTGCGACAGCATACTGTAACTGGCTGAGTGAGAAAGAGAATCTCCCCAAAGCGTATGACAGCAGCGGAAATCTGCTGGACAAAGACGGAATGATAACGACTGATCCATCGAAGGTTGTTGGATACAGACTACCGACGGAAGCCGAATGGGAATATGCGGCAAGAGGTGGGAACAAGAGCAAGGGGTATAAGTATTCTGGTAGCGATAACGTTGGTGACATTGCCTGGTATGATTCAAACTCTGGAAAAAGGACCCAGGAAGTTGGGAAGAAGGAGCCGAATGAGCTGGGCATATATGACATGGGCGGAAACGTGTGGGAGTGGTGCAGTGACTGGTATGGAGTTTACTCCAGTTTGGCACAAACCAACCCATACAACAGTACAATTGGTTCTTACCGGGTGTGGCGTGGTGGTAGCTGTGCCAACGACGTGACGTTCTTGCGGGTGGCAATTCGCCGCAACGGCAGTCCTTCTAGCAAGAGTTATTACCTGGGCTTCCGTATTGCAAGGACGGTGTTTGAGTTTACACTTTAGCGTTTTTGCATTTTTTCACTTTTCTGAGTCTCAGAGCGCCGGGCACGGAGTAGCCTGCAGGTGCTAGGAGATGCAGGAGGTACCGGAGGTTATATGGCCTTCAGGATAGTGACGTTTCCTTTGGACTACCCATCTCCGGGCCGGAAGATGCGTTTATGAGGGCGAGACTCGAAGACTGATAAAATAACCCCACCACAGAACATCTGCCACAATTACCAACAACCTGCGGTAACAGGAACCTACGGAATAATTTGACTTTGTATAGAATATAATAAGTGGTATATTATTCACAGGTGAGCGGAGCGCTTACCAATTCTCGCATAGTCTCATAGACTTCATGTGTTAATACCCGGTGCAAGGCCTCGCTTATGGAGGTGGGGTTATGAAGACTAAGCTTATGTCTGTATGTTTATTCGTGTTTCTCTTTTCGATTATCTTTCTCCTTCTTGGGTGTTTTTTAGTAGACAAACCACCGAAGCTGAACATACCGGACAAGACGGTAGATGAAGGACAGGTACTTCAGTTTGATCTCAAACAATACACCGAGTACAAAGACAAGAACGCCCTCGTTTTTACAATTGTATCCGGTGTTGGAGAGATAACCGTTGCGACATATACCTATACTCCCGATTACGATGTACTGAAGAAGGTTAGAGAGTACAATCCGGCAGCCGAGAGCGTAGATTTCGAGGTAAGCATAAGCGCGAAAGACGGGAAGGGCAGAGAAGCGACCGCCACGTTCACGATAAGGGTAACTGACGTGAACAGACCGCCGGTACTGGACATACCGGACCAGACAATAAACGAAGGAGAAACGCTCACACTCGACCTTCTTGACTACACGGCAGATCCGGATACGCTAGACACCTTCACATACAACCTCATATCCGGAGTCGGGAACATAGAAGGATCTACTTACACCTATACATCTCCATACACAGATGCCGGAACGAAGACTGTAACTGTGAGGGTAACGGACAATAAGATTGGAACCGATCAAAGGGCTTTTGGAATAACGGTCAATAGACTGCCTGTGCTTAACAAGTTGAGCGGTCCGTCTGGAACGATAAACCATATCAGTGTCACTTTTAGCTGGATTGAAGACGATCCCGATGGAAACATAATCTCATACGAGTATAAAAAAGACGAAGGTAGTTGGAATTATCACGTGCCTAGCACGATTTACAAAGTGCCTAGCACGAGTTACACCTGGACTGGTTACTCTGAAGGAGAGCACAAGTTTGAATTCAGGGTACAGGATAACAAAGGAGCGTATTCAAATGTAATAGGCTGGACCTTCAATTATGTGAAAAACCCAGTAGTAGTCGGAGAAATGGTACTCGTCGAAAAGGGCAGCTTCACGATGGGGACGTCTGGAGCTGGAGAATTCAGTAATGAAAAACCTGCCCACCAGGTAACGCTCACATACGACTTCGAGATAGGGAAGTACGAAGTGACATTCAATGAATACGATGCCTTCTGTAATGCAACCGGCAGGAGTAAACCGAAAGACGAAGGCTGGGGAAGAGGAAACAGACCTGTTATCTACGTCGGCTGGTGGGATGCGCTAGCCTACTGTAATTGGCTGAGCGAGAAAGAAGGATTGCCCGTCGCATATAGGCTGATGGGAGAGTCCGCTGAAGGACAGACGTTAGATGCGAGTGGTAATGTGACTACGGACATAACTAAGGTTGTGGGATACAGGCTGCCTACGGAAGCCGAGTGGGAATATGCGGCCAGAGGAGGAAAGTACCACTCGCCTTACAAATACTCGGGGAGCGATAACGTAGATGATGTGGCATGGTACTATAACTACAATTACTTGGAAGGCAAGACGAATGAAGTCGGACTGAAACTTCCTAACGCTCTCGGGACATACGATATGAGCGGAAATGTCTGGGAGTGGTGTTCTGACTGGTTTGACTTCTACACAGGACTACCAGAAACAAATCCGTTCAACAGTACAGATGGTATCCGTCCAGTGTCTCGTGGTGGCAGCTGGAACAGCAGCGCGACGTACACACGTGTGGCTTTCCGCTACTGCTATAAACCCGCTTACGTGAACTTCGACCTGGGCTTTCGTATTTGCAGGACGGTGCCTTGATTACACTCTAGCGTTTTTACATTTTTACACTCTGCTGCGGCTTAGAGTAACGGGCACAGAGTAACCTGAAACGCGAGAAGACACAGGAGATAATAAGGTTTTCAGGACTTTGGATAAACAATTATAGTTAGTCGCCTCGCCCACTAATACAAACAACAAACTGGGTTTTCGTATTACAGCATTGCATAATGTCGAGATACCCGGCGTCTAGGAGTTCCGGGTCGGTGACGAGACCGTCCAGACGACTATCCTGCGCGTGAAAGACACCAAAAAGCACAAGGCGCTCTCCAGGCCAGTAAGATTCCCAAAAGGCGAGGGGTTTTTAGACCATTACTTCCCGCTCGTGAAGTCCTTCCGCCACCATTTTATAAGCCTCTCCGTGTTCTCCTCGTCCAGGAAGTGATATAACTCGTAGAAAGAGACGAGACGGTGTCCGTGGTAAATGCCGACGATTGCCCGGATGATTAGCTTATCGCTGGTGGAGTATTTTCGAATATGCTCCTCGAGGAAGTCGTCTCCCAGATAATCCTCCCCTTCGTATCGAGTCTGTGATAACAATCATCGCTTCTGCAATCAAATTAGATAAGAAGCATATGCTACTATCATAATAGCGGCAATTATATCTGTTTGTTGCCATTATTTGTAGGTGATTCCAATGCGCGATATCGATCTAGACCAAGTCAAAGAATGGTTCAAAGACAATAGATTCCTGACAACCGATGAGCTGGTTAAGAGGCTGAGCCTTGGTTTCCCCAGTGATCATAGAAATTGAGCGAGGTACAGAGAAAGCCGTGTTTGAGTTCGTCAAAGCTTCCTACTCCCGGGTGTTCATCGATCCGACTCCAAGGGAGATAGACAACTACATCCTCGGGTGCGAGAAGTGTTTCGCTGTAAGGCTGCTTGTAACCGAAGCCCCTGTAACGTCCTCCGATGACGTCTCCATTCCGAAACTGGAGAAGATACTTGTCGATCTTGTCTGCGAGAAGGATCTCTTCGTATCGTTCCAGGGTGCTGAATTACACAACATATACCATAGAGCTTTAACGGATTACAATGTCAGTCTGAGCAAAATCAGAAGATATGCGAGCCGTGCGACCCGGAAGAGAATGAAGAGCTCACCAGAATACTCGATCAGATGACGGAAGAGGATCTGAAAATCGTCGATAGCTATGAACTACCGGGTTAGCTTCACGAGAGCGAGCAAACGACAGCACGACAAGCTCGATGCCGCAATCAAGAACAGAATAGACAAAAGTTTCCAGCGACTCGTTAATTACTACGACGGAAAAACCGGCAAGAAAACGGATGTTAGAGGCCTTACCGGCAAGTATTGTAGACTCCTGCGGCTGAGAGTCGGAGATTGCAGGATCATCTTCAAGCTCCAGGGAGATGAGCTCGTGATTCTAGTTGTTGAGATAGTTAAGCGTGGAGACGCTTATAGATAGTTCCGCTTTATACACAGGCTGAAGACCTGGATGATTTGGCGATGATACAACCCGCTGAAAGAGGGCGATCTAATGGATACACGACAGTTCTTGAGAAAAGAAATTGAAACCGTGCCCGATGCTCTCGTAGAAGAAATCCTTCGATTTGTTAGGGTGTTAAAAGAAAGGAATCTGCCTGCCTTAAGCCGCGAGTTGTTGAACGCTTCAGAGTCGGCTCTTGCCAGAGACTGGCTAAGGGAAGAAGAGGATATAGCGTGGAAAAACCTGTAAAGGGTGATGTTGTAGTAATTCCCTTTCCTTTCTCTGATCTCGCCGGAACTAAAAAGCGACCTGCGTTAGTTTTCGCATATGCCGGCGGTGATGATGTCATGATGTGTCGGATCACAAGACGGTCAACGTGGTCTTAAGCAGCAAACAACGGATCTTCTTCCCTACAAATCGGAGAATAGCTCGCAAACGTCATCCGGTTGATTCTTCTAGATCACGCAAGTCTATTAGCAGAACTTCTTTCGGCATGTTCGCTTTGAAACCGGACTTGCTTATGATAACCGGTACTTTGACCCTCTTGTCAGGGATGTACTGCATCTTCTCTATCAGCTCTTCTGCTACTTCAGGTCCAACCGGAGCCTTTCTCCATTTGCACTCGAATACCAGAATTCTGTCGCTCGACTCTCCAATGAGATCTATCTCATAGGTCTTGTCCCTTGTGCCCGGAATTTTGCCCCAGTGTTTACCGACTCTCTCGGGCAGAAAGGGAATTTTTTTGGACTTGTAGAGATCGGGGACGAGTGACTTCACTGTTGATTCAAATGCTCTGCCAACATACTCTCCGAGATTCTCAATAGTATATGATAGGGCCTGTTCGGAATCGAATTCGACGGCGTTCTGTCTTGAATAGATATACTTCATCCAGAATGAAAGGAAGTTGTCTTGAATAGTGTATCTCAGACCGCGTTTTGATTTTGAAAGGAGATTTTCTACCCTGCCGATTATTCCGTAGCTGTTTGTTAGCTCGGAAAGGTATTTCATCGCCTTTGTGCGTTCCATACCCGTTCTATCGACAATCTCGCCGGCATCTCTGTCAAAATAACCGACCGCCTCAAGTACGGAGAAGTAGCCCGGATGCTCCGTTCCAAACTCGCCAATAAGAAGGTTTTTGCCCTCCTCCCGAAGGGGCGCGAACCTGTCAAAGAAGAGTTCTCGAATCTTCTTCTCGAAAGAAGCCCTTTCTTCTAGAAGCCACAGGTATTGAGGAATACCGCCGAGAACCGAGTACCATTCCAAA
>MTKZ01005219.1_pt1 | contig 11210 bp, 9 predicted proteins | sample 1042781 | NCBI WGS metagenome assembly MTKZ01 (sample SAMN06212207, study PRJNA360539) | anaerobic digester metagenome | biome: Wastewater treatment plant; material: sludge; isolation source: anaerobic digester fed with sludge from wastewater treatment plant | place: Denmark: WWTP Viborg ...
AGGGCCGATCTTATAAACAGGGGCGAGGTTATTGTCGGTACAAGAATCCCCAGAAGAAAAGCCTTGCTGTGGCATAATATCCTCAATTTTATTGGAGTGTCCTGCGGATTCTATATTTCCTGGAGAGCCGGTTACTTCTGGATGGGAATACTCTTCCTGATAGTCTCGGGTTTGCTTTACTTCTATTCCGCAAGCTACAAAAGGCAGTTTCTGGTCGGCAACCTTGTGGTGGCAGCACTTATTGCCATGGTACCTCTTCTGGTAGTGCTATATGAGTGGCCCGCGCTTTACAGATACTATGAAGTAAACGCCGTTTCAGCACCCGATATAAACATCATCTTTTACTGGGTGGGCGGTTTTGCGCTTTTTGCCTTTATAACCACACTCACAAGGGAAATAATCAAGGATATTGAGGATTTTGAAGGCGACCTGGCTTATGGAAGAAATACCATACCCGTGGTGACCGGTATCCTTACGGCAAGAATCATTGCCATTGTTCTGATTGCCGTAACAATTATCATGCTTTATGTTGTGTGGAAAATGTTCCTGAATGACAATATAACGCTGCTTTATATTTCACTTGCCATAGTCATTCCCCTGATCGTGGTTATCCGGATCCTGGCTGCCAGCCCGGGCAAGAGCCGGCTTCACAAGGCAAGCACTCTGATGAAAATTACCCAGTGTACCGGTGTCCTCTATTCGGTTGTGGTAAAATTGATCCTCGATCTTAAGCTGGTATGACATGCTGATAGATGAACTCAACAAATACAGGATAATACTTGGTTCAAAATCTCCCAGGCGACAGGAACTTCTCAGAGAACTCGGCCTTGAATTCAAGGTTCAGACAAAGGACTGGGAAGAGGATTACCCATCATATCTGAAAGGCGCAGAAATCGCTCTTTATGTAGCCGGGAAAAAAGCAGAAGCGTTTTTGCAGGAACTGAAGGACAATGAGATAGTAATAACCGCCGATACAATAGTCTGGTGCGACAACGAGCTGCTTCCCAAACCTTCCGGCAGGGAAGATGCGTTCAGGATACTCCGGAAAATCTCAGGAAATACCCATGAGGTGATAACCGGAGTATGCATTCTTTCATGCCTGAAATCAGTATCCTTCCATTCAGTTACCAAAGTCACTTTCTCTGAACTTACAGATAAGGAAATAGATTATTATATTACTAAATTTAAACCCTGGGACAAAGCTGGTGCATATGGGATTCAGGAATGGATCGGAATTGCCGCATGCAGCAGAATAGAAGGCTCGTATTTTAACGTGGTCGGCTTGCCGGCCGAACAGGTATATCACGAATTGAAAAAATTTGTATGATGAAGAAAACTCTGCTAACACTCATTCTTGTTCTTTCATTCAATGGCCTTTTCGCGTCAACACCTCCCGACGAAGGGATATGGATTCCCATCCTGATAGAAAAATACAACATCAAACTGATGCAGGAGAAGGGATTCAGGCTGACTGCCGAGGATATTTACAGTGTAAACCGGGCCAGCATGAAAGACGCCATTGTTAATTTTAACGGTGGATGCACGGCTGAATTCATTTCAGGCAGCGGACTGCTTATCACTAACCATCATTGTGGTTACGGCCAGATACAGAATCACTCCACGCTTGAGAACGACTATCTCACCAACGGCTTCTGGGCTATGTCGCGCGAAGAGGAACTTCCCAATCCGGGTGTCACGGTAACACTGCTGAAATATATGGAAGACGTGACGGAAAAGGTACTTAAGGATATCAGCGACGATATGCCTGCAGAGGAACGTGATAAGCTTATTTCATCACGTATTGCCGACATACAGGCGAAAGCGGAGCAGGGAACGGACTACAGGGCGGTGGTCAGACCCTTCTTTATGGGCAACCAGTATTTTCTTTTTGTAAATGAGACCTTCAGAGATGTCAGGCTCGTGGGCGCCCCGCCTTCAGCAATCGGTAAATTCGGCGGAGATACCGATAACTGGGTATGGCCAAGGCATACAGGCGACTTTTCATTGTTCAGGGTTTATGCCGGAAAAGACAATAAACCGGCTGACTATTCTCCGGATAATGTGCCTTACAATCCGGCCTATTACTTCCCGGTGTCGCTGAAGGGTGTTCAGGAGGGTGATTTCACAATGGTGTTCGGTTATCCAGGAACCACTTCCGAATATGTGCCGTCATATCATATCGATATGGTTAAAAATCATATCAACCCTGCAATGGTGAGTATCAGAACCAGTAAGCTTGAAATTATAGACAGGGCCATGGAATCGGATCCTCTTATCAGAATCCAGTATTCGTCAAAGAAGGCCGGTATTTCCAATGCATGGAAGAAATGGACAGGTGAGATACTGGGACTCGAAAAAATGAACACCATTGGGAAAAAGCAGGAATTTGAAGCAAGACTCACTGACTGGATAGAAGCTGATAATCAGAGAAAACTCAGATATGGTGATATACTGCCGAAATACAGCGAGGTTTACGAGGGTCTTAAGGAATATACGCTGGTAAACAATTACACCGGCGAGGTATTCAACGGCATTGAGGCAATTGTGCTGGCACGCCGGACCTATGAACTTGCATCCCTTTTTCAGGGAGGAAAGACTCCTGACCAGAAGACTGTTGAAAGAACAAGGGAAGTCCTCAGCGCTTATGCTGAAAGATTCTTCAGGAATTACGACAGAGCAACCGATCAGGAACTTTTTTCCACTCTGCTCAGCCTGTATGGCGAAACACTCGATCGTAAATGGCTTGCACCAGAATACCTGAAGCTTAAGGCAACCGCGAACGGCGATTTTAAAAGTTTGGCCCCGAAATTTTACGACAGCTCGGTGTTTACCGACAAGCAGCGGTTTGATTCCTTCATTAATGGTTTCGGGAAATCATCCCTGAAAAAGCTGGAAAAAGATCCGTTTTACATGCTGGCGATAGATGTTTCACGCTTTCTTGGAGCAAACGTACTTCCTGAACTGACGCGTCTTACAAACGAACGTCAGACACTGAACAAGCGCTATATGACTGTCCAGATGGAATACGACAGCACCCGGATCTTCTATCCGGATGCAAATTCCACTCTCAGGGTTGCTTTTGGAAATGTAATGGGATATGAATCCAGGGATGCCGTCTGGTTTAAACCGGTTTCAACCCTGAAAGGGATAATGGAGAAGGATAATCCGGAAATTTACGACTACAACGTTCCTGCCAGGCTGAAGGAGCTGTATGCAAACAGGGATTACGGACGTTACGGTAGTAGCGACGGGGAGATGCCCGTGTGTTTCATTGCCAGCAATCACACCACGGGTGGCAACTCGGGAAGCCCGGTCATCAATGCCGACGGCTTTCTGATAGGAATTAATTTCGACAGGGCCTGGGAAGGCGTGGCCAGCGATATGGCTTTCAATCCTGAACAAAGCCGCAACATTAGCATTGATATTAGATTTGCCCTGTTCATCATTGATAAGTTCGCGGGTGCCGGTTACCTGCTTGATGAAATGACTATAGTTGAATAACCCGGAGATCAACCGCTTTATCCGATTTGATTCTGAATGGTGGCGGTTAATCTCCGGGTTGGCCTGACGGGCAAGGGAATCAATATGCCCTGATTCTCTTCAGTTTTTCAGCATATTCCTGATAAACTGCTTCCTGTGCAGCTATCTGCTCCTTTACCTTTTCCTGCATCCTTTCATTCCTGGGAATATCGCCGGTTGCACGGTCAATATTTGTATCGGCCTTGCCTATCTTCTTCTCGGCTTTCTTTATGTTTCTCTCAGCAGCTTTTTTGCGCTTCTCAAGCTCCTTTATCTGTTTTGCCAGTTCATCCTTTGCAGGTCCTTCCTCCATGGTTAACAGCAGGCGGTTCTGCTCCATGATGGAGGCATTGACAGTGTTCAGTTCATTGGTCTGAAGCGTGATATTCTCATTCTCGGAAGATATCGTGCTGCTGCCTGACTGAATGCTTTTATGCATCTTCGATTTATCCTTTTCAAGTGATGACAGTTCCTTCTGGAGGTCCTTCAGCTTCTTTTCCTCAGCATCAGCCTGACTCTTTGCCACGTCTATATACTTGTTCTTGGCAAATTCCTTAATGAATTCCTGGGCGCTGATAAAAGCCGGGCTTCCCTTTGCACTCTCGATATACTCATCTTTCTTTAACTCAAAGGACGCGAACAACTGAAGCTCTGAATCGAGCTTTGCAAGCTTGCTGTAAACATTGATGTTTCCGGGATCTATCTTCTTGATCCTGGCTCCGAATATCGACATCTCACCATTCTCGTTGACCACCTTTGATTTGGTGCCCGATTCGAGCTGCTTGATCCAGTCCTTGAGAACAACATCAAAATCCGCTTCAGGTATGGTCACCGACAGGCAGGGAAGAACAGACTTTCCTATCTGGATAGAGTCCTCTCCAAGGATTATGGGCTTCTGTGCATTTACTGCAAGAAAGGGCAGTAAAAGAAAGAACAAAATGCTAAATTTTATTTTCATCATAATATAATTTTGATTTTAATGGTATGATAGCCTGCCCCGCTCAAGCGGGGGAACCCACATGTTTGAAAATTATATAAATACGTGTTTGTGTATGCAATACATGTGGGTTTCATGGTTTTAAGGTTTATAACGCAAACATAACTATTTTCTAAATATCCAAATAAACAGATAAAAGCATAAGCAAAGATAACAAAATATTAAAAGCGGTATCTGCACACTTTGATGTTTGCAAAAACCGGACCGCAAAACCTGCGCCCTGTGCCCTGCGCTAATTGTTAATTGCTCATTGTTAGTTGTTCATTGACAATTGCTATTGTAAGCGTTTTTTAGTCGACCTTGCGTCTCGCGCTATTTACAAATTGCCAATTGTTTATTCTAGTCTATCTCTTTGATTTGCTTTTCCAGGGTAGGTATATCTTCTGTAATAGTTCTCCATACAACCTCAACATCTACTCCCAGGTAGTCATGGATGAGCTTGTCTCTCATTCCGGCAATTTCTCGCCAGGGAATTTCGTAGAATATCTGTTTGGTATCAGAAGATATCTTCTTTGATGCTTCTCCGATAATTTCAATGTTTCTGATAACAGCATCCTGTACTAATTCATTGACCGAAAAATCTTTCAATGATAATCCATTGGTGAACTCCTTGATTTTTCTTATACAATCGAGGATGTGCTCGATATATACCAGATCGTCTTTTTCCATTACAGTATGCTAATCAGGTCTTTTTTGATGCTTTTCCGGACTCTCTTGTTTTTAATAGCACCAGTTGTGATCAAATCTACTTTAATTCCAAGTAAATCCGAAAGTTCATTTTCAAGTTTTATTAAAGTTAGCAGTGAAGGTGCTACTTTAAACTTAACAAGGATATCAATATCGCTTTTTCCAGTGGATTCGCCTCTTGCAAATGAACCAAATATTCCTACACTGACAGGTTGATAATCTTTTAAATGACTAAGGATAATATTTTTAACATTCTGTTGGGTCATAATTGTGTTTTATACAAAGCTACTAAAATTACATCATCTGTGGTGCAATTACAAGTTGAAAGTGAAAAGTCGAAAGTTGAAAGTTGAAAGAACGGCACGCGGCTAGCGGTTCGGGATTGAAAGTTCGAAGTTCGGGGTTCAAGGTTCAAAGATTAATATTTAATTGAATTATAGCAGTTCAGGGTAAAGCGTTTAGGGTTTAGGGTTTAGCGTTCAGGGTTTAGGGTTTAGCGTTTGGCGTTTAGGGTTCAGGGTTTAGCGTTTAGAGTCAGTTAAACATCTCATTATAAGAGACTTGCATGATCCCGCGGAGCGGGACTTCGTCGTTTCACTCCTCAGCTTGCCATTNNTGCCCCTGGTTCATAAATATCGTATTTTAAGCCGGATTAGACTTAATTTTTATTACCTTTCAGCGATAATCTGAGCCAATGATCAGGATAATTGCAGATAACAAGATTCCCTTTCTGAAAGGAGTGCTTGAGCCCTGGGCTAGCGTTGAGTATCTTCCCGGCAGTCAGATTGACAGAAATGCTGCCATGCAAGCAGATGCCTTTCTGGTAAGAACCCGGACGAAGTGCAACGCGGATCTCTTGTCAGGTACGCCGGTAAAGTTCATCGGTACCGCCACAATTGGATTCGACCATATAGACACCAGATGGTGCGAAGAAAACAATATCCGCTGGACAAATGCCCCGGGTTGTAATTCGTCCTCAGTTATGCAGTATATCGCCTCCGCGCTGATGCAAATTTCGTTTGAATCGGAATTGTCGCTAAGCAGGCTTACTTTAGGTATTGTTGGTGTTGGAAATGTTGGATCAAAGGTCATGAAACTGGCTCAGAATCTTGGAATGAAGGTTTTGCTCAATGACCCTCCCCGGCAAAGAAAGGAAAATAACGAAATCTTTGTTGATCTCGACCAGGTTCTTGCGAAATCGGATATTGTCACTCTTCATGTTCCTCTTAACAAAGGAGGTATTGACAATACATTCCACCTCTTCGACGGAAATGCTTTCAACAGGATGAAGGAAGGTGCCTGGCTTATCAATTCCTCAAGGGGAGAGGTGGTTGATACGGATGCGGTCAAGGAAGCCCTTGCTGAAGATAAACTGGCCGGTGCTGTTCTTGATGTCTGGGAAAAGGAACCGGAGATCGATATCTCTCTTATGCATATGTCTTTCATTGCTACACCGCACATAGCAGGTTATTCAGCCGACGGCAAGGCCAACGGAACTTCAATGGTTGTGAATGAGCTTTGCAGGTTTTTTGACATTCCCCTGAAAGACTGGTTTCCAGCCGATGTCCCTGCTCCTGAAGAACCTCTGCTGGTGATTGACTGTTATGGGAAAAACCCTGAGGAAATTGCCCGCAGAGCCGTCTTCCATTCATATAATATTATGGAAGATGACGTCAGACTGAGATTCGATCCCTCACGTTTTGAAATGATACGGGGGAACTACCCGCTGCGCCGCGAATTTCCAACTTACTCTGTTGACCTAAGAGACTGTTCGGAAAAAGCCAGAACACTCGTCTCATCGCTGGGATTCAGACTTGTACCATGAGATTCCGACGGAAATCATGTTATAACATTGTTATAACGGAACGGCACGCGGTTAAAAGTAGAAAGTAGAAAGTTAAAAGTAGAAAGTTAAAAGAATGGCTTGAGGCTAAAAGTTAAAAGTTCGAGGTTAGTCAAAAAAAAGTCATTCAAGGTTCGAGGTTCGGGGTTCAAGGTTCAAAGTTTTGTTAAGCGTTAAGTGTTCAGGGTTAAGCGTTTAGGTGATATTGTCTTGCGGTCTTGCGGTCTTGCAGTCCTGCGGTCTCTTCTAATGCGGCACATCGCCTATAATACATTATACATAATACATTGTCATGCGGTCATGCAAGTCTTGCAGGTCGTGTAAGTTGTTCGGGTAGTGTTGCTTATGTGGCTCGTGCCGGATGTGTGATTAGCGCCCTAACTGATAATTGCTAATTGCCAATTGCTAATTGCTAATTGTTTATACATCGCCTATAATACATAATACATAATACATTGTCTTGCGGTCTTGCAGTCTTGCAGTCTCTTCGTCTCATATTCCCCGCGTTTTGCACATTTTTTTAAAAAAAATCAATTTTCCTGTCACATTTTGTAATTTCGATTCGTATATATGTTGTATGATAAACCCGATTCCGGAACTTTTAAAAATCATTGAAATGAAAAACAACAGAAAACCCCCGGTCTTAATGCTCCTGGCCATTGTTTTAATGGCGTTAATAAGCATGCATGGTTGCGGATTGGACGACCCCGCTGATGCCGATTTATTACTTGAAGAACAGATGATAAAAGACGGCACGCACCCGATTCTTGGTTCCTGGAGGCTCTACGCTTTTGTGTCTGCCGACGGAAGTTCTAAAGTTGCCAAACCAACAGTCGAAGAATGCAAAACTTGTTATACCATCGTTATCAAACAGGACAAAACTATCGAAGGAAAACCGACAATTAATGAAATAACCGGTTACTTTGATTTTAAAAACAGTACTATTAAATTGTGGTGGGCTACAGAGGTTTGTACCATTGAACCTGAAGATGAACGCCACCTTGAAGAAATAATACCAAAAATCAATAAATTCAAAATAGAAGACGATCAATTGTTTTTATTCTATCCCGGGAATAATCACTTGTTATTTCACCGTACAATTGAAGAGCCATGAGGACAATAATACATATGTCAATCGCGGCCATCATCATGATGGCAGTGATATCACCATCGGGGTTCTCACAGATAACCACGAATGAACTGCCGGTCAGTTTTAACCTAAATGAGATAAAAGATCCCCCGATACAATATTCGTAGATCCTCCCGATATGGATAAAATACGCGCGGAAGATGCTGCTAACGATACTATTGTAGGAGGGATCCAAAGAATAGCTGTTCCAATTAATATCAATACAAATACTGATTCAGATGGTCAGTGGGAAAAGCTTTCTGATGGAAGCGTTTTGTGGAGAATCTCATTTATCGCCAGTGGTGCAGATGCTCTTTTCTTAACTTACGACAGGTTTTGGCTGCCTGAAGGAGGGAAATTGTTCGTGTACGGACAAGATAACAGTGATGTTATTGGCGCGGTTACACATGAATACTTGCAGGGAGACCAGGATAACCCTGCACCTTTTACTACAGGAATCATCTCAGGTGATGCTATTACAGTAGAATATTTTGCACCATCGTATGTTATATCGAAACCGATAATCAGCATTGAAAACATTTATTATGGCTATAGAAATATCAGCAAATACGGTTTAAAGGATTTTGGTGATTCAGGCAACTGTCAGGTAAATATCAATTGTTCCGAAGGACAGAATTGGCAGGATGAAAAACGGGCAGTGGCAAGAATCCTTTTAACGTTTCCTGATGGGGTAGGATGGTGTTCCGGAGCATTGATCAATAATACTTCTGAGAATTTTAGCCCGTATTTGTTAACAGCGAATCATTGTTTAAGAAATTATTATGATGCAGTTTCAAATGCCTCGGCACCGAACTTGATTTTTTATTGGGACTACGAGTTTAGCGGATGTGACAATCAATCCACGCAGCCCACTATAAAACAAACAATTGGGGCAACTATTGTTGCCAACAACAGCATAAGCGATTTTGCCTTGTTGCAGCTGACTCAAAACCCTAGGAATCTGACTAATTTTAACCCGTACTATTTGGGATGGGATCGTTCCGGAAGTACCGGTGGTTCATGTGGTGTAGGGATTCATCATCCCATGGGAGATGTAAAAAAGATTGCAACCCATAATTTAACACCTGTAAATTCGAATTGTTACAATAACAACTACTGGAAAATAAGTAATTGGTCACAAACTTCGAATGGATGGTCTGTGACAGAAGCAGGTTCATCTGGTTCTCCTTTGCTTAATAATAATCATCATCTCATTGGACAATTAAGAGGTGCGGGTACTTGTTCAAATGAAAACTGTTTAAATCCTGCAAGAGATGTTGCCAACTATGGCAAATTCAGCGTTTCCTGGACGGGCAATGGTGCAACGGATAATCGAAGAAGACTCAATCACTGGCTTGATCCCGCGGGAACAAATCCCGGTACTTTAAATGGAATAAGTCTGTATAGAATCTCCGGCCCATCCATCGTCTGCTCTTCAGGAGCCTCATTTACTGTTAACAATCTTCCAACTGGCGCGACTATTACATGGAGTCAGGGACCCTACCTCACTCGTACTTCCGCGCAGGGAGCCAATCCCTGTATTTTTTCTTCCACCGGCTCCGGCAGCAGCTGGATAAGAGCTACACTGGTCATTGGCAGCAACACTATTACACTGACAGATAAAGTTGTATGGTCGGGAGTACCACAGGTTACAGTAACAGGACCTTCTGTAGGATATATTGGCGGTTCCTATACTTATTACGCGAATACCGCTCCGGGAGCGCAAATAACTTCATACCAATGGACTTTAACTCCTCCTTACGACGGCAACAATATTTACGGTTACGGTTATTGGGCAAACACATCGTTTAATAACCCAAACGGAGGGTACTTCCAGATTGGCTGCACGGTATCCAATAACTGTGGCAGCGGCATAATGGGAACAACTTATATTTCAATATCTGAAACCAAGAATGATTACATTGTTTCACCCAACCCGGCATCGACTATTATAACTATATCTGTTGTGCCGGCAGTACCCGGTGCGAAAGGACTTACTGATTTTAATGCTGTTTATGATGTATCCATTCATGATATGAACGGAGTACTTCAAGGCAGGAAAGAATATTCCGGAGACTGTTTCACGATTCCTGTCGATAACCTGAAAGATGGCAATTACCTGATCAGGATTGATAACGGGAAATTTGTATCGGTTAAGCAAGTTATCATAAAACGCTGATCTGCTGATCGCAGTGGACTTAAAAATAGAACGATAAGCGGGTATTGTTTTACGATAAAAATTCGTGAGTTCTTAAAGCCGACCAGTTGTCTGCTTTTTGTTAAAGCCTTATTGCAAGAGACTTGCGCGATCCCGTGGAGTAGGACTACGTCGTTTCACTCCTCAGCCTGAATGATTTGCACGACTTGCAAGACCGCGACCGAAGGGAGCAAGACTTAAAAGACCTGAGCTCTGTGCAGTTCTTACGCCCCCCGCTTTTTGCAGGGCAGACTCTTCAGGGCTTTACATTATATGGGAGCCTCCGGTTGCACCGGAGATTATTAAAATTGAACCGCTTCACGGTTTCTTTCTTTAACCACTGTCGCGGTTCACCGTACCAGTAACATATCTGCTATAAATATATGTCGTGGATTCTCGTTAAAAGCACTTTTCTGGTTTTTTCCCGACATCGACAATCTGTATTAACTCCCTTTCGTAATACATTGTCTCGCGGTCTTGCAGGTCATGCAAGTCGTGCAGGTCTTGCAGGTCGTGTAAGTTGTTCGGGTAGTGTTGCTTATGTGGCTCGTGCCGGATGTGTGATTAGTGCCCTAACTGATAATTGCCAATTGCTAATTGCTAATTGCCAATTGCTAATTGTTTATACATCGCCTATAATACATTATACATAATACATTGTCTTGCGGTCTCTTCGTCTCCCGTTCCGTCCCGATAGCTATCGGGAGCTATCGGGATTTCTCCCAAGTGAAGGAGCAAGAGGATTCTGCTAATATTGGGAAGAAATATGAACTTTATTATTTGATGTAACAAATTGAACAGCAGGGGCATTTCCCCCTTGGGGGAAACGGGAAAGGGG
>MTKZ01128686.1_pt2 | contig 11208 bp, 7 predicted proteins | sample 1042781 | NCBI WGS metagenome assembly MTKZ01 (sample SAMN06212207, study PRJNA360539) | anaerobic digester metagenome | biome: Wastewater treatment plant; material: sludge; isolation source: anaerobic digester fed with sludge from wastewater treatment plant | place: Denmark: WWTP Viborg ...
TTCGCCCCGCAGGTTAAGGTTTATAGTCGGACGCGGGGGCGGTGTTTTCACGTGCGGCTGAGCGGCGGACGGGTCGGGATATTCGTGCTCTACAACCGCGGCGAGAGGTGGGGGGAGAGCATCCGCGCGCATGAGCGGCACCACGTCGTGGCGCACATGCGACCCGCGTATGCGGATTACCGGCGGNNGGCGGGCCGCGGCCGCGCTGGGGCGGGTGTGCATGAGCCGGCCAAGAGCCGAGTGGGTTGGCGCGGTCATACTGAACCAGTTGCGGGCGGAATACATCGCCCGCAGTTACCGCGATGCAACCCGCCACGATTGGGAGGCCTACGGCCGGAGGGCCAGTGCGGAGGTGCGGCGCGATGCGTGGGAGCGGATGACGACCTGGTCCAGGCGCTATGCGACCGCGCGCAAGGCGACCGCGGTTGCGCTTGCCGCCGGTCCCGTCGACTGAGAGGGCAACATTCGCCGGCGGCGGGGGCGTTGCAGCCGGTGCAGGACTTTGAGTTGTCCGCAACCCGGCAGCAAGTGGCAGGTTGTGCGCGGGAGGGGCGCATTTTGCGTGAGGTTCACTCGATACGGTGCGGCGTTGTTGCGGAATTCAAGCAAAACCGCATTGGCACGATTTGTGTTAGGGAAGATGGTTTAATCATGAAACCGCGCGGCATGATGCTGGGCTTATCGTTTTGGCAGCCTCATTCTGGGGGTATTTTTCTCTTTCCATTTGACTGGAGGTGGAGTTTTCTGTAACCACCATCGGCTGCTTGCCGGTTAACCCAACCATGGCGGCCAAAGTTTTGTCGGCATCAAGCCACGACAGCAATGCTGAATACTAAGTCATTCTTAACGGTTGATTTCGGAGCGGGCAGTCTCAAGCTGGCCGAGTTCGAGGTCAACGAGGCGGGCGGGTTGCGCCTGAAGCAATACGGCCTCAAACCGCTCGGCGCGGAGGGGGCGCAGGAAAGCACGCGCGAGGCGGCGACACTCAAGGCATTGCAGGAGATGAGGACCGAGAAGGGCATCAAGGCCCGGACGGTCAATGTCAGCGCGCCGGGTTTCCATGTCTTTTCCAAGTTTGTCAAGCTGCCGCCGGTGGATGCGGGCAAGGTGACGCAGATCATCCAATATGAAGCCCAGCAGAACGTGCCGTTCCCGCTGGAGGAGGTGGTGTGGGATTACCAGATACTCGGGACGACTCCCGGGGGCGAACTGGAGGTGATGCTGGTCGCCATCAAGGCGGACGTGGTGGAGGGGCTGTTCCGGGTGACGGAGGCGGCGGGGCTGCACCTGCAGTTGGCGGATGTCTCGCCGGCGGCGCTCTGCAACGCGTTCCGCTACAACTATGGCGATCTGGAGGATTGCACGATGCTGCTGGACATCGGCGCCAAGACCAGCAACCTGCTGTTCTTCGAGAAGGGCAAGGTCTTTTCCCGCAGCATCAACCTGGGCGCCAACTCCATCACGCAGGACTTCGCCAACGAATCGAAGCTGAAGTTTGACGTGGCGGAAAAGCTCAAGATTGATGAGGGATTCGTGAGCCTGGGTGGCGCGTATGAGGAACCGGAGAATCCGCACCAGGCGGCGATTTCCAAGATCGCCCGGCAGTTCATGACGCGGCTGCATATCCAGGTCAATCAGACCATGCAGTTCTACCGGGGCCAGCAGGGCGGCTCGGCGCCGCAGCGGCTGTTCCTGTCCGGCGGCGCGTCGGTGATGCCCTACACGGCCCAGTTCTTCGCCGAGAAGCTGAACGTTCCGGTCGAGTATTNNACATTCAGCTCGACCCGGCGCTCAACCTCGAGGAGCTGGCGCGGGTGGCGCATTCGCTTGGCGAGGTTGTGGGATTGGGGCTGCGCAACCTGGCGCACTGCCCGGTGGAGCTCAATTTGATGCCGGAGAGCACGCTCCGCTGGCAGAGCTTCAACCAGAAGAAACCTTATTTGCTGGCAACGGTCTGCAGCCTGGTGGCGGTGGTGGCGGCGATGGGGTTCCTGTTCGACAGGCTGGCCGGCGTCAAGAAGGAGGTTTTGGCCGCAGCCCAGAGCGACGTCAAGCCGCTGGAGGACAAGGATCGAAAGTTCAAGACGGCCTACGGTGATTTGAAGAAGACGCAGGCGGAGGTTGATCAAGTCGTAGGCTGGATACAGGACCGCTACTATTGGGCGGATGTGTTGAGCGAGCTCCGGCAGGTGCTGGTGAAAGTGGAGCAGACGACCAAGAGCAAGCTGCGAACCGACGCCGGCGTGTGGATTGAGTATTTGACGACGACCACTCCCAGGCCGGTAGAAGAGGCGGGGCCGGGATTGGCGGCCGAGCCGCAGCAGGAAGCCCCGTCTCCGGATGACGCTTACGCCAGGCGCTATCATCTGGAACAGTCAGCAGAGCCGGCGCCCGCGGGGGCAATGCCCGTGCCGCGCCCTTCCACGGATGTTCCCACGGATGTGCCGCCTGATCAAATGGCCCCAGCCGGCACCAATGAAGTTGGCACCATCAACCTTGCGTTCCGTGCCGTGAGTCTGAAGGACGTCTCGGGACAGGCCGATGCCGACAAGGGCATCGCCTACACCGTGCTGCAGGAATTGCAGAACAGTCCGCTGTTTGACCCGGCCCCACAAGCGACCCGGATCTCGAGTGAATTGACCCATGATGAGCCGACGGGCACGTTCACATTCAGCATCATCGCCAAGCTCAAGCGCCCCCTAAAGTTATAGGTTATGGACTGGATCAAGCGTAATTTGTACTTCCTGGTCGGGGGTCTCCTGGCGTTGGTGTTGATGGCCCTGGCCGGCTGGTATCTATACTCGAAGTGGCGGTCCAACGCCGAGACCCTTGTCAAACTCGAGGAGCAATACGACAAGCTCAAACGCTTGAATGAACAGAAGCCCCATCCCGGGTCCGGGACGGTGGACAACATCAAAGCTGCCGAAGAACAGCAGGTTGAGCTGCGCGCCTACCTGCAGAAGGCCCGCGAGTATTTCAAGAAATGCCCCCGCATCCCCGATCCCGAGTCAGGCCCGGTAACCAGCCAGGACTTCAGCTCGGCGCTGAGCCGGACAATTGACGATCTGCAGCGGGCCGCCGACAAAGCCAGCGTGAGGCTGCCGGCCCGGGAGAGCACCGGCGCCGGCTCATACAGTTTTTCGTTCGCGGCCCAAAGGTACCAGCTGGAATATGCCCCGGGCAGCCCCGACCAGCTCGCGACGCAATTGGGCGAGGTCAAAACCATCTGCGAGGTTTTGTTCCAGGCGAAGGTCAACTCACTGGAAAGCCTGCGGCGCGAGCGAGTTTCGGCGGACGATCTCAAAGGCCCGCAAAATGACTACTTGCCTGATAAATCGGTGACCAATGAACTGGCGGTGCTCTCGCCCTATGAAGTGGTGTTTCATGGCTTCAGTTCGGAATTGGCCGCGGTGCTGGCGGGTTTCGCCAGCTCGCCTTTCGGTTTGCAGGTGATCTCCATCAACGTCGAGCCCGCCCCGGCAGTGGTTGCCGCCCCCGGGCAACCGGCGCCGTTGGTTTACGGCACCATGCCCGCGTCAGCGTATACCCCGCCCCAGGCCGAGGCTGCGCCGCCGATGGCGGCCGAGCCGCCCATGTCGTTTGCCGAGCGTTACGAACGCGGCGGCCGCGGGGGTGCCCCGCCTCCGCCTCCGGCGCAGGTGCGCTACGCTCAGCCCACGGCTCGGGCGGCCTCGCCGGCCAGCCGGGGACCGGTGCCGCCGGCGCTCAACGAGAGGCAACTCAAGGTTACCTTGCTGCTGAACGTGGTGAAACTGCTTCCTCCCATTCCTCCCAAGTAAAATGGACTTCCTGAAGAAACATTACGAGAAGGTCCTGCTGGGCGTGGTGCTGCTGGGCCTGGCGGTGGCGGTGGCCTTTCTGCCGCTCAAGATTGCCGGCGAGAAACAGACGCTCGAGGAGATGCGCACCAGACTCATCCATCCCGACGTCCAGGAGCTCACCAACCTGGACCTGAGCATGGCGGATAACGCGCTCAAGCGGATGGCCGTGCCCGCAGTGGTGGATTTTTCCGCCCCGAACAAGCTGTTCAATCCGATGACGTGGCAGAAGACGCCCGAAGGGCGGCTGATCAAGGCGGATGCTGCCAGCGTCGGCCCGAATGCCGTGGCCATTACCCGGCTGACCCCCCTCTATCTGAAGCTGACCCTGGACGAGGTGACGGCGACCGATTCGGGATTGCGCTGCAAGATCGGGGTCGACAACGAGGCCGCGCTGAACCTCAGGGACCGCAAGAAACAGCGGTATTGCAGGCTTGGCGACAAGAACGACACATTCGTCGTGCGCGATGTCAGGGAGGCGCCGAACAACCCCACCAACGCGACGGTGGTGCTCGAATTGAACGACGGCGGGCAGCGCGTGGAAGTGAGCAGGGAGCAGCCGTTCCGGCGCGTCGCGGACTACACGGTGGATTTGAAGTACGGCCCGGAAAACAAGGTATGGACCGCGCGCCGGGTTGGCGCGCTGCTGGCTTTCGGTGGCGAGGAATACAATATCGTTGCTATCACGGAGGACGAGGTAGTATTGTCCGCCAAGTCGAATTCGAAGAAATGGACCATCAAAAACAGTGCTACTGCCGCCCCTTGAACCGCGTTTGCCGCTTGTCTAAACGCATCCGAAACCATGAATAAAGCAGCCATTCTCTCCCTCGCATTGATACTCCTGTTCATCGCCGCTCCGGCTTCCCGCGCGCAGATGCAGCCGCAGGNNGAAGCGGTTTACCGCCAGGCCAATCGCATCACGCTGCGCCAGAAACTGGCCGATGCCCGGGCCGCGCAGGACCGCCAGGCGCTGGCTTCCGCCGCCAAGCTTTACGACGACTCCTGGGAGCTGGTGCAGAAGATCGGGTCCGGCGTGGAGGCGGAGCGGGACCAGACGGTTGCCGGCCTGGCCGCCGTCCGGCTGGAGCTGGCCCGGGTTGCCCAACGGCGCGGCGATTACCGGGAGGCCCGGACGCAAGTGGATGACGTGCTGCGGGTGGACCCCACAAACGCGGCTGCGGTCGAATTCAAGCGCGGCAACGAGAAGCTGCTCGCCGCGCAGCGGGGCTCGATTCCCAGCGAAGAGGTTCGCAGCCAGGTGCCGGCGGTGGTTGAAGAGAGGATCACAGCCAGCACGCTGGTGCATGACGGCAAGCTGCTTTACGAAATGGACAAGCTGGATGAGGCCGAGGCCAAGCTCAAACAGGCCCTCCTGTTGGACAAGCAGAATGAAGCCGCCCTCTACTATCTGAACCTGGTGTCGGAAGCCAAGTTTATCCGGGCCGCAAAAAGGCACGAGGTGACGATGCGGGAAGACATCCGCGCCGTGGAGCAGGCCTGGGCCAACCCGGTCAGCCGCGAGAAGCTTCTCGTTCCCAATCCCTACGCCCAGACCAACCTGGTCCACACCAGCCAGGGACGCCAGTCCATCATGATCAAGCTCGATCGCATCCGGCTCGACAGTGTGAAGTATGACAACCTGCCGCTGGGAGAGGTTATCATCAACCTGAACGATGAGTGCAAGAAACGCGACCCCGAGAAGCGCGGCATTAACTTCCTCATCCACTTTGCCGGGGAAGCCGCCAGCACAGGTCCGCAGCCGCTGATTCTCGGCCCGGACGGCAATCCTCTCCCGCCGCCCATGCCGGACCAGGTGGACATGAGCGCCATCGCCATCAAGATTAATCCGGCCCTGACCGACATCCGGCTGGCGGATGTGTTGGACGCGATTGTGCGGGTGGCCGACCGGCCGATCAAATACTCCATCGAGGATTATGCCGTGGTGTTCTCATTGAAGCCGCTGGAGGCGACCCCCGTTCCGTTGTTCATTCGCACGTTCAATGTTGATCCGAACACGTTCTACCAGGGCCTGCAAGGGGTGGGCGCGTACGTGTTTGGCGAGTCTATGAACGTGGGGCAGAACCAGGGCGGCGGCGGCTTCGGCGGCGCCCAGGGCGGCATGACCGGCGGGCAGAACCAGAACCAAATCTCGGGCGCGATTATGTCCCGTGTCCGGGTCGCGGGCGGCACGGTGATGGGAGGCCGGCAGGGCGGAGGTGGGATGGCCGGTGGAGAGACCTCCGGGGGCTTGAATTTCCTTACCCGGACCAACGACATGTCGGATGTGTCGCGCGCGGCCATCAACTTCTTCTCCAGCCTGGGGGTGGACCTCGATCCTTCGAGGAATCCCGGCAAGGCGCTGTTCTTCAACGATCGTCAGGGCATTCTCATCGTCCGGGCCACGCTGCAGGATTTGGACATGATCGAGGCGGCGATCCAGGTGCTCAACACTGTGCCGCCCCAGATCAACATCAAGTCGAAGATCATCGAGGTATCGCAGAATGACACCAAGGCCCTGGGGTTCGATTGGTTCCTGGGAAACACGCTGATTAACAACGGCAAGATTGGCGGGCAAGCCGGCACCGCTCCTTCTTTTGTTGGCGAGCCGACCGCCGCCAATCCCGTTGGGGTGTTCCCCGGGAATCCCTATGCGTCACCGCCGACAACCATCGCGCCCACCGCCACTGATACGCTCCTGACTTCCGGCCTGCGCAACCCGTCCACGACGCTCTTCACGCTCACCGGCATCCTGACGGACCCGCAGTTTCGCCTGGTAATCAAAGCGCTGCAGCAGCGGCAGGGGGCGGAGCTGCTGGCTCAGCCCGAGGTCACCACCACCAGCGGCCGGCAGGCGCAAATGAAGGCTGCCGACGTCAAGAGCATCGTTACCAGCTACAGCTTCAGCCAGGCTCAGGCCACCGGCGTGGCGACGGGCACGGGAACCACTGTCAACCAGGCACAGCCCACCGTGGTGTACCCGATTCCGGAGCAGATGGAGTTGGGGCCGGTGTTGGACGTGATTCCTTGCGTGCTGTCGGATGGCTATACCATCAACCTGACTTTGATCCCCACGCTGACGGAGTTTGTCGGCTACGACAACCCCAATGAGGTGGGGGCCTCCACGGCGATCAACCAGTCATTGGCGGGGGGCTTGATCATGGTGCCCACCGTGCTGCCGCATTTCACCGTGCGGCAGGTGGTCTCCACCGTCAATGTGTGGGACGGCCAGACAGTGGTTCTGGGCGGGCTGCTTTCCGAAACGGTGACAACGATCAAGGATCAGGTGCCGGTGCTTGGCGACCTGCCGCTGGTGGGGCGGCTCTTCCGCAGCGAGTCCAAGACCTCCGGAAAGAAGAACCTGTTGATCTTCGTGACCCCGACCCTCATTGATCCCGCCGGCAACCGGTTGCACACGGACGACGAAATGCCATTTGCGCAGACTGGCATTCCAACGCAGCCGCCGGTGGTGGCGGGGGCGGAAAGGAACGGACGAACGTGACCCGCTGGCCCGTTGAACTTGCCCAGGCTGTGAGCGTCACACCATAGGTCATCGCAATGCGTGAATGTATGTCTTTGCCACTGTTTGTCCGGTCCCTGGTAGTTGGAACTCTGGCCGTTGCCTTCCCTGCCGTTGTTCTTGCCCAGACCAACTCATACAAGACCAATGGTGTGGAGTACGCCATCGCCGGGGCTTTGCCCGGAGACCAGGTCCATCCCGGCCTTACCATCAGGAATACCGGCGGCTACCTCGTTTGGGAGGATAACCTCACGGACGGCGATGGCCTGGGTATCAGCGCCCTGCAACTCAACAGCAGCCTCTCCGGGACCTATTCGCCGTTCCGCGTTAACGCGGTTGGCGCGGGCGACCAGGAGCATCCCCAGGTCTGCCGGCTGAGCGGCGGCGGGACGGCTTTTGTCTGGCAGGGGGGCCGGCGGGGCTATCAGAATATCTACGCCCGGTTCCTGTCGTCCGGCGGCACATGGGTGACGCCTTCGAGCGACGTGTTGGTCAATACCTTCACCAACAACTTCCAAATCACGCCGGCCGCCGCGCCGCTGGTTAATGGCAACGTGGTGGTAACCTGGGGCAGTTACAACCAGTTCAGCGGCAACAGCCTCCAGGATGTTTACGCGCAGATTCTCACGCCGACCGGCCAGAAGGTGGGCGGCGCGGTGCTCGTCAACCAGTTCACCAGCTTTAACCAGCGCACGCCGTCCGTCGCGGCGTTGAGCGATGGGCGGTTTGTCGTGGCGTGGGTATCCGAGCAGCAGCGCTTTGACAACAGCATTGACCTTTACGCCCGGATCTTCAGCGCGAACGGCTCGTCCGCCGGCGGCGAGTTTGCCGTCAATACCTTCACCAATGTGTGCGCCAACCCGAACGTCGTGGCTGCTCCCAACGGCGGGTTCATTGTTGCCTGGTCTGAGAAGGACCTGACCAGTTTCCGGACCAACAGTTGGGACGTCTATGCCCGCGCCTTCCAGAACACCGGCGCCCCCGCCGGGACGGCGGTCCGCCTGAACCAGCAACGCTTCGGGGACCAGTTCGCGCCGACCCTGACGGCGATTGGCTCGGATGTGATGGCGGTCTGGACCAGCCTCAGCCAGGACAACTCGAGCGCGGGAGTGGTTGGCCGGTTTTTGGGCAGCGATCTGACGCTGCCGGGCGATGAATTCCGCGTCAACACCACGACGGTCGGGTCGCAGATTCATTGCGCGGTCGCCTCAGACAAAGCCGACCGGTTTCTGGTGGTGTGGAGCAGTTTTGCGGGCCTGAGCTCGGGCTTCAACCTTTACGCCCAGCGTTATGCCCGCCTGGTCCAGCCGCTGGCCGCGCCGGAACCGCCTTTTGTGACCGTCTTGAGTTCGAACGCTTTGAGCGTGACCTGGCCGCCCCTGGCCGGGTTCAACGTGGCCTCTTACGAGGTCTATGCCGACGGGGCGGAAACGCCGACCGCGGTGGTTACCAACACATGGTGGACAATGACCGGCCTGGCGCCCAGCTCCACACACAGCTTCCGTTTGGCTTACGTTTTGACCGATGGCCGCACCTCGCCCATCTCCGGCGCGACCACCAACACCACCTACGGCACGCTTACCTGGGGCGGCATTCCTTACGAGTGGATGGTTTATTATTTTGGCACCGACCTTTATAGCTGGTTCTGGATCTATCCGCCGCATGCGGATACCGACGGGGACGGCGCCTCGAACCTCAACGAGTTCCTCGCCGGCACCTCCCCGATCAGCGCGGCCAGCGTCCTGCGCGTCAAGCTCCAACCCACCTTGCAGGGGGCGTTCCTGGACTGGAACACCCAACCGGGCCTCATCTACCAGGTGCAGAGCTCGGCCAACCTCAAGAACTGGACCAACCTCGGGGGGATGCGATTCGCCCCGGGCACGCTCGACTCTATGTATGTCGGCGGCACGACGGCCGGTTACTACCGGGTGTTGCGGATGCGCTAACGGAACCTCTCATATGTCGCGTTTTCTCAATCATTGTGGCGGCTGGATGGTCGGGCTGAGCCTGGCGGTCGCCGCGCAGTCGGCTTCAGCCTTCTCGATGCTCGGCCCGGGCGAAGACTGGCAGGAGCTCACGATGGGCTACCAGAAGTTTCACTACATATCCTTGCCGGCCAGCGGCTGGACGATACACGGCGATGACTTCGCCTGGCATCCGCAGAACAAGGGGGAGGAATTCCGCTGGAACACCAAGGTGTTGTATTATGCCTGTGACCAGAGCTTCCTGGACTATTTCGGCGCCAACGGCGTGGCGGCGGTTGACGCGGCAGTGGCTGTTTTCAACAGCCTGCCGAATGCGTCCGACGCCGATCTCAACGCGTTTCCACTCGAGGCGAGCCGCATCAATTACACTGCCTCCGCCCTGCACCTCTATGATTTGAAGTCCACGGTCATGGAGCTGCTTATCGAGCGGCTTGGGTTGATTGATCCGGAACGCTGGACGTGGTGTATCCGCGCCCGGGTTCTGCCGCCTACCCTGTCCTGTCCGCAGTTTGATTTCGCGGTCGTCCAGCGCAACTTCGATCCCCTGACCGGGGAGCCGTCTCGTTATGTCAACGGCACGTTGTTCACCTATGAAATCGAGCAGGTCTGCGATCCGTATGATTTCGGCGATGCCGTGGAGTTTCTGGTGGACCCGAACGCGGAGGCCTCGGCGAGATACAGCGCGCTGGCCACGCCCAAGCTCTCGCTGCCCGACGAGACCTTTTATGGCTGGTTTCACACCGGCCTGACCCGCGATGACATGGGGGGGCTGCGCCACCTCTACGCCACCAACAACGTCAACATCGAGGGCGGCGGGACCAACGCGGTTACCTACGTGGTGGACACCAGCACGACGAACCTGTTGTTCATGTCAAACCTGACATTCCTGGCTTCGCAGGCGGTGACCAACAATGCGGCGGCGTTGCAGGGGCTCTTTCCGGGCTTGAGCATCGCCTCCTCGATCCCGGTCTTCACCAACGTCTTTGTTACCAACATCACGGCCTACTTTACCAACTACCCGTTTGATCAGATCGGCACGCCCCAGCACTTGGAGTTTGCGACCAACCGCACGCTCACCGTCCAGACCTGGTATCACCACACCTTTAACAACCTGGCGACGGTTAAGATGATTAACGGCGTTTGGACCGTGGTCCCGCTGCCGGACATTTCCGACCACACCAACAGCATTTGGCTTACGGTCGAAACGACCTATATCACCAATCGCCCCTGGAGCCCCGCGGGAAGCCCGCTGGTTACCAATGTTACCAGCGTCACATTCCAGACCAACATGGTGGCAGGACAATACTTCGTGCTGCCGACCAACGCGTGCGGCGTTTCGATTGCCACGTGGCAGGCCACGCTGACCAATTTCTACACCAACGCGGTGTTGTCGGCAACCAACACGCCGACTGGCGATACAAATTCACCGGCGGGCAATACCAACATTTTCAATCAGATCGTCATTGAGTATTTCACCAACGACGTCTTTCAAATCAACCCCGTGCTGTGCGTGTCCAACAGCATCGGGCTGCGGCAGGGGATAGAGAAGGTCACGTTCATCCGGCGGGATTACGACTCTCTGCTGGGCCAGTTCTATAGCCCGATTACGAACAACTACACCCTGACCCTGGTGACCAATGAACTGGTCAACGGCACCAACAGAACTATTCTTGTCCCGCAAAAGGTACAGCGCGTGGTAACCACCCCGGACATATTGTTCACGGCATCCGATCTCGCGGGGGGATTCCCCTCCATCCCGACGGTCATTCGTTCCACCCCGAGTTTTGACCTCACCGGCGCGCAGCCCAACCTGGCGGGGCCGGGCGTCATCCGCGGGCCGGTCACCTTCCAGTTCAACAAGGTGGGG
>MTKZ01018439.1_pt2 | contig 11202 bp, 8 predicted proteins | sample 1042781 | NCBI WGS metagenome assembly MTKZ01 (sample SAMN06212207, study PRJNA360539) | anaerobic digester metagenome | biome: Wastewater treatment plant; material: sludge; isolation source: anaerobic digester fed with sludge from wastewater treatment plant | place: Denmark: WWTP Viborg ...
GCGCTGGGAAGCGCTCTTCGCCGAGCACCTCTCTCGCGGGCTCCTGCCCGGACGTGTCATTCGCAGCGACCGCGGCAGTGCGCTCGTCGCCACTGAGCACGACGTCGTGCGCGCCAAGCCGTCGACCCGGCTGCTCAAGGCTGCTCAGCGGTCCTGGGACCTGCCTGCAGTCGGAGACTGGGTGGCGCTGCGCGCGACGACGGACCTCGACGTTCCCCTGATCGAGGCCGTGCTCGACAGGACGAGCTCGATCGCAAGAGGCAGCTCGGTCGGGGCCTCGGACGTGCAGGTACTCTCCGCCAATGTCGATGTCGTGTTCGTCGTCCATCCCATCGCCCAGGCGCCCAACCTGCGACGCATCGAGCGGGAGCTGTCCCTGGCATGGGAATCCGGAGCGCGTCCGGTCGTCGTGCTCACGAAGGCGGACCTGTCTGCGGATGTGGAGATGGCGTGTCGAGGTGTCGAAGAGGTCGCCTTCGGGGTGGACGTCGTAGCGACGAACGCGCTCACGACAGACGGCGCCCGTCCGCTGACCGACTTCATCGTCAGCCGCCACACCGCCGTGCTGATCGGCCCATCCGGGGCCGGCAAGTCCACGCTCGTCAACGCCTTGCTCGGCGAGGCGCGGCAGGCCACCCGCGAGGTGCGCCTCGGCGACGGACGGGGGCGCCATACGACAGTCGTGCGCGAGCTCATAGCGATTCCCTCCGGTGGCGTTCTCATCGACACGCCGGGCTTGCGGGCCCTGGGACTGACCGGATCGGAGGCGGGGATCGCCTCGACCTTCCCCGACATCGAGCAGGTCGCACGCGGCTGCCGGTTTCGCGACTGCGCCCATAGCGGCGAACCCGGGTGCGCCGTCGCGGCCGCGGTCGAGTCGGGTGACCTGCCGCAGGACAGACTGGACAGCTTCCACAAGCTCATCCGTGAGGCCGAGGTCGCGGCGGCCAGGACAGACGCTCGCCTGCGCGCACGGGAGGAGCAGAAGTCCAAGACGATCAGCAAGGCGGCGAAGGAGTACTTCCGGCACGTGGGCCGGAAGTAGCGACCGCCGGATCGAGGAGGAGCCCTGGGTGTGACTGACAAGCGGATCAAGCTGACTCGCCGCGGCGCCGGCGGCCTCACGGGAGGCCGGCGCGCTCTCAGCTCATCCGCGGTGCGACCTGCGGGCCTCGTCCTCAGCAGCCCTCGCCACCCGCACGCTCACGCCCTGTCGGGCCGCATACCGTCGCCCGATCCAGAACGACGCGGTCGCATGCAGGTGCTCGCCGGTGATGTGCCGAGCGCGGTGGCGCCGCCCACGGGCTGTCGCCTCCACCCCCGTCGCCCTTGCCGCGTGGAGGTGTGTGAGCGGCAGAAGCCCGAGTTCCGCGACCTCGACGGTCGCCGCGTCGCGTGCCGTCTCACGGCCTCCCTGGACCTCGGCCGGCTTGTCCCATCCCATCCCCTGGAAGAGGGTGACGATGTCTGAGACCCCGACCCACTCGCTCCCACAGCGTCCGCCGACGGCGCAGGAGCTCGGCCTGGGCCGTGACCGCGGCCTGCCGCCGTCAAAACGTGTGACTCTGGAGAACTGGCAAGGATGGCCCTGGAACCGCTGGTCGTACCAGCACATCGACGAGCTGATCCCTTGCGCGATCATCGGCGCGAGCACTGATGCGTCCGTTGGGCTTCGCGACGACGGACCCCGGGAGATCGACGTCGGGTTCACAACGACGGGAGGCCGGCGCCGGCGCCTGACCACCTTCTTGCGGCAGACGTGTACGGACGGGTTCCTTGTGCTGCACCGTGGGCGCATCGTCATGGAGGTCTACGACAACGGCATGACCCCCACGTCCCGGCACTTGCTGCAGTCGGTCTCCAAATCGATCACCGGCACCGTCGCCGGCATTCTCGCCGACCGCGGCCTGCTCGACGTCGGACGGCCCGTCAGCGACTACGTGCCGGAGCTGGCTTCAACGTCGTTCAAGGACGCCACCGTGCGGCATCTGCTCGACATGACCGCGGGGACGCGCTTCTCTGAGGACTACGAGGACCCGGAGTCCGACATCTGTCGCTACGAGTCCGCCGCGGGGTGGCGGCCCGGCGAACCCGGCGATTCCGCGAGCCTGCTGGACTATGCGGCCCAGCTGCCCAACCACCGGCGACACGGCGACGTGTTCGAGTATCGTTCCATCCTCACGGACCTCCTCGGCGTGGTCATGGAGCGCGCCGGGGACGGCCGCTTCGCACAACTGACGAGCGACCTTCTCTGGGCGCCGATGGGCGCCGCCGACCCGGCACTCATCACACTCGATCCGGGCGGCAATCCCATGACCGACGGCGGCATCGCGGTGACGCTGCGTGACCTCGCGCGCTTCGGGCTCCTCCACGCGAGAGGGGGCGAGGCGCGCGGTCGGCAGGTCGTCCCGCCCACATGGATCGCCGACACGCTGGAGGCGAACGACGCCTGCCTCCGCGCCTGCCGGCGCCCTGGCTCCGACACCCTCGAGCGCTTTCCCGACGGCCATTACCGCAATCAATGGTGGGTGCCGGTCTCGCGCGGTCACGTGCTCCTGGGCATGGGCATCTACGGGCAGTTCCTTTACGTCGACCTCGAGGCGGATGTCGTCATCGCCAAGATGTCCACTCTCCCGTTCCCGCTGGACCCGGGGGTCTCCGCAGACCATCGTCGCGCTTTCGCCGCGATCGTCCAGGCACTCGGAGAGGGCGTGTGAGCGGACGGTGAGTCCGAGACCTCTCGAGGTCGGGGTCCCCGTCCTCGGGTGTCCACCGGAGCGGGTCGGTTCGAGTCTACGGCAGCGGCCGCGCCGACGGATGTACGGGTCTCGCTGACGACACCAGGCCAGGCAGCTCCTGGGTCAGGCCCGACCCCTACTCCTCCACTGGCTCGCAGTCACGCAGCAGGACGTTGTACTTGTTGCTCTATCTTGGCGACCTGCTTTTCGTACCGTGCATCGAAGGCGCAGTCTACGCCCGCGAGTCAGGCCGCGTATCGGGTCTCGAGCCTCAGGCGTGCTCCTCCGCCCGGCGGCGGACCCGGACGCGCCACACGACCAGGACGGCGACCACGGCCGCGGCGGCTGCGATCGCGGCCACCGTGATCCCCACTGCGCCGCTCCCGGAGGATGCGGCCTCCGTCACGGGCTCGACGTTCAGGAAGGTCCAGTGGCTGTCCACGCTGCCGGCGCCGGTCGGCATCTTCACCCACCCGGTCCACCGGCTGGTGTCGTACGCCTCGCGGCCGTGCCGGTAGACGAGAGGGATGTAGGGGCACTCCTCGGCCACGATCTGCTGCATCTGATGGACGAGGACCCTGCGCGCGGCGGGGTCCAGTTCGCTGTCCTGGGCCTCGTAGAGGCGGTCGTACTCCGTGTTCGACCAGCCGACATCGCCCCAGTTGTTGATCTGGTCCGTCGTCAGCACCGAGAGGATGAACCCCGGGTCGTAATCCCCGGCCCATCCCCACACGAACATGTCGAAGTCGGGGTTGAGCTCGTCGTTCTTTGTGGCGTAGACGGAGTCGACCATGGAGCCGGGGTCCATGGCCTGATAGACGATCTTCAGGCCGACGTCCTTGAGATAACCCGCGACCAGCTTGCCGGCGAGAGGCAGCTCCGGTCGCTCGGTGGACGCCCACAGGCGCAGCTTGATCGGCTCTCCCTTGTACTCACGGATGCCGTCGCCGTCCGTGTCCCTGTAGCCGGCCTCGTCGAGGAGCTGTCCGGCCTTCTCCGGGTCGTAGGAGAAAGCCTGATCCGCGCTCGGCTCCCAGTGGTAGTCGTTGCTCTCGGGCCAATACCGGCTCGCGAGGATGCTCGAGGCCGCCTCGGCAGCGCCGCCGTAGGCGAGCTCGGCGATCTTCTCCCTGTCCACCGCCCACGCGAGCGCATGGCGGAAGGCGGGGTCGCGGACCGCCGGGTGACCGCGCGACGGGCCGAGGTCGTAGCAGTTGAAGCCGATGTCGTCGAAGGCGTCCTCGACGCTGTACGCGGCCGTGAGGCCGGGAGCGTTCTCGAGCCTCTTGAAGGCGGCCTGGGTGACCGGAGCGTACTGGAGCATGCCCGCCTCGAGCTCGGAGGCCATCGTGTCCGGATTCTTGTAGATCACGAACAGGATCTCATCGATCTTGGGCTTGTCGCCCCAGTAGTCGGGGTTGGCCCGCATGCGGAGCCACTCGTCGTGCTTCCACTCGACGACCTGGAACGGACCGGTGCCGATCACCGGCGGATCGTTGGTGAACTTGCGCTCCGCGTCCTCGGGCGAGATCTTCGACCAGATGTGCTCAGGGAGGATCGGCACCCACATCTGCAGCATCGTGGCCTTCGGCTTCTCGGTCGTGAAGACGACCGTGTGATCGCCCTCGGCGACCACGTCGGTGATGCCGCGGGTGTAGCTGTAGTAGGCGCCCATCTCATTGTCGATGACGTACTTGAAGGTGAACACCACGTCCCTGGCGGTGAACGGGGTGCCGTCCTGCCACTTCACGTCGTCACGCAACTCGAACGTCCACGTCTTGCCGTCCGGCGAGTGCGACCAGCTCTTGGCCAAGCCTGGAGCCGCGTCGAGCGTGCCGGCGTCGTACTCGACGAGGCGGTCGTAGTTCAGGTGGTAGACGGCGTACGCCTCGGTCGCCGTGCCGACGAACGGGTTCAGGCTTTCCGGTGAGTAGTTCCAGCCCACGCGGAGGATCTTGGCGCCCTCCCCGGAGGGAGCGGACGGAGAGGCCGCCGTCGAGTCGGTCGGGGCCGTGACGGCCAGGCCGACGAGACAGAGGGCCACACCCAGGACCAGCGCGATCAGTGAGAGACGTCGCATGACAAGTACTCCCCCCCTACGGTAGTGCCGCCGGTGACGTGACGACCCTGAGTATTCGGGGCCCAACCAGAGTCACGCAAGGGTGAAGTTGCCACAATGGCAACACGTCGTCGCAGGCCGCGACGGAATCGGGCGATGGACAGACCCGGTCAGCCCGTGCGTTCGGGGATCTCCCAGTCGGCGACGTCCTTCACCAGGTGCGAGATCAGCAGGGTCTCGACCTTGAGCACGCCGTCGAGGTCGCGCAGCTGCTCATTGACGAACGCCACGACCTCGTCCTCATCCACGGCGTTCACCTCGACGCTCACGTGGCGGCTCGAGCACGCCGTGCTCACGTAGGTCACCGGCGGCAGCTTCGCGGCCGCCGCGGCCACCTCCTCCAGCTTCCACGGGACGACCTCGATGACGATGTCGGCCATCACGGGATACCCGACCGCGAACGGGCTGACGACGAACAGCACGACGTGGTTGTCGATCAGGCGTCTGATGCGGTAGCGGACCACGCGGTCGGAGACATCCCCGAGGCGTCGCGCGATCTCGCGCGAGGACATGCGGACGTTCTCCCGCAGACAGGTGATGATCGCGTGGTCGAGCTCGTCGAGGTTGACCGCTCGTCCAGATTGCAGTCTGCTGTGCTGGCGCAGTTCCGGCCCCTCCTCCAAGCCCGGGGTGACTTCGGTCAGGGAGTGCTCACGCTCGTTCCCGGACCTGCGCGGGGCCAGGTGCGGAGCACCTGGCGACTCACGCTCCGGATGAATCGCGGACTCTGCCTGGCCTGCGCCGTGGCGCCTGTCGTGCCGGGCGTCGTGTCCGGTGATGTTACTACGTCCGTCACGGACATCCTCGACTCTGACGCTCCCGTGCAGCAGATCCCCAGTGCCGGCGCCGCCGCGCCTGAGCGCTGCTGCAAGCGTTCCTGGTCATGATTCTCGGCCTGGTCGGCATGGTGGCCGCCATCTCGTCAGCTCCAACCGAGGACACGCCGCATCACGGCGGCAGGCCATGGGCGTGGATGCCTGCGTCGCCAGGGAGACGGCGGTGGCGACCGACGTCTTCACAAGCTGCGCTGCGCACTGTTCGCCTGCCGGAATGACGATCAGGCGCTCGCGGTCGCTCGCTGCGCTGCTACCGGCTCGATTCGGGACTCGACCCATGGGGTTGGCCTATGATCCACCGATGAGCCAGTTCGCCACGTCAGGGGTACTCGCGGCCTTCCTCGGCCTGTTCCTGATCCCGGTGTTGTTCGTGCCCTACGTCGCCTGGACCTACCACAGGCATGGGACGTTCGGCTGGGGCCACGTGCTTATCGCCGTGGCCACGGTCGTCTACGGCATGGCGCTGTGGACCTACACGATCGTGCCGCTGCCCGACGCCGCCACCATGGACTGCTCGAAGGGCGGCCCACGCCCGCAGCTGATCCCGTTCGGCTCTTTGGTCGACGTCGATGTCCTGGCGAACGGCCTGCGCGACCCGGCGTTGATCCAGCTGGTGGCCAACATCGCGTTGTTCATCCCCTTCGGGATGCTGGTGCGGTACCTGGTCGCGCCCCGGCGCCTGGTCTGGGTCGTGGTGGCCGCGCTGGGGGTGTCGTTGTTCATCGAGCTCACCCAACTCAGCGGCGTGTGGGGCATCTATCCGTGCGCCTACAGGGTGTTCGACGTGGACGACCTCATCACGAACACGGCGGGTGCTGCGCTGGGTGTGATGGCGGCTCCCTTGCTGAGGTTCGTGCCGGGTCAGCGGGAGCTTCCCGAGGATCAGCCGCGGGTCGTCACGCGCGGACGCCGCCTGGTCGGGATGGCGGTGGACTTGGTCTCGGTGCAGGGCTCGTCGCTGGTGGTCTACGTTCCGTTGGCCGTGGCAGCCAGAGATGCGGGCTGGTTCGGCGGGCAGGTCCCGTACGATCGGCTGCTGGGGTGGATCACCCTGGTGGTCTCGGTGATCTTCTTGCTGGTGGTGCCGTGGGTGGGACGGGGCGCCACGCTCGGTCAGCGCTTCACCTTCGTGCGACCGGTGGACGCGGCCGGTGCCCAGCCCCGACCCCGCTCGATCCTGCTGCGTTGGGCCACCGGGTCAGGTGGCTACTTCGTGATGGTCGCTCTCGGCGCGATCACCGGTCGTGACGGTTTCGACTTGATCGCCACCGTTTGGTTGGTGGCCGCCGGTGCCGTCGTCGTCCTCCGCCATCCCCGTGGGGTGTCCGGCTACGTGTCGGGCCAGATGGTCACCGATGCGCGCGACAAATCTCCCCTGCACAGCCGGGCCTCGGAGGTGGATCCACGCAGTATGGGCATCGCGGTCGTGGCGCTGGTGGCGGTCGGGTATCTGGGTTTCAGTGCGCTCGCGGCGCTGGCCGCCCTGGCGCCGGCTGTCGGCGCGGGTTTCGTCATCGCAGGTGCTGTCGTCCTGTTCGTGGCGAGTATGGCGTTGGTCCCTTTCCTCGTGGGGGCAGGAGTGAGGGCGGTGCGCCGAGAAGGCGCCGGGGTGATCACGCTGTTGCCGCTGGTGGTCGCCGCCGCGATCGTCACGCCGCTGGTCCTGCTCGGGGTGGGGATCTGGACCGGGGTCGCGTCACTGGTGATAGCCACGCTTGCCGTCCTCGCGGTCCTCGGCTACTTCGGGTTCCTGTTCATCGCTTTCCTCGCCTACGGCCAGTGGTATGCACATCGCAGGCCCGCGGGACCGGTCGACGCCGTGGTCGTCCTCGGCTCCCGGGTGTTCGGAGAACGCGTGCCNNGGGAGCCGATCCCGGATCCCCGATCGTGCTGGTGTGCTCGGGCGGGCAGGGTCCGGACGAGACGATGCCCGAGGGCGAGGCGATGGCGCGCTACGCCGCCGCCCATGGCGTGGCTGAGGACCGCCTGTTCAGGGAGACCGCGTCACGGGATACCCGGGAGAACCTCACCCTCACGCGTCGCCTGCTGGAGGGGCGGGGGCTGGGGACCAGGATGGTCGCCGTGACCAACGACTTCCACGCGTTCCGGGCGTCGATCATCGCCCGGGGATCCGGGATCGCGGCCCAGGTCATCGGGGCTCCGACGGCGCACTACTACTTCCCGGCGGCGGTGATCCGCGAGTTCGCCGGGGTGCTGGCGCTCTCGCCGGCCGTCCATGCCGTCGTCGGCCTGGTGCTGGCGCTCACCGTGGGCGCCCTGGGCGCTCTGATCCTGCTATGACTCCAGCGGCTCGAACCGGGCCTGGAAGAAACGCAGATCCCTGGGCTCGTAGACCATGCGCAGGCCGCGCACCTTCTCGCGCCCGTCCCAGACCTCGGCCACCGACTCGGCGACCACGTCCATGTGCGCCTGCGTGTAGACGCGCCGCGGGATCGTGAGGCGTACGAGCTCGAGGTTGGGGCGCCGGTTCTCGCCCGTCTGCGGGTCGCGGCCGGCGGAGACGTTGCCGCGCTCCATGGCGCGCACGCCGCTGTCGAGGTAGAGCTCGGCGGCCAGCGCCTGCGCCGGGTAGGCGTCCTGGTCGAGGTGGGGCAGGAACGCCCTGGCGTCGAGGAACACGCCGTGGCTGCCGATCGGCACGACGATCGGCACGCCCCAGCCGAGCAGCTTCTCGCCCAGGTAGCGCACCTGGCCGACGCGCGCCCGGATGTGGTCGTACTCGACGCTCTCACGCAGCCCGATCGCGACCGCCTCCATGTCGCGGCCGGCCATGCCGCCGTAGGTGTGCAGGCCCTCGTAGACCACCACCAGGTTGCGGCACTGCTCGAAGACGTCCCACTCGTTGAGGGCGAGGAAGCCGCCGATGTTGACCAGGGCGTCCTTCTTGGCGCTCATCGTGCAGCCGTCGGTCAGCGAGCAGATCTCACGCACGATCTCCGCCACCGACCGATCGGAGTGGCCCGGCTCCCGCTCCTTGATGAGGTAGGCGTTCTCGGCCACCCGCGTGGCGTCGTGGATGATGCGGATGCCGTGCGCGGTGCAGAAGGCGCGCACCTCACGCAGGTTGGCGAGGCTGATCGGCTGGCCGCCGGCCATGTTGACCGCGGTCGCGATGCAGACGTAGGGGATCTTCTCGGCGCCGACCTCGTCGACGACCCGCTCGAGCTTGGCGAGGTCGACGTCGCCCTTGAAGGGGTGCTCGCTCGTCGGGTCGTGCGCCTCGTCGATGATCACGTCGACGAAGCGGCCGCCGGCCAGCTCCTGGTGCAGGCGGGTGGTGGTGAAGTACATGTTGCCCGGCACCACGTCGCCGGGTCTGACCAGCGTCTGGCTGAGCAGGTGCTCGGCGCCGCGGCCCTGGTGGGTCGGCACAAGGTACTTGTAGCCGTAGACCTCCTGGACGGCCGCCTCGAGGTGGTAGAAGTTGCGGCTGCCGGCATAGGCCTCGTCGCCCAGCATCATGCCGGCCCACTGGCGGTCGCTCATGGCGCTGGTGCCGGAGTCGGTGAGCAGGTCGATGTAGACGTCCTCGCTGCGCAGCAGGAAGGTGTTGTAGCCGGCCTCGCGGATGGCGGCCTCGCGCTCGGCGCGGGTGGTCATCCGGAGCGGCTCCACCATCTTGATCTTGAAGGGCTCCGCCCAGCTACGGCGACGTGACCCGGTCATCAGTACCTCCCCCCATCCAGTCCTGCATCAATCCTATACGCGACGCCCCGTGGAAAGGGGGCATCCGCGGCCGATGGCGTCGATGCTGCTGTCGTGGACGCCCTGCGCCGTATATCATTCTGGGGAAGCGCGCGTGACGGCGGTGAAGGGAGGCCCCATTGGACACCATCGACCGCAAGATCCTCCGTGCCCTGCTCGAGGACGGCCGGCAGACCAACGCACGCCTCGCCGAGAGGGTCGGTCTCTCGCCCTCGGCGACCCTCGAGCGCGTCCGGCGGCTGGAGAGGAACGGCAGCATCCGCGGATATCGCGCCGTGATCGACCCGGAGGCGGTGGGCTACGGCGTCCAGGCCCTGGTCGGCATCCGCCTGCGCACGCACGTCGCCGCCGGTATCCAGCCGTTCGAGCGCGCCGTGCAGGAGGTCGAGGGCATCGTCAGTTGTTACCACGTCACCGGTCCGTTCGACTACGTGCTCCACGTCGTCGCGCGGGACCTGGCCGACCTGCGGGACCTGAACAACAACCAGATCGCCGCCCTTCCGAGCATGGGGCGGCTCGAGAGCCTGCTGGTGCTCTCCGAGATCAAGACCGGCCCCGTGTGGCCGCTGCAGGAGTGAGGATGACCCGTTTCCGCGACACGGGACTGGTGGTCGGCGAGCGGCCGCCCGGTCCCCTCAACGCCATCACCGACGTGCCCGGCGTGGCGGTCGGGCACGTCACCCTGATCGAAGGAGACGGCCCCCTCGTGGTCGGCCGGGGGCCGGTGAGGACCGGGGTGACGGTCGTCCTGCCTCATCCCGGCGACGTCTGGAACGAGCCGTTGGCCGCCGGCTTCCACGTGCTGAACGGCTGTGGCGAGGTGACCGGCATGCACTGGGTGCGGGAGTCCGGCATGCTCGCCTCGCCGGTCGCCTTGACCGGCACGCTGGGCGTCGGCGCGGTCCACGAGGGGCTCGTCCGCTGGGCCGCCGAGGACGCCTCGCCGGAGTTGATCGCCGGCGGCGTGCTGCCGGTCGTGGCCGAGACGTGGGACGGCCACCTCAGTGACGGGTTCGGCACCCACGTGCGACCCGTCCACGTGGCGCAGGCGATCGCCGCGGCGACCACCGGACCGGTGCCGGAGGGCAACGTCGGCGGCGGTACCGGCATGATCTGTCACGGCTTCAAGGGCGGGATCGGCACGTCCTCGCGACGCGTGGCGCTCCCGTGCGGCGACTACCGCCTGGGCGTGCTGGTACAGGCCAACCACGGCGTGCGCGAGCGGTTCGTGGTGGACGGCGTGCCGATCGGGCGCCGCATCCCCGATGCGGAGGTGCCCGTCCCGCCGGACGTCGTACCCGGGTCCGGATCCATCATCAGTCTCGTCGCGACCGACGTGCCGCTGCTGCCCCACCAGTGCCGCCGCGTGGCGCAGCGCGTGGGCCTCGCCATCGGCCGTCTCGGCGGGCTCGGCGAGGACGGCAGCGGCGACATGGCGCTCGCCTTCTCCACCGCCAACCGGCTGTGGCCGCCCGTCAGGTGGGTCGGCGGGGAGGACCCGCCGCCCGAGGGGCCGGCGCTCGCGACCGGGGTCGAGGCTCTCGTGGGCGAGCACATCGACGAGGTGTTCGCGGCCACTGTCGAGGCGACCGAGGAGGCGATCCTCAACGCCCTCTTCGCCGCCGAGACGATGGTCGGCCGCGACGGGGTCGTGGCGTACGCGCTGCCGCAGGACCGCTTCCTCGAGGAGATCGCGCGCCGGTGATCCCGCGCGCCCGACGCGCGACCGCGCCCGGGCGCCGGAGCGCCCGGGCGCGGTGGCGGGGTCGTCAGCGCCGGAAGG
>MTKZ01032148.1_pt1 | contig 11201 bp, 7 predicted proteins | sample 1042781 | NCBI WGS metagenome assembly MTKZ01 (sample SAMN06212207, study PRJNA360539) | anaerobic digester metagenome | biome: Wastewater treatment plant; material: sludge; isolation source: anaerobic digester fed with sludge from wastewater treatment plant | place: Denmark: WWTP Viborg ...
CAAAATGTCAAAGAACAAAGTAATTTATTTAGTATCAATGATTTATTAACGCATCAGTAGTAACAAAATATTATTTAATTACGTAATTCCCTCATATTTAATTACGTAATTTTATTAATCACACTTTGTCGATCCATAATAACATAAATCCACCACAAAAATCCCTGCCTGAGCTGCCGCTCCTTCGGACAGGCCTCGTAGGGTAATTTTTAATCCTGCTCCGAGCTCATGTTCTATTTCAAATTTTATTCCCACTCCACTGGATCTCAAGCCCCCATTTGTTGGTAGGATTAATACTATCCAGGTGTTCAGGGATAAATCACCCTCCATCCCAATACGTCTCGCAATCGGATATCTTCGTATTGTGTTACTCATAACGCAATGCATCGACAGGATTTCTCGTTGCTGCCCGCCAGCTTTGCCAGCTTACTGTAAGGATTGCTATCAGAACTGCAGACAAACCTGCCAGTGCAAATATCCACCAGCTCATTTCAGTGCGGTATGCAAATCTCTGAAGCCATAGTGACAAGATCCAGAGTGAGAGAGGCACCGAAATTATTACAGCTGCAAGAACCCATCTGAGGAACTGGGAATTCAGCATCAGCAGGATTTCAGCAACCGATGAACCGTTGACCTTCCTTATACCGATTTCTTTTTCTCTCTTCGATATGCTTAAAAGTGAAATCCCGAAAAGACCCATTACTGACAATATCAATGCCAGGAGGGAAAATGCACCAGAAATCCGGAAATGGTTCCTTTCACGTGAATAGAAGTTCTCGATCCGGTCGGTAAGATAATTTACTTCAAATATTTCATCAGGAGCCAACTGTGAAAACAGGTCCTTCATCTTACCTATGATCTCACTATCATTTGTCCCTTCTGTCCTGACCGCTATCAATCCCATCCTTGCGGGATTCTGAGGAAGGATGACCATGGGTTGTATTTCGGTATGCAATGAGTGGGCATGGAAATCCCTTACAATACCTCTTACCTTAAAGGCCAGCAGGTTTTCTCCTGCTTTAACATTTTGCTGTTTTGCGGCAGATTCGTTGATTAATATCTCGGGAGGGCCCTCTTTGTATGGTCCGAAGGAAGAGCCGTCGATGACTTCCATACCGAGAAGTTCAGTCATCCCTTCTCCCATTATCAGACCATCGAACCGTATCCTTTCTCCTGTAGTAAGCGCAAGATTTACAGGCAGAAAGTTCCCAAACGGAGGAATGAATGAACCTCCTGCCGTACTCTGTACCCCGGGGATCTTCTCAATCTCATCGCAAAGTGTCAGAAAGCTGTTTCTCAGTTCGTCGGAATTAAGATTGGCTACAAGAATATTTTCAGGCCTGATCCCTTTGTATCCTGTCATCGAATACCGGATCTGTTTTGCAACAGCGAGCACGCCTGATACAAGTACCATGTAGATCACAAAGTGCAGGACAAGAAAAGAATAGTTCCACCGGTCCGATCCGGACGATACCGGATTGATACCTGAGATCATTCTTAAAGCGGGTATGCGCGAATATTTCCAGCCTATTATCCATCCTGAAATGATTCCTGTAAAAAGCACAACCAGTATAAGCATTATCCAAAGTTCAGGCATAAGGAAAATTCCGCCTGAAAGAGTTTTGTTAAGAGTGTCATTGATAAATTTAATACCGTAGTCTATCACAAAAAATGCTGGAACCAGGCTTAAAAGGACAATTATCAGGGATTCAAGAATAATGAGTCTTCTTATTTTTCCGTGAGAAGCACCGTATACCTTTCTTGTTCCAAATTCATGCATTTTACCCGCCATGCCTGCCCTTGCCAGAAGAATATGGTTGGCCAGGGAGATAAGCAGGATAAGTAATGAAATTACTTGGTAGTATGTCAGTTCGCGCGGATTTCCGCTTCTGAGAAAGAAATTCCCGGAAATATCCTGCGATCCAAGGTATATATCTGCAACCGGCTGTAATTTGAAAGCCAGCGTATCCTGTCCCGGATTTGTAAAAAACTCCTTGTATCTGTCCATTTTAGAAACCAGCGCATCCGGATCAGAATTATTACCCAGAAGGATCATTGACATGAACTCTGTATCTCTCCATCCCAGTGCCTGATTGTCATCATATCCATAATCACCAAGCGATCGCTGAAACTGCATTAACATCTTCTCAGACAGTAATATATCAGTAATAAATGACGGATCAAGGGTTGAATTTGGAGGGAATCTTCTGTAGACTCCCGAAACCGTAAGCTGCAAAAAACCCTCCGGGAACCTTACCGGGATCACTTCTCCAAGAGGCGAGAGATTTCCAAAATATGTCATGGCCGATTCATCGGATATAGCTACTTCACTGACCGAATTTGCAGGAGTGCCGGAGATAAATTCAATTCCCAGGATCCTGAAAAGCGACGGATCGGCAAATCCGAAATTATTTCCTATTACAATGACGTTTTCAGGAGTCTTAATCTGAACGCTGTTAGTCTGATAATACCTGAAGAAATCCTTCACTTCAGGAAAGTCGCCTTTTACTGCTTCGGCAAGCGGATAATGCAACTGTGAATTGGAGCCAAGTATTATCCTGTAAAGATTTTTGTGATCCGGAATGAAGGTATCAAACGACCTTTCATGTATTATCAGTGCCAGGAGGATTATTATGCAGCCCATTCCTATACCCAGGCCTAATATACTGATAGACGAAGTAATCCTGTTACGGAAAATGCTTCTTATTACACTTTTTAAATCCTGGCTTAACATATCGTTTATGTATATTAAATTTAAAGTACTGATCCTGAGCTTACTGCGATGAATCTGGAAATTAGTGTTTCCTTCTGATACCAGTAGAGTTTCTTGTCAGGAATAAGTCCCTGAGCTCTTTCCCGGGTGAAATTATTATCCCTTAAATTGAACATTCTTTTATTGCTGTAACATATATAAATAAGGCATAAAAACAATGCCATATTTTTTTGGCACTGAAAAACAACACATTAGAAAAACACAGACAAATGTATAGTAAATATTTTTTACTAATTTACGTAAAATATTTTTACACTTTCTTGACATTAGTCTTTTTTTAAAGTAGTTTTACCTTGTTGTAAAACAGAGTATGTACGGAGAAGAAAAGAAATATAAAATTGATTTAACCTCTGTGCCCCTCTGTGTTCTATTGTGAGAAGAATTTAACCACATACGAGGACACGGAGAAGCACGGAGAAGAAAAGAAAAATAACATGAAAAGTATTTAAACTCTGCGTCCCTCTGTGCTCTCCGTGGTGAAAAAAAGAAATAAAATATGTCTGTACAAAAAGCCAGCATCCTCGTAGTTGACGATAACAGGAGCATCCTCAGCGCCCTCGAGATCCTGCTTGTCCCGGAATTCGGAGAGGTTACACTGATTTCCAATCCAAATCAGCTCCTGAACGAGCTCAGGAAAAAAGACTATAACCTGGTTATTCTCGACATGAATTTTACTGCGGGCATCAAATCAGGTAACGAAGGTATTTACTGGCTTGGAAAGATTAAGGAGGCCAGTCCCGATATTTCTGTTGTAATGATAACGGCGTACGGGGATATTGATGTTGCTGTAAAAGCCCTTAAAGCAGGTGCTTCAGATTTTGTTGTTAAACCATGGGACAATGAAAAGCTCCTTGCGACATTAAGACTGGCTGTTCAGCTTAATCTCTCGAAAAAGGAGGTCAGTCATCTCCGCAGAAGGGAGTCAGAGTTAAAAAGGGCACTCACCCCGGAGGGAAGATACATCATCGGTTCTTCGCCGCAGATAATGCATGTAATGAATCTGGTGCGCAAAGTGGCCAAAACAGATGCAAACATACTCATCACAGGAGAGAACGGCACTGGCAAGGAGCTTGTCGCCAGGGAGATACACCGAATGTCGACCCGGTCGAAAGAGCTGATGGTAAGTGTGGATATGGGTGCAATAACCGAGACCTTGTTTGAGAGCGAGTTATTCGGGCATATGAAGGGTGCATTCACCGATTCAAGGGAAACCAGGCAGGGAAAATTCGAAATTGCACATAAAGGCACTCTTTTTTTAGATGAGATAGGAAATCTTTCATTTCATCTTCAGGCCAAGCTTCTAACTGCCATCGAGAACAGGCAGATAACCAGGATCGGCTCAAACGACCCGATATGGGTTGACATAAGGCTCATTTGTGCAACGAACAGAAATATTGAAAACATGGTGACAGAAGGGCTTTTCAGGGAAGATCTCCTGTACCGTATCAATACAATCCAGATTGAAATGCCTCCACTGAGAGAACGGGGAACAGACATTGTAAACCTGGCTGAGTTCTTTCTGGGAAAGTATACCCTGAAATACAATAAGCGTGAGCTCAAGTTAAACCGTCAGGCCGTTGATAAACTGGTAAATTATTCCTGGCCCGGCAATATAAGGGAGTTGCAGAATACGATTGAAAAGGCCGTTATCCTGAGCGACGGATCAGTAATAAAGCCTGATGACCTGTATCTCAAGGCCCCGTCAGGCATAAAGAGCCCTGATTCATTTGCGACGCTTGAAGAAACTGAGCTGCAGATGATAAGAATGGCTATTGAACAGAACAATGGAAACCTTACCGCTGCAGCTGAGCAGTTGGGAATAACAAGGCAAACACTCTACAATAAACTAAAAAGGAACAGGCAATGATAAGCAAAAGCCTTTATATCAATATAATAATCAGAGTGACTTTGATAGTCATTCTTTCTGCTCTTCTGGGATTTCTGATCTTTAAGGTTCAGTCAGTCCGTTTTGCCATAATCTGTATTTTTATTATTGCAATCCTTACAGTGAGCCTTATAACATATTTGAATACGGCAAACAGGAATATCAGGTTTTTTTTCGATTCCGTAAAGAATGATGATTCAAACCTGACGTTTTCTGTCGGCAATAAAACAGGTTCTCTGAAAGAACTGCATCAGAGCATGAATAACGTTAACATGCAGATCCAGAATCTGAAGATCGAGAACAGGCAGCAGGAGCAATATTTTCAGAAGATCCTCGAACACCTCGCTACCGGTATACTCACTTATAACGATAAAGGATTCATTCATCACGCAAATTCTGCAGCAAAAAGACTTCTAGCCACTGAGGTTCTTACTCATCTGAAACAGATAGAGAGAGTCGACAAGAAACTTTATGCGAACATCAAAAACCTCAAGCCTTCCGAACGACGGCTGGTTAAGATAAACACCCGGCAGGGTGAGGTTCAATTACTCCTGAAATCGACTGTTTCGGGGCAAAAGGGAAGTGAGGTCATTATTCTTTCGATACAGGATATAAGGCATGAGCTGGATGAAAAGGAAGTTGATACATGGATGAGACTTATCCGTGTCCTGATGCACGAAATAATGAATTCCATTACTCCCATAACATCGATTTCAGAATCGCTACTAAGGCTTTATAAGCCGGCGAATCAGCAGGTAAAGCCTGAAGAAGTGACAGAAAAGACAGTATTAACTACCTTGCAGGGGCTTAATGTTATAACAGACCAGGGGAAAAGCCTAACATCATTTGTGGAATCGTACCGGAAGCTAACCGGAATTCCAAAGCCGGAGATGAAGCTGTTCAGTGTCTCCGGGCTTTTTTCGCGTGTCAGGATCCTGAGTGAGACCATTGAAAGAAATCCACTGGCAAAGATAACATTCAGTATGGAGGATCCCGGTCAGGAGATATATGCTGATGAGAACCTAATATCAATGGTCCTCATCAACCTGATAAAAAACGCGATAGAAGCAGGCTTAACAAATCCTGAATGCAGGATCGATGTCATTTCCAGAAATGGCAATACAAACCATCCCGAGATATGTGTAATTGACAATGGTCCGGGAATAAGCGAGGAGAATCTTTCTGAGATATTCATACCATTTTTTTCAACAAAGGAGAATGGATCGGGGATAGGGCTGACAATATCCAAACAAATAATGGGAGCCCATGGAGGAAGTCTGAAAGTACGCTCATTGCCGGGTTGTGAGACCATCTTCTGCATGAGTTTTCAGGAATGAATATTTTTCCCGGAAATAGATATTAAATTTGCAGCCACAATTCTGCAGATGAAAGAAAACGAACTGACAGGGCTGTTCAATAATCACCCGGTTCTTTCCGGTTTGTCCGAAGCCCTGGGGAAACAAGGTCCGATGAGGATAAGCGCGGAAGGTTTGTCCGGTTCGGCAAAAGCAATAGCCATAGCCGGAGTATACCTCAGAACACCGTTAACACACATTGTGGTTGTACCAGAGAAGGAAGATGCCGCATACCTCTACAACGACCTTGTATCCCTTACCGGCGAAGATTCGGTATTTTTCTTCCCTTCCACCTACAAACGCTCGGTTCAGTATGAGCAGACTGAACCTGCAAATATAGTTCTCCGGACAGAGGTACTCAATTTCCTTTCCTCAGGAAAAAGGAAGGCGATTATTGTCACCTATCCCGAGTCGGTTATGGAGAAAGTGATCAGCCGAAGGAATCTTAAGAAGAACACTTTCACCATAAAGAAGGGAGATAAGCTTTCGCTTGAGTTTCTTGAGGAGATGCTGCACGAATACAACTTCGAAAGGGTAGATTTCGTAAGCGAGCCGGGCCAGTATGCAATAAGGGGAAGCATTGCAGATGTATTCTCATATTCAGCCGACCTTCCATACAGGATCGATTTCTTTGGTGAGGAGGTTGATTCACTCAGAACTTTCAGCACTGAGGACCAGCTGTCGATAAGTATCTGTAACCAGATATTTGTAATTCCTAATATCCAGGACATCTCGATTGAAGAAGTAAATGATTCCTTTTTAGACTTTCTGCCTCCTTCATCACTGTTATGGATTGAAGACGGAGCATATATCAGGGAAAAGATAAATGATATCCACGGGCAGGTGTTGAGAAGGGAGGAATCGGGTCAGGTATCCGGGAAAACAGGCATAATAATGACCGGTCACCGTTTTGTTGATGAGTGCCTTAATTTCAGGACTGTTGAATTTGGGAAAAACGGAATTTCCGGACCTGAACTGCGGTTTGAATTCAGAACGGAGCCCCAGCCGGTTTTCAACAAGAATTTTGAGATCCTTGCTGAAAAGCTTATGGCAAACCACCTTGAAGGTTACGGCACTTTCATTATTTCGGAAAGCCAGGCGCAGATTGACAGGTTAAGGGACATTTTCGGGGAGATAAATCCCGAAGTAATTTTTAAATCACTGCTATTCAATCTCCACGGCGGTTTTACCGATCACGATCTGAAGATCTCGGTTTATACCGATCATCAGATTTTTGACAGATATCACAAGTTCAGGATAAGGGGTTATTTCTCAAGAAAGGAGAGTATTTCCGTTAAGGAGCTGACCGGGCTTAATCCGGGAGATTACGTGGTTCACATTGACCATGGAATCGGTAAGTTCGGAGGGCTAGAGAAAATAGAAGTCAACGGGAAGATGCAGGAAGCCATTAAGCTTGTTTACAAGGATAATGACATTCTCTATGTCGGCATTCACTCGCTTTACAGGATATCAAAATACAAAGGAAAGGACAGCAGCGAACCCAGGATATACAAACTCGGATCAGGAGCCTGGCAGAAATTGAAGCAGGCTACAAAGAAGCATGTTAAGGACATTGCCAGGGATCTGATAAAGCTTTATGCTGAAAGGATGTCGCTTAAGGGCTATTCATTTTCCTCCGACACCTACCTTCAGAGGGAGCTGGAAGCTTCGTTCCTTTACGAGGATACGCCCGATCAGCTTAAGGCAACAACATCGGTCAAGGCTGATATGGAGGCTGATCATCCCATGGATCGCCTTATATGCGGCGACGTCGGATTCGGTAAGACGGAAGTTGCTGTAAGAGCCGCCTTCAAAACTGCTGCTGACAGCAAGCAGACTGCAATACTGGTTCCAACGACCATTCTTGCACTTCAGCATTACAAAACATTTTCCTCAAGGCTTAAAGGTTTTCCCTGCAATGTGGACTATATCAGCAGGCACAGGAAACCTGCCGATCAGAAAAGAATAATGAAAGAACTTGAGGAGGGCAGGATCGACATTATCATAGGGACACACAAGCTGGCCGGGCAGGAGGTAAAATTCAGGGATCTTGGCTTGCTTATAATAGATGAAGAACAAAGGTTCGGCGTATCGGTAAAGGAAAGGATCAAGAAGCTTAAGGCAAATGTTGATACTCTGACACTTACCGCCACACCCATTCCCCGGACCCTCCAGTTCTCTCTCATGGGCGCACGCGATCTGTCAATAATCAATACTCCACCTCCCAACAGAATGCCGATAGTAACAGAAATTCACGGTTTTAACGAAGACATTATCAGGGAAGGCATAGAGTATGAGGTGTCGAGAAACGGTCAGGTCTTTTTTATTCACAACCGGGTTGAGAACATTAAGGAGATACAGTTGAATATCAGCCGGATCTGTCCTAATGTCAAAAGTGCTGTCGTTCATGGGAAAATGGAAGGAAGGGACATAGAAAACGTAATGTTCGACTTTATCCAGGGCGATTACGATGTCCTCATTGCTACAACCATAATAGAATCGGGTCTTGACATCCCGAATGCAAACACCATTTTCATAAACGAAGCACATCATTTCGGATTATCGGAGCTTCATCAGCTCAGAGGCCGGGTGGGACGATCGAACCGTAAGGCTTTTTGTTATCTTCTTGCCCCTGCGGAAACTACTCTTACGCAGGAAGCCAGGAGGAGGCTAAGGGCCATAGAAGAGTTCTCGGAACTGGGAAGCGGATTCAATATTGCAATGCAGGACCTTGACATCAGAGGTTCAGGAAACCTTCTCGGGGCTGAACAAAGCGGCTTTATTGCAGATGTGGGATTTGAAACGTATCAGAGGATACTGAATGAGGCCATGGCAGAACTAAGGGAGAGCGATCCCGTGATAAGCGGTGAAACGGAAGAAGAATTTAAGGGTTCTGAAAAAAAGGCTGCAGTTAAGGATTATGTCTCGGATTTCCAGATTGACACCGACCTTGAAATAATGTTTCCTGATGAATATGTATCAAACATATCCGAAAGAATAAGGTTGTATAAGGAACTTAACGATATAAGCTCCGAAGAAGCTCTCTCAAAATTCGAGAATAAGCTGACCGATATGTTCGGACCTGTTCCTCCGCCGGCTGCATCGCTTCTCGACATAGTGAGGTTAAAATGGATAGCAATGGGGCTTGGTATCGAAAAAGTACTGCTCAAGAATAACCTTTTGATAGCATATTTTGTATCCGATCCGGAATCGGCTTTTTACAGGAGTTCGCTGTTTGTTATGATAATGAATTATGTCAATCACCGGCAGAAAAAGATGTCAGTCAGACAGAAGGATTCAAAACTGAGCCTTACAATCCCGGGGATCAGTTCGGTAAGGTCGGCTATTAATACGCTGATTTCAATCAGGGATGAATCGAAAAGCTAAGGATTCCGGTCAGATTGCAGAAACGTTTCTGTTTCAGAGATTATGATTTATGAACAATGCTGTTAATAGGAATTCCTTTCCTTGTCCTCTTTTTTTATTTTTACCTATATTTGTATCCACAAGAAGGGAATGAACCTAATTTACGACATCGGGAACACTTGCAACAAACTGGCAATTTATGATCAGGATAAAATGGTTTTTTCGGTGCGCACCAAGCCTCTTTCCTGCGAAGCGATCCAGGAATTGATAAGTCCCTACAAAATAGATAAAGCCATTATCTGTTCAGTAAAGAACCTTCCTGAATTCATTTATGACCTTATCGGGGTTGATCTGCCTAACGTTCTGGTTTTGAATCACAAGACCAGGCTTCCCTTTAAAAATGAATACGACACTCCGGAAACCCTTGGTCCCGACAGGATGGCTGCGGTTGCAGGTGCATACAGGTTGTACAGGGGCAGGAATGTCCTGGTTATTGACGCCGGGACTGCGATAACTTATGATTATCTCTCCGGCAGGTCGTACAAGGGAGGCACGATATCTCCGGGCCTTAACATGCGATTCCGGGCTCTTCACAAATTCACTTCGCGGCTCCCTTTATGCGCAGCAGTGGAGAAATACGATTCTCCCGGAAAGAACACCATAGAAGCAATTACGGCAGGGGCAATAAACGGACTCTTATTTGAGGTCAGGGAATATATACGTCTTTTTGATGAGAAATACATTGACTCCGTTACTGTTATCACAGGTGGTGACGGACGGTATCTTAAAGACAAGATCAAGTCAAAAATTAACTATCAGCCCGATCTTGTCATGGACGGGTTGAATTACATCCTGGAATATAATGCGGAACATGCTTAATGCCTTTTTTTCACTGATCATCATAGCTTTAAGTGTTGTTTCGTGCGAAAAAAAGAGTATCACTTACGACAAGATTGATATTCTGACACTTCCTTCGCTTACTGCCAGGGATTTCACCACTACCTATACAGACTCGGGCAACATCCAGCTCGTTCTGACAGCGCCCCTGATGGAGACATATGACAGGGACGACACTCCTTTCTCCGAATTCAAGCGTGGCCTGGAAGTATTGTTTCATGACGGACATGATGTTCCTGTCGCTTCGGTTACGGCCAAATATGCCAAATATGTTGACGACAAGAAACTTTGGGAGTTGAAGGACAGTGTAGTTGCTGTGAACGAAGCAGGGGAAAGGCTTGAAACTGAATTGTTGTACTGGGATCAGAAGAAAGCGCTCATTTATACCGACCGGTTTGTAAAGATTACAACTGAGGATCAGATCATCCAGGGATATGGTCTCGAATCTGATCCAAAACTGTCAAAACGCAGGATAAAGAATCTAAGTGCAATAATCTATATTGAAGAACAAGAATAGCCACAGAATAAGGATAATCAGGAGTTTCTCAGATTGAACAACTGAATACAGGAAATAATCTGTCTGCCGATGGACGCTTTTGTCGTAATAATGATCGCAATTATTTTTTCAGCCTTTTTTTCAGGGATGGAGATAGCCTTCATTACGGCAAACAAGCTCAGGATAGAGCTTGACCGGAAGCAGGGTGTTTTCGGTTCCGGATTTATAAAAATGTTTTCCGACAATCCCGGGCAGTATATAGCAACAATGCTTATAGGAAACAATATTGCCCTGGTTGTTTACGGACTTTTTTTCTCGAGGCTGCTCACACCGGTACTTACTCCGTTGTTCGGGTCTGATGCACTTGTTCTTTTGGTCAACACGATCATCTCAACTGGAGTAATCCTCCTCGTTGCTGAATGCCTGCCG
>MTKZ01010015.1_pt1 | contig 11195 bp, 9 predicted proteins | sample 1042781 | NCBI WGS metagenome assembly MTKZ01 (sample SAMN06212207, study PRJNA360539) | anaerobic digester metagenome | biome: Wastewater treatment plant; material: sludge; isolation source: anaerobic digester fed with sludge from wastewater treatment plant | place: Denmark: WWTP Viborg ...
CGATCCTCATCAAAAGCCAGCTCCTTCTTGCCGTCGGCATGAATAAGGCCCCGGGAGGAGACGGCGCTGCCGATGTCCTCGTCGATCTTTAGCACAGTCTCACGGGCCTCTTCATACTCCTGAGCTGAGAGGCCGGAGATCTGCAGGGCCTCATCCTTTTTCAGCAGCCGGTCCGTTTTTTCCAGCTTAGTAGAGACCTCCAGGAAGGGCTCGGGCAAGGGCTCGCCCAGCTTCACCTCATGACCGGATGAAAATCCCAGATCCATTGGGGAGAGCTTGCCCTCCTTGACCCGGTCGTAGAGAGAGCCAGCTACATACCAGCGGCAGATCCACTCCAGGGGGATGAGGTAATTTTTGGACTGGGGAGTGATTTGGGATGGCTGGAGTATGTCCACCTTGCGGCAGAGCATTCCCGCTGGTGGCAGATACTCCAAAAAGTGGGTCTTGATTCCCATTCTGGCTGCCCGGTCAAACCAGTAGACTCCCTCCCGACTGAGGGTCTCGCCCTTGAAGGGAATCTGGGTGGGTATGACCTTGTCGAAGACGGAGATGTTGTCCGTAAAGAGAAACTCCAGCTTATCCCCGCAGTCGTAGGCCTCCTTGACCTTGCCCTTCATCAAAAGCTTGCGCTGCATCAGAGCCTCTCTGCAGAGAAGGATGATAATCTTTTGCTTTGTCCTTATCCTGGACAGAGAAGTTGAGGTCGGAATAGAACGATCTGGATGTAAAATAAAAAAGTTATAAAAGAGGATAAGAGAGGCTCAATCGAAGTCCTCTCCGCCCATGCCGCCGGGCATGCCGCCCGGTCCCATTCCGCCGGGCATTCCTCCCGGTCCGCCGGACTTGGAGGCGATGACATCATCGATTCTCAGGATCATCACTGCGGCCTCGGCTGCGCTGTTGATGGCCTGGGTCTTGACCCTCAGGGGCTCGACCACTCCCAGCTTGAGCATATCCACCGGCTCGCCGGTGTCCATGTCCAGGCCGGAGCTCTTGACACCCTTCTCATGCTGGCTGCGCAAGGCTACCAACGAGTCGATCTGATCCAGGCCGGCGTTCTCGGCCAGGGTCTTGGGGATAACCTCCATGGAGTCGGCGAAGGCCTCAATGGCCAGCTGCTCGCGGCCACCTACAGTTGCCGCATACTCGCGCAGGCGAAGAGCCAGCTCGACCTCAGGGGCGCCGCCGCCGGGGACGATCTGTTTGTCCTCCACCACTACGCCCACTACCCGCAGCGCGTCTTCCATGGCCCGGTTCAGCTCATCGACCACGTGCTCAGTTCCGCCCCGCAGGATGATGGATACAGACTTGGGGTTCTCGCACTCCTCAACGAAGGTCATCTTCTCGTCGCCGATCTTTCTCTCCTCGACGAGGCCCGCCTTGCCCAGATCCTTCTCCGTCAGGTCATGGATGCTGGTCACAACCCTTCCGCCCGTTGCTCTCGCCAGCTTTTCCATGTCGCTCTTCTTGACCCGGCGCACGGTGTAGATGCCGTCCTTGGCCAGGAAGTGCTGGGCCAGGTCGTCGATGCCCTTCTGGCAGAAGACCACATTGGCTCCGGTGCCCTTGATTGTGTCTACCATGCCCTTGAGCATGCTCTCCTCCTGGTCCAGGAAGGCCTGGAGCTGGTCGGGGGAAGTGATCTCGATCTTGGCGTCGACCTCGGTCTTCTCGATCTCGATAGCAGCGTTTAGCAGGGCGATTTTAGCCCCTGTAACCTTCTTGGGCATATTGGGGTGCAGCCGGTCCTTGTCTATGACCATGCCGTGCACCAGCTCGGAGTCGGTGATACCGCCGCCCACCTTCTTCTCCACGGTGATGTTGTCTGTGTCCACAGAGCCGTCCTCATCCACCACAGCCTCTACTGCCTGAACCGCCAGGCTGGCCAGCTGGTCTCGGGCGGTGCCAGAGCCCTTCCCGGTCATGGAGGTTATGGCGATCTTCTTGAGAAATTCGGTATCCTTTACCGAGACATCTGTGGCGATGGTCTTGAGAATCTCCAGGGATTTGTCCGATGCCGCTCTGTAGCCGGCAGCGATGACTGTGGGATGGATCTCCTGATCCAGAAGGCCCTCGGCCTGCTTGAGCAGCTCTCCGGCCAGAACCACTGCGGTGGTGGTGCCGTCTCCCACCTCGGCATCCTGGGTCTTGGCGATCTCCACCATCATCTTAGCCGCGGGGTGCTCTATATCCATCTCCTTAAGAATAGTGACGCCGTCGTTGGTTATGACCACATCGCCCAGGGTATCGACCATCATCTTGTCCATGCCCTTGGGTCCTAGGGTGGTCCGGACTGCTCCGGCCACGGCCTTAGCGGCCATGATGTTCGATCTCTGTGCTTCCCGGCCAGCCGTTCTCTGGCTGCCTTCCTTGAGAATTAGTACTGGTGTTCCACCAAATTGTCCTGCTGCCATTCTATTTCCTCCAAATAGGATTAGATCAAAGCGAGATATCCGGTGTTTGAACTTCTATATAAAGGCGGCGGGAGCTATGGAGTTGAGTTCAAATCTCAATTTGCCTCTTCCGCTCTCTTCTTAAGCGCCTGGTTCATAGCCTCAAAATTGAGTTTTGTATCCTCAAGAATTCTGCGTGAAAAGGGAATCAATAGACCGCTAAACGACTCGCTTTGAAGAAATCTCACTCTGTCCTCGCTCAATGGCTCTATGACCAAGCTATGCTCACCATCGAACAATCCGGGAACCAAGAGATGGCCAATCCAGCGAAGCTCTCTATCAGGCAATGACACAAGTACAGTTGGAGTTATGGTCATGGTCCCATCTCCAAACCTCATCAGAATCTCCAATTGTTCGCCTGGACTGGGGGCGCCTGTAACCTGGAGCATAAAGGGATTCCATTGAGGATATTCCTCAAAGTCAGTCAATTCCTGCCATACCTCTGATGCTGATGAGTTGATTACGACATCAGTCTGTATAGTGCTTTTGGCAATTGGGATCCTGTCGATTATGACAGTCGCTACTAGCAGAGCAGCTAAAAGGATTGCAATGATCCATACCGCCCGAAAATGAAAACGAGATATTGGGGCCATCTCCTCTAAGGTCGCGGGAATACCATCTTTATTGTATATAGTAAACTGCAATCCCTAATTAAACTGCCGGGTGACGAACTGATCCAGACAGAAAAGAGGATGCATCGATCATCCAACTCCAGAGCCAACGCTAGCTGCTTTCTCCTGCCGGATCATGTATTGGAGCACCAGCAAAACCAGAATGTTTCCTGCCAGTCCCAGCAAGGCCAAAAACTGCACTCTGTAGAAGAGGAATACCTGCACCAGGAAGATCTGCACCAGCACTGCTTCCTTGAAAAGCTCATAAGATTGCAGCCGGCTGGCGGCCATGCGGATGGCGGCTGCGGCCACCAGAGCTGCGGCCAGGCTGGCGGAGAAGAGCCCGGCCAGGTCAAAGAAGTTGAGGGAAGGGAAGATAGAATGCAGATCCACCTTCCATTCCAGCTTGGCATAGAGCAGGAAGAAACCCAGAGCGATGGCAGAGATGGACTGCAAGACGAAGAAACCGATCATGCCCTTGACAAACCAGGGCTTCCTGACCAGCTTTACGTAGACCAGTCTGGCTTGATATTTGATCTTGGTGTAAAAGTCAGGCAGGGGGACAGCCACAGACTCGGTGGAGTGCAGAAGATCTTTGAGCGCCCGGACCAGCCGATCTTCCGAGGAGAGATCTTCCAGGAGCTGCAAGGCCCGCTTCCTCTCTCGATGGTCCAGGTCCTCCAGCACCACCTCTTTTACCAGCTCCAGGACATTAATCAGCTTCTCCTGGTCGCTGAGGTGGGGCCGGTTTACCACGATCTCCACCATCAGGTAGAGCAAAACGAAGACCAGGTAGATCAAGGCCACAGTGGGCTGGTAGAAGTAGTCGTTGTCCCCGGTGATGAACTTGCCCAGCTCGTCGATAAAGGCCCCGAATCCGAAGCCACCCAGCACCGCCACGATGTAGTAAGCGGACTTGTTGATGAAGGCCAGAGCTATGACCAGGGCGACCATCATCAGCACTCCGCCCAGGAGGACATGGGCAATGTGAAGATCGCCGGGGCTGAGGGAGGGGTAGCCGGTGAGGGCCAAAAAGAAGCGAATGGCTAAGACGGAGAAGACGGCGGTGACCAGGAATAGCTCCAGAAGGGTGGAAGCTTCCTGGCTTCTCATGAGGTGGCGGTTGAAGAGCTTCATGGGGAGAGGGGCCTATTGGGATGGGAAGAGATGGATTGGAGAGAGATAAAAGCTCTTCGAGGTTTAACTGAGTCCTTGATGCGACAGTTCCTTGAGGCTTCCTTCAAATTCAGCTTTGTTGCTACTAGATCAATAATATAAAAGCATGATTTGGAGGATGTATCCACTCCAAGTAACTAAGCTCAAAGGATTTATTTAGTAGAGATGTAATCATGCTATTGAGAAAATATGGAAATAAGAATATTTGATGTTGAGCATGGGTTCTGTTCATATGTCATAGGCGATAACCATAATGTAATGCTTATTGATTGTGGTCATAATGAAAAAACTGAATTCAGACCATCTGATTATCTGCAAAAGAGAGGATGCACAGGTATAGAAAATTTCATCGTCTCAAATTATGATGAAGATCATATAAGCGATCTGCCTAATTTATGCAAATTAAAACAGCCCAAGGGCAGCAGTTTTATTCAAACTCTATATAGAAATAGATCAATCAGTGAAGGTGACTTGCGCAGGCTAAAACTGAAGAGTGGACCAATTGCACCAGGAATGGAATCATTATTGGACATGATTAAAACATATACTTATGATGTTACAAATCCACCGTTGCTTCAAGACACTCAAACTAAACATTTCAGAAATAATTATCCTGAATTTGAAGATACCAACAACCTGAGCTTTGTTACATTTTTGCATTACCATGATATTCATTTGATATTCCCTGGCGACTTAGAAAATAGCGGATGGCTCGCTCTGCTCAAACTGAAGGAATTCCAAGAAGAATTAGCAAAGATCAATCTGTTCATCGCTTCTCATCATGGAAGAATGAGTGGCTATTGTGAAGAGGTTTTTCGCTATTGCAGGCCAAAACTAATAATCATCTCTGATGAGTCAAAGAAATATGATACTCAAGAAGTGGATTACAGTAAACATGCATCTGGTATTAAATTTGGAGATAAAATCAGATATGTGCTTACTACACGTAATGATGGCATGATTACCATTAGTCAAAAACCTGGAGAAGGTTTCCAGATTAGAACACAATATTAAACTATGATAAATAGATTTACCTATTATGATGTAATTTCAGATCTTCTGCCGGGATTGGTCTTAGTCTGGGCTTTGCCAATACTCGGCCCGTTTGATAAAAGCTCAATACCTATTCTACTGACTGGCAACACAATAGTTGATCCAATCCTCTTAGCCGCAATTTGCTATGTCATTGGTCAGTTTTTACAATTTTTCTCGAAGTATTCTATTGAGCCATTGCTTAAAAAGGTGTACTGGAAAGGCAAATTTTTTTCTGATATATTTTTGATACCATCTTTTAAACGATGTTCCCATATGGAGAGATCCAGATTTATATTATGCGCAGAGAATAAATTAGGTTTTTCTAAAGAGGATTTATCAATTTTAATTGAAGAAAATATTTGCTCCAACAATAACAAATTACAAAAAGCGAATGAGCTATCTAGAGCGATATACCGGGCAATTGATGCAAAGACTATCGATTCTTCAAATGCGCAAAAGGCACATCTGCAAAATACATTTTATTCACTTTTTCGCAATCTATCTGGACTATTTCTTATATTGTTAGCTTTAGACCTTATTGAGATGATAAAATTAACGGTGGGATCTATTACCATGAGTAAGATAAATATTTATATCATATTGATAAACACGCTGTTAATGACTGTTTTCTTTGTCCAAGCAAGAGAACGAGGCGAATTATATATACATGGTTTATTTTGGAGTTTTTGCCACGGAAATGACGACCTGCAAATTAAGTGAGCAAAGCCTAAATCATTATGTTATCGTTTTTGAGACTGCCTTTTCAGTTACCTTTTCTCCATATCCGCACTATGACAAAAGCCCCCACCAGATTGATGACCAGTATGAGCACCACCCCAACAATTCTCTTCCACCCTTCCCCCAGCCCCGGCCTTCCCAGATCCAATGCCACATCCCCGTTCACCGTCACCGGCCACTCCTTCTCCCCCGCCCTCAGGGCATATGCCCCACGGGAGAGGCCACAGAAGACGCACTGGCCGGCGCTGCCCTCCGCCAGCCTCTCCTCCCCCTGCCACAGGGCCAAGCCCTCCGGAGCGCCGCTGACGGCAAGCCGGAAGCTTTCCGCCACGGGCATCTTTTTGCCATTTCCCTCAAGGCCGGTGGAGATGTTCAGAAGAGAGAGCAGTGTTGGCGCTATGTCCATCTGGCTCCAGCTGCCCCCCAGGTTCAGCTCCTCCACCCCCGGCCCCAGAAAGACCAGCGGCACCCGCCGGGCCTCCAGCCGGTCGGCATACTTCTCCGCCGAATGGCCCCCTTTGCCCTCCTTGCCGGGAAAGACCATGCCGTGATCGGCGGTGACCGCCAGCAGCACATGATTCCTCCGGCAGGCCTCGGCCAGTTTTCCCAGCGGCTCATCCAGAGCGGAGACCACTTCCCGGTAGCCATCCGCTCCCAGATCCTGCCCGGCGCTGTCCGCTCCTCCGGCGTTGACCAGCATAAGGAACCGCTGTCCTGAAAGGCGGCTTACCACATCCGCCGCCGCATCCAGGGCCCAGGCGTTGTACTCAATATATCCGGGGACTCCCGGCTCGTCCGTGTAGCTGCCGAAGGCGTCCCGCCATTTCTGAAAAATGGGATGGAGAAGATCGACAGCCGCCCCGGCCCGATATCCCGGTATGGGCTCCGCCCCATGCAGGGAGTTGTCGTCCAAATAGAGAACAGCGTCCATCTCCTGCAAGACAGGCATGGCATCACCCCTCTGCAGCACCCCCAGGCAGAGATAGCCCTCTTCCCGCGCCGCATCGAATACCGTCCGCCCCAGCCTCTCCGGCTCGACATCGGCTCTGCCGGTGACAAGAATGCTGTGGCTTCTGGTGGTCTCAGGAACAGGCACCTGCAAATCCACCACCCTCGCTCCGCTGCCGCTGAGGTTGAAGAGCACTGCGCCTTCCAGAGGCGAGCCGTCCAGAGCATAAGGGCGGTGCTCGGGATAAACGTAGGATGAGCCCAGGCCGTCCACCACCAGCAGGACAAGGCCGGAAGGCTCTCTCATGGGCTCGGATTCAATATAGGTGGCCCTGCCGGCATCAGATGCCGTAAACGCCAGCCACAGGAAAAAAAGGAGAAGGATCGTCCCGGTTATCTTTGTGCTTTCATGATTCCGTCTATGCTCTGGTCTCTCTCCCCGAAACTCTATCACATTTTTATGCTCTTTCCTTAATTGGGCTCCCTTCGCATATAAATATTACTAAAAATTTAAGAAGTTAAGAATAGGATGCTCGATATTCCATGGCCCATATGCTCTGCCTCAGGAATCTCAATTAAATACAAACAGAAAAAAGAAGAGAAGATGGCCGCGTATCTGAGATTATCAGATATACTCAGAAGTCGGTCATAACCCGGTACTGGTCTATCTCCGTCTGCTGGAGGCCCGTGAGGAACTGCTCGGCCATGTCGCGAATGTCCTTGGAGCGGGTGATGGCCCGGCCAACGACGAGTATGTTTGCGCCGGCAGCCAGAGCCGCCGCCTCGGTGTCCACCCGGATGCCGCCCGCTACGGCAACCAGAAGCCTGCGGCCGTCCTTGGCCAAGGCCTGGATCTCGCCTATGTTGCTCCAGGCGTGGGCGCTCTTTTCCATATCAATAGCCCGGTGCAGCTCCACCACATCCGGCAAAACCTCCAGGCTCTTCAGAACTGCCAGCGGATCGGGCACATTGAGCATATCGATGATGGAGTAGATGCCCGTCTTCCGGGCCTCCCGGATGGACAGCTCCAGTGTCTTCTTGGGGGCCAGGCCGGATATGACCACGGCATCGGCAGTGGAGTCCGCCGCCAGGCGCACCTCCAGATTGCCCGTGTCCAAGGTCTTGAGGTCCAATATGACGAAAGCCCCGGGGCGGATGGCCCGGATCTCCTTGACCACATTTATCCCCAGCATCTTGACCAGGGGGGTTCCCACCTCTATCAGAATGTGGTCGCTCTCCGGCAGAGCCGCCAGCACCCGGCGCACCTCGGCTACGTCAACCAGATCGAAGGCCACCTGAAGATAGGGCGGATCCCATAGGCGGGTCACCCGGAATCCCATTATGGGATGGGTGGAGCGGTCCTTCTCATAGAGCATCAGATCCACATCCGGGAAGCCCGCCATAGCCCTTTCTATAGCTAGCTTGGTCGCTCCGTAGTTGTAGCGGTAGATGGCATCGTAATCCCTGGCCTGGGGATGGATGAAGACGGACACTATAACCAGCAGCTCCTCGGCCTTGTCTTTGGGAATCACTCCTTCCGCCACGGCATCAGCTACGGCCTTGGCTACAGCCATTTGAGCCGGGCCGAAGATCTGGGCTGCCTGTTCCATGTTCTTTACTGTCACTTTGGGGACGATCAGAGTGGATGGCTTGGGCGGCAGATTGGGCCGGATCACACCCAGCAGGGGTGTATGCCCCGCCGAAAGCTGGGTCAAGCCAGAGGCAAAGGCCGTAGCCACCGGCCCCTGCTTATCTCCGATGATCAGATCGATATGAGCTATCTCAGGCTCCTTTCCTATGAGAGCCTCTCCTACTAAAAACAAAAAGATACACCTCTCGGAGAGGTTGAGCAATTCTCTATTTTAATCCTTTTGCCTTTTTCCTCTCTCCCTGATATCAGATCATCTGCCAATAGATCAGGGGAGCCAGGGCCAGCAGGGTCAGGCCGGTGGCCAGCCTCATCCCCACCCGATGATCCTTGCGGAAGGAGTCAACCTGCTCCGGGCTCATGCCTAGGGCGATTGCCCCGCCTAAAAGCAGAATGGGCAGGACCACGCCCAGATTGAAGAAGAAGAGATAGGTGGCCCCCGCCAGGTAGCTGCTGGCAGAGAATAGATCCAGTATCGCGAGGTAGATGGCTCCGACGCAGGGTGCTTTGACCAGGGAGAAGAGGGCGCCGATCAAAAAGTAGGACCGGTATCGCCCTCCCTCCACTCCGGCCTGGAAATATGGCAGGGCCCAGTCGGTGCGGAAGATGGAGTGCCTGCCTGCCCTCAGGCGCAGGCCGTCCCAGATCTGGGAGAGGCCGGCCAGAAGGAGAAAGAGGGTCAGAATGTAGCGAAAGGCATCCGCAATGGCTTTCGTCTCCAGCAGCCGCTGCATGCCCAGGCCGAAGAGAAAGTACATGGTGAATATCCCCGCGGAGAAGAAGGCCACCATCAGCACCAGATCCCGCCTCCTTCCCGATGTGGAGAGGACCGTGGCCGCTAAAAAGACCAGAATGCCCAGCAGGCAGGGATTGAATCCGGCCACCAGCCCCGCACCTAAAACTGCGGATATGCTGTAGGCGGAGATCTTCTTTAGATCTATATCCGAATCGGAAATAGCGCCGGCCGCGCTTCGGCTCTGGTTTTCCGGATGGCTGGGAAGGGCGATGGATGGCGGGACGGAAGGGCTCTGATTGGCCAGGGCGCTTCGGATGAGCCTCTCCAGCAGAGCATCGTCCTTCTCATAATCCCGGTAGTCAATCACCTCACTGCCGATGATGATGGATGGGACATCCCGGGAGCCGTACTGCTTGATGATGCGATGCCCCTCGTCGGAATAATAATAGGATCTGCTGATGTTAAGGGATATATCCTGACCCACCTTCTCCAGGACTCTTTCTGCAGCAGCGCATTTGGTGCAGCCGGGAGATTCTATGAAGAGAACCTGGGCCCCGCTGCCCCCTTCTGCCATTGCCAAGCCGGGCAAAGCTGCACCATATAGAATTGCCAATGCCAGGCAGGCGGAGAGCATTAGGTTTGAGACTCGCATCATTCACCCTGGATGCTGAAGAAGTATAAAATCCCCATGATGCTCATCTCGGGCAGAAAAAGAATTCTTGGAAGGGGAAAAGGAGAGCTGATGTCATTCCCCTCTCCTTCCCCTTCTTTTCCCATCAAATTCTACTCTGTGGTAGCGTACACCAATTTCGGCCCGTCTCCCTCAGACCTGCTGGAGGAGAAGGCTACACTGGCTTCATCCTCTGCTACCAGTACTATGGAGTAGGGGCAGCCTTCCACGCATGTCTCCACCGCTTTTTGCATGATTTCAGTCACATCGAAGGTGTAGCTACCCTTTTTGGTGATATCCACAGGGGGAGAGGATGTTTCGGCATCATAGTCATATTTGTAGGACCAGGTGGCCGTATCCAGGGCTGCGCCGTGCAGGTAGTAAGCTGTGACCTCTCCGGTTGTATTCACCTCTGCTGCATCGATGGTCAAGGTTGCGGAAGTTATCTGGTCCGGTTTGAATATGCCCTGCGAGCCAAAGAGATTTTGAAAGCTGAGGTAGACCTCCCTGGCTGGCTCTCCTCCCGCCGAGGCCGCCCAGAGCAGATCGCTGTCAGAGAAGCTCTGGTCTGCATTCTCCGCATCTACATAGGTGTCAACGTCCATCTCGGCGGTAAAGCTCCCCGCAGCGGCGGTGGCTGCCAGCAGCAGAAAAATGCTGATAAGTGAGTGCAAATATCTCAATTGAATTCCTCCACTTGGGCTAGATCTATTCCAGCAAATAAAAAGGCTTGCGATCATATGTACCTTATGTAAGCCCACCGGGGACATATAATGGAAAATCCCCCTGGAATTACGTTAGATTTATTAACCTCACCGCAAGGTGGAGGAAAGGTGGATCTCCTGAGAAATACTGTCTATTGCATCCTCTTGGCTGCCTTGCTCATCTCATCCGCGGAATGCGCCACTCTGCAAGTAAGCTCCGATCTGCAGTCTGCAATCGATGCCGCCTCCAGAGGCGACACCCTTGAGGTTGCCGCCGGGGTCTATGAAAAGATCGCTGTGGATAAAAGCATCAATCTCATTGGAAATGGCGCCGTCATCAGGGCCGGGGGCAGGGATGCATGCGTCGACATCAGCGCAGATAATGTGACCGTCTCCGGCTTTTTAGTTGAGAGGGGCTTTTATGGAATCAAGCTGGACCACGTCCAGGGCTGCCATATAAGCAACAACACCGTCAT
>MTKZ01042310.1_pt1 | contig 11188 bp, 7 predicted proteins | sample 1042781 | NCBI WGS metagenome assembly MTKZ01 (sample SAMN06212207, study PRJNA360539) | anaerobic digester metagenome | biome: Wastewater treatment plant; material: sludge; isolation source: anaerobic digester fed with sludge from wastewater treatment plant | place: Denmark: WWTP Viborg ...
GGGTAGTTGACGAGGTAGGGCAGGGCGTCGAGCAGGCCGTAGAAGAGCTGGGCGTCGACGGTGACGACGAGCTGCTCGTGGAGCCGCGTCGGGTCGTCCGTCCTGGCCATGTCCTCGAAGCGCAGCTCGCGCGGCCGGTCTTCCTTGAGCGTGACGAAGCGCGACTGGACGAGGTGCATGCGGCCCGGCAGGACCGGGAGCGGCCGCAGCTCGCCGTCGGAGAGGGCCCCCGACTTGGCCACGACCTTGAAGGCCACCGTGCCGACGCGGGCCGGAGCGGCCAGCGCGAACGCGACCGTCGACCCGCCGCCCGGTGCGACCGTGAAGGCGCGCGGCGGCACGGCCTCCGGCAGCCCGAAGGCCGGGGCCAGGTTCTCGCCCGTCGCCGGGTCGGTGATCTCGAGCGTCACTTCGCCCGAGGCCGCCTTCTCCCCGGCGTTGTTGACGACGACCTTGAGCTCGGCCCGGTCGCCCTCGCGGAAGAAGCGCGGCAGATAGGGCCGGACCATGAGGTCCTTGACCGTCTTGGCTTCCGTCTCGAGCGTGCCGCCGGCCAGGTCGCGGGTGACGCCGTGGACGAAGACGCGCCAACCCGTGACGCTGTCGGGCACGGTGAACTCGATCGCGGCCGTGCCGTCGGCGCCCGTGAGCAGGTGCGGCTGCCAGAAGGCCGTCTCGGCGAAGTTCGAGCGCAGGGCCGAATCGCCCTCGACGATCGTCACCGACTCCTCGAGCGCCTGTTCCCGGGGGGCTTTGTCCTTGGAGGCCAACTGGGTCATCTTCACGTCGACGGAGGGAGCGGCGGCCTCGACCGTGGCGTCCGCGACGACTCCGCCCACCACCCCGCCTACGACGCCGCCTCTGTAGCGTCGGCCGGGGCCGCCGATGCCGTAACCGCCGAGCGAGAAGAGCTCGTCGGCCCGGAAGGTCTTATAGCCGGGGATACGGACCCAGCCGTCGCCGCCCCACAGGAGGTGCACGGCCGGGCCCAGGACGGCGTCCCACGCGTCCGTGCCGGTCCGTCCGGGGTAGAGGTCGGCCAGGCGCGGCGGCCGGTGCGGCGCGAACAGGTCGAGGCTGCGGTCGTACATGTAGGCCAGGAGCTCGGCCGCGCCCTTCTCGGCGAGCTTGCCGTCGGGCGTCTTGACCGTGACCCGCCAGGCCTCGCGGCCGCCGGGCGCGAGCTTGTCGCGGAAGGTCGAGAACGACAGGGCCAGCTCCTTGTCGTCCCAGGGGACGAAGACGTTGGCCTCCTCGCTCATGATCTGATGGTCGCGGACGGCCGTGACCCGGACGCCGAAGCCGCCGCGGAGGTCCTCGACGACGGGGATCTCGACGACGCCGCCGTCGCGGCCGGCCTCGAGCCAGCGCCGCTCCCAGAGGGCGCCGCCCTTGAACGTCTCGTAGAGGACGGGCTGGCCGCTCCAGCCGCTCGCGACGAGGAAGCGGGCCTTGCCGCCGACGGGAACGGCGCTCCGCTCGGACTTGAGCAGGAGCGGCACCTTGAAGGCCGGCTTGGCCTTTCCGGCGACCAGGAAGTCGAGGCTGTCGCGGCAGACGGCGCCGAAGTCGTCCTTGGTCTCGTAGAGCAGGCGATAGGCCCCGGCCTCGAGGGCCGGCGCCGCGACCGCCGCGGCGCCCTTGGCGTCGTGCTCGACCGCGCCCTTGGCCGCTTCAGGGCCCTCCTTCCACATCCGGACGACGATCGCGGGATCGACCTTCTCCCAACGGGGCCGGAGGAGGTCGCCGGCGGTCGGCGGGAAGTCGGGGCTGCCTGACCCCGGAGCAGGCGGCAGGGGCTGGTCGGCGGGGGTGAGCGTTTCTCCGGGCTGGACCAGGCGGACGATCCGCCACGAGCCGCGCCCCGCCTTGGGCGTGCCGTCGAGGTCGGTCCTCAGGAACGTGAACCGGGCCGGCGCGCCGGCCGTCAGGAACTCCGTTTCAGCCGCCGTCCGGGCTTCGACGTTGACGAAGCCGAGCCGGAACGTCCGCGTGGCCGAGCGCGTCTCGCCGCCCTCGTCGGTGACGTCGACCGACAGGGTGTAGCGGTAGCTGAGGCCCGAGGCGGCGCCGCCCCCGCGCTCGTCGGCGAGCGGGGTGAAGGCGACGGCGAACGAGCCGTCGGCACCGATGGGGGAGCGGCCGCCGGCGATCTTCTGGCTGCGGGAGCCGCGCCCGCCGCCGCCGTCGCCCCCCCACCACCACCATCTCGGATAGACCGGTTCGCGCTCGACCTGCCAGACGGCCTCGCCTGACGCGACCGGGAGTCCGAAGTAGTAGCGGGCCTCGCCGCCGAGCGCGGCGGGCTTGTTCAGGCGCAGGGGCTTCTCCGGGTCCTTGACCGTGACCTCGAAGGTCGGCCGTTTGTATTCCTCGACGCGCACGGAGGCCTCGCCTTCGGGCGAGACGGCGAGCGTCCATTCGCCGAGGGGACGGCCGGGCGGGATGACGAACTCGCCGCTGGCCGTGCCGAAGGCGTTGGTCGTGACGACGGCCTCGGCCGCGGGCTCATCGTTGATGTCCTCGAGCCGGACGGTGACCGTGCGGTTGGCCTCGGGGGACAAGCGGCCGAGGTCGGGGCGTCCCTTGTAGGCCAGGACCTTCCAAAAGAGCTTCTGGCCCGGGCGGTAGACGGAGCGGTCCGTGTAGACGAGCGAGGCGCGGCTGTCATCGGGCTCGCGGTCTCGCTCGAGATAGAAGCTGTCGGTGTCGATGACGACGTCCCGGCCCTTCTTGGCGATGAGGAAGTAGGAGCCGCCGGAGCGGCCGACGGCCCCGAAGTGGACGCGGCCCTCGGCGTCGGTCGTCCGGGACTCGACCTTGGTGTGGCCGCGGCGCCAGTTGTAGGCGTAGAGATCGACCGTGGCGCCGGCGACGGGCCGGCCGGTGGCTCCGGACAGGGTCAGGGCCTCGACCCCGGTGGAGCCGCCCGAGCCCGCCCAGGCGTCGCGCTTGGCCAGGACGAGGTCGCCGACGATGACGCCGACGCCCAGGAGCTGGTTCGCCGCGTCGGCGAAGTCCTCGCGGGCCGAGGCGGCGACGAGATAGAGCGAGGGCGCCAAGCCGGCCGGGAGCGTGGCGTACGTCCGGTGGTCGCGGAAGTCCGGTGTCTTGGGCAGGTCGATCCGCCAGGCGGCGTCGGGCTTGCGCTCGGCGATGAGGCGCCGGGCTTCGTCGCCCTGGGGGAAGAGCGTGTAGTCCTTGGCCGCCTTGACCTCGGCTTCGAGGTCGAGGGCGTAGGCGCGGAGGTAGACGCGGTCGAGGTTGCGGTGCGTCAGCCGGACCGAGCGGCGGCCGGGGGCGTCGAGGCGCATGGCCTCGAGGGCGTAGCCGGGGGCTTCGATCGAGGCGACGATGTGGCGGCAGCGGTCGCCGCCGGGCGTGCCGGGGAAGCGCTCGACGCCCTCGAGGGCGATCTTGCGGGCCCGGACGAGGGCGTCCGGGGCGTCCTCCTCGCGGGTGTGCTCGGCGAGGAGCGCCTGGCCGACGGCCCACCAGGCGTGCTTGCGGTTGGCGGCGAGGTAACGGGCGAGGTGGGCGCGGAGGAGGGCGCGGTCGTCCGCCTCCGTGAAGGCCTCGTGGAGGGCCTGGACGAGCTCGAAGCGGGCCTCGAGGGCGGCGGCCGGGCGGGCGTTGCGCCGGCTCCAGGTCTCGTGCTCGCCGAGTAGGGCGGCGATCTGGACGACGGGATGGGCGGCGGCGTCGGCCAGGACGGCGGCCGCGGCGTCGGAGGGGACGGGCTTGTTCGCGGCGGCCAGGAGCTTGGCCAGGTCGACGAGCCAGGTCTCGTTCGACTGGCGCGGCGTCCAGAACGAGGTGTCGCCGAGGACGCCGGCGAGAAGATAGACGACGGCGTCGCGGAGGTTGTCGCGGACGCCGGCGGGATAGTCGCCCGGGCTCCAGAAGTCCGGGAACTCGGCGGCCCGGCGCGAGGCCAGGCGGTCGCGGTCCTTCCAAACGCGGACAAGCGAGGACCAGGCCTCGCCGAGGATCCGGTCGCGGGTCCAGGACTTGAGGTCGACGGGGCCGGAGGCCTCGACGGTTTCGCGCGTGTTGATCTCCCAGGAATAGGCCCGGAGATAGGTCAGGAGCGACTGGGCGTAGAAGAGCTCGAGCATGTCGCGCTCGACGGGGGCGTCGGGCCAGGGCTGATCCTTGAGGAAGCGGACGGTCGTCTCGTAGCCGTGGAGGCCCGTGCGCAACTGGCTCTCCTTGATCAGGGCCCAGGTCCAGAGGGCGTCGTCGCCGGCCTTGCGGGACTCCTCGCGGACGCGGGCGCACTCGGCGGCCGCGGCCTCGAACTTCTGCTCGGCTATGAGCTTGTCGACGGCCTCTCGGACGGCCTTGGCGGAGGTCTGGGACGGATCGGCCATGGGCGATGCCTCCTCGGGCAGGGATGCGGCCAGGGCGGACGGGCCCGCGGCGAACGGGCAGCTGTTGCGGGCGACGACGGCATAGGCGCCGGCGCCGAGGACCGCCAGCAGCACGGCGACGGCGGCGAACGAAGGGCCTTTCGGGGAGGGCCCGCCCGGCGCGGTCCGGCCGGCGAGGGGCTGTTCGTCCTTGGGCTTCTGGCTGGTCATGCGTTCCTCCCGTTGTCCTTTAGTCGCGCGAGCGGATCCTGTCGTATGGGATTACATCCGGGCGGCCGGATTATTCCTCTCAATAGGGACACTATACCTAATACACCAATTTCCGCCGGCGACAAATAGGTGAATAGGTATTGTGTCCCCGTTTGGGCTGGCTTAGAATGGGCGCGAATCCCACCAGGAGGGCACTCATGAACAAGGCGATCCTGATCAAGGCCGGGCTGGCCGTGCTGATGTTCGCGGTGTTCGCGGCGGCCGCGGCCCCGCAGAGCGACAAGGGCAAGGCCTTCAACGGTATGGGCATGGGCCTGGGCAACCTGTCGCGCCTGTCGAAGGCGCAGACCCGGTCCATCAGCCCTGAGAACTTCACCGGCGAGAAGGGCCAGGCGGCCATGTCGACCGACGGCCCGGCCATGAGCGCGGCCCGCGACCTCGGCCAGGGGTGGAAGGTCTCACCCTACGTCCGCATCCCGGCCGGCGAGACGTTCGTCATGGCCGACGTCAAGGGCGAGGGGGCCATCCAGCAGATCTGGTTGACGCCCGCCGGCAGCTGGCGCCACGCCATCCTGCGCATCTACTGGGACGGCGAGGCCGAGCCCTCCGTCGAGTGCCCCGTCGGCGATTTCTTCGCCTGCGGCTGGGGCCAGTACGCCCAGATCTCGTCGCTGCCCGTCTGCGTCAATCCCGGCAGCGCCTTCAACTGCTACTGGGAGATGCCCTTCCGCAAGGGCTTCAAGATGACCCTCGAGAACATCGGCGCCAAGCCGCGGCCGAACGAGGCCCCGACGACGAACCAGTTCACGGTCTATTATCAGGTCAACTACACCCTGACCGACGTCCCCGACGACGCGGCCTATTTCCACGCCCAGTTCCGGCGCGTCAATCCGCTGCCGTACAAGGACGTCTACACCATCCTCGACGGCGTCAAGGGCCAGGGCCACTACGTCGGCACCTATATGGCCTGGGGCGTCCACAACAACGGCTGGTGGGGCGAGGGCGAGCTCAAGTTCTACATGGACGGCGACGGGAAGTTCCCGACCATCGCCTACACGGGCACCGAGGACTACTTCTGCGGTTCCTACGACTTCGACGCCAAGGCCCCGGACGGGTCCATCCAATACCGCGAGTTCACGACGCCCTACGCGGGCCTGCCGCAGGTCATCCGCGGCGACGGCCACTACCAGGTCATGCAGCGGTTCGGGCTGTACCGCTGGCACATCATGGACCCGGTCCGCTTCGAGAAGGACTTCAAGGTGACCATCCAGGCGCTGGGCTGGCGGACTGGCGGGCGCTATCTGCCGCTCCAGGACGATATGGCGTCGGTGGCGTTCTGGTATCAGGCCGAGCCCCACGCCAAGTTCCCGAAGCTGCCGGACAAGGACGCCCTCGAGATCATCTGACGGCCAGGGGGCCGGTCCCCGAAGGGGCCGGCCGGCCCGGCCCGGTCAGTTCTCGCGGCCTTCGACCTGGTCGAGGACCGACTGCAGATAGCGGGGGTGGGCCGCGGCGCGCGTGGCGAAGGCCCGCTTGAGGGCCTTGAGCTCGTTCTCGAAGGGCTTGAAGTCCGACGGGTCGCTCCAGTTGGCCATCGTCAGCCGCTCGATGAGGTCCTTCATGCCCTGGGAGCCCAGGAACTCGCCGAGCGTCTCGGGCAGGCGGCCGTTCTCCTTGTCGCAGAACCGGACGGCGCGGAAGAAGAGCTTGCGCAGGACTTCCTGCTGATTGAGGATCTCCTGCTTGAGCAGGAACAGGTCCTTGACCGAGGCCGTCTGCGAGAGCTGGTCGTGGAGCTGGACGGCGTTGTCGACGATCTTGCCGACGGCCGACATGAAGGCCTCGACGTCGAGAACGGCGACGGCCGGGCCGGCATAGAAGCCGATCTCGATGCCGTTGTTGACCGGCTCGGTCCGGCGGTAGCGGACCAGGGCCTCGAGGGCGGGATCGGCGGCCGCGGCGAGGTCGGGCTCCGGCGCGGGCGCGGCTTCGGCGGCGGGCTCGGGCTCGATCTCGGCCGCGAGGTCGGCCAGCTCGGGGAAGGCTTCGGCGGCCGTCGGGTCGAGCGCGGCGGGGGAGCCGGCGGTCGCGGGGGCGGGATCGGGAGCGGGCGCCGGGGCGCCCAGGACGAACTCGGCGTCGTCGCGAACGGAATCCTCCTCGGGCCCGATGAGCCCGAGGGACGCGGCCAGTTCTTCGGCCTCGTGTGCGGGGGCGGCGGTCGTCGTTTCGCCGCCGTCGGCGTCGCCCGCGGCGGAAGGCTCGGGCTGGCGCAGCGTGGCCAGGAGGTCGCGGACCTTGCGCAGCTTGCCCATCTCCTCGTTCCAGTCGACATCGCCCTCGACGGCGGACGCGGGCGCGGGCACGGGGATCCGGGCCATGATGCCGGCGTACCCGCCGAGGCTCTTCTTGAGGTTGGCGTACTCCTCTTCGGCCTTGCTCCGGACCTTCTCCAGCTCGGTGTTGAGGCCGCCGATCTTCTCGAGCTCGTCGCCGGCCAGGGCCGCGGCGTTCTCCATCATCTTCTGGTAGTTGACGGCCCGGTCGAAGTGGCCGCGGATCTCGCCCCGGAGGTAGGTCTCGGTCGACTGGAGGGCGGCCATGGCCTGCTTGTGCTCGTCGAGGAAGCCCCGGACCTGGGCGAACTCCCGGTTGACGGCCTCGATGCGCTTCTGGGCCTCTTCCTTCTCGCGGTTGATCTTCTCGATGAGGGTCTGTTCGACCTCGCTCTTCTGGGACTCGTAGATCTCGCCGACGCGCTTCTCGATGTCGTCGAGGAAGGTCGCGGGGTCGAGGGTGTGTTCGGCGCTCGGGTTCATGGGACCTCCTTCACATTTGGACGGGCGTCGGCGCGCCCTGGCCCTTGCCGTAGAGATGGTTGATGAGGACCAGGACGCCGGTGGGGATGCCGTGCTCGAACTCCACCCCCATCTCGTAGAGGCCGGGCTCGATCATGCGGTTCCAGCGGACGTCGCCCCGGGCCTTGACGATCTGCTTGGATTTCGAGAGGTAGAGGGTCATCCGGAGCGAGGCGCCGACCTCGAACAGGTGGTCGGTGACGACGCGGGCGCCGCCCAGGGAGATGTCCTTGGTCAGGGCGTTGACGAGCCGAGGATCGTCGGCGGGCGAGGGGCCGGGCAGTTCGATGACGACCCGGTTCTCCTCGGCGATCCGCTTGTCTTTTCTGTTCTCGCGCATCCCGCGCCTCTTTCCGTTCCTCTCACGACGCGACGGGCGCCCGGAGGGGCGCGGCGGTCGCGTTCAACGCACCGATTCTAAGCTTGCGGCTCGGAGCGTCCATAGCCGCTGGGGGTGAAAGGGGGGGGGAATGTCCCTCACCCCCCGTGACCCCGGGCGCGGGGGGCCCCCGCGACGGGGAGGCTGGCGCGGGGCGGACGGGGGAGAAGCGGGGTCGGCCGGCGGCGGACCGGGGGGCGGATCAGTGCACGCGCTCGAGGGCCTGGGGCGGGGAGGCCGGTGGGTTGGCGCCTCTCAAAAAGATGGCCATGCGGACGTACTTCCGGTCGGAGGGATCGAGGGGCGCGTCGCCCTCGTAATCGTGCCAGCGGTCGAGGAACTCGGCCCGGGGGATGACGCCCCGGCTCCCGAGGAGCGAGGGGTCCTCGAAGTAGAGGGAGCCGGCGTCCAGGCCCAGGAGGACCATGTAGTGGCCGTCGTCCCAGGTCTCGGTCCAGGGGACGTCGGTCCGCTCGCGCCAGGCCTGGAGGTCGACGATGACGGTGGCGCCGGCGCCCAGGCCGGCTTCGAGGTCGGCGAGGCCGAGCCCTTCGCGGAGATCGGCCGTGAGGCCGAACTCGCGGGCGACGCGGAGGATATCTTCGGGATGGGTGCCGTTCTCGGGTGTGCTGCGGAGCCGCGCGGCCAGGCGGTCCTCGCGCTCGGAGATGCCCCAGTAGGCCAGGCAGGCCTGGAGGGCGGCGGCGCCGCAGGTGTAACCCGTGCTCTGGCGGACGTCGGGGACCGCGGCGTAGGCGGGGAGGGCCGCGGAAAGTGAGGCGGATAACGGCGTGGAAACAGAAAAGGGGACACGTACCTCCGGTACATGTCCCCGCTCGGACGCGGGGGCGGCGAGGCGGCCGGCCAGGAAGCTGGCGGCGAGCGCGGCGAGGAGAGCGAGGAAGAAGAGGGCCGGGGGCAGGGCGCGGCCGGGGCGGGACGGGTGATCGGGGCGCGAGGCGCGAGAGGCATGAGCGGGGGGAGCAGCGGTCATGGCGGTCCTCCGTAAGGCGATGCAGGCGCCCCATATCTTGGGCGATGTCGCCGCCGCGGTCAAGGGGCGGCCGGAGTGAGGCGCCCCGGGGAGGAGCGTCGACGAGGACCCGTTAGCCGAGGTGCGCCAACAAGTCGCCGGGGGCCTCGATCAGGACGTGGGCGCCGTGGGCCAGGAGCTCGGCGGCCGTGCGGAAGCCCCAGAGCGCGCCGACGGCGAACATCCCGGCGCCGCGGGCCGTGGCCATGTCGACGTTGGTGTCGCCGACGAAGGCGCAGGCGTCGGGCGGAACGCCGAGGTCGGCGGCCAGGGCCAGGGCCGGGGCCGGGTCGGGTTTGAGCGGCACGCCGGGCCGGGCGCCGCGGACGACGGCGAAGCGGTGGGCCGGGAGCAGGGCGTCGGTCATCCGGGTCGTGTAGACGTCGGACTTGTTCGACAGGACGGCCGTGCGGAGGCCGCGCGCGGCCAGGGCGGCCAGGAGCTCGGGGACGCCGGCGTACGGGCGGCTGTGCTCGTGCCAGCAGGCCTGGTAGGCGAGGCGGTAGTCGTCGAGGATCGCGGTGACGACGGCGTCGGAGGGGGCCGGCCGGCCGCGCCAGGCGAAGACGCGGCGGATGAGCTCCTCGGCGCCGTCGCCGACGAGGGTCTTCATCTCGTCGTCGGTGAAGGTCCCGAGACCGCGCGGCTCGTAGACGCGGTTGGAGGCCGCGGTGATGTCGACGATGGTGTCGAGGAGCGTCCCGTCGAGATCGAAGATGACCGCAAGAATGGGGGACATGATACCTATTTCCTATTTATCCAGGCCATCCGGGCTTCTGTCCATTTGATTCTTTCTGCGTTCCCTCGGAGGGAAAATGGGAAACAGGTATCATGTCCCCCATTTGTGGAGGTCGCGGAGGGCGGCGTAGGCGCGCCAGCCGTGATCGAGGCGGGCCCGGTCATCGGCGGTCGTCTCGCGGCGGACCTTGGCCGGGACGCCGGCGACGATGACGCCGGGCGGGACCTGGAAGCCCTCGGCGACGACGGCCCCGGCCGCGACGACGGAGCCGCGGCCGATGCGGGCCCCGGAGAGCACCGTGGCGCCCATGGCGACCAGGGCGTCGTCCTCGACGACGCAGGCGTGGAGCACGGCGCCGTGGCCGACCGTGACCCGGGCCCCGACGAGACAGGGCAGGTTCTCGTCGACGTGGACGACCGTGCCGTCCTGGATGTTGGAGTCCTCGCCGATCTCGATCGAGGCGCCGGCCATGTCCGAACGCAGGACGCAGCCGTACCAGACGCTGGCGCCCCGGCGCAGGGCGACGTTGCCGACGAGGACCGCCCCGGGGGCCACCCAGGCGCCCTCGTCGATCGCGGGCTTCTCCAGCTTGTCGACAACGCCGTATTCGTTCATGTTTCCACTCCTTGCGACGGACATCGATTGTACCAGAAAACTGCCAAGAACGGACCAGGTCTTCGCATCGATTCAGGCAGGATAGCCGGGATATGCGATGACCAGGTCCGATAAAAGGGGGGGCATGATCCCCTGCGAGAGGATCGGCGACACAGTACCCGTTTCCCAAATACTCCCCGAGATAATAAATAGGAAATAGGTATCATGTCCCCCATTTTTTCCCATTTTTTTACTTGCATTCCGGCCCGCACCTGCATATAATCCTAGCATTCCACTAGGATTTATTTTCCTGGGGTGGGAAATTCGCGATATCGGGAGGCTTACGTGTCCGCATCCGCCGGTTTCACCGACAACGCCCTGAAGATCCTCAAGGCCCGCTACTTCCTGAAGAACGAGAAGGGCGAGCTCGTCGACCAGTCGCCCGAAGACCTCTTCCGCCGCGTCGCGGCCTACGTCGCCACGGCCGAGAAGACCAAGGCCGGCCGCAAGGCCTGGGCCGACCGCTTCCTCCGGGCCATGAACGCCCGCGACTTCCTGCCCAATAGCCCGACCCTGACCGGCGCCGGCCGCGGCATGTGCCTGTCGGCCTGCTTCGTCCTGCCCATCGAGGACTCCCTAGAGTCCATCTTCGAGACGGTCAAGAACGCCGCCCTGGTCCACAAGGAGGGCGGCGGCACCGGCTTCGACTTCTCGCGCCTCCGCCCCAAGGGCAGTTTCGTCCGCAAGACCCAGGGCGTGGCCTCCGGCCCGGTGTCCTTCCTCAAGGTCATCGACGCCGCCACCGAGGCCGTCAAGCAGGGCGGCACGCGCCGCGGCGCCAACATGGGCATCCTGCGCGTCGACCACCCCGACATCGAGGAGTTCATCCAGATGAAGCTCGACGGCGCCTCCGTCGCGAACTTCAACATCTCGGTCGCCGTCACCGACGCCTTCATGGCCGCCCTGGCCGCCGGCTCGAGCTACGACCTCGTCGACCCCCAC
>MTKZ01001000.1_pt1 | contig 11185 bp, 11 predicted proteins | sample 1042781 | NCBI WGS metagenome assembly MTKZ01 (sample SAMN06212207, study PRJNA360539) | anaerobic digester metagenome | biome: Wastewater treatment plant; material: sludge; isolation source: anaerobic digester fed with sludge from wastewater treatment plant | place: Denmark: WWTP Viborg ...
TGGTATTATCCTAACCGTGATTATTGGTTTGTTAGGCATATTCATACCTTTTTTAGGGATTTTAGCCCCAATAATTGGCGGCCTTATCGCAGCATACATGACTGGTGGGGATTATAAAGATGGTGCAGTTAGTGGTGGGATAACAGGCGTTGCTGGCGGTGCTATCCTGGGTGGTGTTCTATTAGGAGCATTCACTGCCGTTATTGGTGGTGTAGCTTTAGGATCTACTATTGGCCTTATATTAGGAATTATTGGCGGAATTATCGGAATATTAATTAAAGGATAATAATTTTAAAAATTAAAAAAGGGAGGAATAAAAAATGGTTAACTGGACTACGGTTACTGTTGGTTTTGTGGTGACGATTGTCTTAGAAATAATTGGTCTTCTTTTCAAACCAGTAGATATGGCAGTGGCCACATTCATAAGTATCTTCGCACCCATAATAGGGGGTTTGATCGCAGCATACTGGGCAGGAGGCACATTTAAAGATGGTGCTGTTAATGGAGGTCTGGCAGGAGGTTTGGGCTCCCTTATAGCAGCTATAATTTCAGTTCAGGGCAGTTTAGCCATCATTGCTGAAAATGCAATTATCAGCTTTGTTATTAGTGCGATAGCAGGAATTATTGGTGGTTTGATCGGAGTACTGGCTAAAGGTAATCACCAAGAAAAGGAAGAAACTCTGAAAGAAGAAACTTCCAATGAAGAATAAGTTTATTCTGGACAAAAATATGAAACCAGATAATTAGATGAAGAAACAAATTATTCATGAAAGGTAGAATACATAAAAGACCGTTTTTTCCATAAAATATAGATGGGCTAATAATTTCTAAATATCCCAAAAAGAATTATAAAAATGGAAAAAAATTTTCCATTTTTCCTGTTATTTTACATCTTTTTATTAGCTGGTTCCAGATTTACTCTTAATCCTTTTATCCCTTTTCTTCGAAGGGCATCGCTTATGTCCTGTGCATTTTTTGCTGGTAACTCAACAAAGGAAAACTTATCTAGAACATCAATACGACCAATGCTGGTTGAGGAAAGTCCTGAAACATCCCCAATAGCTCTTACTATATCTTTAGCTTTGATTTTTTGCTTTCGACCCACATTTATGAAGAATCTGACCATTCCTGGCTGGGCACCGGTGTCTCCGAAGTCAGAACCGGCTATTGGCAGTGAATCATCCTTAGTACCTGTGTATAATTTCAGTAGAGCAGCAGCAATTTCTAATGAACTGTAGTCTTCTTTCATTAATCTTTCCACCAGATGAATTTCCCTGTGCAAATCACTGGTATTCATCTCTTTTTTCAACCGCTCCAGGAAAAGGTCTCTTTTTACTTCTTCAACTTCACTGAGAGACGGAATTTTCTGTTGCTCTATCCGGACCCTGGTGTACCTCTGAATATCCCTTAACTGGTATATTTCCTTTCCAGACACAAAAGTAAATGCTTGCCCAGTTTTACCTGCGCGGCCAGTTCTCCCTATCCTGTGGACGTAATATTCTTCATTATTTGGCACATCATAATTGAATACTGCTTCTACATCATCCACATCTATTCCTCTAGCTGCAACATCAGTGGCAACCAAAATTTCAATCTGTCCCTTTCTGAACTTACCCATTACCCGGTCACGTTGGTTCTGACTCATATCACCATGAAGTCCGTCGGCAAAGTATCCCCTGGTTTGTAAGTGATTTACGAGACGATCCACCCTTCTTTTAGTATTACAAAATACAAGGGCAAGTTTTAGATTGTGCATGTCTGTTAGGCGGGTTAACAAATCGAGCTTCATTTGCTCCTTGACTTCGAAGTATACCTGTTGTATTTCAGGAACTGTAATTTCCTGATGGGCTACTTTCAACATTTCAGGATTGTTCTGGTATTTTCGAGTTAAACCCAGGATCACTGGAGACATTGTAGCAGAAAAAAGTAACATCTGCCTCTGTTCTGGTATTTGTTCCAGGACGAATTCTATATCATCTCGGAAACCCATATCCAGCATTTCATCTGCTTCATCTAAGATGATCATCTTTACTTGATCCAACTTGAGAGTTCGTCGGTGAATATGGTCCATTACACGGCCAGGAGTGCCGATGATAATCTGAACTCCTCTTTTCAGGGCCTTAATTTGTCTTTCGATTGGTTGTCCACCATAAACTGGTAACACCGAGGTTTTTTTATACTTAGATAATTTTTTGATTTCTTCTGCCACTTGAATGGCCAGTTCTCTTGTGGGGCAGAGAATAATTGCCTGAACACTTCTATTGGAAGTTTCGAGCTTCTCTAAAACTGGAATCCCAAATGCCGCTGTTTTTCCAGTTCCGGTTTGTGCCTGTCCAATAACATCCTTACCATCTAATATATGGGGTAAAGCAAGTGATTGTATTGGGGTTGCTTCTTCAAATCCCATGTCTCTTATGGCATGTTTCATTTCACGGGATAATTTCAAATCTTCAAATAATAAACTTTCCATGGTATCTTCCTTATTTTCAATTAGAGTTATAAACTCTTTTATATCGATAATTTAATAAGTAAAATCAGGCCCAATCCAATTATAACGCTAAGAGTAAAATTCTAAAAAATAGCTGAGATAATCAAAAAAATCCATATTTACTTTTTCTTATGAATATTGTTAGTAGTTCACTGCTTTTATAGTAATGGTTTTAAAAATTTAATTTAATCTTTCATAAACTGGAAAAATCATCCTTAAATAGTTTTTATAAAAAGTGATTTTATATCAAAAAATTTAAAGAAAAATAAAATCAACCCAAAAAAATTAATGGGTTGCAGGTTTTTGCAGTATTCCCTTTGGCACCATATCTGTGATCTTCTGCATCTTGTCCAAGAGGCTTTTTTTACCCTTTCCAACAAGAGCATGTTCTAGAACATCACTCAGAGTCTCTACAGGTACGATTTCAATCTTTTTACGGTAGTGATCCTCTATTAAAACATCATCCATGTTGGATTTAGGAATCAAAACTTTTCTTATTCCCGCATCAGCTGCTGCTTCAATTTTAGCAGTGACTCCTCCTACTGGTAGCACTTCACCACGAATACTTAAAGATCCTGTGAGAGCTACTGACTGGTCAATGGGTATATTTTCAAGGGCAGATATCACAGCAGTGGCAACTGATACACTAGCACTGTCTCCTTCAACTCCTTCGTGTGATTGCACGAACTGAATGTGAATGTCATAAGTGGATATGTCGGTTCCAGTGTGCTTTTTAATCAGAGCACTGACGTTTTGCACTGCTTCCTTAGCAATCTCCCCCAGTTTACCAGTGGCAATAATTTTACCCGCATCTTTAATATGTGCTGGGGCTGCTTCAGCTGCAATTGGCATTATAATACCGCTACCAAAATGACCACCGATAATGGCTAATCCGTTGACTTTTCCAACTTCACCGCCCTCGGATTTGAATATACTGTAACGTTTTTTCTGGACAATATATCTATCCGCGATTTGTTGTTCTAATGTTCGAGCCAATTTTTTAGCACTCAAAACATGTTCTAATGTAACCACTTCTGCCTTTTCACCTTTGACTATGTCACCGGCTGCTCTTACCAGACCACCAAGATCCCTTAATTTAAGGGTCAGTGCTTCTTTCTTCCCGGCCCTGCGCTGGGCTTCGTGAATGATTTCAGCAACTGCCTCACGGCTAAAGTGAGGTATGCGACCATCTTTGCTAACTTCTTGAGCCACGAATTGAACCAGTTTGTCCCGGTTTTCAGGGGTATCTTTCATGGTATCTTTCATGAAAACTTCATAACCATAACCTCTTATCCTGCTTCGAAGTGCAGGGTGCATTCCTTCCAAAACATGCAGGTTTCCTGAAGCTACTAAAACGAAATCACAGGGTACTTCCTGTGAACGAACCATAGCTCCACTGCTGGTTTCACTTTGTCCGGTTATCTGGTATTTTTTCTCCTGCATGGCAGTTAAGAGTTCCTGTTGGGTTTTCATCTTCAAAGACCCGATTTCGTCAACATAAAGAACTCCTTTGTTGGCTCGGTGAATCATACCGGGCTCCACTCTTTCATGGGCAGGTGTTCCCAGCCCACCAGATTGGTAAGGGTCGTGCCTTACATCACCTAAAAGAGCCCCAGCATGAGCCCCAGTTGCATCGACAAATGGAGCCATATTCTTCCTATCATTGTTAATAAGAAGTTTAGGAACCATCACCGTAGTGCGGGGTTTCATTTGCATCAAAACCAGCAATACTATTCCCGCAGCAATAATAGCTGCCAGATATTGTTTCATAAAAAAACCAATAATCAGGATCAAACTGATTATGACAATCATGAACATGTTTTTACGTTCTTCTTGTCCTTTAGCCTTGATCTTGTAGTTAGTTACTACGTTCCTTCCTTCTCCGGCAGGCATCACTCCAATAAGGGGGTTGTGATTGTCTTCCATGTTGGGATATACTAATATGTCTTGGAGTTCCTCTGGGGGGAGCAGTTCAGCCATTCCTTTTGCCAGCATAGATTTACCTACACCCGGTTCTCCAATTAAAAGAACATTACGGCGTTGTTTGGCTGCTTTTATAACAGTTTCTACTGCCTCTTTTTGACCGATGATCTGATCAATAATTTTATCAGGGACCTCAATATCTCCTGAAGTTTTGTAACTACGAATTTTGAGTGTTTCATCAGGTGAAACCTCAGAATTTGGGTTATTATTTGCCATAGGCTTTTTTAACCTCCATAATTTTAGATTTATAAAAAATCAACGTGTTTTTATAATAGAATATACTCTAATTACTATAGTAAAACTTGTATATGTACATTTGCTTTAGTATTTTTATTAAGATTTAAGATAAGTTAGAGTGTTATAAATAATAGATTTAATAAAAGTTGCGCATTATTGTGACAGAATTTACATTTAATTAACTAGGTTTAATAATCTTATGGATGAATTTAAATTAGTTTATCCCTGATCAGAATTGAAATAAAAGTGTGAAAAAAATGGCGCCTTCCCAGAAAACTAAATGTATCATGGTACAGGGAACTGCTTCCAATGCCGGGAAAAGTGTATTGGTAGCCGCCCTCTGCCGGATCTTCTCCCAAAGAGGATATCGAGTTGCTCCATTTAAATCTCAGAATATGTCTCTCAACTCATTCACAACCCAGGAAAACAGGGAGATTGCCATAGCCCAAGTTCTTCAGGCTGAAGCTGCGGGGGTGGAACCTCATCATCATATGAATCCTGTTCTCCTCAAACCCAAAGAGGATTTTACTTCGCAAGTCATAGTGCATGGAAAACCTGCGGGGGATATGAATTTTTATCATTATCAGCATCACTTCCGGGGAAATGCACTCAAGGCCATTGAAACATCTTTAGATGCTCTAAAAAAGGATTATGATATTATAGTTATGGAGGGGGCGGGTTCACCTGCTGAGATAAACATGATGGATGTGGATCTGGCCAACATGCAGATCGCACGCTTGGCTGATGCTGACGTGCTTTTAGTGGCTGACATAGACAAAGGCGGAGTTTTCGCCTCCATTGCAGGTACTTTTCAGCTTTTACCCCCTGAAGACCGGCAGAGAATTAAGGGCATCATTATTAATAAATTCAGAGGGAATCTTGATATCTTGATTCCGGGAATCCGTCAAATTGAAGAAATTGTGGGAGTGCCGGTTTTGGGGGTTTTACCCTATGATCAGGACTTGAAACTTCCGGAAGAAGATTCGGCCTCACTTTCTGAACGTAAATATCATGCTGCAGGGAAGATTACTGTGGGAGTGATGAGACTGCCCCGAATTTCTAATTTCACTGATATTGACCCCTTAGAATATGAAGAAAATATTGGAGTTAAACTTATTGAAATTGGGGACGATATTGGAAATATAGATGCACTTGTAATCCCGGGAACACGGAACAGTATTAGTGACATGGTAGCCCTTGATAAATCCGGTTATAGCCAGCAAATACAAGAACTTGCCAATGAAATACCTGTAATTGGTATCTGTGGGGGGTATCAAATGCTGGGAACAAAGATAATTGACAAATCCCTTAAAGAATCAAATATAGGCAGTATTGAAGGTATGGGAATTTTGGACATTAAAACCAGCTTTGGAGAATTTGAAAAAGTTATTTACCAGAGTCAAGGAACTCTTATGGGTAATGGAATGTTTGAAGATATCAGGGGAGAGATATTAAATGGTTACGAACTCCATGAAGGTGTTTCCAGGGTAGGGGAATCAAAACCCCTTCTGAAAGTTCTGAAAGGTTGTGGGAACTATCCTGAATCAGGTTATGACGGTGCTCAGGAAGGTTTGACTACAGGTACCTATTTCCATGGGATATTCCATAATTTCGTTTTCCGCAGATCCTTCACAGATTATTTAAGGAAAAATAACGGACTTGAACCATTAGGATATGATCATGATGAATTCACAGAGTTAAAAAAGTTTTCAATTCAACGTTTATCTGACCTGGTGGAAAATAATCTTGATATAAATCTTTTAGAAGAAGTTCTTCATTTTAATATTTAAGTCTCTGATCATTTTTGAAATTGTATCATTGATTTTATTGAGAGTTTTTTCAAAAATGGGTGGAAAAAAAGTAGAAAAATGATAAAATTATTTTATAATCTTGGAAGTGATTTTGATCTGACCTATTAAACTCGTTTATTTAAATAAAAACAGAAGTAACTTTCTTTACTGCACTGGTTTTAACCAGTACGGATATCTTTTCATTTTTTTCCAGGACCCAATCATCTTGGGGGATTCGCATCTCGCCATTCTGATGAATTGCGGCAATGATGTAGTCTTCAGTAGGGCTCAGATCACCAACACACTTACCCACAACTTTTGAATTTTGGATACTTATGTCCAGAAGTTCTGCATTTCCCTTACCTACCACAATCAAATCAGCAATCTTAGGTCGGTTAATAAGCTTTTCAAGGTAACCTGCAGCTGTAAGTTCCGGACTGATAACATCATGTATTCCAACCTTTTTAAAGGCTTCTTCATGATCAGGGTTGCTTAACCTGGCAATGATCTTTGGTACATGATATTCCTTTACCAAAATGCATGAAAGCAAATTGGCCTCATCACAACCAGTTGCAGCCACAAAAACATCAGCATCGACTATGTTAGCCTCTTCCAGGGTTTTTATATCAGTACCATTTCCACAGATTACTAAAGCATCTAAATCTACTGCTGCAGTGCCGCATAGGCCATTGTTGCATTCGATGAGAGTTACGTCATTCCCAGACGCCACCAAGTAATTAGCCAGAGTTAAACCGACCCTTCCAGCACCCATTATAACAACATACATTTAAACACCCACATAAATTATTGATTAAACTATTTTTCATCTCTTTTAATAACATTTAAAGCAATAATAAAGATTATTTTCACATTCTTCACATAATTTGTATTGATAGATTATATCTATAATATAAAGTTTGCGGGATAAAAAAAGTTGCATAATCATTTTCTTTTTACAAATGAACAAGTCCCCTCATGGAAAACCTAAACATATAAATAAGATGAACAGGAAAATCACGGTATGCGGCGTTAGTCCAGCCTGGTTAAGACACTGGCCTGCCACGCCAGCGACCCGGGTTCAAATCCCGGACGCCGCATCGCGGCTGTAGTCTAGTCTGGTTAGGACTTGGGCCTTCCAAGCCTACGACCCGGGTTCAAATCCCGGCAGCCGCATTACTCTTCATCGTATTTATTCTACCCATAAAAAGGATATTGTAATCACTTTATTATTACTGATTTAAAAAAAAAATGATTATTTCTTTCTTAAATGATTATTTCTTACTTAATATTATATTTAGAGTTTTATTAAAATCGGAAAATTAGATTATAAAAATTAAGTCTGTTTTTTTAAATATTAATCATAGTTAAAAGGTTTCAAGCCGGTATTAATAATTCTGCGGCTACCATTCGACATATGTCCGTCTTTGTGATTACCCCAACAGGTTTACCATCTGATAATACTAATAAACCCGAAATATCGGCCCTTAACATGAGATTAGCCGCATCTTCAATGCCTTCATCAGCAGAGATGGTGATAACTTCTTTGGACATTATATCCGTAATTTGAAGGGAAACTGCATCTTTAGCAGAAGGTTTAATGGTTCCAAGGACTCCTATGAGATCCGAATAGGAAACAACACCCAAAGGTTCTCCTCCTTCATCCATGACAAAAAGTCTTCTAACTCCTTCTTTGTACATTTTTTGAAAAGCCTCTGCTGGACGAGTATTTGGAGTAATGGTTATAACACCCTGGTTCATAGCATCTTTAACTATCATTTTTTCACCCGTATTAAGATCATTATTAAACAATTACATTGTTAATTATGCAATCACATCACTAGTATAATTTTAGTTTAACAAGAATTCGATTTTTCGTAGAAATCAATGCCCATTTTTGTTGAGAAATTTTTAAATTAAAAATTGATTAATAATGATATGAAAATTTATTTAAAACTTCGTAAAATGTTTTAATACTACTAAAAACATCATATGGAGTCCTATAGAAGTGATCATACCAAGGTTTAAATATTAAGATTTTTATACTAGATCAAAAATTGTTCATATTCTATGTCCAAAAATTGTTGCCCATAGGCAATATTCGATTTTTTCTGCAACATTTAAATACTATAAAACAGTAATATAATATTAAAAATATATGGAGGGAACAACTTGATGAGAATAAGCATGTCGCTACCAAAAAAGCTGTTAAATGAGTTCGACGAAGTATTAAAAGACAGAGGCTATCAATCAAGATCTAAAGGTATCAGAGATGCACTTAAAGATTACATTGTACGCTATCAGTGGATGAAAGAAATGGAAGGTGACCGAATAGGTATCATTGCCGTAATATACGACCACCACTACACTGGAGTTATGGAAGACCTTACAGACATCCAGCACGACTTCCGAGAATATATTAACGCAGTTATGCACGTCCACATGACAGAAAAATACTGTCTAGAGGTAATAGTAGTTAAAGGAGACGTTAAATACATCCGAGGCTTGACTGAAAAGATAATGAGGCTTAAAGGTGTTGAACACGTTAAATTAACCAGTACTGCCAGCGGACAAAAGTGATACAGAATAATTTATTCAAATATATGAAAACAGGATGAAAATCCCATCCTATCAACAAAACTTGCTATCAGATACCCAACGACTGGCAGCATTTTATGAAGCCATTAAAGAAAAATCAAGAGGTATCATCTACGATTTAGGGACTGGTTCCGGAGTATTTAGCTCNNCAGTTTTGTCTATGCAGTGGAAAAAGATCACCGTACCGCTAAATTTGCCCAAAAAAATCTTAAATCGTTTAAAAACATTTCCATAAAAATAAACGACGCTAGAAATATTACTTTTAATGAGAAAGCAGATTTGATAATCTGTGAGATGATGGACACTGCTCTTATTGATGAAGAACAGGTCCCAGTCCTTAATTCTGTCCGAAAATTCCTTAAAAAAAATGGGGACATTATTCCTTGTGCTGTGTTTAATGGATTAGAAGCAATTCATCTCAAAAATAATCACCCCATTTATCAAGATGGAGAATCTGCAAATTATGAATTGAGGAGTAAGCTTCTCATCTATGATATAATTGATTTTAAGAAACACATTAAAGAGAATGTTAAATACCAGATCAATATTCCCATTAACACTGCTGGCCCAGTTTCAGGGATTAAGATCACCACTTTCACGCTTTTAACGCCCCAACTCATCTGTGGCCCAACACCCATGCTCAACCCACCCCTTCTAATTCCAACCAACCAAATAAATATGAAAAAGGGAGAAAATATTATAGTAAACCTAGAATATACCATGGGAGGTGGATTGGATACCCTTAGAGCATCAATTAGAAGAATTCCTTAAAGACCATCATAAAGTAGTAATACTTGGTATTGGGAATGATATGAAAGGGGATGATGGAGTAGGATCTGTTCTGGCCCAGGAACTATCAAAAATGTTCATTAAAACAGCTAATATAAGAGTTTTTGATGGAAAAACCGTACCAGAAAATTTCACAGGGGCCATAAGAGGAGAGCATCCCAGCCATATAATTCTGCTGGACGCCGTTGAAATGAACCAAGACCCAGGACACATTAAGGTAATTGCCAAAGAACAAATCGAAAACTACAACATATCCACCCATGCCATGCCCTTATCTTTCTTAATTAAATATCTGGAATCAACATGCCCTGCAGAACTGATTATTCTGGGAATACAACCCAAAAATATGAACTTAATTAATGAAATATCGGTTGAAGTTCAAAAAAGCATGAATCTAATCTTAAAATTATTTAAACCTCTTTTAAAATAATATTTTTGAATATCATATATCATTAATTGATTATTTTATAAAAAAGGCCAGTTGGAATTAAGTTAGTGGTTTAATATTTGTTTTTTTATAGTAAAATGTTAAATTAACAACTGAGTTTAAAAAAATAATAAAATAGATAACTCAAAAGGGAACATCAAAAATAAAAACATATTTTAAAACCTTAAACTAATTATACTAATAAATTTCTAAAAAAAGATAGTGATAATAATAATAGGGTATAGGCTATTCTTTTAACAAGTTATTATTAATAATTAATCAGGATTAACAATGAAATTACTGTTCATAGGAGCACGTCTATTTGACGATGTTGCCAGTTACACTAAAGAAAAAGGAATAACCTCTGTTCTAACAGAATCAAATTCCCAAGCACAGAATTTAGATCTGGCTGATTCATATCACATTGTGCCCAGAGGAATGGAACATCCCAAAGAGATTGCTATTAAAGAAGATGTTGATGGAGTAGTGCCTCTTATCGGGATTGACGGACCTTTGAAAGAAGTCGCCCTTCTAAAGGAAGAATTAGAAAGAGATTATGGTTTGCCTGTGGTTGCTTCACCCCTAGAAACAGTTTCAATCGCAGGTGACAGNNGATATCAAAACCCCTGAATATGATCTAATCAGTTCTGGCCAAAAAATAACCAAAAAATATCCATTGGTTCTTAAACAAGCCCATGGGCAGGGTGGTAAAGATATAAAAATCGCCTTATCTCAAGAAGATGTTAAAAATTACTTGGAAAAATATGAAACTGCTCTTACTGAACGTTTTGTAGATGGAATTGAAATATCAATAGAGATATTGAGATGGAAAAATCATTCTGTGCCCCTGATTCCTGTCTCTAAAGGAAAAACAAC
>MTKZ01126308.1_pt1 | contig 11183 bp, 6 predicted proteins | sample 1042781 | NCBI WGS metagenome assembly MTKZ01 (sample SAMN06212207, study PRJNA360539) | anaerobic digester metagenome | biome: Wastewater treatment plant; material: sludge; isolation source: anaerobic digester fed with sludge from wastewater treatment plant | place: Denmark: WWTP Viborg ...
GTCCGCGCCAGACGGCGATCCATGCGATCACGAACAAAAAGCCGGAGACGCACTCCGCCCCTGCCAGACAGAACGTGTCCCACGTCCAGTCCGTGCATTCCACCAGAGTGATGAACAAAGCCGTGCAGAATACGGGAGCGGCCAGCACCACCGCGAACGCCAGGAGCAGACGGGCGAGAAGCCGTGTCATGTACTCACTCCGCGCAGCCCTTCCCCTGCCCTGTGGAGGGTACACCCTGGTACGCCGTTTCGCNNGTACGCCGTTTCGCGGGCCGGTGACCTCACCCGGCCAGCAGCTTCTCCAGGTTCGTCTGGCTCGCGGCCAGGACTTCGTCGTGCAGGCTGTGTCCGTGCGCGTCCATGGTCACCACGCAGGGGAAGTCCTCCACGCGGATCATCCACAGGGCTTCCGGCACGCCGAACTCCAGCTTGTACACCTCCACCACTTCCTTGACGCTTTCGGCGATGAGCGTGGCCGCCCCGCCGATGGCGTGCAGGTACGCGGCCCCGTGTTTCCGGCAGCCGTCCAGCGTCTTGGGGCCCATGCCGCCCTTGCCGATGACCGCTCGCACGCCGAAGTGCCCGACGACGTCCGCCTGGTAGGGCTCTTCGCGGATGCTGGTGGTCGGTCCGGCAGCGACGAATTCGTACCTGCCGTCGTCGCGCTTCCGCACGACCGGTCCGCAGTGATAGATGGCCGAGCCGGCCAGGCCCTTCTTGAGGATGTTGTACATGGCCTGCTCCGATGCCGGGCAGGGGCCCTTGACGAAGTTCTCGACCATGTACTTATGCGCCGCGTCGCGGCCGGTGAAGATCACGCCGGACAGCGTGACGGACTCGCCGACTTTCAGGGCGCGAATCTGTTCTTCCGAGATGGGTACGGTCAATCGGTTGGACATGTTCAGGGTTCCGTTTCTGGGGTAATCACAAATCCGGGTGCCGCGACCATCCCACCGAAGGCGGACGGGCGCGTCGACCGGCCATCGCCGTTCGGCCGTGCGGGGCGCCACCCTGCCACAGCGTCCCCTATCTTCGCCGGTTTTCACTCTCCCGTAAACACCACCTGGAACTCAGCGAAGTCCGCCAGGTCCACGTCCAGGTCGGCGTTCGCATCATGCACGAGGCAGGCATGGCCGGCGGCGTAGTCGACATCCGGCCCGAGCAGGCAGGAAGCGAAATCCACGTAGTCGTTCGCATCCACGTCGCCGTCGCGATCCGCGTCAAAGGGCCCGGGGAAGAAGAAGCCCACCACCCGATCCATCAGGGCCTCCCGCGCGGTGGCCGCGGTGATGGTCTCGAACGGGAACCCGAGGTGCACCACCTTGAACGAGCCGTCGTACGCAACGCCGGCGGTCCCGCCGGAGCCGCCCAGGTAACTCAGGACCGCCACGCTTCCGCCCAGCGGGCTGATCCGATCCGCATAGTCGGCATCGTACCAGGTCGTTCCGTTGTCGAAGGAGAACGGCGTGATCCCGGCGAAGATGGACCCCGCCACCGCCGACACCGCATACGTGGCCGCGTCGTCCGAGACGTAATCGGCCTTCAGGTAGTTGTTGTAGAACGCAACGCCGTTTCCGAGATAGTCCAGGTCCCAGCCGAGTTCGGTTCCACTGACGAACAGGCGCCCGCCCGCGTNNGCCGCGAGCGCTCCTCCCAACTGCACCGAGTAGTCACGGGTGTTCACGTGCTGAATGATCGGGCGCCGCTGCGTGCCCACACCGGAAAGCGTCTGCGACGGGTTCTGCGTCCGCCCGATCCGGTCGAAACCGTTGACGATGAGGAACGTGGCCGACTCATTGGCGCTGCGCCGGACGGCCAGCGTCTCCGACGGCATCGACTCGCCGCCCGCGTTGTACGCCGCCACACGCAGCCACGTGGTGGTCCCCGCGGGAATGTCCGAGACGGTGGCCGTCAGCACGTTGCCCACGTCCAGTCCGCCGTCAAAGCCGTAGCCGTTCGTGGAGCGGTAGATGCGGTAGCCGGTCGGCGCACCGCCGAACGCCTCGCCGGACGGTGGGGCGATCCAGGACACCACGATGCCGCCCGATCCGTCATGCACGGCCTGCACCCGCTCCGGAGCCACGGGGGCAAAGGCCAGCGGAACGGTGCTGCCCGACAACGCATTCAGGAACTTGATGATGCCGTGCACTGAAGCGCGGGCCACTGCATCGCGAACCTTCGGGTCCAGCAGCATGGCGGCGTCTTCCGTGTTGTCGTGGAACGCCACCTCCAGAATCGTGGCGTCGAACTCATTCCCGTTGTTGCCCGTGCTGATTGCCCCGTACCCGGAGGTGTATGTGTTGCTCCGCGTGCCCCAGAGGTACTCGAACGGCACCAGGTCATCGAGAATCTGCATGTCCTCCTCGATCTCCTCACCCATGATGTCGGCAAACAGCACCTGGTTGGTCGTGGCCCCGGTCGTGGTGATCAGGGCCACCGTGCCTTTGGCCGTGCCGCTGGAGGCGTTCGAATGGAACTCGAGATAGACGCGACGCCAACGGTCGTTGTTGGTGGCCGTCTCGTTCATCTCCCGCGCCCAGCGGGCGAACGCTCCGACGTTGTCGTCACCGTCGGACGAGCAGCAGTCGTATATGCTCGAACTCATCCCGACGGCGTTGATGCCCGTCTCGCTCTCCGCCCAGTACCGCTGGCCTTCCTCCTCTCGCAGGTACCCGCTGACGGTGCCGGGCCCGGCGCCCACGACGTCGCCGGTTCCGTCGCCGAACCGGATGGCGTCGGCAATCACGTTGCTGCCAGCCGCCGACTCGTTGCTGATCTCCACATACCCGCCGGTGCCGGCCAGGAAGTAATAGTTGCCCAGCCAAACCCAACCTTTGCCGACCATCCGGTGGTCCACGACCATCTCCGTGGTTCCACCGGCGTGGACGATCCGATACTTCTGCGGCGTCCGGTTGTTGCTGCTGAGGACCCAGGTGTAGACGGGGTAGTAGTCCGCCGCCGGCAGATTGGGCGTATAGCGAGCCGTGGCCGATTCCGTCGCGGCGACTGCGGAAAACCGATAGTGCACACCGCTGATCGTCCGCTGGCCCTGGTAGTACGGGCTTCCCGTGCTGTCAGTCCAGGCGCCGGTGAACGTAACCTCCGGGTCGTCGTTATCAATTACCACTTCAATGTTCTGATATCCGACGGGCCGGGATGGGACAACGGTGGCCCCTGCGTTGTAAAGGTATTGAACAAAATAGTTTAGCTGCTCCAGGTTGCCGTAGTCTTCGATCATGTTCAGCAGCAATGGACGCTGCAGGTACCAACTGGACGAGCCGGCGGTCCAGCCGTGCCCGGCCGCCGCGAAGACCGTAACTCCGCTCAGCGCACCGGTCGGCTGCTGACCCAGATCCGGCGAACGCAACGCTGCCTCGCGATCCGGCGTCGCACGCTCACCGACAAGCGGGGCCGGTGCAGCGTCCACCGGCTCAGCGTCCGGCGCCGGAACTGGCATGGCTGGCAGACAGGTCTCGAGCGGCAGATACTCCCCGTCCGGCCCGATCCGCACTCGAATGAGTAGTCCGCGGAAGTCCGGGTCTTCCCACAGCCCGGCGCTCAGAAGTTCCTGAAGCCGCTCGGCCTCCGCAGGTTGAAGCAACCAACCCGCCATTTCAGGGGGCAAACTCAGGTCGATTTCGGCCAGACCATCTTCCCAGGCCGCCCGGTCCAGCACGACGCCGGGCGGCAAGACGAACCGGCCGTCGTCATCCGGGATCAGCGTTGCCTGCGCAAGCGAATCCTGAACCAGGGGTTGGATGTCGCGGGCTGCCATGCAGGGCACGGCCCACGCTGTCAGACACACCAGGCAGATCACGAAACGTCCAGACGGGGTTTTGCACAACATGAGGTTCTTTCCACCTTCCAGCAGGGGTCCATGACGCGGCCAAAATCCCAGCGCCGGGTGCTTCCGGGCGGACAGGAAGCGCGCTCAGGGACGGAGCAACCGGTCCGATCGACCGGTCCGTCCACCCGATTCTACCGTCCTGGCTTTGCCGCATTCAACCCGCCGGCACGGGCAGGCCTGCGGTGCGTCCGGGCGGGTTCCGACCATTGGATCGCGTCAGGCTCCCGCACCGAGTCTCGACACCGGGCAGAATCGAAAGAATAAGGGGGAGGTCTTATATGTAATTGGTTGTTACTGCCCCGCGCGTCTGTTAAACTAGCCGATAACGACGCCTGATTGTGCAGCCCGAGGGCTAGGGGCTGCAGGTCGGGGTGGGCAAGTCTTGGTGCATGAATCGGGAGACGGATGAAAATGTCTGGAAAGCTGCGCTGCGCTCCTCGCGGGTTCACGCTGATCGAGCTGCTCGTGGTGGTGTCGATTATCGCGTTGCTGTTGGCAATTCTGCTACCCTCGCTGGCAAAGGCCCGCGCGCAGGCGAAGGCCCTGCTCTGTCAGACGCGGATGCGAGAGTTGAGCAATGGCACCTTCGTGTACTACACGGAGTTTGGGCGTTTTCCACCGTCGTTGTCCAACTTCGCCGGCTCGGGGGCGAACTGGAATGGTGGCATGGACTGGCTGGGCGTGGGCGACGGTCCCGGCTCAAGCGGGGGGCTGACGTGGGGCGAACCGAACGATCCGCAGACCGGCAACCCCAAAGGCCTGGCGGGCGCCCCGCGTTTCGGCAACCTCTGGCCGTATGTGAAAGATGAGAAGCTGTTCCGTTGCACGGAAGAGAAGACCGGCGGCGTGCCGGGTACCCTTCTGGGCGGCGAGGGAAACGGCAAGTTCAGCTTCACGGTGTTTTCCAACCTGGGCGTTGCTGATCCCAACCAGATCCCGGTGATCGACATCGTGCTGGCGGGCGGTACGCGGGGATCGGGGGCAAAGACCATCAAGCGAGCCAAGCGTAACCTGGCGAACATCCCCGTGTTCGTTGAGGAGCACCCGGATGGGATCGGGCTGAAGGGCAGTCACATCGAGGGCAATTTCAATTTCGGGACCGACTACGTGGTGGCTCGACATGCTCCGCATTCCACGCGGTTGGCCCGGATCAACGGTCAGTTGAAGCAGATTCGGCAGGGGAGCAGCCACGTCGGGTTCGTGGACGGACACGTGGAGGGCGTGCGCGTCTGCTACGGGTTGGGAGAGACTGACGTGAAGCCGACGTCTGCGGGGGGGCAGGGATTGGAGGGAATTCCTTACACCGCGGCGGGATTGTTGTATCACTTCGGCATCAAGTATGAGCCGGCGGCCGTCATCCCGTAGCGGATAGGACGTTGGATCGAGGACTGTGTCCGGCGTTGAGCCGGCGTAGGAATGGGAAGGAAGTTCTCACGTCTTTTTTTCTGGTCAAGCGGACTTCGCGTGCAGCGTCAAGAGGTCGGTGCGCGCCCGTGTAGCGCGCACTTACACTAACACAGGAGGAAACGAAAGTGGTACCAAGAAGCCGACTACTGATGGTGGCGGTATGCGGGGTGATGTTACTTCCCGTAACCGCACTAGCCCAGTTCTCCGAGACGGTCACCGGGTTTGAGACAAACCGGGAGGGCGAGCCCTTGCCGTTCCATCCCGCGTCGTTCGGCGATCTGCTGGTGGTCATGTTCCAGGACCCGGCGGAGGCGGACGTCACGACGGCAAACATCGTCCCGGACATCGCGCCCGCGCCGGAGGCACTGCCATTTACGGAGGAGTCCTTCGTCGCCGACTTCACGGGCGTAGGGTTCCCTGGTGCAGGCGGCTCCACTAAATCTCTGGACATCCGCTTCCAGTGGGCCACCCCCGGCGACGCCAACCGCTGGGTACTGGTGGAAACGTTGGACTCACCCTCCCTGGGTGACCCCTCGATCCACCTGGACGGCGTGATCTCCCTCAAGCTCAACTTCCCGTATTACACCGATGAGTTCCCCGACCTGTTCTACACGCAGCGGATCGGTGTGGCCCTGCTCGTCCGGGAGACTGGACTCAACGTTCCACAGGGCTTCCGCGGCGGCGAAGCCGGAGCCCTGGAGTTCGTGGGCGTGACGTCGGTGACGGGTGCCGATACGGCCAACCCGATTCCCGTGCCGGTCACCTATTTTGATGGCCCAACCACCAGTGGTGACAACGGCTGGGTGGACCTCACTTTCGACCTGGACGCGCTCCAGACGGCCGGACGGGTCATCGGCTGGACGGCCGAGGGCGGCAACGGCGTGCTGGACGCCACCGGCGTGGGCGACGGCGTGAACCGCGGCGTGCTGGCCGGCCTGGTCATCACGGTCGATCCGACCGACGTGACCTCGGATTACGTCGAGGTCCTGGTGGACAACATTGTCTTTGACGCCCCGGTGGTGGATCCGGCTTATCCCCCGTCGATCAGTGCGCCGGTCATCGCGGGCAACGCCGCCGTGCGGGTGAAGGACGTGCTTTCCTCCTCGACCAACGTCTCGCTGGAGATCGACCGCACCGACGAGGACGACAATGACCCATTCGTTGCGGACGAAACGTACAACGCGAACCCGGCGGGCGCCCTGTACATAGACATCGGCGTGCCCGCTCTGGCCGTGGGTGACCGCGTGCGGGCCCGCCAAACCAACCCCTCAGGCACCAGTGCGTATTCCATCGTGGTGAAGGTGAACCCGCCCGCGGCGTTCAGCTTCACGCTGTCGCTGGATGAGGACGGCAACCTGGGGGCCCAGCCGCCCGACTTCGAATACGTCGGCGCGACGTCGGTCATCGGGACCTCCGCCGCCCAGGGCAAGCCGGTTTTCCGGCAGAACGGAGTTTGGCAGAACGTGGAGTTCTCGTTGATCCCCGGCGTGGAGCCGGTGATCAATTTCGCCGGCGGCGACGGACAGCTCTCACCGGACGGCGGACTCTACAACATCGACGCCGTGTTCATGAGCATCGACGTGTCGGATCCGCAGGTCGGGCCATACGACGTGTTCATCGATCACATCTACGCGATCGACGCAAGCGACAACGAGATCCCCATCAGTGACGCCGAATCGGCGAACCCGTTCCCCAGCTTCCGCGGGCAGAGCACGGCCACGGTGACTCAGAGCAGCGCGCTCTCCACGCTCACCAGCTACGATGGCGCAAGCTCCAACCGCATCCAGTGGGAGTGGGCGACGAATGCCACCGACAACGTCGTGGCCCCGTATCGGCCCAGCGTAACCTTTGCCGACACCGCCAAGGCCGTCGGGTTCTGGCTGCTCGTCGAGGATCCCAGGGACAGTGCCCTTCCGCTGCCTGCCGTGGAGAAGCCGATCGTCGGCAGCGCCCCGGCGGTCCAGGTCAGCAAGNNACATCACGCCGAGCGTCACCCTGCAGGTGGGAGACTCGGTCTCCGCGCAGTACACGACGGCGAGCGAGAGCAGCGACGTGGCCTACCCCGTGGTTGTGAGGGCTCCGGCTCCCCCGGCAGTGCAGGGGCCGCTGGTTCAGGGCATGACCTCGGTTACGGTGGCGGCAGTGATGAATTCGGCCAACGCCACGGCCACGGCGGTCGCCCTCTACGAAGGGGACAACCTCATCGGGAGCAAGAACCCCGGAGGGGCTGCTTCCGTGGTGTTCGATAATCTCTCCCCGGCCCTGGTCGCCGGACAGCAGATCAGCGCCACCCAGACCGTCAACGGCGTAACAAGCGATCGCTCGCTTGTCGTCGGCGTGGGCACGGGCGAGATCAAGTGCGTGGTCATCAACGAGCTTCTGAACGACGAATACCTCCAGGACGCCGAGTTCGTGGAGTTGTACAACTCCGGCCCGGAGCCGATTGACATCTCGGGCTGGGTCCTGCGGGCATCGGACGAGGTCGCCCCTCCGGCGGATGACAACCCTGACTACACCATCCCCGCCAGCACTATCCTGGCGCCGGGTGACTACTACGTCATCGGCTCGGCCCTCGTAGCCAACGTGGACCTGGTGGTCGGGACCGCCAACTTGTGGGAGAACGATCGAGAAGCCCTGCAGCTCCTGGACCAGAACGGCGTCGTGGTCGACACCGTAATCACCGAGGGCTACCAGGGCCTCGTGGCGGTCTCGCCAGCGGAAGGCGCCATCTGGGGCCGCATCGCATCGTTGTCTTCCGGCTCTGCCTATGCCTCGTACCAGCGCTGGTTCGATGGCTACGATACGGGCAACAACGGGCGTGACTTCGGCTACCTGCCCGCCACGCCGGGTGCCACGAACGCGGTGCCCTCCCAGGCCCCGTTGAATCAGAACTTCAACAGTGGGGTCGCGGGCGACCCGGTCCCCGGCTGGACCGGCACGTTCGTCAACATGCGATACGTCGATCCGACCGTGGCCAGCGGTGCGAACCCGTACGCCATTCCGGCGTCGCCGGACGGCGGCCTGGCCGCGTCCTGCGTGGACGAGTCCGGTGGGGGAAACGCCTGCATCTTCAGCGACGAGGCTCGCTACGCCTACAGCCTCAGCGTGCAGGTCTATTTCGACTCCAGCGGCACGCCATGGCTCGGGTCGAACTTCCTGGAGGGCGATTGCTGGGGTATCGGGTTCGGAACGGAGGGTAACCTCTACCAGATCAACAGCGTCTTCCCGCTCGCGGAGACCCGGCAGAACGGCAACACGGGCCTGGTCTGGCGGTACTACCGCTTCGAAACGGTAGACGACGGCACGGTCGGCCTCCAGGTTCTGCAACTGGTCAATGAGAACGACGGCGGGCCGGACGGCCAGGCGCTGTTCGACGTGCCCGAGGCCAGCATCACGACCGGCTGGCACACCCTGACCCTGACCCGCAACTACGACAGCTGGTCGGCGTCCTTCGACGCACTGACGGCCAGCGGAACGGTCGCCGGCGTTCCGCCGGGATCCTTCTTCGTCGGGTTCCGTGAATTCGGCGCAGCTTGGCCGGCCGGCACGNNCGCCCGCCGACCATCGACGCCCTGCAGATCACGGTGCCGGCCACACCAACCCGGGGCGCCTGCTGCTCCTTCTGCGACTGCATGGAGCTGACCGGGGCGGAATGCGAGGCCATTGACGGCGCCTTCACCGGCAACGGCACCACCTGCGCCGACAACGACGCCAACGGTGTGGCCGACATCTGCGAAGCCTTCATCCCGCCGGCTCCCACCGTCGAGGACACGCTCTGCGACGGCGGCCTGGTCGTCACGGTTTCGGGCCTCGTGCCTGAGTCGAGCACCGTGACCGTCTACGAAGGTGGAGCCAACATCATCGGCACGGCCGCGATCGGCAGCAATTCGACCGCTGCCGTCGTGGTCAAACCCGCGCTGGCGGCGGGTCAGTCGATTACCGCCAAGCAGACGGCCGGCGGAATCGACAGCGCCCTGTCGGAGGCGGTGGTGGTGAGCACGTGCACGCCACCAGATGCCACCGTCGTGATCAATGAGCTGACGTACGACAACCTCGGCACGGACACGCTCGACTTCGTCGAGCTCTATAACGCCGGAGCGGCCGCAGTCGATATCGGCGGCTGGGTCGTGCGCTGCTCGGACGAGGTGGCTCCGCCCGCAGATAACAACGCCGATTACGGCATTCCCGCCGGCACCATCCTGGCCGCCGGTGACTACTATGTCATCGGCGGGCCGACCGTGCCCAACTTGGACCAGCCGGTCGGGACGGGTGAGCTGTTCGAGGACGGCAACGAGTTGTACGAGCTGATCGACAACACCGGCGGCTTGCACGACACGGTCGCCACCGAGCAGAACAAGAAGCTGATCGCGTCGCCGGCCGAGGGCGGCTTCTATGGAAACTTCCAGTTGGTCGCCGATACGCCGGTAACCCTGGCCCGTCACCTGGACGGGTACGACACGAACGTCAACGGCCGCGACTTCGGCGGCAGGCCGTGGTCGCCCGGGGCCAGCAACCTGACCGGCTCCATCGTCACGGCTTACACGGTAGCCGATGTGGACGCGCTGACCGTGGGCAGCCTCACGCCCGGCCTGAACGGATCGTACCAGGATGCGCAGGTGATTGATCCGGCCGTGGGTGCGCTGAACACGCCGAACCCGAACGTGATCCCGGCCTCGCCGCAGGGCGGACTGTGCTCGGTGGCCTGGGACACCACGGGAGGCGGTAACGCGACGACGTCAACCGACCTGCTCGTCGGGTCCTTCTTTGACGTGTACGTCTACATCGACACCGCGTTCTACACCGTAGGTGGTGCCGAGAGCAGGGCGTACAGCTTCATGGGAAGCGTAGACACCGTCTACAACTTCCCGGACCCGTCGGGTCTCCTGTTCGGTGGAGGCGGCATCTACAACGGCACCACCGGCATCGGCTGGCTGTACGAGAAGGAGGACAGCGCCTCCCTCAATACCCTCTGGCTGTTCGATGCCGGCCCGGGCGGCAACAGCAACCCGAGCACGGACTGGTCGTACTACGCCAGCATCGACATGTCTGCCGTGCCATCTGGTTGGCACCGGCTCAGCATGAACTACGATGGCGCTACGGGCGCCGTGGTGGCGAAGTGCGATGACCAGGTCTTCACCTTCACCACGGCTCCGAACCTGGTCGGTGCGTTCAATATCGGGTACCGTGAGACCCTGCAGTCGCAGCGATACAGGCTGCGGCCGCCGACCTTTGACAACGTCACCATCGGCGACGCGGACGTGGACGGCGACGTCGATCTCGACGACTACAACGTGATCGGCAACTGCCTCAACGGGCCGAACGTCAACACGCCGCCGGCCGGCTGTACCGCCGCGCAGTTTGACGCGGCCGACATCGATCGCGATAACGACGTGGACCTGGAAGACTGGTCGCATTTCCAGGACGCGTTCTAATCGCCGGTTGATGCCGGTCCGAATGACCCTCGCCCGCCCGTTTCCGCACCCGCGGAAACGGGCGGGCTTTTTGTTGAGGGATCGAGGGACCAAGGGATCAAGGGCGCGCGGTGCCGCGCCCAGTCCCGATGCAGATCGGGATGGGAATGTGAACATTCGACACCGAGCAGTGAGTCTGTTGGCCTTGCTGCATTCTTGAGTTCCTGCGTTTCTCCTGGGACGCCCGACTCGATCGCTGGATTCCTTGCGCCCCGGATTTCTCGCAGACGCTCAGACCGGCTGGGAAGCCTGTCCCCCATTGCAGAAGGAGCGACGTCGCACCCTGCTCCCTTGAACCTGCAGCTTCGCCCCTTCGTCCCTCCGTCCCTTCGTCCCTTCGTCCCTCCGTCCCTTCGTCCCTCCGTCCCTTCGTCCCTTCGTCCCTCCGTCCCTTCGTTCCTTCGTCCCTTCGTCCCTTCGTCCCTTCGTCCCTCCGTCCCTTCGTTCCTTCCTCTCTT
>MTKZ01020035.1_pt1 | contig 11180 bp, 10 predicted proteins | sample 1042781 | NCBI WGS metagenome assembly MTKZ01 (sample SAMN06212207, study PRJNA360539) | anaerobic digester metagenome | biome: Wastewater treatment plant; material: sludge; isolation source: anaerobic digester fed with sludge from wastewater treatment plant | place: Denmark: WWTP Viborg ...
CCTGGGGATGTCGGAGAGCGAGCGGGCGCTCGGCGACCTGGCCGTCGCGCTGCTCGCGCGCGGCCCCTCCCCGAGCGCCGATCTGGAGAGCCTGCAGCAGGCAGACCTGGTGCTGGTGCTGGGCGTGGACCTCACCAACGAGGCGCCCATGCTGGACCTGAACGTGCGCACCTGGCTTCGGCTGATGCCCACGCCCGAGGAGGAGCGCCTGAACATCTCGCGCTGGAACGACGCTGCCGTGGGGCGGCTGAAGGAGATGGAGGAGAGCGCCCTGTGGCTGGCGCACACGCACGCGACCAAGCTTGACGCAGTGGCGGCGTCGTCGGTGCACGCGACGCCGGAGATGCTGGCGCGCTTCGCCGCAACGCTGCTCCACGCAGTCGACGCGGCGCAGCCGCCCGTCGACGGCCTGCCGGACGCGCTCCGGGCGGCCGCGGAGACGTTCGCCGCGGCGTTGTGCGCGGCCCGGCGGCCGGTGGTCCTCACGGGCACCGGCTGCGGCAGCGAGGCCCTGCTGCGTGTGGCGGCGCGACTGGCGTGGTCGCTGCCTCGGGGCGAGCGGCGCGGCGCGCCGCTCGTNNTTAACCGCTCGCCGTGGTGCAGCCCGAGGCCGACACCGTGGGGTCGCTGCTGCTGGGCGGGCGCCCGCTGTCCGAGGCGCTGTACGCCATGCAGGTGGGCGAGGTGGACACCGCGATCGTGCTGCAGAACGATCTGGTCCGTCGTGCCGGCGGCGCGAAGGTCGGCGCGGCTCTGCGGCGTTGCGCCCGCGTGATCGCGCTCGACCACGTGGCCAACGCCACCACGGCGACCGCCGACGTGGTGCTGCCGTCGGCCACGTGGGCCGAATCCACCGGCACGTTCGTGAACTTCGAGGGTCGCGCCCGGCGCTTCTACCGCGTGTTCGCGCCGGGCCAGGGCGTCCGGCCGGCCTGGAGCTGGCTGCGCGACCTCGCCGGCGGCCGGGCGGGGGACGGGGTGCCGGACTGGCGGACCTCCGACGAGGTGACCGCCGCCCTGGCGGCGGCCGTCCCGGCGCTCGCCGGCGTCACGCGCGCCGCGCCGCCTGCCGGGTTCCGTGTCGCCGGCCAGAAGATCGCTCGCAAGCCGCAACGCTACAGCGGGCGGACGGCCGTGACGGCGCACCTGAGCGTGTTCGAGCCGCGGCCGCCGGATGACCCCGGTAGCCCGCTCGCGCACTCCCAGGAGGGCTACCACGGGCCGGGCGAGGGGGAGCCGCTCGTGCCGCGCTACTGGGCCCCGGGCTGGGACTCCGGCAACGCCCTGCACAAGTTCCAGCGCGAGGTCAACGGCCCGCTGCTGGGCGGCGAGACCGGCGTCCGGCTCATCGAGCCGTCCGCCGCCGCGCCGCCCCCCGAACCGCTCGTGCTCCCGCGGNNGGGCGAGTGGCGGGTGGTGCCGTACCGGCACGCGCTGGGCTCCGGCGAGCTCAGCGCGCTCACGCCGGGCATAGCGGAGCGTGCCCCCCGGCCGTACGTCGCGCTCAACGACGAGGGCGCGCGCGCCCTGGGCCTGCACGACGGCGACGCCGTCGACCTCACGGTGGACGGCGTCGTGCGGCGCGTCGCGCTCAAGGTCGACCCGAGCCTGCCCGCCGGAGTCGCCGGCATGCCCTTCGGCCTGCCGGAGTCGCCGGCTCCGCTGCCGCCCTCGGTGAGGCTGGTCGCGCCGCCGGCGAAGCAGGAGGCCGGCGATGCCTGACGTGATGGCCGGCCTGCTGGTCGCCGTCGCCGTGTTCACCGTAGCGCTGGGTACGGCCACAGGCCTCATCTGGTACGAGCGCCGGCTTCTGGGCTTCTTCCAGGACCGCCTGGGGCCGGACCGGGTGGGTCCTGTCGGCGCGCTGCAGGTGGTGGCCGACATGCTCAAGATCTTCACCAAGGAGGACTGGGTGCCGCCGTTCGCCGACCGCACGGTGTTCGTGATCGCCCCCGCCATCGTGGTGACGGCGTCGCTGCTGGGGTTCCTGGTGATCCCGGTCACCGGCGACGTGGTGGTGGCCGACCTCAACGTGGGCCTGCTGTTCTTCCTCGCCATGTCGTCGCTGTCCGTGTACAGCATCGTGCTCGCCGGCTGGTCGTCGCGCAGCAAGTACTCGGTGCTCGGCAGCATGCGGGCCGCCGCCCAGATGGTGAGCTACGAGGTCTTCATGGGCTTGGCGCTCATGGGTGTGGTGGTGCAGGCCGGCACGTTCAGCCTGGTGGGCATCGTGGAGGCGCAGCGGGGGCTCTGGTACGTAGTCCCGCAGGTGGGCGGCCTCATAGTGTTCGTGGTCGCCGCCTTCGGCGAGCTGCGGCGCATCCCGTTCGACCTGGTGGAGGCCGAGAGCGAGCTGGTCGCCGGGTTCCACACCGAGTACTCGGGCATGAAGTTCGGCATGTTCTACGTAGGCGAGTACATCGCCGTCACGCTGGTCGCGGCGCTCATCACCACACTGTTCCTGGGCGGCTGGCTCGGCCCCTGGCTGCCGGCCGCCGTGTGGTTCCTCCTCAAGATGGTCCTGGTGATCTCGTTCATCATCCTGGTGCGCGCCGTGTTCCCGCGGGTGCGCTACGACCAGCTCATGCAGATCGGCTGGAAGGTCATGCTGCCGCTGGCGCTGCTCAACCTCCTGGTGACGGGCGCCATCGTGGTGGCGAGGGGCTAGGGAAGCGGATGAGCATCGCCGGCAACATCTGGACCGTCCTGCGCCATCTGTTCGGGGGCACCGACACGGTGAGCTACCCGGACGAGATGCCGTACCTGCCGCCGCGGTACCGGGGCCGCATCGTGCTGAGCCGTGACCCGTCCGGCGAAGAGCGGTGTGTGGCCTGCTACCTCTGCGCCGCCGCCTGCCCGGTGGACTGCATCTCCCTGCAGGCCACGCAGGACGAGCACGGGCGGCGCTACCCCGAGTTCTTCCGCATCAACTTCTCGCGGTGCATCTTCTGCGGCTTCTGCGAGGAGGCGTGTCCCACGTACGCCATCCAGCTCACGCCGGACGCGGAGATGGGCGAGTACGACCGTCGCAACATGGTCTACGAGAAGGACGATCTGCTGATTGCGGGCACGGGCAAGTACCACCACTACGACTTCTGGCGCGTGGCCGGCGTCGCCATCGCCGGCAAGGACAAGGGCGAGGCCGAGCGCGAGGCCCCGCCGGGCGACCGCCACGGGCTGCTCCCGTAACGCCGTGCTGGTCCTCTTCGTCATCTCGGCGCACGTGGCGGTGGCCGCCACGCTTCTGGCGGTCACGGCGCGGGTCACGCTGCACGCGCTGCTGTATCTGGCGGTCTCGCTCATCGCCGTGGCCCTGGTCTTCTACGCGCTCGGGGCGCCCTTCGTGGCCGCGCTGGAGGTGATCGTGTACGCCGGCGCCATCGTTGTGCTGTTCATCTTCGCGGTGATGCTGCTGTCGCCGGGCGAGAGCGAGAGCGGGGTGGGGGGGATCCGGCTCACGCGACACTGGCTCGGCCCGGTCGTGCTGGCGAGCGTGCTGCTGGCCGAGATCGTGTACGTCATCGTCGGGGCGCCGGGGCAGACGGGCGCGCAGACGGTGCCCGCGGAGAAGGTCGGGGTCGCGCTCTTCGGCCCGTACGCCCTCGGCATCGAGCTCGCTGCCATGCTCCTGCTGATCGCGCTCGTCGGCGTGGGCCATATCGCCGGCCGTCGGCAGAAAGAGCGCCGGGCGGGCCGGCAGGCCGGGGCCGGCGCGATCACGCCGCGGCTGCCGCAGGTGGACCCCACGGCCGGGGCGCAGCCGGNNCAGCCAGGTCCGGCTGGCGGGAGCCCGGCCGCGGACGCCGGCGTGGCCGCTCCGCCGGCGCCCGGGCAGAGCGCGGACGCCGGCGCGCCCGGGCCGCCGGCGCCGGGGGCCGCGGGTGGGGAGGCCGGGCCATGACGGGCGTGCCCATGGAGTACGGCCTGGCGCTGGCCGCCGTGCTGTTCGTGATCGGGCTCGGCGGCGTGCTCGTGCGCCGCAACCTCCTGATCGTGCTCGCCTCCGTGGAGATCATGCTCAACGCGGCCGGCCTCGCCTTCGTGGTGGCCGGCGCCAGGTGGGGCAAGGCGGACGGCCAGGTGATGTTCCTGTTCATCCTGGCCATGGCTGCGGCGGAGGTCTCCGTGGGTCTTGCCCTGGCCCTCCGCTACCGCCAGGTGCTCGGCCGCCTGGACGTGGACGAGGCGGACAGGATGAAGGGCTAGGCGATGCTCAGCCTGCTGTGGCTCATACCGGCGCTGCCCGCCGCTGGCTTCCTGGCCCTGCTGCTGCTGAACGGCAGGCTGGGCCGGCGCACCGTGGGCTTCGTCGGCGCCGGCTCCGTGGGCCTGGCGCTCGTGGTCGCGGCCCTGGTCGCGGTCGATTTCGTGTCGGNNCGGTCTGCGGCCCCAGATCGCGCTCTACCTGGACGCCATGTCCCTGCTGTTCGTGCTGGTCATCACCTTCGTGGGCTTCCTGATCCACCTGTACTCCACGGAGTTCATGGAGCACGAGGAGGGCTTCACCCGGTTCTTCCTGTACATGAACCTGTTCGTGGCCTCGATGCTCCTGCTGGTCCTGGCCGACAACCTGCTCCTGCTGTACGTAGGGTGGGAGGGCGTCGGCCTGTGCAGCTACCTGCTCATCGGCTTCTGGTACAAGGACCCGCAGAACGGCTGCGCGGCGCGCAAGGCGTTCATCGTCACGCGTATCGGCGACACCGCCATGATCGTGGGCCTCTTCCTGCTGTTCGGGCACTTCGGCACGCTGCAGATCCAGTCGCTCATGGGCGCGGTGTCCACGCAGGCGGCGAGCGGCGACTCCGTGGTCGTCGCCGCTGCGTTGCTGCTGCTGGGCGGCGCCGTGGGCAAGTCCGCGCAGCTGCCGCTGCAGACCTGGCTTCCGGACGCCATGGCCGGTCCCACGCCGGTGAGCGCGCTCATCCACGCCGCCACCATGGTGACGGCCGGCGTGTACCTGATCGCGCGCACCAACGTGCTCTTCACCATGGCGCCGGACGTGCTGCTCGTGGTGGCCGTCGTCGGCACGCTCACCCTGCTCTACGCCGGCTTCAGCGCCCTGGCCCAGCACGACTTCAAGCGCGTGCTCGCCTACAGCACCATCAGCCAGATCGGCTACATGTTCCTGGCGCTGGGCGTGGCCGGCTGGAGCGCCGCCGTGTTCCACTTCATGACCCACGCCTTCTTCAAGGCTCTGCTGTTCCTGTCGGCCGGCGTGGTGATCGAGGCGCTGGGCGGCGAGCACGACATCTTCAAGATGGGCGGGTTGCGCCGCCGCCTGCCCGTGGCCTTCTGGGCGACGGTGGTCGGCGCCGCGTCGCTGGCGGCGCTGCCGCTGGTCACGGCCGGCTTCTACAGCAAGGACCTGATCGTGGAGGAGAGCCTGGCCTCCGTGGACGGCAGCANNGCTGTTCACGGGGCTGTACGCGTTCCGCCTGGTGTTCGTGGTGTTCTTCGGCGAGCAGCGGACCGAGGTGGTGCGGCCGCCGCGCTGGCGCATGCACGCGCCCCTGGTGGTCCTGAGCGTGCTGGCCGTGGCCAGCGGGTTCCTGTGGCTGCCCGGATGGCTGGGAGGGTGGGCGCCGCTGGCGCACTTCCTGGAGACGGCGCTGCCGCACGCGGAGCTCGTGGAGGGCACCTGGCGGACGGCCTGGTACATCGTCGCCCTCACCCCGGAGCTCGCCGTGCTCGGCGTCCTCCTGGCCTGGCTGCTGTACCTGCGCCGTCCCGGCGCGGTCACGTCCGAGTCCGAGGTCGCCCGCTTCTGGCTGGGAGGGTGGGGGTTCGACCCCATGTACGACCGGCTGCTGGTGGTCCCCGTCAAGTGGTTCGCCCGTGTGGCTCGCGACGACCTCATAGAACCCGTCGTGACAGCCGTCGTGGCGGCCAACGTCGAGGCTTGGCGCAGGCTGAGCGTGACGCAGAGCGGCGTGCTGCGCTCCTACGTCGCGGTCGCCGCCGTGGGCGTCGCCGTCCTCCTCGCCTTCGTTCTGGTGCTGCGATGAGGAGGCCGGCGTGATCCTCGTGCTCTACATCGCCATCCCCGCGGCGGCGGCGGTGCTGGCCTGGGTGTTCGGGCGGCGCGACGCGGTCGCGGCCCGCTGGATCGCCGTCGCCGGCACCGCCGTGCCGCTCGTCGTGGCCGTGGCGCAGTGGGTCTCCCGCGCCGGCGACCTGGCCGCCTCGCTGCCGGGCGGCGGCTCGGCTGCCGCCCTCTTCCAGGGCGGCGTGATCGCCGACGTCAAGGCCTCCTGGATCTCGCAGCTGGGCATCACCTTCTACCTGGCTGAGGACGGCCTCACGCTGGTGATGCTCACGCTCACGTTCGTGCTGGGCCTGGTGGCCGTGCTGGCCTCGTGGGACGGCGTCCAGGAGCGGGTCGGCCTCTTCCACTTGTTCCTGCTGTGGACCGTGGCCGGCCTGGCCGGGTCGTTCCTGGCCTTCGACCTGGTGTTGTTCTCCTTCTTCTTCGAGATGATGCTGGTGCCCATGTACTTCATCATCGCGCTGTGGGGCTACGAGCGCCGCGTGTACGCTGCCGTCAAGTTCTTCATCTTCACCCAGATCGGGGGCCTGCTCATGTTGGTCGCCATACTGGCGCTGGCCTTCCTGAACGAGCGGGCCACGGGTACCTTCACCTTCGACGTGACCCAACTGCTGGGCACGCCCATGTCGTCGCTCGCCGCGTTCCTGCTGATGCTGGGGTTCTTCGCGGCGTTCGCCGTCAAGCTCCCCGCGTTCCCGTTGCACACATGGCTGCCGGACGCGCACACGCAGGCGCCTACCGCGGGCTCCGTGATCCTGGCGGGCGTGCTCATCAAGGTGGGTGCCTATGGACTGATCCGCTTCCTGGTGCCGCTGTTTCCGCAGGCGGCCTTCGACTTCCGCACCGCCGCCATGGTGCTGGCCGTGATCGGCATCATCTACGGGGCGCTCATGGCCTACGGCCAGCGCGACCTCAAGCGCCTGGTGGCCTACACCAGCGTGAGCCACATGGGCTTCGTGCTGCTCGGCGTGTTCGCCTGGAACACCCTGGCCCTGCAGGGCGCCATCCTGGAGATCGTCTGCCACGCCTTCAGCACGGGCGCCCTGTTCCTGCTCGTCGGGTCGCTGCAGGAGCGCATCCACACCAGGGACATGGGCAGGATGGGCGGCCTGTGGACGGTGGCGCCGCGTATGGGCGGCACGGCGCTGTTCTTCGCCCTCGCCTCGCTGGGCCTGCCCGGGCTGGGCAACTTCGTCGCCGAGTTCCTCATCCTGCAGGGCACGTGGCAGGTGGCCAGGTGGGCCGCCGTGCTGGGCGCCGTAGGCTTGGTGTTCGCCACCGTGTACTCGCTGTGGATGATCCAGCGCGCCTTCCACGGCGAGGAGACCCACGGCTGGTCGTTCGCCGACCTGGGGCGGCGCGAGCTGGGCGTGTTCGCCGCCATGATCGGCGTGCTCGTGGTGCTCGGCTTCTACCCGCAACCCCTCATCACCACGGTACAGCAGCCCGTCGCGGGCCTGCAGGGGGTGACGAGGACGGGGCCGGCGGCGACGGCGGACGGCGCTGCCCCGCCGTCCGCAAGCCCGACGGCCCCGTCCCCGTCACCCGAGGCCGGGGAGGTGGCGGGACCGTGACCTGGGCTGACCTGCTGCCGCTCTCGCCGCTCCTCGCGCTGACGCTGACCACTGTGGTGGTGATGCTGCTGGCGGCGTTCTGGCGGTCCCATCTCGTGGCCCTGGTGTTCACGATGCTCGGCCTGGCGGCGACGTTCGTCACGCTGTTCGTCGCCGCCACTGCGGACGACCGCCGCGTCACCTCACTGCTCGTGGTCGACGGGCCCGCGCTCTTCTACATGGGCCTCATCGTCGCGGCCACGGCCGCGGTGGCCTTGTTGGCGTGGGGCTATCTGGGGCGGCTGCGCATCGACGCCGAGGAGTTCTATGTACTGCTGCTCGGCGCGGCTTTGGGCGCCGCCACGCTTGCCGCCGCGGCCCACTTCGCCTCGTTCTTCCTGGGGCTCGAGATCCTCAGCGTGGCGCTGTACGCCCTGATCGCCTACCCGGTGTTCGGCGAGCGCCAACTGGAGGCCGCCGTCAAGTACCTGGTCCTCGGCGGCGCCACCTCCGCGTCNNTGTACGCCCTGATCGCCTACCCGGTGTTCGGCGAGCGCCACCTGGAGGCCGCCGTCAAGTACCTGGTCCTCGGCGGCGCCACCTCCGCGTTCCTGCTGTTCGGCATGGCGCTGGTCTACGCCGTCACGGGGGAGATGACGCCCGTCGCGCTTGACGTGACGCTCGCGGGCGGGCCCGGCCCGGACCTCGTCATCGTCACCGGTGTGGCGCTCATGCTGGTGGGCGTCGGCTTCAAGCTGGCGCTGGTGCCGTTCCACATGTGGACGCCGGACGTCTACCAGGGTGCTCCGGCGCCCGTCACCGCGTTCATCGCCACCGTCTCCAAGGCGGCGGTCGTGGCGCTGCTCCTGCGCTTCTTCCGCCCGGTGGCGCTGGACCAGACGAGCGGGCTGTTCCTGGCCTTCGCCGCCGTGAGCGTGGCGTCCATGCTCGGCGGCAACCTTCTGGCCCTGCGCCAGGACAACGTCAAGCGCATCCTGGCGTACTCGTCCATCGCGCACCTGGGCTACATCCTGGTCGCGTTCCTGGCCGCCGGCCGCGACGCCACGGCGGCCGTCACGTTCTACGTGGTCGCCTACACGGCGACCAACCTGGCGGCCTTCGGCGTGATCGCGGCGCTCACGCGCGACGGCAGCGAGGCCGAGGAGCTGGTCAGCTACCGCGGCCTCGGCACGCGCCGCCCCTGGCTGGCCGCGGTGTTCGCCGTCGCCCTGTTCTCGCTGGCGGGCATCCCGCTCACCGTCGGGTTCATCGGCAAGTTCTACCTGGTCACGGCCGGCGCCGCCGCGTCGCTGTGGGTGCTCCTGGTCGTGCTGGTGGTGGGCAGCACGATCAGCCTGTACTACTACACGCGCATCATCGTGGCCATGTACGCGCGCGCGCCGGGCGACGAACCCCTGGGTCACGCGGCATTGCCGGCCGGCATGGTGCTCGCCGCCCTCACCGGGGTGATGGTCTGGCTCGGCGTGTACCCGTCGCCGGTGATCCGGCTCATCGAGAGCCTGGTCTCTACGTTGCCGTAGCGGCCCTTCTCCGGCCGNNAGTCCGCGGCGGCCGTACCAGCGTCACGAAGGAACGTCGCGGCTACCGCAGCGCCCACCCAAGCACGAGCTGATCGGGCCCCGTGCCGGGGCGGTCGTCGGAGGTGCCGCACACCCACACGTCGGACGTCTGCCAGACCGCGATGTCGTCCACACCGAGGGTGTGAGGCCCGAGGCCGGGCTCGAGCGGCACGGGCCACGCACTCGTCCAGCGCAGCGCGCCCGCGGCGTTGAGCGCGTACACCTTGACCGGCCCCGCGGCGTACCGGCCGTCGATCCTCGCGCCGCGGCCGTTGCCGGCCACGACCACACGGCCTGCGGCATCGACGGCGAGGAGCTTGGCGGAGCCGCCGGTCCTGTCGCCGGCGTAGTTGTGCGACCAGGCGACCGCGCCGTCCTTCCTGAGCGCCGCCACGTAGAAGCCGCGGTCTCCGCGGCGCCAGCCGCCGCAGATCACTATGCGCTCGGCGGAGTCCACGGCGACGTCCGCCGCCCACTGGTCGTGCGCGTCGCCGACGCCGAGCCGTCGGGTGAGTGCGCGCGACCCGTCGGCGCGATAGCGCGTCACCAGGATGTCGGAGGCGTCGCTCTGCGTGGTGCCGACGGCGTAGACGCCCCCTGCGGGACTCTTGGCCAGCGCCACGAAGCCGGCGTCGCTGCCCCCGGGCCCGTCGTAGAGCTTGACCCACCGCCTCGTGCCGTCTGATGTCCACGACGCCACGAACGCCCGCCGCTTGAAGTCGACCCCGAGCGTCGTGCCCACAACGTACGAGGCGCCGCTCGCGGTGACGAGGAGGTCGCGAGCGGAGGTGTCCGTCTTGTAGCCACGGGTCTGATACGTGCGCGTCCAGGCCTCGGCGCCGTCGGGCTCGTACTTGACCAGCGTCATGCGCCTGCCGCCGGACTCCGCGTTGTCCTCGCCGCCCAGCGCATAGACGTGGCCGCCGGCGTCGATCGCGAGCTGCGAGGGAGAGCCGTACGGCCGGCGCGCCTCCCACACCAGGTCGCCGGGCGCCGAGTACTTCAGCAGCAGGGGCTTCCCGTCTTGTCCCAGGCCCTCGGTGCCGAGCACGTAGACCGAGCCGTCCGGCGCCACGGCGATATCGACGGCCTGGTCGTGCGTGTCCGCGGGGCCGTTCCAGGTGCGCGTCCAGCCCAGCGGATCCTCGGCGAAGCGCGTCACCGTGATGTCGTACCCGGTCACGTCGTGCTGGGCGAAGCCGCACGCGTAGAGTGAGCCGTCCGCCCCGACCTGGAGCCCCGTCGCCGCGTCGATGTGGTCGCCGTCGCCGGCGATCACCGACTCGAAGGTGGGAGGATTGACGATCGGCGCGGCGTCTGCCCGCCCGGCCCATGCCCCCTCGGTTGCGGCGAGCAGTGCGACGACGATGACCGCCGTGAGGGTCCCCCGTCGCATCCATCTGTCGATGTGCGCATCCATGGCTAGCCTGCCGGCGGGTGGATCTCTCTGCCGCACGGCGCCGAATCCAACCGACCGTCGCCTCGGGGCGGCGGGCGGCCCCCTCTACGGTACTGCCGGTACTTGGCGTGCGCGAGCGTTGGGAGGCACGACGCCGCCGGACTCCGCGGCGGGCTCGCCTCGCCAGTGGTGCGGAGGGGCGGGCCTGAGAGATCGGCCCGCCCGCCCCTCCGTCTCGTTCACTTCACGCGGAACTGACGCCAGGGCGAGCTGTCCCCCCTGGTCAGATCCGTGCCACCCCCGCCGGCCTGCACGCGCCAGAGCCCGCGACTCTTGGGGGTGAACCTCCAGCTGTACGATCCGGTCGTGCTCACTTGAGCGTGGCCGGCCAGCTTGGGCCGCGTGCGCCAACCGACGTTCACGCGCTTCTGCACCACGAAGCTGACCTTGCCTCCGAGGTCCGCCGGGCGTACCGTGCCGCGCGCCCTCACGGCGACGCCGAGTCTCACGGCTCCGTTCCTGAGGTTCGTCAGACGCAGCGTCACGACTGCCTTGGGAAGCAATTCCGCACGTCGCGGCTCAAACAGTCTCGTGCCGCCTCC
>MTKZ01122991.1_pt1 | contig 11177 bp, 7 predicted proteins | sample 1042781 | NCBI WGS metagenome assembly MTKZ01 (sample SAMN06212207, study PRJNA360539) | anaerobic digester metagenome | biome: Wastewater treatment plant; material: sludge; isolation source: anaerobic digester fed with sludge from wastewater treatment plant | place: Denmark: WWTP Viborg ...
GAGGTATTAGCACAAACCGTGCCAGGCCGGGCAGGAGGTTCGTGAACATCCTTAGTATCGCAATCGAAAGAGGTTACGAGGATACGATTGAAGGAAAGCCCTCGAGAGGGAGCGACCGATGCTCCGAAATGTCGGAGTCGAGCCCACTATCTCGTAGGTCTTTCGTCTCGAGGCGTGCCCAGGCACACCGCCACGGACCAGGATTCCTTACATCCAGAGTGTAAGGGATGCGGAATCTCGATTCAGGCCGCTCGTCTCCATCCTCTGTCCTCGCTCGCCTGCATCGGAGCCTGTGGCGGAGTCGGGCCAACCCTGACCGGCTGTCGGGCCTGGTGCGCTTGTCCAGAAGGAAGAGTCAGGGCTCGAGCCCAAAGATGAGCCCGAAGACAGGCTGAATCCGGGTACCCGTTTATGCCAGGGGACGAATGTGTGCGATCTCTCGCAAAGCCGCGGAGCCCACAGAGGTTGATGGCTGCCCCGGCCGCTCGTTGCACTACTCCGCGTCACTGCGTCTGCGAGAACAGCCTCTACGGGAACCCTCATGGCTCTCTGCCGTCGGCATCGGCTACGGCGACCCCGCTCGCCCGGGCTTCAGCTCGAAAACGCTCGTCAGTTCGGTCAGGTGCCGGATGGCCAGATCGGGCTGGTGATCGCCCGGCCCGGCATCGAAGTTGTCGACAGCCTCATACTGGCGGGTCCAGATCATGTGCAGGCCGATCTGTTTGGCTCCCTGGACATCGGCCAGCCAGTTGTCGCCGACGTAGACGGCGTCCGAGGGGGGCAGGCCGAGTTGTTCAAGACAGACCTCGAACGGCCGCGGATGTGGCTTGACGAAGCCGACCTCGCCTGAAATCACCACCGATTCGAAGAAGCGGGCAAGACCTGTGCGCTGCAGACTTGCGCGGATCGCCTTCCCGTCGGGGTAATTCGAGACCAACGCCAACCGATAGCGTTTCCCAAGCTCAGCCAGCACTCCGGCCGCATAAGGCGGCGCCTCAATGGCCGTCACCACGGCCTCATAGCGCGCCCGCAGCAAAACCGCCGCTTGCTCCGGCGTCGGGTCGCGATCAAAAAGCCGGCGCACGAGGGCGGTCACGATTTCGGTCAGGTCGTTTTCCCGGTAGCCGTTGTTATACGGGGCGAGCCGGTCGGCGTCGCGAAGCTCCCGCAGCTTGTTGCGATCCACCGGACCGAAGTGCTTTTCCATCGCCTCGCGCAGAGCGTTATCGCACGCGTCCATCTGCGGCCGTGCGAATGGAATGATCGTATTGCCGTAGTCGAACAGAATGGCCCTGATCCGGCCTGCATCCAGCGGCATTCGTCAGTCTTCCTTCCTCTCAACATGCACAGGGTCTGCGACGGCATCGGACGGCCACCTGACACCTGCAGGCCGGCCCTGATCCAGTCGGACCCCGTTGTTGAGGCATGTGAAATCGATCATCTGGACGGCGCCAAACAAAGACGGCCTGACACCCCAGGCACTTGGCGGGCGGCCTTCGCGGCCGGCGGCGTAGTTCTCAGAGAACTCGCCCGCCCGAATCTGGTCGCGAATACTCGCATTGATAAACTCGCGCGCCTGCCAGTACATGCCGTGTTCGATCAGGCCGTACGCGGTGAAGCTCTCCGTGCCGTATTTCGTCCAGCCCAAACCACAGAAGTCTCGATCCGGCTTGTGCCGCTGGAGATAAAGCCGCTTCAACTCATCCGCCAGATCGGCCGGCAAATCGCGGATGTGCAGGCCGGTGAGAACCCAATTGAGGTTGCCCGGCTCATGCCGCTTCGACTGAGTGAAGAAGTACTCGGCAGGGGGGCGGCCGTCGGCGAAGAAGAACCACTCGCGATAATTCTTCAGGATGACCTCGCGCCGCTACTCCCACATGTTGATGTCCGCTGTCTCGCCGATCTCGCGGGCGATTCGCACGGCGAAATCGATGTCCACCAGAAGCTGATCGACGAACGAGGAATCCTTCTCGTCGGGGTTGTCGTGGTCGAGGTAGATCCATCGCGGGTTCTGTTCGCGCCAGAGCAGGTATCGTCGAATCGCCGGGTACACGGCTCGCAAGCGAGCCACATCGCCGGTCAGGCTGTAGAGGATCCACGCGGTCTGGGCTTTTCGCGACGGCAGGCATTCACCGTCGAGCCAGCCGGTCTCGTCGACCTGGGCCATGATGCCCTCGAACGCCGCCCACGCGGTATCGGGCATGACATACGCAAGCATCTGCTGACCGAAGAAGCTCTCCCACGCGGCCGAGGCCGGAGCCTTGGACGCCCCGAAATTCCAGAGCGACGGTTTGCCGCAGGGACTTTGCGGATAGGCATAATCGTTCTCGGGCATAACCGGCAAAACGTTTGAAATCACGAACGCCCACGCTCCGTAGTAGAAGCGTCGATGCATCTCGGGAGTTACGCCTTTGGGATCCACGCCGACGATCCCGAATTGCTCCGGGGCCGGTACGCGTCTCAAGTATTCGCTCCAGCGCGTTTTGCGGTCTTGCAGCAGCCTGGCCAGGCCGGAGCCGGATAGCACCTCGGTTGCCCGACGAACCGCGGTCTCCGCGCCCTCGGCCCGCGTGGCAAAGCCGATGGACACGAAATAACGAGACGCCTCGCTGTTATTGAGCGGTCGGGGACTGGATACCTGCCGACCTTCGCCGAAGGCTATGTTGAGGAACCATTCATTTCCGCGGACTTGCGGTCGGGCATCGAGTCTTGCCGGCGTCAGCTCCGGCCCCTCGACCTTTCCCACCATCAAGGCGTGGAAGAAGTCCGCGTGTGCGGCGAGCAGCACTCCGGAGCCCGGCTGCAAGCGTCCATGTACCGTGCCTTGAAGTCTCAAGATGCCGGAAGATCTGTCGGGCAAGACTTCCAGAACGCGAACGATGGTGTCCTCGTCCGCCAGGAAGTCGTAGCCGGATATCTTGACACCCGCGTTCTCCTGGGTCGCTTGAAATGACAGCTTGTACGGGTACCAGGCGTGACGGTAATGAACCGCGGCGTCGCGGTCGGACGACCCGATACCCACGGTCACAAGATCGGTCAGCCGATGGGGGTTTCGGCCCACGTCATAGGCTGCGTGCAAGGGCAGATCAGGCCGCAGCGGCAGGGGTGAAAAGTCATCGGAGGCCGCCGGATTCAAGACCAGCCGGCTCTCGGGCAGACTCAGCCATCTCCACTGGTTTGGGCCCTCACAGGCGATGGAATCGCAATCGAAATCCGGAAGGCCGGTCAGGCGAACCGAACCGACCCTCTCAGGCAGTGCAGGTTTCTCAGCAGACACGACAGCACCATTCAGTGCGGGCAAGACCACCCAGAGCACAGTCTGAAACACCTGCCGCNNCAGGGACGTCCCCAGACACCTGCACCACCCGTCCAACAACTGGGCAGCCTAGAGGACGATCTTCTCCGCCGTGGGGTCGAACTTGGCCACCTTGCCCTCGCGCAGTGAAAGAATGCCCATCTGTATGGGCGTCTGCGTGTAGTAGGCGAGATCGACGGGGTATTCGGGCTTTTCGCGGGTCCGGCAGCAGTCCAGCAGGTTTTTCATGTGCCGCACGTGGTCGAACGGCCGTTCGATCTTGACCCGCTTGCCTTCCTTTTTGGTCCCCTGGACCGGGGTGAGCACGATTTCCTCGTTCTCGAAGGTGAGCGTGGCTTCCCAGCCACGAATGATCGGGCTGCATGCGGGCGGACGGGGTCTGGCCCCGGGATAGTCATTGGCCTGCGTGCCGACCATCGACACGGACATCTTCTCCGGATACTCGGCCAGGATGTTGCACGTGTCGGGCACCTCGCGTTCCTCATAGCGCAGCTTCCCGCCCGTGCCCACGACCAGGCTCGGCATCTTCACGCCGAGCATGTGGATCACCTGGCTGAGACAGTGCGGGTAGAGGTCGGTGGCCGGTCCGCCCGCGTAATCCCAGTACATCCGCCAACGGAAGAACCGGCTGACGTCGAACTCTCGCTTCGGCGAATCGCCCAGGAACGCCTGCCAGTCCAGGTCCGGGCCAGGCTGAGCGTCGGGGTCGTCGATGGGCATCCCCCGCTCGCCCCAGTCGCCCACACGGAAGAAGCTTACCTCCGCGTGGACCGGCTGACCGATCTGGCCTTCCTGGATCATCCGGCGGGCCTGCGACCAGGCCGAGTCGGACATGTACTGCGAGCCGAGCTGGAAGACCCGGNNGAATTGCCGCCAGTGGGTCACAGGTTTCTCGCAGTAGATGTCCTTGCCTGCCCTGATCGCGTCGATGATCTGATAGCCGTGAATGTGGTCGGGTGTGGCAATACCGACGACGTCGATGCTTGAGTCGGCCAGCAGTTCCTTGTGGCTCGAATAAGCTTTGGCCTTGTATCGTTCGGCGGTCTTCTCAAGTCGCGGCCGATAGATGTCGCACACGGCCACAATTTCGACGTTGACGCCCTGGTCCTTCAGGATCTTGACCATCGACAGCAGGGCGTTGCCCTCGCCGCCGCAGCCGATCATGGCGAAGTTGATCCGGTCGTTGGCCCCGAGCACCCGGCCTTGTGCCGGACGGGCCGCCAAACCGGTGCCGACGGTCCACGCGGCCGCGGCCGTCCCGGCGTTGCGCATAAAGGCGCGGCGAGTGGTACGATTCGATCGTGACGATTCAGACCGGTCTGCGGTCATCGGAAGTCCTCCGTTCGGCGTGCAGAGAGTCAACCCCGGCGAATGCCCTCGCATGTGAGCAACGCCCCGGAGCTGAATTCTAACCGATGATCAGTGGGCCGTCATGGGGGTAGGTATGAACCTGTTCGGCCGGGCCGGGACCATCACGGCCGGTCGATACAGTCTGAGTCAGCAAAGGTATTCGGGCCGCCCAGGCAGGCCAGGAAGGCCAGGACATCGCCGCCGTCCACGTCCTGGTCCGCATCGATTCTCATCCACTGACAGTACGGTTCAGTCGGGCTCACGCCTTTCCCGCTGAGGCACCCCTGGAGGAAGCCGAAATCCGTCTGGTCGACGTCGCCGTCGCCGTCGAAGTCGGACATGGCGGGCATGCAAGGGCCCAGGTACTGGATGGTCGCGCCGGCCATCGCGGCCTCGCAGTTGTTCTCATAGGTGACGTTGTCGCACCCGCAGACCGGCTCGCGCAGGGGCTCACAGGAAACGGGGTACGGCTGGCATACGCCCGCGCTGTCGCACTCTCCAACGGGCCTGTCGCAGTAGCTGCCGGCCGGACAATCGGCATTGTCGGTACATGAGCACGGCCCGTCATAGGCGACGTTGACGCCGTAGAGAGCGGCGCAACTGGCGTTGGAGTGAGTCATGCCGTCACAGCCGCAGACCGGATTCCAATACTCCCAGCAGCCGTCTGGAAGGTCGGCGCAATAGCCGATGCCTTCGCAATCACCGGGCTCTTTCCTGCAATACTCTCCCGGCTCGCAAGTCGAGTTGTCCTGGCAGATGACCCCGCACTCGCCGGGGTAGGCGACGCTGACTCCCCACATGGCCGCAAAGCAGGAGTTCGAGTACGTGTGACCGTCGCCTCCGCACACAAGATCGACCCACAGCGAGCAGTAATCCGGCTTAAGCTGACACGATCCCAGCCCCGAGCAATCGCCATCGGCCTTATCACAGTAGTGGTCGAACGGACACTGGAAGTTGTCCCGGCACTGGTATTGCCCCCGTGCGGGAACCACCAGAAGAGCGACCGCGCAAGAAGCCCCGAGACCGATGGTAATGGTTGTCCGATTGATCATCTGACGGCTCCTGTTTCGAGAGGCGAGCAAGCCGCAGCGGTACCACAGATACCTGAACCGATAGCAACTATTCTACGGCAGGTTCCCTGCAAACGCAAGGCCCTGCATCGGAGACCGGCAGGAGGGGACGTCCGCTTCCCTGGCCCGAGCGGACAACTTAGAATGCCCTCGCCTGCCGCGTTGCCGTGAACGCAGCCGGCGCGGTCTCGGTACCGGCCGAGACAGGCCATGGCCGCTCGTCTCTTGCGCCGTGGGCGGCGTCGGGAGGATCACGGCCGAGGATTCTCATCATGATCAGGGCATGTACCGCGGTGACGTTGCTGCTGGTTGCAGGCATGGAAGCCTGGGCCATGCTGGACACCGATATTCCGATGGAAGCGTTCGATGACGCGGTCATGGCCGGGTCCGATGAGGTGCAGGCCATGCAGGACTGGGTCGCTTCATGGGCGGGCAAGCCGGTGGCAGGGTTGCCGTTCCGGAGCCATCCGCCCTTTTCATTCGTATACGGAGGCAAACCCTTCGCTGACCTGCTCAAAGACTGGAAACGAACCGCCGAGACGAAAGAGCTGTCCGACCGCGTCGAGCACCGCATCCGGTGGTCCGATCCGCAGACCGGGCTGCAAGTCACGATGGTCGCGGGCGCGTTCAAGCGGTTCCCGGCGGCCGATTGGGTGGTGTACTTTGAAAACCGCGGTCAGAAAGACACGCCGATCATCGAGAACATTCAGGCCTTGAACCTGTCGTTCGGTGATAATGACCCCAAGCGGGGCGTCGTCCTGCATCATCTGAACGGCGACACCGCCAAAGAAAACGCATTTCAGCCGGAGGACTCGCCGCTCGAACCGGGCAAGTCGGTTCGAATGGCGCCCAACGGCGGGCGTCCGGCCTGCACCAGCGCGTTTCCGTTCTTCAATCTGCAGTACGGCGGCGAAGGAACGATCATTGCCGTCGGCTGGACCAGCCAGTGGGCGGCGACCCTCGACCGCTCGGCCGGGGGCTCGACGCGGATCACGGCCGGCATGGAAAGGACCCGCCTGCTGCTGCATCCAGGTGAGAGAATCCGAACGCCGCGAATCCTGATGATGCCGTGGAAGAGTAACCGCCAGGCGGCTCACAATCGCTGGCGCCGGCTTCTGCTGTTCCATTACGTGCCGCGCCTCGACGGCCGTCCGGTGAGGCTGCCGGTCGCCCTGCAGACTTACGACCGCTACAACGCCCGCCCCGGCTGGGCCACGGAGAAAGGCCAGATCGAGTATGCCCGATTCGCCCACGAGATCGGCGCCGACACGGTATGGCTCGACGCCGCATGGTTCCCGGGCAACTTCCCGAACGGCGTCGGCAACTGGTTCTGCAAGCCGGCCGAGTTTCCCAACGGCCTCAAGCCGGTCAGCGACGAGTGCCACCGGCTCGGTATGCGGTTCATGCTCTGGTTCGAGCCGGAGCGCGTGGGGCTCGATACGCAGATTGCCAAGGAGCATATGGACTTCGTTTTCAAGGGCGAGCACAATCACCTGTTCAGGCTGAACGACCCCAAGGCCCGGCGCTGGCTGACCGACCTGCTCCTGCAGCGGATCGTGGAATACGGCCTGGACATCTACCGCAATGATTTCAATATTGCGCCGCTGGACTCATGGCGCAAGTACGATGAGCCAAATCGCGAGGGGATGAACGAGATCCGCTACGTCGAGGGGCTCTACGAGATGTGGGACGAATTGCGGGCGAATAACCCCAAGTTGCTGATTGACAACTGCGCCGGCGGGGGTCGTCGGATCGACCTGGAAATGTGCATGCGCTCCGTGCCGCTGTGGCGCAGCGATTCAGGCTGCTCGCCGGGGCACATCGACTGGAACCACATGCAGACTTGCGCCCTCAGCCAATACATCCCCCTGCACACCGTCGCGACCTGGTCGCCGGACCCCTACGAGACGCGCAGCGCCGCCACGGCCGGGGGGATTCTCGAGTGGGGCTACCTGGAGGAAGGCTTCCCCGTGCCGCTGGCCAAGGCGACGGTGGCCGAGGTCAAGGAAAACCAGAAGTACTGGTACGGCGACTTCTACCCCCTGACGCCGGTGGGCATCACGCCGGGCGAATTCGTGGCCTGGCAGTTGCATCGCCCCGACCTGGACACGGGGCTGGTCCTGGCGTTCCGCCGGGCACAGTGCGGGAACGGACGGCTGAAGGTCGCTCTCGCGGCGGTCAAGGCGGATGCAAAGTACAGCGTCGAAGTCATCAATGATGCGCGGCAAAAGGAATCACAAACGATGACCGGTACGCAGTTGTCCTCGCTCGAACTGGAGATCGACCACAAGCCGGGAAGCCTGATTGTTCGCTATGCGCCGGCAAAATGAGCGGGGCCTGCAGGGTCACGGACCGTGTGTTCGCGCGGAGGATCATCATGCTCTGTTCCTATCCGCGTGGGATCGGCGCTGTCTATTGTGGCGGTCATCATATTCCTGGGCGAACTGCCGCTGTGCACGCTGTTCTTCTACAAGCTGCGTGCGGCGATCATGGAAGAACTGAACCGCTTCCCGCCGGCCCCTCCTGCCGGCGGCAGCGGTCTGCCCACAGATTCAGCAGGGGGCAGAACGCCCGCCGGCCTTGGATCGGAATGACCGTCCGGCACCTGTGTTCACGGCCGGTCTCGCCGCGGCACCGGGTCGATTCCGCCCATGGTGAAAGGCCGGCAACGCAGCAGGCGCTTGATGCCCAGCCACGAGCCGCGGATCGGACCCCACTCGTGCACCGCTTCGATGAAGTAGTCGCTGCACGACGGCACGAATTTGCACGATCCGATCAGCAGCGGGCGCAGGGCGACCTGGTAGAAGCGAATGCAGCACTCGATGAGGAGCGTCGCCCCGCGTGACAGAATAGCCCGAACGGCTTGCATACGATCTATTCTACGCGTGCGGGCCGCAGTGTCGAAGATGGTGCACGGGGGCAGGAGGCTCAAGCGTGCCGCGGGCAGCGCGGCGTCATGGGCGGGCCGGTCCGGTCTCCCGGAGCGTCAGTTCCTGCCAATCACTGACCACTGATGACCGATCACTCTAATTCACTCTTGTCCCCGAATATGCGTCGTCGGATGGCTGCAAACGTCGCCGCCCTTCCGGCGCGGGCGAAGAACAGGTCGCTGCCGGCGCAGTAGTGTTCGACGGCCCGGTCATACAGCCGTGATGAGATCAGCAGCGCCGTCGGGTGTTCGAGCCTGCTGTTCCTGGCCAGTCGCCACAGCAGCCACCGCTCGATGACCGTCAATCCCATATTGGACAGCACGCGTCTGTAAAGGGCCATCGGCTGGGCCGGCGCCGGCTGCTCCCGGTGCTTTTGCCAGCGGTGCAGGATGCCCATCACGACCAGCGCCAGTCCGATCGCCAGAGCCGCGGTGAGCACGCCGCGGACCAGTTCCGGTTCTCCGAGGAGAAACCGGCGATGCACAGATTCGTACCACTGCTCGTCGGCGAGCAGCGGCCCGGTACGGGTGAGCCGATCGAGAACGGACGCGATCGTGCTCGTGCTCATCTTGCGGCTCCTGCCGGCGTCTGTCCGGCGAATCGGGTAGTCAGGTTTCTTGCCCGGCTGCGCACCAGCACATCCTGATCGGTCTGGGCCAGCTTCGTGACTCGCGAGGCCAGGACGCACAGCCCCATGTGCTCGATGAGCCACAGGGCGCTGATCCGCTGCGCCCGGTTCGGATCATCGAGCATCCGCAGCAGCGTGACGGCCGCCTCCCGGGCGCCCAGCTTGAGCAGGGCCCTGACGGCATTGGCCCGCACGCGGTTGTCCGGCGAGGTCAGCTTGGGCAGAAGGTCCTCGGCAGCCTGCTGGCCGCCCGTCTGCCCGACCGCCTCGACCGCGTTGGCCTCGACGCGCGGGTCGCTGTCCTGCAGCGCTCTCTTGAGCAGGCGTTGACTCGCCGGGCCGGGCACTGTGCCGAGTGCGGAGACCGCGGCGCTGCGAACCTCCGGGTCCGGATCGTGGCTCAGGTGATACACGTGCTCGACGAACGTCTCGTTCAGGCCCAAAAGGGTCGCCATTCGGAGGGCCTTGAGCCGATCCCTCGCGTCGGAGGCGTTCATCTGCCTGGCCAGCAGGCGTAATGCGGAGGCGTCGCCGTCGAACACCTGCAGGCCCATGGTGCGGCGTTGCTCATCGGCCTCACTGTCATACATTTCCCAGTACTTCTCGAAGGTCAGATCGGAGCCGGGCCGCCCCCAGACGTGGCCGGGCTGCGCAGCGGCGAGCCTGGGGGGTGCCAGCAGATCGCGCGGGGGGTACTCCAGCGGGCATCGCAGGGCCAGCTCAAACCGGGCCACGGCGGCGGTCCGCTCATCGCTGTCCCGCGAGACGGCCCTGAGCAGCGAGATCACCCGCTCGCCGGCGCAGGACAGCATTCCAAGCACGGTGGTCCGCCGCATGTGCTCGTCGCTGCGGCGGTAAAGATCCCTGAGAAAGTCCAGCTTCGTCTGTTCGGGCAATCCGGTCGCCATGATCCACCTTGGCAGACGGCGCAGCAGGCCCGGCGAGAGCCGCATCAGCTCTGCCGCCCGGTGCTTCAGGACGGCCAGTTCCCTGATGCCCGCCATGGCCCGGCTGATTTTGGGTTCACCCAGTCGCCACGACTGCCGGATCCACTCCTCGATGAACGCCATGTCGGTGCAAAGGCCGAGGGCCCTGGCCAGCGGCGTCCGAAAGGTGCTGTAGTGCAGGCCGGCCATGCAAAACGGCACCAGCCGCGGGCTCTTGACGCCCGCGATGACGTTGACGGCGGCAAGAGCCGCCCGACTGCCCGGCACGCCGACGACTGCCCAGAGCTTCTGATCCAGCTCATCCACGAACCACATCGCCGCCTCGACGACCTTGGGTTGCAGGTGTATGCCGTAGCTGATCAGCCCCCCCTCGATCGCCCCGACCACCTGGCGGCGATCCTCCACGTAGTCCGCCAGGTCGACCGTCAGACTGAAAGCCCGCTCCGGAACAAGCCCGTCACGATGCGGATCGGGAATCGGCGAGGTCTCGAGCAACCGGTCAGCCAGGGCGTACAGGGTGTCCGCCGCAGCCTCACGGATCAGCCCCACGCGATCGTGCAAAGCGGCGTCCACCAGATAAGCCGCCCGGTAAACGTATCCGCGACTGATGATCGCCAGAACGTTAAGCCGGACCTGGTCGTCTTTGGACTGCGCAGCCAGCCGCAAGGCCGGAAACAACTCGTCCACGTGCTCGACGATCGTCCGGCAGAGGGGTTCGTCGAAGTCGTGGAAGAGTTCGATGAGGCCTCGCAGCCCAGCCTTCTGTTTGCGAAGCAGGAGGAGATCAACGATCGCCTGGGCGGTCGCCGCGCCCACCTCACGCAGGGCGGTCAGCAGAGCGAAGTCGGCGGCAGGGGCGCCCTCGTTTTTCAGGATCTCCAGGATGTTCGGTCGTCCGGGCATCGCGCGCAATACTCCCGCTGGCTTTATCGGCTC
>MTKZ01006132.1_pt1 | contig 11175 bp, 10 predicted proteins | sample 1042781 | NCBI WGS metagenome assembly MTKZ01 (sample SAMN06212207, study PRJNA360539) | anaerobic digester metagenome | biome: Wastewater treatment plant; material: sludge; isolation source: anaerobic digester fed with sludge from wastewater treatment plant | place: Denmark: WWTP Viborg ...
CGCCGCTGGCGTTGCTCGCGACAGTCGACGAACTCAGCGGTCTTTGGCGGGGCGCATTGTAAAATCGGTCACTAAAAGTGAGACCGCCCACAAGTTCTGCGTGACAACGCTCCGGCGGTTGGCTAACCTCAGCCACATCACATCGGAGTTGAGGAATCTCATTCCTCCTTTGATGAGCTGGGTGACTGTGTGAGCTTTCGGGGGGTTGCTCACACAGTCCCCGGCTGCTCCGAAGCCGGTCTGGTGCCGCAATCACCACGATCTGGGCCCGTCTGGCAAACTCGGCTACGTGGATTACGTCTCGGTACCCGATAGCGGCGGCTTCGTGCTCGTCGACCTGCCCAACGCCCCCGACGCCACCGGCATCGTTCGGTGGGCACGCAAGATCCTCAAGGACGGGGCCACCAACCTGGCCCGGTCGGTCACCTACAGCTACGGGATCCTCGGCATGAAGGTGTCCGGGGCATCGGCCGGCATCAGCGCCGACCCCAAGGTGCGCAATGACTCGGTTGCCGCGTTCGTCGCCAACCTTTCCGAGGCGCTGGGTGATCGCCGCGTGTTTCTTGACGCCGCCAAGGGTGTGTCCGACGACGACCTTTCTCCGCTGCGCGACGCCGATATGCGCAGCGCCATGTGTTTTGATGCCTCGGCGGTTGGCTCGTTGGCCGACGAGGGCGTGCTCGCCGCCGCGGCCTGGGCCCACGGACCGCTCGACAGGGCCCGGGTGAGCATCGACGGCTTCGGCGCTGACGAGATCCGCCTGGCCCGCGCCACGATCGCCGCCGGCGCCAGCGTCGTGGCGGTCGGGTCCCGCCAACGAACCGAAGGCTTCGACTCCGACGCGCTCGACGCGCTGGCCGCCTCGGCCGGAAACTCCGAGATCGACCCGCCGGGCGATCCGGTTGACGACGGTCTGCACACCGATGCCGACCTGGCGTTGGTCGGCGCCAAGACCAACTCGGTCGACCATCATCGGATGGCCCAGATCGCCGCCCCGATCGTGGTCCCGTACGCCAGGTTGGCGGTCACCACCCGGGCGTTGGCGGTGGCCCAGCGGGCCGATCGCCGTGTGTTGCCCGACTTCGTCACGGTGGCCGGGCCGCTGCTGGCGCAGTGGCCCGACGACGGGGCCGACCTCGAGTCGCTGCGCNNCACTTGGCAGGACGAGCTGCCGTTTGGTCGCCCGATCTAACGCTCCGACGAGCAAAGATGGAGCAACTTCCACGATGAACGCACCTGGAGACTGGCCCCAATACGAGCTCGTACCCTTGCAGGCGCAACCCGATGGGGTGCCCTGGCCGACTGAGCAGTGGCCGACCGGCGAGTTGGTTGCCCACGATCAGGGCGCGGTGGAGGCGTTGGTGGCCCAGGCGTTCGCCGACCAGCCGAGGGACGATCTGGCGCTCACCTTGGCGGTCGTCGTCATCCAGGGCGGGCGTCTCGTGTTGGAGCGCTACGGCCCCGACACCGATGCCGACACGCCTCTCGTGTCGTGGTCGATGGCCAAGAGCATCACCCAGGCGGCGCTGGGGGCCTTGGTGCTCGACGGAGCGATCGACCCGCACGAACGGGCGCCGGTGCCCGAGTGGGCCGAGCCCACCGACCCCCGCTCGTCGATCGGAACCGCCGACCTGCTGGCGATGCGAAGCGGGCTGCACTGGGTGGAGGACTATGTCGATCCCGACGCCTCCACCTGTCTGAAGATGCTCTTCGGTGACGAGCGGGTCGACATGGCCCACTACGCGGCCTCGCTGCCCCTCAAATCTCCGGTGGGTTCCGAGTTTGTCTATTCGTCGGGCACCACCAACATCCTGTCCCGCCTCATCGGCGATGCCCTCGGGGGTGGCGAGGCCGCAATGGCGCGGCACCTGGCCGAGCGCATCTTCGGTCCGCTGGGGATGACCTCGGCCGATCCGCGCTTCGACGACGCCGGCACGTTTGTCGGCTCGTCCTACGTGTGGGCGACCGCCCGAGATTTTGCGCGGTTTGGCCTGTGGTATCTGCGTGACGGGATGTGGGACGGGCGCCGGCTGCTGCCGGAGGGCTGGGCCGATCGGGCGCGACGGCTGCTGTCCTTCGATGATGAAGGCACCGGCTACGGCGAGCAGTGGTGGGTGAAGGCGGACTCCGAGCTGGGAGTGTTTTGGGCCAACGGTTACGAGGGTCAGTCGATCACGGTGGTCCCTGGCGCCGACACGGTGATCGTGCGCCTCGGCAAGACCCCCGCCGAGAGCGCCCCGGCGCTGCAACAGTGGCGCTGGGACCTGCTCGAGGCCCTGACCGGCACGGGCTGAGCGCCACGGCGTCACCAGTGTTGGTCGAACTCTGTCGCTATCGCGCGGTCTACGACGTTGAAGCGGCAGAGTTCGTCCGCTGCACCCGATTCGGGTGGGGGGCCTCGGCTACGCTGGGTCGAAACTGAAGCCGACCATCTCGGACGGAAGAGCGTCGGGGGCTCACGCCGCCTGGCCGCCGGAGGAGCAACCACCCCGGAATCTCTCAGGCACCGGTACCGCCCGGGTCAGGCACACGCTGGAAAGCAGGGCAACCGCCCTCGCCGAAGGGGAAAACCGGGCACCGACCCGGTGAAGCTCTCAGGCACCATGGACAGCGGGGGGCTCGATCCCTCAAACGCGCCTGGAGCCACCGGTGTCCACTTCCCCAGTTCAGTCCCATGAGTCCGCCCCGGTCGGGAGCTTCGCCTCTCGCCACCTGGGCTCCGACGCACACGAGACCGTCGCCATGCTCGCCGCTCTGGGCTTCGAGACGATGGACCAGCTGATCGACGCCACCGTGCCCAAGTCGGTGCGCGACACCGAGCCGCTTCGGCTGACCGATCTGCCCGGGCCGATGGCCGAGCACGAGCTGCTCGATCACCTGCGTGAGCTGGCGGGTCGCAACCGCGTGGTCACGTCGATGATCGGGCAGGGCTACTACGGCACCCACACCCCGGCCGTGATCCAGCGCAACGTGCTGGAGAACCCCGCCTGGTACACCGCCTACACCCCGTACCAGCCCGAGATCTCCCAGGGGCGCCTGGAGACGCTGCTCAACTTCCAGACCGTGGTGCAGGACCTGACCGGCCTGGACCTCGCCGGTGCGTCGTTGCTCGACGAGGCCACCGCGGCCGCCGAGGCGCTCACCCTGTGCCGTCGCCAGTCGAAGAGCAAGGCCACCAGGTTTCTCGTCGACGTTCGCTGCCACCCGCAGGTGATCGCCGTGGTCGCCACGAGGGCGGCGCCCCTGGGCATCGAGCTCGACCTGGTCGATCCTCGCAGCGGTGGCGTCGAAGCCGCCGACTACTTCGGAGCGCTGCTCGCCTACCCGGCCACCGACGGCACGATCAGCGACTTCAGCCCGCTGACCGCTGCCCTGCACGAGGCGGGGGCCCTGGTGGCGGTCACCACCGACCTGCTGGCGTGCACCCTGTTGACCCCACCCGGCGAGTGGGGCGCCGACATCGCGGTCGGATCCGCCCAGCGCTTCGGTGTGCCGATGGGCGCCGGCGGCCCGCACGCCGGGTTCATGGCGGTGACGGACAAGCTGCGCCGCTCGCTGCCCGGGCGCCTAGTGGGCGTCTCGGTCGACGCCGCCGGCCGTCCGGCGATGCGCCTCGCCCTCCAGACCCGCGAGCAGCACATCCGGCGCGAGAAGGCCACGTCCAACATCTGCACGGCGCAGGTGCTGTTGGCGGTGATGGCCGCCAGCTACGCCACCTATCACGGGCCAGAGGGACTGCTCGAGATTGCCGAGCGCATCGCGTCGTTCACCGAGGAGGCCGCAGAGATGCTGGGCAGCAACGGTGTCGAGGTGGTGACCGGGGCAGCGTTCGACACCCTGTGGGTGTCGGTGCCCGGCCGGACCGACGCGGTGCTGGCCGCCGCGCTCGAGTGCGAGATCAACCTGCGCCGGGTGGACGGCAACACCGTCGGCCTGTCGGTCGACGAGACCACCACCCCCGCCGCCCTCGCCGACGCCTTGGTGGCAATCGCCGGAGGGGACGTCGACCTGGACCCCCACGGGGTGGCTGACGCGCTGAGCGCCGCCGTCGCCAACCCCGAAGCACACACCACTGGGCTGATCCCGGCCAACCTGGTTCGCACCACCCCGTTCCTCACGCACCCGACCTTCCACAGCCACCGCACGGAGACCGAGATGCTGCGCTACCTGCGGCGCCTGTCCGATGCCGACCTGGCGCTCGACCGCTCGATGATCCCGCTGGGCAGCTGCACGATGAAGCTGAACGCCACCACCGAGATGCTGCCGGTCACCTGGCCGGAGTTCTCGGACCTGCATCCCTTCGCACCCGCCGACCAGCTGGCCGGCATCACCGAGCTGGCCCGCCGCCTGGAGCGCTGGCTGGTCGACATATGCGGCTACGACGCAGCCTCGATCCAGCCCAACGCCGGCAGCCAGGGCGAGCTGGCTGGCCTGCTGGCCATCCGGGCCTATCACCACAGCCGGGGCGAATTGCAGCGCCAGGTCTGTTTGATCCCATCATCGGCGCACGGCACCAACGCCGCCTCGGCGGTGATGGCCGGCATGAACGTCGTCGTCGTCGCCTGCGACGACGAGGGCAACGTCGACACGGTCGACCTGCAGGCCAAGATCGACGAGCACGCCGCCGAGCTGGCTGCCCTCATGGTCACCTACCCCTCGACCCACGGCGTGTTCGAGGAGGCGATCAGCGAGATCTGCGCTGCTGTGCACGACGCGGGCGGTCAGGTGTACCTCGACGGCGCCAACCTCAATGCCCTCGTCGGCCTGGCCCGGCCCGGCAAGTTTGGCGCCGATGTCAGCCACCTCAACCTGCACAAGACCTTCTGCATCCCCCACGGCGGTGGCGGACCGGGCGTCGGCCCGGTCGTGATGCGTGAGCACCTGGCGCCGTTCATTCCCGCCACCGATCAGGGAAGCTTCTCCCCCGGCGATGTCCAGCGGACCGACCGGGTTGGTGCTGTCTCGGCCGCCCCCCTGGGCTCGGCCTCGATCCTGCCGATCAGCTACGCCTACATCGCCATGATGGGTGCCGACGGTCTGACCGCCGCGTCGTCCGGGGCCATCCTCACCGCCAACTACGTGGCCGAGCGTCTCGACGCCCACTACCCGGTGCTCTACACGGGGGCCCGCGGCCGGGTGGGTCACGAGTGCATCCTCGACCTGCGACCGCTCACCAAGGAGAGCGGCATCACCGACGAGGACGTGGCCAAGCGGCTGATCGACTATGGCTTCCACGCCCCGACGATGAGCTTCCCGGTGACGGGCACGCTGATGGTCGAACCGACCGAGTCGGAGTCCAAGGCCGAGCTCGACCGTTTCTGCGACGCGATGATCGCCATCCGCTCCGAGATCGACCGGGTGGTCGACGGGACCTGGCCGGCGGACGACAACCCGCTGGTCAACGCCCCGCACCCATCCGAGGACCTGCTCGTCAACGAGTGGACCCACCCGTACAGCCGCGAGCTGGCCGCCTACCCGCTGCCCGAGCTGCGCCGAAACAAGTACTGGGTGCCGGTGTCGCGCATCGACGGTGGCTACGGCGACCGCAACCTGGTGTGCTCGTGTCCGCCGATCGAAGTTCTGGCCGAGGCCTAACGGAACCTCCGGTGGCGATCGTGGCGGTGTGGGCCAAGCCCGGGTCGAGAAGGCCCGGGGTCGGCGGGCGTCACGGCGATGCCCTGGTCGTCGCCGTCGCCGCGCGGGCGGTTGACGGCCGGGCCAACGTCGCCGTCGTGGCAGCGCTGGCCGAGGCCCTCGAGGTGCCCAAGCGGGACGTGCGGATCGTCGGTGGCCACACCGGTCGGGCTAAACGCGTCGAGGTGCCCGACCGGGTCGCTGGGCGGGCGGCGCAACTGCTGGGTTCGGTGTGAGCGTTCGGGTCGGTGCGACCCCGGCGCGTTCCGAGGTGGCCGTCGTGGCGTTCTTGGCCTTCGTCAGCGTGCTGATGGCCTTCGGCATCGACGCCGCGCTGCCCGCCTTCGACGAGCTGCGCCAGGACTTTGGCCTCGATGCCCGTGGGCTCAGCCCGGCGATCACCGGCACCCCCTACTTCGTCGGCATGGCGATTGGGCAACTGATCTTCGGCGTGCTCGCCGACCGCTTCGGCCGCCGTCCGATCATGATGGTCGGCCTCAGCGTCTATGCGCTGGGCGCGTTGGGGGCGGCGACGGCCAACGGCCTGGGAATGCTGCTCGTCGGGCGTTTCATCTGGGGACTTGGCGCCGCTGCGCCGGCGGTGCTGCGGATGGCGATCGCCCGCGACCTGTACGCCGGCGAGCGCATGGCCCGGGTGGTGTCGCTGGTGACGGCCGTCTTCCTGATCGGTCCGATCGTCGTGCCGTTCATCGGCGAGTGGATCCTGCTCACCGGCTCGTGGCGGGCGGTGTTCGCCGTGGCGATCGCCTTGGCGGCCGTGGCGTTGGCCTGGGCGTTCGCCTTCGGCGAGACGCTGGCGCCCGAACATCGCCAGCCGTTGCGCATCCGGCCCATCACCAGGGCTTTCGCAGCGGTGGTGACCACCCGGGTGACCCTGTGGGCCATCATCGCCCAGGCGTTCTTCGGAGCCGCCTTCTTCATCTGGCTCGGCAGCGCCCAGCCGGTGATCGATCGCATCTACGGGCGCAGCTCGCAGTTCACGCTGCTGTTCGGGCTCTCCGGCGTCGGCATGGCGGCGGCGCTGCTGGTGAACAACCGTCTGATCTCACGCTTTGGGGTGCGCCCGATGGCCGTCCGGGCCGCCTGGGTGTTCGTCCTGGCGGGGCTGGCCGGCCTGACGGTGGCGATCGCCTGGGGTGGTGTGCCGCCGTTGTGGGCCTGGTTCGCCTGGGCGCTCGTCGCCAACGCCATGTCGATGATCATGACTCCGATGTGCGCAGCGATTGCGCTGGGACCGATGGCCGACCAGGCGGGCATGGCCAGCGCCGTGCTCGGTCTTGGCCAACTCGGCGTTGGGGCGCTGCTCGCCGCCCTGGTCGACGCCCGCATCGGCGCCACGGTGACCCCCATGCTCGTCGGGGCCACCGTCTTCGGCGCTGCCGGGCTTGGCACGCTGCTGTGGAGCGGCCGGGGTTCCTGACAGCAAACCTGTCACGCTGTGCCAATGCACGTTTCGATGACGGTGCCCACCGACGACCTCACCGAAGCGCCGACGATCTATGCGGAGCTCGAGGCGTTGGGTTACGACCGGGCCTTCTCGTTCGAGGCCAAGCACAACCCGTTTCTGCCGCTCGCCGTCGCCGCCCAGCACACCGAGCGCATCCAGCTGGGCACGGCGATCGCCATCGCGTTCGCCCGCACGCCGATGACCCTGGCCAACGCCGGTTGGGATCTGCAGACGATGACCGGCGGCCGTTTTGCGCTGGGTTTAGGCTCTCAGGTCCGGCCCCACATCGTCGAGCGCTACGGCATGGAGTGGTCGCGCCCGGCGGCGCGGATGCGCGAGATGGTGCTGGCCATCCGGACGATCTGGGAAGCGTGGGAGACCGGCGGAGCGCTCGACTTTCGGGGCGAGTTCTACAGCCATACCCGGATGGTCCCCGCCTTTGACCCGGGGCCCAACCCGTATCGCCCACCGCCGATCCTTACCGCCGGGGTCGGTCCGTTGATGACGGAGGTGGCCGGCGAGGTGGCCGACGGGTTCCTGGTGCACCCTTTGAACACCCGTCGCTCGCTGCAGGAACTGACCGTGCCGGCGATCGCCCGGGGCGCCGCTCGAGCCGGGCGCTCCCCCGCCGACGTCGAACTCACCTGCGTCACCATCGTGGTGACCGGCCGGGATGAGGCCGAACTGGAGCGGTCACGGGAGGCGGTCAGGGCCCAGCTGGCGTTCTATGGCACCACGCCCGCCTACCGGCCGGTGCTCGACCTGCACGGGCGCGGCCATCTTCACGGCCAGCTGAAAACCCGGGCCGAACGCGGCGAGTGGGGTGAAATGGCCGAGCTGATCGACGACGAGTTCCTTGAGGAGGTGGCCATCGTCGGCGAGCCGGATGTCATTGCACCGGCGTTACGGCGCCGACTGGGAGGCATCTCGGATCACGTGAGCCTGGTCAACAACCGGGCGCCCGACCCCCGTCACTTCATCGAGGTGGTCACCGCCCTGAAGCCTCGCTTGCGGCGGGATCCAGGGTGAGCGACGCCGAGTTCATGCAGTAGCGCTCGCCGGTGGGCTTGGGCCCATCGGGGAACACGTGGCCCAGGTGGGCATCGCAGTTGGCGCAGCGGGCCTCGATGCGGGTCATGCCCAGGGTGCGGTCCTCGATGCGCTTCACCTTGTCGTCGCCGATCGCGGTGAAGAACGACGGCCAGCCCGTGCCGGAGTCGAACTTGGTGTCGCTGGAGAACAGCTCCTCGTGACACACGACGCAGCGGTACACGCCGGCTTCCTTGGTGTCCCAGTAGGCACCGGTGAAGGCACGCTCGGTGCCGCCGTTCTGGGTTACCTCGTACTGCTCGGGGGTGAGGCGCTCTCGCAGGTCGCCCTGGCTCTGGTCGGTGCTCACAATGGGGTCCTCGCTTATCGTGTGATGGTTGGTGGCTGTGGGGTGGAACTCAGGCGTAGGCAACCTGGCAGAAGCCGTGGTTGCAGTACCCGCCCGGGTTCTTGGCCAGGTACTGCTGGTGGTAGTCCTCGGCGTAATAGAACGGCCCCACCGGGGCGATCTCGGTGGTGATTTGACCGAAGCCCGACTCGCTCAGCTTGGTCTGGTAGGCGTCGCGGCTGGCGTCCGCAGCCGCGGCCTGCTCGGGTGAGTTGGTGTAGATCGCCGAGCGGTACTGGCTGCCCACATCGTTGCCCTGGCCCATGTACTGGGTGGGGTCGTGGTTCTCCCAGAACACCTTGAACAGCTCGTCGAGGGCGACGATCGCCGGGTCGAACACGACGAGGACCGCCTCGGTGTGTCCGGTCCGGGCCGTGCAGGTCTCCTCGTAGGTCGGGTTGGGCGTGGTGCCGCCCGCGTAGCCGGCGGCCGTGCTGTACACGCCGGGAAGTTGCCAGAACAGGCGCTCGGCGCCCCAGAAGCAGCCCATGCCGACGACGATGGTGTTCAGCCTATCCGGCCAGGGGCCCTGGAGCGGGTTGCCGTTGACGGCGTGGGCCTCGGGCACCGGCATCTGCTGATCCCGACCCGGCAGGCAATCCTCGGGAGCCGGGGGCGGTGCGGGGAGCTTGCGACCAAACATGTGTCTCCGTTCTGGGGGCGTAGTGACCACAACCGGTGTGACGGCGTGACGATTCCCGACGTCTCAGGTCGGTTTCGTTCAGTCTCTCCCTCTGCCCGGCCCAGATGAGGTCGGGCGGCCCGGCAACGCCGGGTCAGGCCAGGAACGGTGGCTTGACGACGGTGGCGGGCACGTCGGTGCCCCGCTGGTCGATGACGACCTGGTCACCGGGTTGGATGTCGGGGTCGAGGAAGGCCAAGGCGATGCCCACCCCGAGCTCGGGTGAGAAGTTGCCCGAACTCACCGTGCCGACCACCTTGGAACCGGATCCGTCCTCGATCGAGCGGACCTCTTGCCCTGAGCGCGGCGGGCGGCGGGTCTCGGTGCGCAACCCCCAGAGCAGCGGAGACGCGCCGGCGGCCCGCTGGGTTTCCAGCGCCTGCCGTCCGGGGAAACCGGCCTGCTTGTTCCATGCCACCACCCAGCCCAATCGGGCGTTCAGCGGGGTGATACCCGGTCCCAGCTCGGATCCGTGCAGTGGCAGCCCGGCCTCCAGCCGCAGGGTGTCGCGGGCGGCCAGACCGGCCGGGGCGACGCCGTCGGCGATCAGGCGGTCCCACAGCACCCCTGCGTGGTCGATGGGCAGGGCTATCTCGACGCCGTCCTCGCCGGTGTAGCCGGTGCCGGCCACCACCAACTCGACCGGCCGGTAACCGAGTGCACCGGTCGTCACAATCGTCACCCGAAACCTGCCGACGTCGGCGGCCTCGGGAACCACAGCTTCCAGGTGCCGGCGGGCCGCGGGGCCCTGCACAGCGAGTACGGCCCGGGTCGAGGTCACATCGTCGATCGAGTCCTCCCCGGCGTCGCCGGAGCCGAGCGCAGCCAACAGGTCGGAGGTGTTGGAGGCGTTCGGCATGACGTCAAAGCGCTGGTCAGTCACCCACCACACGATGATGTCGTCGAGAACCGAGCCGTCCTCGGAGAGCAGGTGGGTGTACTGGGCCCGGCCCGGTGACACCTTGGTCAGGTCGTTGGTGAACGCCGCCTGAAGTCGGTCGAAGGCGCCGGGGCCCTCGACGCGGACCGTGCCCAGATGGGAGACGTCGAAGACGGTGGCCGCCGAGCGGGTGGCGCGATGCTCGGCCAGCGTGCCCTCCGGGTAGGACAGCGGCATGTTCCATCCGCCGAACGGTGCCAGCTTGGCGCCGAGCGCCTCGTGGCGATCGTGGAGGGGCGACGTCTTGAGCTGCTGATCGTTCACTGGGCGAGCGCTGCGGGGTCGGCGTTGGTCCCGCCGTCGAGCGATGCCGGTGCCGAGTCGGGGTGAAGGCTGTGGATCGCTGCATCCAGGTCGGCCTGCACCGTGCCCAGCGGCAGCACGTTGAGGACGCCCTGGCCGTGGCGAAGCACGTCGATCAGTTCCTCGCCGTCGTCAACCAGCACCGACGTGCGGCCCTGGATCACCAGGTTGGCGGTGGTGACGTCTTCCCCCAGGCGCTCCTTGACGTAGTGAAACACGTTGCGCACCTGTTCGAGCTTGATGCCGGCGTCGAGCAGGCTTTTGATCACCTTCAACTCGAGCAGGTCCCGGTAGCTGTAGCGCCGACGTGAGCCCGAACCGCTCGCATCGCTCATCGACGGGCGCAGCAGGTCGGTGCGAGCCCAGTAGTCGAGCTGGCGGTAGGAGATGCCGACGATCTCAGCGGTGCGCTTGCCACTGTAGCCGGCGTCGATCGCGGGGTTGGGTTGGCTGATGGCCACAAGCTGCTCCTGAACCTCGGTGCGCGGCCGGTGCCGACGCAGTGTGCCCGGTTTGACTGTCCCGTCGACACGGCTACTCGACGTGTCCGGTGAACGCCCCGGTCGCTCTCGTTGCCGACGGACCGAGGAATCACAACGTTGAAACTCACCCTAGCGAGTGAGCCACCCCCCGACAACGATGCCCGTGCCGGCGGCCGGCCGGGTCAGGATTCTTCGAAGTCGTCGGGGGTGACCGTATCGATGAACTCC
>MTKZ01009175.1_pt1 | contig 11172 bp, 10 predicted proteins | sample 1042781 | NCBI WGS metagenome assembly MTKZ01 (sample SAMN06212207, study PRJNA360539) | anaerobic digester metagenome | biome: Wastewater treatment plant; material: sludge; isolation source: anaerobic digester fed with sludge from wastewater treatment plant | place: Denmark: WWTP Viborg ...
TCCTCGACGCCGTTGGAGGACCGGATCATCCGGTCGGCAACCCAGCGCGCCCGCACCGGGCCCGGCGGGACGACCAGGTCCCGATCCTCCGCCGAGGTGTTCCCGGGCGGGGCCCCGGCGGCCTGGGGTGGTTGCTGCCATCGGCCGGCGTCGGTGGGATCCGGGGACGGGTCGCCATCGGGATCGGGATCGGCCGTTGCGTCCCGGTTGCGACCGCGAGGGTCGGCGCCGGCGTCCTCCTCGGGGGCGAGCAGCTCCATCGTCAGCCAGGTGCGGCCCGAGCGATCGGTTTTGCGGTGGAGTTCCCGGGCGTGCAGCGACGACGTCCTGGCACCGGTATCCAGCTTGGCGACGAGCCGGTAGGCGCCCAACTTGGGGAGATCGATGTGCTCGCGCCATCCGGCCAACCAGGCGGGGCGCACCACCCCGTTCGGACGGAACAGCTCAAGATCGCCAACAGGTTCACCCCCGGCATCGGCCGGCCCGGGCTCCGTGTCGGTCATCGCTCGTTCGTCGGGGCGATGAAGCCCACCGGACCGACCGCCGGGCCAGGTCGGCTCCACCCCACGTCCAGGCCGGCGAGTTCCGCCAGCGACCCGGCCAACGCCGAGCCGCCCGGATCCTCGGCTGCGATCACCAGCAGCGTGTCGTCGCCCGCCACGGTGCCGAGGATGCCGTCGAGGCCCGAACGGTCAACCGCCGAACCCACCACGTGCGCGCAGCCGGGCGGGGTGGACAACACGACCAGCTCGCCGCTGTTGGCAACCGCCACCACCCACTCCCCCAACACCCGGCGCAGGTGGTCGGCGGGCGCCACCTGGTTGCGAGGAAGCTCGGCGATCACGTAGGCCGAGTCCCCGCCTGGAATGCGCACCTTGACCGCGCCCAGCTCTTCGAGGTCGCGGCTGACCGTCGACGGGTTGACCGCAATGCCCTCCTCGGCGAGCAGCTCGGCCAGACGGGCCTGGCTGGTCACCCGCACCTCGCCGAGCAGCGCGGCGATACGGTGCTGACGCTGATGCTTGGAGAGCGGTCTGGCCTCAGCCACGGTTGCGCCGACCTTCCGCAGCCGCATCTCCCGCCCGGGCCGCATCACAGCGTTCGACCAGCCACCAGATCAGGCCCCGGGCGGCGTGCATGCGGTTTTCGGCCTGATCGAAGACTCGACTGCGGGGGCCGTCCAGCGCGCCGTCGGTGACCTCCTCGCCCCGGTGAGCCGGCAGGCAGTGCAACAGGATGGCGTCGTCGCGGGCCGCCTCCAACAGCTCCTCGGTCACCTGGTAGCCCTCGAAGGCCACCCGGCGGCGGTGCGCCTCCTCCTCTTGACCCATCGATGTCCAGGTGTCCGTGTACACCGCGTGGGCGCCGGTGACCGCCTCGATCGGATCGTCGACGACGGTGACGTCGGCGCCCGCCTCGGCCAGTCGGGCCAGCTCGGCATCGTCGAAGCGGTATCCGGCCGGGCCACACAAACGAACCGAATAGCCGGCCAGCGCCGAGCCCCGGGCCAAGGATCGGGCGACGTTGTTGGCATCGCCCACCCAGGCGATCTCGAGGGGTGCGATGTCGCCAAACTCGTGCTGCAGGGTGAGGAGGTCGGCAAGGATCTGGATCGGGTGGCCATCGTCTGAGAGCAGGTTGATCACCGGCACGAGCGAGTGGCTGGCCAGCTCGGTCAGGGTGCGGTGCGCAAACGTGCGGGCGCCGAGCACGGCGAAGTAGCGGGACAGCACCCGTGCGACGTCGGAGATCGCCTCCCGTTCGCCGAGGCCGATCTCGTCGGGGCGGATCGTCACCGGATGGCCGCCGAGCTGCACGACCGCCATCTCGGTGGAGTTGCGGGTGCGGGCGGAGGGCTTTTCGAAGATCAACCCGGCGCCCCTGCCACCCAGCAGCGTTCGGGGCGGGTCGGGGTCGGCCGAGCGCTCGAGGACGACGCCCAGGTCATCGGCTGAGAGGTCGGCCATCGACAGGAAGTGCGGCACCTGCTGGCTGGTTGTTGGGTTCATTTCGGGGTCCCTTCGATCGGGTTCATGTGCGCAGGCGTCGTGTGGGTCGGCGTCATGTGGGTCGGCATCATGCAGTTGGGCGTTGCACTGGTAGGTCGGTGCGGTTCGGAGCGTCGGGTCGGGGCGATGCCGTTGCAGGCACCGGGCGCGGGCATCAGTCACCCCCGGCGCGATGGGCGTCGAGCACGGCACCGATCCGGTCGGTCGCTTCCTCGATCTCCTCGTCGGAGATCAACAGGCTGGGGGCCAGGCGGAGCGCGGTCGGCGTCACCGCGTTGACGATGACGCCGGCGGCGAGCAGGTCGGCGGCCACGGGGCCGGCGTCGATGCCGTCCAGTTCCGCCGCCAGCAACAACCCGGCGCCCCGCACCTCGGCCACGCCCGCCAGCGCAGACAGGCCGCCCCGCAGCAGCGCACCGGCCCGAGCGGCGCGGGCGGGTACGTCCTCGTCCTCCATCACCTCGAGCGTGGCCCGTGCGGCGGCGGTACACAACGGGTTGCCCCCAAAGGTCGAGCCGTGGTCGCCGGGCCGAAAAGCGGCGGCCACCTCCGCCCGCGCCCAACAGGCCGAGATCGGTACGCCGTTGCCCAACGCTTTGGCGATGGTCACCACATCGGGGGCCACCCCGGCGTGCTGAAAGCCGAACCAGGCGCCGGTGCGCCCCAGCCCGGTCTGCACCTCGTCGAGGATCATCAACAGGTTGCGCTCGTCGCACAGCCGGCGGATGCCCGCCAGGTACTCGGTCTCGGCGGGGTGAACCCCTCCCTCCCCCTGGATCGGCTCGATGATCACGGCGGCGACCGTCTCGTCGATCGCCGACTCCAGGTGGGCCAGGTCGGCCCAGGCCACATGCCGGTAACCCTCGGGCATCGGGGCAAACGGTTCGTGCTTGGCCGGCTGGCCGGTGGCGGCCAGGGTGGCCATCGTGCGGCCGTGGAACGACCCGTAGGCGCTGACGACGACGTAGCGGCCGTGTCCGGCCCACTTGCGGGCCAGCTTCATCGCGCACTCGTTGGCCTCGGCCCCACTGTTTGCGAAGAACACCTGACCGCCTCCACCGAGCAACCGGTCGAGCGTCTGGGCCACCGGGGCGGCGTGCTCGGTGGCGTACAGGTTGGAGGTGTGCACCAGCCGCTGGGCCTGGGCCGCCACCGCCTCGGCCACCGCCGGGTGGGCGTGGCCCAGCGATGTGACCGCCAGGCCGGACAACAGGTCGAGGTAGCGCTTGCCCTCCCGGTCGGTCAGCCAGCTGCCCGACCCCTCGACGAACCGAATCGACGGCGCCGCATAGGTCGACATGATCGGGCAGCGCTCCATGCCCTCGGGTGCCCCCATGGCGGTGCTGTGTGGATCGGGGTTGTGTGCGGTGGTCATGTGTGCTCCGAAGTGCGGGTCTGTGTGCGGTCGGTGTGCGGCTCGACAGGTGTGGACGGGAGGTGTGGACGGGAGGTGTGGAGGTGTGCCGGTGAGATTCACCGGCACACCTCCACACCTCTCCGGGTTCACGTTCGGGTCAGCATCGTGCCGACGCCGGCGTCGGTGAGCAGCTCGAGTAACAGCACGTGGGGCTGGCGGCCGTCGACCAGGTGCACGCTGCCCACGCCGCCGTCGAGCGCCCGCAGGCACCCTTCGATCTTGGGCACCATGCCGCCGCCGATCGTGCCGTCGCCGATCATGGCGCGCGCCCGTCCCGCCGTCAGCGAGGCCACCAGGCTGTCCGGGTCCGCCTGGTCGATCATCACGCCGGGGACGTCGGTGAGAAAGATCAACTTCTCGGCGCCGAGCGCCTCGGCAACCGCTGCCGCGACGTCGTCGGCGTTGATGTTGTAGCTCTGCCCCCCGAAGGTGCCGATCGTGGAGATCACCGGAACGAGTTCCTCCTCGAGCAGGCGCCTGATCAGCTCGGGCCGCACGCTGGTGACCTGCCCGACGAAGCCGAGTTCGGCGGCCGCCGGGGCCACTTCGAGCAGCTGTGCGGCCGAGCCGGACAGGCCGACCGCCACCGGGTGGTGGGCGTTGATCGCAGCGACCAGCCCGTGGTTGACCTTGCCCACCAGCACCATCGACGCCACCTCGAGGGTGTCGGCGTCGGTCACCCGACGCCCCCCGACAAAGGTGGACGTCAGGCCCAGGCGGTCGAGCCAGGCCCCGATCTGGGGGCCTCCACCGTGCACGATCACCGGCTTGAGGCCAACCTGGTGCATCAGGACGATGTCGCGGGCGAACTCGGCCGACAGCGCATCGTCGACCATGGCATGGCCGCCGAACTTCACGACGACGGTGGCGCCTCGAAACCGCTGTATGTACGGCAGGGCCTGCAACAGCACGTCCACGTCGCGCCGAAACCCGCCGAGCGCATCGATCACCGTCTCGCTGACCGTGCCGGGCTCGGCTGCGCCCTCCGAGGAAGATGCGGGGTTCGACGGATCCCGGTTCGGGAGGTCCTGATGCGGTGGGTCGAAGTTGGACGGCCCAGGATCGTTCATCGGGGCAGGCTAGCCGTCTTCAGCGAACTTGTGCAATGAATTGCAACAAATTGTAGCCCTGGTAGGGTTCGGCCATGGAGACCGTCGCCCCGTCCAGCCCCACATCGACCCCCCCAGCGTCACCCGGCCCCGCTCCGTCAAGCGGCGCAGCGTCCCCACCCGCAGCGCCACTGCGGGTGGGCATCGTCGGCGCGTCCGGCTTCACCGGCGCCGAGCTGATGCGCCTCCTGGCCGGCCATCCCCACCTCGAAGTGGCCTTCGCCACCGGCGCCTCGCAGGCCGGCTCCGGGGTGGCCGAGCTCTACCCTTCCCTCGCCGCCGCCTACGGCGACCTCGCCTTCGTCCCTTACGAGCCCGACCTGGTCGACGACGTCGACCTCGTGTTCTGCGGGCTGCCCCACGGGGCATCGATGGGCCTGATGGGCGAGCTTTTGCCCCGCGCCGGCAAGGTGGTCGACCTCGGGGCGGACTTCCGGCTGCCCGATGCGGCCACCTACCAGCGGTGGTACGGCGAGGAGCACACCGCCCCCGAGCTGCTCGACTCCGCCGTTTTCGGGCTGACCGAGCTGTGCCGCGTCGACGTAGCCGGCGCAGCGTTGGTCGCCAATCCGGGGTGCTATCCCACCGGGCCGTCGCTGGCGCTGGTGCCGTTCATGCGGGCCGGGCTGATCGAGCCGTCGGGGATCATCGTCGACGCCGCCTCCGGGGTGTCAGGTGCGGGGCGGCCCCCCAAGCCCAACACCACCTTTTGCACCGTCGACGAGAACTTCACCGCCTACGGCCTGCTCGATCATCGCCACACCGCCGAGATCGAGCTGATGACCGAGGCGCAGGTGCTGTTCACCCCGCACCTGGCACCGATGAACCGGGGCATCCTCGCCACCAGCTACGCCCGCCCCACCGGCGAGCTGACCACCGACGACGCTTTGGGCGTCCTGGCCGACGCCTACGGGTCCGAGCCGTTCGTCGTCGTCTCCGAGGCCAGCCCGTCGACCAAGGCCACCCTGGGCGCCAACACGGTGCACCTCACCGCCCGGGTCGATCCCCGCACCGGATGGCTCATCACCATCTCGGCGATCGACAACCTGGTCAAGGGCGCCTCGGGCCAGGCGATCCAAAACGCCAACGTCATGTTGGGCCTACCCGAGACCGCAGGCCTGCCCGTCGCCGGCCTGATGCCCTGAGGCCGATCCCTCGGCCCAGACTCAGCCGACCAGCGCCTCGACCAGGTCGACCGACGGCCGTCCCAGGGCCTCGGCGACCACCGGGTTCACCATGTGGCCGGCCGCCGTGTTGACGCCCAGCGCCAACGCCGGGTCGGCGGCGGTCGCCTGCGCGACGCCGTCCCGTCCGAGGGCGGCCAGGTACGGCAGCGTGACGTTGGTGAGGGCGTAGGTGGAGGTATGGGGCACTGCGCCGGGCATGTTGCCCACCGCGTAGTGAAGCACGCCGTGCCGCTCGAACACCGGGTCTTCGTGGGTGGTCTCCCGCGACGTCTCGACGCAGCCGCCCTGGTCGATGGCGATGTCGACGATCACCGCTCCCGGCTTCATCGTCTTCACCATCTCCTCGGACACGACCACCGGTGCCCTACCCCCCGCCACCAGCACCGCGCCGATCAGCAGGTCGGCCTCGGCCGCCGTGCGCTCGACCTGGCCGCGGTTTGCGGTCAGCGTCCGCACCCGTCCGTTGTGGATCTCATCCACCCAGCGCAGTCGGTCGACCGACTTGTCGAGCAGGTCGACGTCGGCGTCGAGGCCCGCTGCGGTGCGAGCGGCGTTCCAGCCGACGTTGCCTGCGCCGATGACCGCCACCCGCGCCGGGCGAACGCCGGGGACGCCACCCATCAGCACGCCGCGACCCCCGTGGTGCCGCTCCAGCAGGTTGGCGCCCACCTGCACCGACATGCGCCCGGCCACCTCGCTCATCGGTGCAAGCAGCGGGAGGGCACCCGAGGCGGTCTGCACGGTTTCGTAGGCGATCGAGGTCACCTCACGCTCGATCAGCGCATCGGCCACCTTGGGGTACCCGGCCAGGTGGAGGAAGGTAAACAGCGCCAGCCCGGGCCGCAGGTACTCAAATTCGGGCTCGAGTGGTTCCTTCACCTTGCACACCAGGTCGGAGCGCTCCCACAGCTCGCCGGCCTCGTCCGCCAGTTCGGCTCCGGCGGCGGCGTAGTCCTCGTCGGGGATGGCGGCGCCCGCCCCCGCTCCCGCCTGGACGAGCACCGCCACGCCCTGCTGGTGCAGCTCGCGCACTCCATCCGGGGTGATCGCCACCCGAAACTCGTCGGACTTGATCTCGGTGGGAATACCTACGGTCGTCACGGGCCGTGACGATATCGGCTTCCAGCTCCGGCGCCGGTGCCGCGTTGGTCGGCCCGGACGAGCTCGCAGGTAGCCTGAGGAACATGTCTACAACGGAGACCTCCGCCGGGACGGCGTCCGCACCGTCCGAGAGCACCGCACCGACGCCCACCCAGGATCGGGGGACCCCCGAACGGGCCGAGTTGATCCGGCTGGCCCGCCGGGTCGACCTGTTGGAGGACGATCGTCCGTCCCACACCGTGCTGTCCCCGATCGACGGCGAACCCCTGGGGCTCATGCCGATCGGCACCACCGACGACGTCACCGCCGCCATCACCGGGGCACGGCGAGCCCAGCGCATGTGGGCCGAGACATCGACCAAGGATCGGGCCCGGATCCTGGCCGACTACGCCGACCTCGTGCTCGATCATCGCGAAGAGCTGTGCGATCTCATCCAGCTGGAGAACGGTAAGAGCCGGGCCTGGGCCTTCGAGGAGGTCGCCGACACGACGATCACCGCCCGCTATTACGCTAAGACCGGCCCCAAGCTGCTGGCTGAGACCGGCAGGGCGAGCGCGTTCCCCGGCCTGATCCGCACGGTGGAGCGCCACGTGCCCAAGGGCGTCATCGGCATTATCTCGCCGTGGAACTACCCGCTGTCGCTGGCGGTCGGCGACGCACTGGCAGCGCTGATGGCCGGCAACGGCGTGGTGATCAAGCCGGACTCGCAAACCCCCTACACCGCGCTGCGTGCGGTGGAACTGCTCGAGGAGGCCGGTCTGCCCAAGGGGCTGATGCGAGTGGTCACCGGGCAGGGCCGTGTGGTGGGCACCGCCATCATCGAAAGCGCCGACTACGTGATGTTCACCGGCTCGACCGAAACCGGCAAGTCGATCGCCACCCAGAGCGCCGCCCGCCTGGTCGACTTCTCCGCCGAGCTCGGCGGCAAGAACGCCATGGTCGTCACCGACGACATCGACGTGGAACGGGCGGCCAAGGTGGCCACCATCGCCTGCTTCGCCAACGGTGGCCAGCTGTGCATCGCGATCGAGCGCATCTACGTGCTCGCTGAGGTGGCCGAGCAGTTCACCAAGGCCTTCGCAGCCGCCACTCGGGCGCTGCGGCTGGGTTCGGAGGTGGGCTACGGCCCCGAGATGGGGCCGCTGGCCTCAGCCGATCAGCTGGACAAGATGCGCGAGCACGTGACCGACGCTGTGTCCAAGGGCGCCACGGTCGTCGCCGGCGGCGATGCCCGCCCCGAGCTGGCGCCGTGGTTCCACGAGCCTACGATCCTCACCGACGTCCCCGCCTCGGCGGCGGTGTACCGGGAGGAGACGTTCGGTCCGCTCGTGTCGATCTACCCGGTGGCCAACGTCGACGAGGCGATCGCCGCCGCCAACGACACCGAGTACGGGCTCAACGCCTCGGTGCTGTGCCGGGACGCCTCGAGGGGCCGGGCGATCGCTCGCCGCCTGCGGGCGGGCACGGTCAACGTCAACGACGGCTACGCCGCCGCTTGGTCCAGCCTGGATGCCCCGATGGGCGGCATGGGCGCCTCGGGCGTCGGGCGGCGCCACGGCGCGGTCGGCCTGCTGAAGTACACCGAGTCGCAGAACATCTCCACCCGTTCCCCGCTACTCGACCTGGTCCAACGGCCCAGCAACCCGAGGGAATACGCTGAGCGGTTGAGCACCGCGCTGAGGCTGCAGAAGTATCTGCCGTTCTAGCGCCCCACGGCCGAGGAGGATGAGCCGGTGAGCGTCGAGATCATCACCATGTTCGTGTACCTGTTCGTGGCGTTCGCCCTGGTGATCGTGGCGATCCCGCAGTGGCAGGCGGCCGGCCAGGAATACCTCGAGCACGTGTTCAGCACCAAGGAGCGGGCGGAAGCGGTCAACCGCCTGCTGGTGACCGGCCTGTCGCTGATCACCTTGTCCCTGGCCCTGTTCCTGGTCGGCCTCGGGTCACCACGTACCCCCACCGACGCCGTCACCACGCTGTTCCTTCGTCTGGCCGCCCTGCTGGCCGTCGTCGGCGCCGCCTTTCTCACCAACCTGGGCGCCTACGGCTACCTCGGCAACCGGATCCAGGACGAACGGGACGAGGACGCCGAGGACGCCGAGGAGAAGGCCTCACGAGCCGAGCAGGCACGAACCGAGGCGGCCACGCCAGGCCGCACCCCCGCCGACACGACCGGTGAGCCCTCCACTCCGTTCGATCCGGTCATCACGGCCGATCCTCCAGCCTCGCAGGCGGACCCGGGCCGATCGGAACCACAGCGATGACCTCGGTCCTCATCTCCGCCGTCGTCTACATCGGAGTGGCGGTGGTCCTGCTGGTCTTTCTGGGCCCCTTGATGCGCGAGAGCGGGCAGATCTACCTCGAGGACGTCTTCCCGGACGAGAAACAGGCGGCGACCGTCAACAACATGTTGCTGATCGCTTTTGCCTTGTTCACGCTGGCGATGGCGTCGTTGCTGGTCGGCCTGGGCATCCCGTCGGGCGGCGAGGCGGCCGTCCGGGTGCTGGTCAGCAGGGTGGCGCTGCTGTTGTTGATCGTCGGCGTCAGCCACCTGGTCAACCTGGCGATCTTCGGCACCCTGAGGCGCCGCTTTCACGCCGAGGCCTGACCGGCCTCAGCTCCGGAGCGCTGGGCCGGTCTCAACTCCGGAGAGCCGTGCTGCCTCAACTCCGGAGAGCCGTGCTGCCTCAGCTCCGGAGAGCTGTGCTGCCTCAGCTCCGGAGAGCTGCCCCCAGCGACTCGGCGGCGTCGACCAGGGCGGCCCGGGCAGCGGTGACCTCGTCGTCGCTCAGCGTGTGATCGGGAGCGCGCAGCACCACCGACCAGGCCAGCGACTTGTTGCCCTCGCCGATGGCATCGCCTCGGAACTCGTCGAACAGCTCCAAGCGTTCGAGGAGGTCGTCCCCGGCCTCGGTCAGCGCCGAGCGGAGGCGACCGGCCGGGATGGCCTCGTCGAGCACGAAGGCCAGGTCCATGACTGCCACGGGGTAGTGGCTGACCGGCCGGGCCAGCGCCGGTGGGTGCGGTAGGGCGAGCAGGGCACGCAGGTCGAGGCGCAACCAGGCCACCCGTTCGTTTACCTCCGCAGCGGCGAGCACCGCCGGATCAACCTCGCCCACCTCTCCGACGACCACCCCGTCGACGGCGACGGTCGCCGAACGGGTGGGGTGCAACCCTCCGGACAACGCGTCGCTGTGCTGATCGAGTTCGGGGGCGCCGAAGCCCAGCGAGTCCAACAACACGCCCAACAACTCGACCGCCTCGGGAGCGGCGGCCCCGCCGAGGGCGGCGCCCAGGTCGGTGCGCTCACCGACGAGCACCGTGTCGGTGGCCATCGGGTCGTCAACCACCGAGCGTCCGGGGAACACGGTGCCGATCTCGTAGATGCACAGCCCGGTGGAGCGGGCTCTGGCGTTGGCTCCCAGGGTGTCGACCAGTCCGGGCAGCAGCGAGGGCCGCAGCACCGACTGCTCGGCCACCAGCGGATTGACCACGCTGGGCGCGCCCACCTCGGCCAGCCCGAAGCGGTCGAGGTCGGCGGCGGACAGGAACGGCAGCGGCGCCACCTCGGTGAGGCCCCGACCCACCAGCGTGCGGCGCAGCAGCCGGGTGTCGGCCTGGGAGGGGCTGAGCGCCCCGACGAACGCCGAGGTGACCGTCGCCCGGGGGAAGGTGTTGTAGCCCTCGAGGCGGGCCACCTCCTCGATCAGGTCGATCTCGCCGGTGGCGTCGGGGCGCCACGACGGCACGGTGACCGCCAGCGACCCGACCTCGTTTGTGGCGACCTCGAAGCCGATCGAACGCAGGTGCCCGGCAATGCGTCCGGCGTCGAGCGACCCCCCGGTGATGCGGTTCACCTGGGCGGTCCGCAAGGTGATCACCGTGGGCTCGGGGGCATTGCCCGTTTCGTCGATCACGCCGGGGTGCAGCTGGGCGCCGGCATGGTCGACCAGCAACTGCGCAGCGCGGCGCGCGGCGAGCGGCGCCATTCCCACGTCCGCGCCCCGTCGGTAGCGGGTGCCGGCTTCGGAATACACGTTGAGCCGATCGCTGCTCACCTGGATGCGCTCGGGCCGCCACCAGGCCAGCTCCAGGAGGACGTCGGTGGTCGAGGGGCTGATCTCGGTCGATGCTCCACCCATCACCCCGGCGATGCCCACCGCCGTGCCGGTGCCGTCAGCGATCACGCCGTCGCCGGCGGTCAGCGTGCGGGTGACCCCGTCCAGGGTCTCGATCGTTTCGCCGTCGCGCCCGTCGCGCACCACCAGCTCGCCGTCCGGCACCTTGGCCAGGTCGTAGGTGTGGCTGGGCTGGCCCAGCTCCAACATGACGTAGTTGGACACGTCGAC